>Ga0308172_1000357_pt1 | contig 64585 bp, 43 predicted proteins | sample PhyGR2_FD_202134 | JGI IMG/M metagenome (GOLD analysis project Ga0308172, IMG submission 202134) | Phyllosphere microbial communities from UC Gill Tract Community Farm, Albany, California, United States - DLSLSG.R2 | ecosystem: Host-associated > Plants > Phyllosphere > Unclassified | place: USA... | reverse complement strand
ACGAGGGAGACGCTGCAACCGAAAAAATGACAGGCATCTTTCTTGACGTCACGGGCCGCAAGCAGGCGGAGGAAGGGCATGAACTCCTCGCCGGCGAGATGAGCCATCGCGTCAAGAATATTCTGGCCCTGGCCTCTGGATTAACAAATATCACCTCGCGGACGACCGAGACAAAAGAGGAAATGGCAAAGCAGTTGACTGAGCGATTGACGGCCCTTGGCAGGGCCCACGAACTGGTGCGCCCGCTCCCCGATGGCCAGGGGAGATCGGCATTGCTCGGCGACCTCTTTGCTGTGCTGCTTGCCCCTTACGACGACGTCGGAGCTTTTGCAGGTCGCATCCGCGTTGCTGTGCCGAGGATGGGACTAGGAGAGAAGGCTGCAACCAGCCTGGCACTCGTGATACACGAGTTGGCAACGAATTCGCTCAAATATGGTGCCTTATCGAATAATGCGGGATTGCTCGACATATCCGGTTCTGTAATCGAAGACGAGGTCGAGATCGTCTGGAGCGAACACGGAGGCGACCCTGCCCAGTCGCCCAGATCGTCAGACGGTTACGGCAGTAAGATGTTGCACAGGACAGTCTCGGGACAACTCGGTGGATCAATCGACTATAACTGGGTAGAGGGCGGAGTCGTTGTAACGCTAAGGATGAAAGAAAGCCATCTTTCTGGATAAGTGATCGGGGACCGGGAGTTGGGCCTCAAGCACCCGGCGTGCCGAGACAAAAGCCGAAGTCCCAACCACCGACAGGCTCGGCGGCCTTGCGGGGAAGCATCGACGCGCGCTCCACCAAAACTGATGGAGCCTCACCGTTCTGAGGGACTGAATATTGGTAATCAGAGTGTCGCACGGTCGCGTGGTGACAACATGGACATCGGTATCCCCGTGTCTTTCGGCCGTCTAAGTGGCGATGACGGCGATTCTCCTCAAGGCAGAGTTTGTCCAATAGGCCATCCGGTGTCTTCGCTTTTGCGGTCGAATAGCGAAAAATACAAATCACGCCGAGGGCCCATTGCTCAGCGCAACCTCGCGCAACGGAGAACGTGTCTGCTCGCAGCTCCTGGGCGAATAACGGAGATGCTCTTTGAATGCACTTGAGAAATGTTGGCTTAAATTGAGGTCCGAGTGATCATCTCATCTATGCGTTGGAACGGGTCAGTGGTTCTGATCCCTTCAAGGCAGGGATCGTAACCCCTTTTAAACAGGCTTTAGCAAAAACCGTTCAATTTAAGGATTCGATACGCTTCGATCGAGCTTCGAAGTGCATCCTCAGAGTTGCGGTCTCCGTCATTGGCGTCGGGATGGTGCATTTTGAGCCTCTCCTTATAGCGGCTCTTGATTTCTTGGGATGTCGCCTGGGAAGAAAGGCCGAGTGTTTCGAAAGCTTTGGCTTCCAGTACCTTGAGCTTTCTCTGTTGGGCGCCGATCCGCGTTTGCCCTTGCCGATCGGCTTTGCGAGCATTCAGCGTTTTTGCCGAGCCTGAACGAACTGAAGACGGTAACGGAGTTTCAGTCGCCGCGCTCACCCTCTTTCCCCAGGTCGGGCGCGCACCCGTCGTCGCTTCTTTCTGGTAACGGGCGACGTCGGCATTGGAGGGTGGTGTCGTAAAACTATAACCCTTGTTGTAGTCAGTCACATGCTCAAGGCAGAATAAGAGGTAAAGACCTTCTGCACCCGATCCCACCGGCGCACGGTGAGTACCGCTCTTTTCACACCCGTCCCATTGGCATTTTGGGCCTGTGGCTTGGCTGGCCGATGGCGAGCGTTTGCGAGCGGATCGAAGACCTACGAATATTTTCGAATCATGCGTCATTGGAACTATATGGACGCGGAGGACCCCTAGGGCAACATCAGACATGTCCAATCTCGGGCAATACGTACAGGGCGCGACAGCCAACCTCACTGGGGGAAGAGCTGTTTTCTTGGCAAATTGGTCGTTTGGAAATGGCCAACATGGTGGAAAACATCTTACCGATCACACGCGGTTTCTTCTGAAGTCGATTATCGATTAAGGAGAGTTTGAGCCAACTGACGGTCCTGAAAACGCGCAAAGCCACTAGGTTCTTGCCCTTGACGGTTGAACCCAAGCCGATCGCTTTGGTTCTTCGTGGCCGAGAATCTATATCCAAGTTTCATCGCGATGCCAGCATGTTAGAAATATTCGCGTAAGGCCTTGCCGTCATCCGCGAAGATCTCGGTGCCGTTGACGAAGCTCGGTCGCGCGACCTTCGCAATCTCTTGCGGCTCGCAGTCGCCTAGGCAGTGGCAGAAGGCGCTGAGTAGCCGGCCGAATGTTCTGTTCTCCAGCGATGTTTTAATGACGTCGGGCTCGCCCGGCGTGCGTCGTGATAGCCTGTTGGTGACGTCGGGAGATAATGCCCCAGCCGCCGTGAGCGCCAGAATTTGCCGAAAACCGCAGATGATTAGAAGATTTTTGCTTTCCGGCTTGCTCTTTCTGTGTTTCTTATAATGCTTAAATAGAATTTTTAACGCTTATTAATTCAGAAATAACATGATGGAAGATCGAAAAACCGATGCACTGTCTGTCAATGCGGGCGGCTTGCCGGCGCTGGAGGCGCGGCTTGCGCACGAGCTCGCCCTGCTAGAGCGACCGGCGAAGCCATGGGTGCCGCGGATGGAGATCGACGGTGGCGGAGTGCTGGATGTTGCAGTTATAGGTGCCGGGCTTTGTGGGCTCACCGCGCTTGCCGCCCTCTCATTTATCGGGATCGATAATATCAGGGCCTTCGATAAGGCTTCGAGCGGCTTCGAGGGTCCCTGGGTAACGAGCGCGCGTATGGAGACATTGCGCACTCGCAAGGAACTCGCTGGTCCCGCGCTCGGCGTACCCTCGCTGACATTCCGCGCATGGTTCGAGGCGCAGTACGGCGCGCGCGCCTACGAGGAGATGGTGCTCATACCGCGTCAAGACTGGATGGCCTACATGGTCTGGTATCGCAATGTGCTGGCGCTGCCCGTGAGCAACGATAGCGAACTTTCCGGTCTCATTCTGCGCGAGGATGGCCTGCTTGATCTCGAGTTGCAGGGGCCGGAAGGTGCGACCAGAGTTCTGGCGCGCCGGGTGATCCTGGCGACAGGGCTTGATGGCCTCGGTGCGCCGCGACTGCCAGATGTAGCGAAAACGGTTCCTGCCCGCTTCGTGCGCCACAGCGGCGATATATTCGACGTGAGCGCGTTACAGGGCAAGCGGGTCGCCGTGGTCGGAGCCGGAGCTTCGGCAATGGACAATGCGGCCGCTGCACTTGAGGCGGGGGCTGACCGCGTCGACCTTTTCATTCGCAGGCCGGATATTCCGCGTGTTGAGAAATTCGGCGGCATCGCAAGCCTCGGCATGTCCCACGGTTATATCGGCCTGCCCGATGCTGACCGCTGGGCCTTCATGGTCGAGGCGGAGCGGACGCAGATTCCGCCGCCGCGCCACAGCATCCTGAGGGTCTCGCGCCATCGCAATGCGCTCTTCCATCTTGGCAGTCCCGTTATCAGCATCACAGAAGTGGGCGAGGCGGTGGAAATAGAGACTCCGAAGGGGCGCTATCCGGCCGACCTCATCATTTTCGCCACTGGCTTTGATGTCGATTTCGCCCAACGGCCGGAATTTGTGGAGTTGAGCGACCGTGTCCTGCTCTGGCGTCACGCCTATCAGCCTCCCGCAGGGCAGGAGAATGATGCGCTGCAGTCCTATCCCTATCTCGGGTCCGCCTTCGAGTTTCTGCCGAAACCAGGTCTTCCGGCCGCGGTGGCGGAGGCGATTTCCCGCATATATTGCTTCGCTTATCCAGCTGTTCCCTCTCACGGTAAAATCACTAGCGGCATTCCGGCCGTCAGCCAGGGGGCGGAGCGTCTGGCGCAGGGCATTGCCCGGTCTCTCTTCGTTGAGGACCGCGCGCGCCATTTCGAGACCTTTATGAACCACGACGCCGCTGAAATCACCGGCGAGGAATGGCGCGATGCGGACGCGCAGGTCAGGATCAAGGAGCATGCCAATGGCTGAACCGGCACTGAAACTGGATGTATTTTACGGCATTTCCTCGCCGTGGGCCTATTTCGGTGCGCCACGCGCCGTGGACGTCGCCCGCACACATGGCGCCGAAATCGTGCTGCGGCCCATCCGCATCATCGAGGCAAATGGCGGCATTCCGCTGCGCAGCCGCCCGGATGCCAGGCAGACCTATCATGCTCTGGAACTGGACCGATGGCGGCGTTATCTCGATATGGCGCTCAACCTGACGCCGAAGTTTTATCCCTGCGCCACCATCGAACATGCCGCACAGCTCGTCATCGCCGCGCAGAAGGCCGGGCTCGATGCGATCAGCCTGTCCTTTGCCATCCAGCGCGCCTTGTGGAGTGAGGAGCGCGACATTGCCGATCTCGACACACTGCGTACCATCGCACATGCCGTGCTCGGCTCGGAAGGTGCAGCCCTCGTGCGCGGCCCGCAGCCGGAAGAGATCGTGGCGGAATGGCAGGGAAATCTTGCAGAGGCTGAACGTCTCGGGATTTTCGGCACGCCGACCTATGTGGTGAACGGCGAGCTTTTCTGGGGTCAGGACCGCCTGGAATTCGTCAGCCGCGCGCTCGGTGCTCTAAAGCAGCAAATTGCAAAATCCGAAGTGAGGACATCCGCATGACCGATGCCGCAAAACTTCACAATCAGGCCATCGTCATCGACGGTCTGCAAACCTGTCAGTGGAGCAGGTCGATATTCGAGGATATGCGCGCCGGCGGCCTCACTGCCGTCAACGTATCTAGCGTGATCTGGGAGAACTTTCGCGAGGGCATCGGTTATGTGAGCGATTGGAATCGCTTACTGCGGGAAAACGACGACCTTATTCGCCCGGTGCGTACGGTCGCCGATATTCATGCGGCCAAGGCCGAGAAAAGGACCGGCATCATCATCGGCTGGCAGAACACCTCGCCACTCGAGGACAAGCTGGATTATGTCGAAATCTTCAAGGATCTCGGCGTCGGCATCATGCAGCTGACCTACAATACCCAGAACTATTCTGGCGCCGGATATCTCGAGGAAAACGATAGCGGCCTGACCGGTTTTGGCCGCGAGGTGCTGGCAGAGATGAACCGCGTCGGCGTGCTCTGTGACCTGAGCCATGTCGGTGACAAAACGACGGCGGATGTCATCGCCCGCTCGAAAGCGCCGGTCTGCATCTCGCATGTGCTGCCGCGGGCGCTGCGCGATGTGAAGCGCAACAAACCGGATGAACTGTTCAGGGCCTGCGCGGAGAAGGGCGGCATCATCGGCATCAGCCTTTTTGCGCCGGGTCTCGCCGCTGGAAACGACGCCACGGTCGAGGATTATCTCGATGCCATGGCCTATGTCATCGATCTAGTCGGCGAGGACCATGTCGGCATCGGCACGGATTTTTCGCAGGAGCGGCCGCGTCCCGGCCCCTGGCAGCTCTGGGCAAACCGTGACAAGGGCACGGCCCGCACGCTGACGGAATTCGCAACCGTCAAGATATCCAAGCCGAAGGGCATCGAGCGCATCGGCGAGGTGCCCAATATTACCGCGCGCATGCTGGCGCGCGGCTGGAGCGAAACGCTCATTCTCAAACTTCTCGGCCAGAACTGGCTGCGCGTACTGGATGCCGCTTGGCGGCCCGCAAAATGAGAATATCGAAAACAATCGGAGGCAACTGAAATGAAAAATGCTCATCAGCGCCGCAAGGCCGCTCTCGTCGTCGGCATCGTTGCTGCCGGGATCGCATCGCTTTCTGGCACCGTCTTCGCACAGGATGCGACCAAGGGCACCGTCAACATTGTCGGTTTCTCCGGCGTCTTTGCGGATAACTACCAGAAATTCATCATAGACGCCTTCAAGGCCAAACATCCCGGCATCGAGGTGAATTATCAGCAGAGCAAGAATTCGGCCGAAACGCTGGCGCTTCTCACGCTTCAGCGCGCCGAGCCGAAGGTGGATGTCGCCCTGATCGACGTTTCGGTTGCGATCAAGGCGAACAAGGAAGAGCTGTTCAGCAAGCTCGACGCCGCCAAGGTACCGAACCTTGCCGAACAGCCGGAATGGGCGCGCATCGATGGCGACCGCGCCGTCGCCTTCTCGCAGGACAATCTCGCCATCCTCTACAACACCGGTGCGGTGAAGGAACCGCCGACGAGCTGGGCCGATCTCGCCGATCCGAAATACAAAGGAAAGATCGCCGCCAAGCTTTCCGATACGCGCGGCGTCATTCTCCTGCCCATCCTCACCAAGCTGAAGGGCGGCGATTACAAGACCTCCATCGATCCGGGCATCGATTTCCTGAAGGAGATTGCGCCGAGCGTCTCGACCTTCGAGCCTGCGCCGGATTGCTATGCGGTAGTGCAGAGCGGCGAAGTCGATCTTTCCGTCTGCTGGAACGGCCGCGCGCAATATCTGCATGACACACAGGGCGGCAAGATCGGGATCGCTCTGCCGAAGGAAGGCTCCATCGGCCAGACGAACACGATCGGTATCGTTGAAGGCTCCTCCAATAAGGAGGCGGCCGAGCTTTTCGTCAATTATGCTCTGAGCGCCGAGGCGCAAGCGACATTCGCCGAAAAGAGCTTCTACGGTCCGGTCAACAGCAAGGTGTCGCTGAGCGAGCCGGTCGCTGCCCGCATCTATGGCAGCAAGGAAGCCCAGGCGGCACAGTCATCGCTAGACTGGAGCTTCGTGGCGGACAAATATTCGGCATGGATACAGCGGATCAACCGCGAGGTCATCGCGGCTAATTGAGACAGGAAGCAGAGGACGCCATGGCCGATCATCATGTCGAGATCGACAATCTCGTGAAGACCTATCCGGGCGCCCTCAAGCCCTCCGTGGATCATGTCAGCTTTTCCCTGCCACGCGGGGAAATGTTGGCGTTGCTAGGGCCTTCAGGCTGCGGCAAGACGACGATCCTGCGCATGATTGCTGGACTTATCCCGGTAACCTCAGGCGAAATCCGTCTGGACGGCCGGGATATCTCTGCAACTCCTGTCCATAAGCGCAATATGGGCATGGTCTTTCAAGCTTATGCCCTGTTCCCGCATATGAATGTTTCCGAAAACATTGCCTTCGGGCTGGAGATGCGCGGCATTGCAAAGTCGAAGCGCAAGGAGCGGGTGGTAAAGGCACTCGATCTGGTCAAGCTTTCCGGTTTCGGCGAAAGACGCATCTCGCAGCTTTCAGGTGGCCAGCAACAGCGAGCGGCAATCGCCCGCTCGCTCGTCATCGAACCGGCTTTGCTGCTGTTCGACGAACCGCTCTCCAATCTCGATGCCAAGCTGCGCGACGAGATGCGCGATGAAATTCGCGATATCCAGAACCGGACCGGCGTTACAAGTATTTTCGTCACCCACGATCAGGACGAAGCCCTTTCGATGGCCGACCGGCTCGCCGTCATGTCTGAAGGCCGGCTGGAGCAGATCGGCACGCCACGCGAGATTTTCGACCGGCCGAAAACCGATTTTGTCGCTTCCTTCATCGGAGCCGGCTCGTTCCTTACGGGCACCGTGGTTGCACCTGGTCGCGCTGAGATCCTAGGTCTCGGCTTCCTGCATTTCTCGGGTGCTGTCCCGGTCGGCCAGAAGGCGCGGTTTCTGGTTCGCCCGCATAGATTTCTTCTCGGTGATGGCGTCAATGCTTTCTCCGGCATTGTCGAACACGTTACCTATCGCGGGCAGATGCTGACGCTTGGCGTGCGCGCGGGCGACCATCGCCTGCAGGCCGATCTGCCCACCCACGCCGCCGCGCTGCCAGCCAAGGGTGAGCGTGTGATGCTCTCCGTTGCTCCTGAGGATGTGACGTTGATCGGGGAGGCGGCCTGATGGCGGTCGCGGGCCATTCTTCCGGTGGCGAAGCATCGCACCGCGGCATTCTGCTTCTTCTACTGCTGCCAGGCTTGATTGCGCTGCTGACGACCTTCCTGCTGCCACTCATCTGGCTAGTACGGGCATCCTTCGCATCGTCGGCCATGGCGGCCCTTCGCGGTGGTGACTGGACGCTCGAATCCTACAGAATCGTGCTGTTCGACCCGTTTTACTGGAAGATCGCCTGGAACACGCTTTATCTCGGCGTGAATGTCGCGGTTCTGGCGGTTATTCTCTCCTATCCCATCGCGCTGTTCCTTGCCCGCACCCAAAGCCGCTGGCGCGGGGTGCTGACAGCGCTTGCTGTTGCGCCGCTTCTCACCTCCTCGGTGGTGCGTACCTATGGCTGGATGGTCATTCTTGGGGACCGGGGCGTCATCAACACGGCGCTGCAATCGTCCGGGCTGACCGATGGTGTCATACGGCTGACCAATAATTATTTCGGCGCCACCGTCGCGCTGGTCGAAATCCTGATGCCCTATGCGATCCTTGCGATGCTGAGCGGCTTTGGCCGTTTGAACACGCAGCTGGAGGAAGCCGCCGCCATGCTCGGCGCGAACCGCCTGCGCGTGTTCACGCGCATCGTGCTGCCGCTTTCGCTGCCCGGAGTTCTCACCGCAACACTTCTTGTCTTCGTCCTGGCGATTTCCTCCTTCGTTACACCGCGCCTGATGGGCGGTGGCCGCGTCTTCGTCATCGGCACGGAGGTCTACAACGAGGCGACGGTGACGCTGAACTGGCCGCTGGCCGCCTCACTTTCGGTGCTGCTGCTCATCCTCTTCGGCAGCGTGATCGTGATTTACCAGCGCGCAATGCGCGCGCTAGAGACGTGAGGCCAGCCATGGACGCAAAATTCGGACGTCTCGCCCATGCGCTTCTGCTGACATTGCTTTACCTGTTCCTTCTTGCGCCGATCATCGTTGTCCTGATCATTTCTTTCGATACGCGGCAATATCTGGCATTTCCGCCGGAGAGCCTGTCGTTCGGCTCCTATGCAAAGGTTTTCGCCAATGCCAAGTTCATATCTGCCTTCTGGCGAAGCCTCGGCATCGGCCTGCTCGTCGGTTTTGTATCGATCTTCGCTGGCTTGCTTCTGTCGCTGGCGCTGTCGCGGCACGAATTCCGCGGCAAGGGCGCGGTCAATTTCCTGATCCTTGCGCCTTTCCTTGTGCCGCATATCGTGCTTGCTGTCGGTGTGATGCTGGTACTCGGGCCGCTTGGCTTGCTCGACAGTTATACCGGCATTTTTCTGGCACATCTCGGCATCACCACGCCCTATACGGTGCGCACCATCACCATGAGCCTTATGGCGGTGGATCGCCGTGTAGAGGAGGCTGCGCGCGTGCACGGTGCATCGCCCGCCATGGTATTGTGGCGCATCACCCTGCCGCTGGTCCGGCCAGGTCTCATAGCCGGTGCGGTCATCGCCTTCCTGATTTCGTTCGATGAGGCGACCATCTCGCTCTTTATCGTCTCGGTCAAATCCTCGACGCTGCCGACGGAAATCTATCATTATCTGGAATATTCCACCGATCCGCAGATCGCCGCACTATCCGTTATCCTCATCTTTATCTCGGTCGGTGTGGTCGTGGCGGTCGAGCGGCTGATCGGACTGCGTCGGGTGTTGTGACATGACCACCGTGAAAGTGGCAGCCGGTACGTTGCAAGGTATCAGGGAAAACGGAGTTCACGCCTTTCTCGGTGTGCCCTACGCCGCGCCGGTAAAGCCGGAACGGCGTTTCGACGCGCCGCAGCCGGTCTCACCGTGGCAGGGCGTGCGCGATGCCACCCAGCTTGGTCCCGTCTGCCCGCAAATTCCAACCTATGGTCCGGTCGGTGCCGCCGCGACCTCTAAACTTGCCTTTGGCGAGGATTTTCTGACCGTCAACATCCGCACGCCTGATACGGCAGGGCGAGCGCCCGTGCTGTTCTGGATCCATGGTGGCGGCTACGCGGTCGGTTCGGCCAATGAACCGGTGCTGCAGAGCGGTGCGTTCGCGGCGAGCGGCATCGTTGAGATCACGGTCAATTATCGCCTGGGCGCGCTCGGTTTCCTCCATCTTGAAGGCAGGCCCGACAATCGCGGTCTGCTCGATCTTGTCGCCGCACTCGAATGGGTGCGCGATAATATCGCCGCCTGCGGTGGCGACCCGGACCAGGTGACGCTGGCCGGGCGTTCGGCCGGTGGCTTTGCGGTTGCGGCGCTCATGGCCATGCCGGACGCGCAGGGACTCTTCCACCGGGCCATGCCGCAGAGCGGTGCAAGCACCGGTGTCGCCTCGATGGACGATGCCGAAAGGCTGACCCGACGGTTTCTGGCGGCCGCAAATGCCGATGAGGCTTCGCTCGCAGCCCTGCCGATGAACCGGTTGCTTGAAATCCAGCGTGATCTTTGCAACCAGTCCTATGAGGAGCATGATTTCGCCCGTGACGGGGACGCCTCGATGCTTGGCGTTCCCTTCGTTCCGGTCATCGAAGGGGCAAGTCTGCCGAAACACCCGGAAACTGCCGCGCGCGAAGGCCGCACCGCCGCCGTGCCAATGATGATCGGCTGCACAACTGGCGAACATGTGACCCACGCAATCGTGCAGCCTAAGATGGACTTCGCACTTTGCGCCGGGCTGCTGCATGAGCGCGTTCTGCCGCGTGGCCTCGCCGGCTCCGATATTGTTAAGCGCTATCGCATGGCTCTGCCCAACCACAGCCCGCGCGGCATTTGGCGGGCGATTGCTGGCGATCTCGTCTTTCAGCTCCCAGCCATACGTTTCGCGAGGCTGCATGCCCGTTTCAATCCGGTCTATAAATATCTCTACGGTCCGCTGGAGGCCGATGAGCTGGGTGCGCCACACGGCGCCGAAGTCGGTTCCGTCTGGTATCGTGATGGTTCGAATGACCGCGAATTGCCCGAGCGCCAGCGGGTGGCGGATCCGGACTTCGCAAGAGCGATACATGATCTGTGGGCCTCATTCATAAAGGACGAACGTCCCCGCGCCCCAAACGGTGCGTGGCCGCTCTATCATGCTGACAAACCAGTGGTTCTGCGCGCAGGCCCGACCGGTTTTGAATTTACTGCCGACCCCTTCGACGGGCGCGAGGCGCTTTGGCTGCCAGCTGGCCATGACGATCGCGGACCGGTATAGCGCTTGGGTACGACGAGGCAAAAACACAGGTTCTGGGCGGAGTGAAAAATGGCGTCTGACTATCTTGATACGCGGCAGCTAGAGGCTTTCGTGGCGGTGGTTTCAATCGGCAGCATCACCGGTGCGGCGAAGGCCTTGGGCAAGTCTCAACCCGTCGTGACACGCCTCATTCAGGATCTGGAGGGCGAAATCGGTTTTGCGCTGCTGCATCGCAATGGTCCCCGTATCACCCCCACAGAAAAAGGAGTGGCCTTTTTCGCCCAAGCGGAGCTGTTCCTCGGCGGCCTCAGGACGATTAGCGAAAGTGCGAGGCGCATTCACGCCGCACGGCGCACGGCCATCGAGGTCGCCTCCATTCCGGCGATTGCCGCAAGCCTCCTGCCAAGGGCGCTCGCGGCCCTGCCGGCGGACCGGTTTCCCGATCATGTCCATCTCCAGAGCATTTCTTCGGAAAATGTCGTGCAGGCGGTGATGGCGGGCACCGCGGATCTCGGCGCCGTCAGCCTTCCGCTAGACAATCCCGGCGTCGATATTCACTGGCTGGGGGAGGTGCCGTGCGTGGCCGTGCTCGCGGAAGATCACCCGCTCGCTCGGAAGGCGGTCATCTCCGCCGCAGACCTTGCCGGAAACCGGCTTATCGCTTCGGCAAACCCCTTCCGCCTACGTATGCGGATTAATGATGTGCTTTCCAGTCTCGGTGTCGACCCTTCTTCCGTCATCGATAGCAATGCGACTTACGTTTCCCTGTCGCTGGCGCGCATGGGTCTCGGTGTCGCAATCGTCGAGTCGATTACTCTCTGGGGTTTGCCTGTAGAGGGTGTTCGCGTCATACCGCTGTCTTTTCATATCCCGTTCCAGTGGGGCTTCGTGACGGCTGCCGGTCGGCCGGTCATTTTCGAGGTGGAACAACTGGTGGCAACGGCACGACGGCTGGTAGCCGATATTCCTCAAGCGATTATCTACGACAGAATATCGCAGATTCAGTCTTTCGATTGACTTGTACATCTTACTTGCCAGACCCTGCCAAAGGCGCCACTGCCGGGAAAAGGCAGCGCCGGCAAAAGATGTAGGCGGCGGCTTTCGTTTTCAGCTCAGCTTGTCGAGGATCTTACACAGCCTGATCATTCTGGCCTCCTTAAAGCCTGTTCCGACGTGGGCGAGCTCACTACTACAATAGGCCGCAGGGGCCAGAGAGCCAATTCCGCCGGGCGACGCGTCGATACCGAGGCCGCCCGTGACAAGCTGCAAAGGATATCGGAAGGCACCGCCAACCAGTTCGCAATGGAGAAGGCCATCGCTTCAGGCAATGGGCGCCTCATGCGCAAGGCCAAGCTGGCGGCCAATACTGCCCGGCTCAAACGGCTCCGAGCCGCCTACGAGGACGACCAATATACGGTTCCGTCGCCACATGCACGATGCCGCATCCGCGGCCAATCAAAGCTCGACCGGTGGCAGATCTGAACGACGAGACCCTCGCGGCGGCTGCATGGCTGCGTTGCACAATAAATGTTTTCCTGATGGTCAAAAATCAGGCATAACGCCTCCAGCTGATGCAGATGACGGTCACCTCCCAGTTCCGTCGCAGCAGCTGTTCCCCTCTGGAGGTTTTAGATCTCCACACTTCATGGGCCGCGGTTTCCGCAGGCCCATTTTTTTATTCTTCGTTCGACCATTCTGAGGGATTTATACCGAGGCGTCTTTAGCGCAGGTCCCGCCGCTCGGCAGCTTGAAGAGCGATCATGTCAAGGTACCTTTCTCGCATGGCTTTCATGTCGATATCTCCGCGGGACCATTGCTCCAGCAAAGCAACGAAGACAGGATCCTTGTCGATCGGCATATCACGCGCTGCCGCGCGAGCAATAGCACGCTGCGCGATGGCTCTGCGGGTTTCGGGATCTGTGCTCATGTTGCCTCGCCTGATATTCAGATGGACGGGAAGATCTAACAGGGAGTAGTCCAGATCGCGACTTCAAATTGCTCTTCCTCAAAGATATCTGAGCATCACTGCTGAAATTGCAGCGGCGTTGGATATTGTCCCCGGGATTCAAAAAGAAGGTTGCTCCCCTCACGGATTGAGCGCCTTTTTTGTATCGGAGGCGCCCGCAAACATGGTCCTGCGCCTTGACCGGAACAGCATTGCAGACGAGACATGAATCAAAACACTCCATGGGAACACATGCCTTTTTTTCTGGTCACGCACACATCGCTGGTCGAAGCTCAAGATGAGCAAGAGGCTGCTCAAAAGGGGGTCGACCGTCTCCGCTCCGGAGCACAGGTCACCGTTTCGGTAAAATCCGATGAAACAACGATCACCCAGATCGTTGTCCCCGCAATGCTCGAAAAGCCCCTTCCGATCCCGCCTTCTGAAAACGCTAGCTCGTCGCTTGTTGCATTTGCTATCCCCGAAGCCACGCCAGCTGCGCCGGAAAGCAAAAAACTCATATTGAGGCGCATGATGGCTGACGCTCTGGCCCTTCTGGGGCGCCGAACGTAGTCGCATCCTGAAAGCATCGATGCCGCCAGCACTATCGAATTCGATCGTCGGCTCGCACTGAGAAGAGTGGGTCGAAAAAGAAAAGAAGGAAGGATGATCTGGTCGCATATACCGTCGGCCCGACGGTGCTCTTTGCGCCCAAAGCTTCAGGTTGAAGTCGAGCACATGACGCGCTTCGGTATGCCACTCGCGCCAACAGCTTGGACGCCAAATCCAAAGCGATCCTTCCATCTTCAATGCGATGAATGTTGTTCGCGGTATCAAATATTAATCAATGAGACGTTCTGACCTTGGTCAGAACATGTTTTTCCAATGAAGATGCGCGCTCGGTCGACCAGGATCCGAGATTTGACGCTTCGGTCCTTGCTGAAATCGCGTTCTGTGCCCTGTCCCCTGCGACCAATGATCCCGGTACTGCGATCGATGTCATTGGCCGTGCGCTCCGCGTACTGGCGGTCTGGGACGAACCCGTAGAGACCTCGCACCGAGATGCCGTCCCATGTGCAAATGTCTGTGTCCCGGCCATACGACTCAATGATATTTTTACACCGATGGCTCGCTATGGCACAGCTATTGTCGAAGTCGGTCTTCGTCTCCAGAAAGTTTTCGGCATATTGGCGCAGTTCAACGCGCCCGGCTTTCGAGACAACGCTATCCGACGTTCGACAGAAGCAATATCCCGGGTTGAGCTCGCCTTGAGCCTCGAAAGTGACAAACACCGCGTGAGCGTTGCCGCACAGGCCGTTTCTGGCGCAGCAATCTGACCTTCCTGGCCGGAATCGCGGAGGACGATCAGCGTTTTTGGGATGTCATGGCAGCGCGTGGCCGATCAGCCACGGACAACAAGACGGCGCCCAGCACCCTGAGACCACTGAGCCCGCGAGAACGCCTATTTGGTTTTTTCCAGCGCGGTCATGGCCTGATCTAGCCCGCGCCAGGAGAGCGGAATTGCTACGGTTTGTCTGCCGCCATCGACGAAGCGCAACTGGCCTTCGGTGCCCGCGCGGAATAAGGCGAGCACCGCTGCATCAGGCTTTCCATGCGCAGCGCAACTACCCGCCAGGCAGCGGGTCCACGAAAGTTCCAGTCGTCCTTTTTCCTCTACGCCGATCTTTCCGTTGCCAGAAACATGCACGTTTCCGGGCAGGGAAACGTTGACGGGCAGAAGCGCTGTTAGGATCAAGTCTTCCTGATCCGGCAATCTTCCGATGGCTATTTGCGCGATGGGTTGCTGTTGGCCCTGAATCTGCACGGTCTGTACAACTTCGCAGCTCCGCGCGCCTGGTCTTCCAGCTTTGGCGCTATCGGAAGCCGCGCCATCCTGAGAATGCGATTGAACGCAACGCAGCACCCAGCTTCCATAGCTTGCGGTCGTGCTGGCAGGTTCGGTTGTCATTAGCCCTCCACCGAGAGCTGTATTCGTCTGAGAGAAAGCGGGCAGGGCAGAGAGGATGGAGATAAGAAGGATAAAAATGGAACGGGATATGGAATGCATGATCGTCATGAATAAAGAACCTGTGGAGCAGTTATCAGAAGCGCGCGATGAATCTCAGATTGAAGCGATTATCATCGTCAATATCTGAAGCTTCACCATGAGCGTATTCAAGAGAAAGAGTGCCGGAATGCGGCGTCGCCTTTTCGGACAGACCGAAGCGGACACCCGCGCCGAAAGAGCTTGCGCGTATTACGTCTGCTTCTAGCGCAGTGGGCACTTCAAGCCGCACTAAGCCAGCAGCGGCGAAAACGTAGGGAGCAGCCGCGCTGCCCCAACTATTGGACAGGTTGAGGGTGAGCGGGAAAGCCAGTTCCCCGCGCAGCGCCCCTCCAGCGTCCCCCTGGATTTTGCCGCTATCAAAGCCGGACAGCCAGTCAAAGCCGCCGAGGCCGAATTGTTCAGATGAAGCAAGCGCATCGCCAAAGGATGTTTGCGCTTTGCCCGCTAGCGACACTCTCAACCGGTCATTGATCATGGACTTGCTATAGCCAAAGGATACCTCCAGTTTGCGAAAGTCTGGATCAGCGCCATCACGAGACAGTGGTAGGTCATTGGTTGCGCTACGTGCACCCAGCGCATCGAGACCAAAGGAAGCCGTTACGCTCGCGTTTAGCTGACCGCCCCACGGCAAAAAAGCGTCGCCCGTTTGCGTAAAGCGGAGAACACGCAGTCTGTCCTCGGTAAAGGCAGTGCGAGAGCCGCCAAGATCGAGGTCCTGCTTTTCCTCCATCACGTCTAATGCCACCACTGAACTGGTATTGAAATCACGAGACCGCACCAAGTTATAGCCAAGCTTCGTGGAGAAGCGCTGGTAGTGATCGACCATCGTGAAAGAAAGGTCAGAGGTCGGGTGCGTATGGCTGTCGACCCCTTCCAGGTTGAGCCAAGCGCCGTCCGTACCCAGCGGCACCGTCACACCGGCAACGATCTGGCGATTACGCGGGTCGCTGTCGAAGATCGAGTCGTTGAAGCCGGGATAGCCGGAGAGACGCAGATACCCGACCTCGCCAAAACCCAGAACGCTGTTGAAGTCTGCGCCAAGGCCAAGCATATAGGTGCCGAGATTTGCATCTAGGCCATTGTCGAGCGTCACGGTCGTGGTCACGGCGTCGTATTTTCCGTCCACCACCACAATGGTCGCGCCGGGTTTCGTGCCAGCTTTGAGAGCGGATTTCACCACCACGCCCGGTGTATCACCCGCCAGAAGCATACGTCGCTCCAGGTCGGCCTTGGTGGGGTTGGGCTGCCCGACCAGCGGCGCTAGAACGCTGTCAATGCGCGCTCTGACTGCGGGCGGTAGCGCGGAAGTATCCACTGCTTCCACCGTGCCTTGGGTAACGACCAGACGCAAAGGCTTACCATTCTTGATCGTCTGTGCCGGGAGTAAGACGCGCACGAGAATGTAACCAGCACGAGCGTAGGCCTCCTCAAGCGCGCGAGCGGCGGCGAAAAGATCGGCACCGGTAACGCGTTTGTTTTTCAAGGTTGCCTCTATCGAGGAAGTTTCCCTGGAGAGTGCGGGCAAGCCGCCTTCCACGAGGAGACCCGAGGGTGTTACGCTCAGTTTCTCAGCCCCTTGCGGGGCATCGACGCCGGTCGATGCAGGCAGAGAAAGGCCTCGCTCCGCTGCGCGAACGACGGGCGGAGCATAGCTGTCCTGCGTCAACTGCCCGGCAGTCTGCGCAAGCACTGATATAGGCGTTGCAAGAGCGAGACCGAACGTTGGAACTGCGCCTGCCAAGAAAAATCGTTTCTTCAAAATATTCATGATCTTACTCAAATATCAATTGCTGGAGCAGGAAGTGGCAAAGTTCGGGGCGAGGAAGCAGACCGCATTTGAGAATTGCAGGTTTTCGGTGGTCATGGCTCTATCATTGCCTGCTGCGGAATTGGCGGAGTACTGCACCAGCTGGGCGAACGACACCGGTACGAGTGTCTGCTGCGTGATTGCCTGGAAGGTCGTGGCTGGCCGAGGCACGTATGTTGCAACAGGCGTGTAACCGACAGTTAATGTTCCCGCACGGTAGTTGATGAGGTAGTTCTCGGCGCCATACCCGTCGACGGTGATCGTGTACAGACCGGCCTCCACGGCACTCTGTGCAGTGCCGCCGTAATGAAGGGCGCCAGAAAGCACCAATACGTCTTCACCATTGACGAAGCCGCTATAAGTAACGCCGTTGCCGCCACTATACGCCTTGCCGTCATAGGTTTTGCGGGCGTCATTCGCAGTGATCGTCAGGATGGCGGGAGTGACGGTTAGTTCGGCGCTTTTATAGCTTATGTCGTAATTGCTGTTGGCAAGTGTAGCCTGTCTGATGGCGTAGTTGCCTACATTCGCCGAGGCAAGGCTACCATCGCTGGCGAGCGAGCCGGAAAGTACGTCGCGATCAATGAGACCGTCGACAGTGTAAGTCAAATCGGCAACGGCGCCATAGTTCTTGGATATGGAGTCAGCCGTCACCGTTATGGCCTTTTTATTCACCGCAAGCGTGCCACCCAAGTATTCGATGGCGTAGTTGCCGGATGTGAGACCTCTGGCAAGAATGACATAGGTTCCCGCATCGACCACATCTTGCGAGGTGCCGAGATAGGAGAGCGTTCCCCCCAGCCTATCCTCATCTTCGCCGTTGACGAAGCCCGCATAGGTGACGCCATTGCCGCCCACATAGGCATTGCCGTCATAGGTTTTACTGTCATCGTTGGCCGTGACTGTCAGGACCTTCTTTCCAACCGTCAAAGTGCCGTCGGTGAAGGAAATGTCGTAATTGCTGTTAGCAAGCGTTCCCTGGGTGATGGTGTAGGAGCCAGCACCGGCGCTTTTGCCTTCGCCACCGCTGGCAAGCGAACCGGAAAGCGCGTCATCGCCAATCAGGCCATCCGCTGTGTAGCTTAGTAAAACGCTGTCTCCGTAAGTCTTGCTCGTGCTGTTAGCGGTGACCGTGATTGCCTTGGGATTGATCGTGAGCGTGCCGTCGATATACGTGATTTCGTAATTCTTTGACGTCAGCCCGGAAGCGCTTAGCGCATAGGTGCCCGCATCAGTGGCACCTTGAGAGGCTCCAGAATAGGACAGCGTTCCGTCAAGGACAACCTTGCCTTCACCTTCGACGAACCCGCCATAAATTACGTCATTGCCGCCCGAATAAGAAGCGCCGTCATATGTCTTGGTGTCGCTATTGGCCGTGACCGTGAGAGCTTTCTTATTAACAGTCAGTTCACCATCGACGTAGGTGATGTCGTAATTGTTGGCAGTGAGGCCTGAGACGGCAATAGAATAGGTTCCCGATTTGACGGCACCCTGAGCGGTTCCAGCATAAGAAACCACACCGCCAAGAACCGTGGCGTCCTCATTGTTGACGAAGCCGTTATACGTAACGCCATTGTTGCCGGAATACGCCAGCCCGTCATAGGTTTTCGTATCATTCTCCGCTGTAGCGATAAGCTTCGCTTTATTAACAATAGTCGTATCGGAGCCGTAGTAGAATATGCGGTAGACAGTTCCATCGGCGCTGACCTTGGTAGTGGTCTCTGTAGTGAGCTTTTTCGTTGAACTTCCGGCGGCGGCCATCGGATCGACATTAATCGTTACACTCGAAAACCCGAGGCTATCTCCGGCGGAGGCGAAAACATTGGCGGATGGGCCTCCCCTCGCGGAGGTTGTCACCGTGGCGGTGCTGTCGCCGTAGCTGGAGGAGGTTGTGGTGCCCTTAATCCAAACCACTGCAGAAAGTGCGTACAGTTCAGGATTATAGCCTATTGAGGATGGTGCCCATGTGTTCTCAAAATCCCAGGAGGACGCCAGTTGCATAAAATACTCAGTGTTTTGCAATTCAGCTGTCGTTAGTCCTGTGGCACCCGTTAATGTTGTATCATTGCCGACGCCGTTGGTTCTCCCGCTGGTATCAGTGTTGAAATAGGATGCTTCAATTGTTGTTGACATACCCACACCGAGTAAGCCGCCATTTATGACGGTGTAGTTGGAAGTGTATGTCCCAGCGCCAGTCGCGTATGTATTGGTAATAGTTGAACCGTAAGACTGTCCTACCAGACCACCCATGATGGACATGCTTCCATTATAGCCCGCACTCGTGGTCAGATTGCCGGTTGCGAACGCATTGCTTATCGTCGAAGAATTTGCATAGCCGATCAGGCCGCCCGCATAGCTATAGCTGTAAATCGAGGACGACGAAGCACGCGCGCTGCCAGTCGCATAGACATTGCTCACCATGGTGTTGGAAATATTGCCGGCAAGTCCGCCCGCATAGCCGTAACCGTTGGCATCTCCTGACGAGACTTTCACCGCACCAGTTGCATATGCGTTGCTAATAGTGGCGTACGACACATCGCCTACCAATCCGCCGGCGAAACCTTTACTGTCGCGCCTCGTGGAGATTGTCGTAATATTGCCAGTGGCATATGCATTGCTGATCGTCACCGAACCAGACACCCCACCAGCCAGACCGCCCGCATAGCTATAGGCGTTCGTGACGCCCGAAATGATCGTGACATCACCTGTGGCGTATGCATTGGTAATGAGGGTCGAAGATGTAGCGTACCCGACAAGGCCACCAGCATAGGCTGTAGACGTGCCTGAAATTTCGAGGCTGTTATTCACGAGGCCTAAATCACGGATCTTGGCTCCAGACACATAGCCGAACATACCGTAGTAACTTCCACTCGCGGCATTGTTGCTGATTGTCAGATTTGAGACGGTATTACCAAGGCCGGCAAAGGTTCCCTTGAACGCCAAGTCGGAACTACCTCTCCCCACCAGCGCTGAATTATAAGTTGTGCCTGAGGCATCAATGCTGCCAGCCAAGGCATAATTTTTGTTCAAACCAGTGGAATTTATAGCGACAAGTTCGCTCATCGAATGAATAAGGGTGTAGGCATCGCCATTAACTGCAAAGCTGGCCCCAACCCCAGAAAGGGTCACCGAAGCGCCGTGGCCGAAAGAGTAATTTGTCCCTGAAACTACTGAACTCTCGGTTGCGTAGCCGCCATAGTTCAGAAAAAGGCCCGCTGTCGCTCCCGTGGCTTTAACTTCGGCATTTATGTAGATGTTGTTGTAAGCGGACAGGGTCAATACCGTATCTGCTGACCAAGCGATATTGGAAGCAAGAGTGATGTTCCCCGTCTGACCGCCGGAAGATCCGGAGCCGCCGGTGCTGATCTCGACATTCGCATTGGCTAGCGCGGCTTCCAGCGTCGAAACGCTGATCACACTTTTCTCGCCAGTGGCCGTAGTGCCGGAAGAATTTGAAGCTTCTCCGTCCGAGATCGTAATATCGTGGGGATCGAGCAGCAATGTGCCGAAGGCGCCGGGGCCTTTCAGATCGGTAAAGCCCGTATATGCAAGCACAGCCTTACCCGATACTTCCACATCTCCGCCGATGCCCGAAGGACCTGCACCGCGCGCGGTGATCCTGCCCGCAAATGTGGTCAATTCATCCGACCAGACGATGACAGTGCCGCCATTGCCTGCATTGGTCGCATCCGCACTAATGGAACTTGCGGCGTCGATGCTGACGGTTTCGGCGCGCTGCGTATCGCCCTTGCCCTGATAGTCCCCGCCAATCTTCACGGTGCCGCCGCCCCTCTTGCCGGAGGCATCCACTGTTGCGCCCTTCATCGAGACGGATTTGCCGGTGACCGTGACCTTGCCACCCTTGCCGGTTGCCGATGTGGCCTTGACCTTGCCGGAGAGGGAGATACCTCCACCTTCTCCGCCGCCTATGACGATTTCGCCATCGCGGCCAGAGATACTGTTTGCTTCAACAACGCCCGTGAGATTGACGGCGTGGCGCGCTGCATTGCGGACAGTTGCGGCTGTCATCACGATGGTGCCGCCATCTGCTTTTATCGTGCCGTTGTTTTCGATCAGCGCACCTGAACCTTCCGCGCCTTCCTTGGTCGGAATGGCGACCTGCAGGAAGCCGTCGCCGGAAAGATCGAGCGTCGCCTGTTCGCCGGAGCCGAGGCCCACCTTGCCGACAGGAACCGCAATCAAACCGTCATTCCTGACTGTGCCGCCGATCAAGGCAGCATAGCCGCCGCGGCCGATGGTGATGATGCCTTCGTTCCTGACCTGGCCAGATGCGCCGTTGCCGGTGAAGTTGTAGTTGCCGTTCAGAAAGTCGTCGTTGGAAATATCGAGAGTGGATGCAACGAAGCCGCCTCCCACATCGATTGTCCCCGTCGATGTTATGGCGATGCCATTGGGATTGATCAGATAAACCTGACCGTTCGCTGTGATCGAGCCTGAAATTGTGGAGGAGGTGCTGCCTGTGACGCGGTTGAGAATCGCCGAGGAGGTGTCCGGCTGCAAGAAGTTGACCGTGTTACCAGCGCCCACTGAGAAACTGTTCCAATTGACAATGGCCTTGTCGGACCCCTGCGTAATCGTCACGCCAGTGCCCGACGTTCCAATCGAAACGGAACCTGATGCGACCTGCGCGCCAGTCGGCAGATTTTCCGCCGCCATCAGCGGCGTCACCATCAAAGCTGTAGATGTCAGTAAGGTTATGGCAAAACGACCGCACCGCGTGGATCTCCGTTTGTTGGAGACCGGCAACTGAAGTTGATTGGAGACAGCCGATGGCATGAAGATTCCTTGTTAAAAATTCAGGCGCTCACTCTTCCTCAGAAATTGGAAGGAGGTCTTGGCCACAGACAATTAGGGGAGGCATTCACTGACTTGTTTCAGGTCTTCATGCTCATAAAAAAGGGAGGAAAACGGGACAATCGTGGAGCCCATAGATGTGGCTTGCACAGGCATCCTGTCATGGCGGATATTGCGCATCGCATGTATCCAGCGCCCACCGTCCAGATTTGCTGCAAAGTCTCAAACATTGCTGTCCCCGTTTAGCAAGCTGATGAACCGCCATCCGCCAGGGCGCTTGATCTGTGCGCCAACAACGACAATAAAGTCGACGTTACGGTAGGCGGTAGCTTTGAAATGTAACGAATGTTTCACTTGTAACGAGTGTTGCGAAAAAGCGTGACATTCGCGCAACGTCCCTTTGAAAACACGGCTCGCCTGCTGTTCTGAATGTATGAACGAGGGGCAAATTCGCTACTTGTAGCAGTCGAATGGACATGCGGTCCTAGGAGGCTTTCAGGTCCTCGAAAGTACGAATCAATTTTGCGATTGATGACTTATGGTGAAAGTAAAACCATTCAAATGATGAGTTTTCGTCCGGATAAGATCGGCGTTCTTATTGTAGAGGATGACCGGCTTCTAAGGCAGAGCGTTGCAGACTACTTGCGTCAGCGCGGCATCTATGTGTCGGAAGCAGAGTCCGGTGCATCGTTTCGATCGTTGTTCAACCATCGATTTCATGACGTTCTGGTCGTCGATGTGAATTTACCCGATATATCGGGTTTCGAGTTGGCCGCGCGCGCGCGACAAGAAAGTGACGCTGGTATCATAATTCTCTCCGCCCGAAGTGGAAGAGACGATAGGGTGTCCGGTTATGGGAACGGTGCGGATATTTATCTTACCAAGCCGGTGGACTGTGAAGAGTTGACGTTGGCCATTGCAAACCTAGCCAAAAGGCGTCGTGTCTCAACCCTTTCAAGTACGCCGAGTATGGGGCAGAATGGACCTTCGACCTTAACACTTGAGAGGCAGCGCCAAACTCTGAGAACACCGGATGGTGTACGTCTGAAGCTCTCAGCCAGAGAAACGGCTTTTCTTGAGTATGTTGCCGCCCGACCGAATACGGTTGTTTCCCGAGCTGAAATTGCTGAGATTTTTGGAGAAGACAAATCATCTCCTACAAGCCGCCTGGCGGACGTGGCGCTCGCGCGCCTGCGCGGACGCTTGCGTAAAGCTGGCATGGAGCTTCCACTGCAAGCTGTTCGCAATGCAGGCTACCGACTGCTTAGTCCACTTGATGTCGTCTGTTGATTTGCAGAGTGACGAGACGCCCCTCATTATGTTCCAGTTTCCATTTGACTTTGGCCACTGAGCAGCCCCCGCGCCTCTCAATTCCCAAAAAAAGACGGGCCGAAGGTTCCATTGTGATCAAGGGCTCCCATTCAGATAAGTTCAAGACCTTCGTCATCAGGAGATGACCGTACCAAGCTGCGCCGGGCACTCAGCAGGACAAGGTCCCGCTGATAAAAAGCATCGATGTTGAATTTCAATACTGCAGGACTGAATTTAGAATTCCGGAACGTGGGCTGGACGAGCAAGGCTCAAGTGCGCACGACTTTCCCACGCATTGTGATGTTCAGGCTACAGTTTCTGTAGCAAAGCGTTACATTTCGTAGCGTTTGCTTCGGATTAAAAATTATCGTTTTTCAAAGAGTTGATTAAAAATTATCCCATCGCGTGAAGCGGTTCACGCATGGCGACACGATGCTGTCGCGAGCTTTACCAGGGGATATTTTATGCTTCCAAGCCCGATGATTCCGACCAGAAGGTCACGGCCCGCACTACATGCAGCCGTGTTAACCAGGAACGCTCTTCTCGCCTCAACTATGCTTTTGACGGTGCCTGGATTCGGTTGGGCGGAGCCTATAGCTTCCGTCTACGATGGTGCGAACAATCAGGTCACGACCGACACCAATGCCGTGGGCAACGGCACCGTCTATGTTGGCTACGAGCAAAACGGCTGGCTATCGATTTCGAACGGCGCCGTGCTGAGTGGCGTGGCTGGTTATGTTGGTCAATCGAGCGGCGTCACTGGGGAAGTGACGGTCACAGGCTCCCAAACCACCTGGGAAACCAGTGGGGGTCTTTATGTCGGCAATTTTGGCGAGGGTACGCTGAACGTCGAAAGCGGTGCAATATTGAAAAGCCGGTCTGGTGAGCTTGGCTCTGCCGACGGCAGCACTGGCACAGTAACCGTGTCAGGTCAGGGCTCGATATGGGAAATCACCGAAGCCCTTCAAGTGGGCTACCGCGGAGCCGGTCAACTTGTTATCGAAGATGGCGGCACGGTCACTGGAAAGGACGCCTATGTCGGTAGCGGCGATATCGGTTCAGGCACGGCGCTCGTAACTGGTGCTGGATCAACCTGGACCAGCCGCAACGTTCTGAACATAGGTGATCTGAGTGGGGAGTCCTTGCTCGCCATTGCCGATGGCGGCGTTGCAGAGAGCAAGTGGGGCTATATAGGAATGAATTCCGATCAGAGGGGAACCGCGACGGTCACCGGTGACGGCTCCGAATGGCGCAGCAGCGACGGCCTCTACGTAGGTTTTCAAGGTCAAGGTAGCCTGAATATTGAAAATGCTGGCTTCGTGGAAAGTAATGAGGTCAGCCTCGGGCTCTTTGTAGGGAGCAACGGCAGCGCGACAGTGACCAACGCTGGCTCTGAATTGAATAGCAACTACCTCTATGTCGGGAAGGAGGGCAACGGAACGCTCACAGTTGAAGATGGTGGTCTTGTTAAAAGCACTTACGGCCATGTCGGGGCGGTTTCAGGCAGCAATGGTTTCGTCACTGTCAGCGGCGTGGGCTCTACGTGGCAAAACATCAGCAACATCTTCGTCGGTGAACAGGGTAGCGGCACACTTGATATCAAGAATGGCGGCCTTGTGGAGAGCAACACCACCATCATAGGGAAGGAGAACGCTGCCACAGGAAAAGTGACTGTGGCTGACAACGGCTCAAAGTGGAGTGATGGCGGCAATATTTTTGTCGGTTATGCAGGAAACGGCACGTTGGATGTTATCGGCGGAGGTGTGGTCGAGGACAAGAAGGGCTTCATCGGCTATTACGAAGGTAGCACGGGCGTGGCGACTGTCTCCGGCTCGGAATCTGTGTGGAAGAACTCGAGCAGCCTTTCGGTGGGCGACAGCGGAACTGGCACGCTGATTATCGCCAATGACGGTGTCGTATCCGTTGGCACGCAGCAGCAGGATGGCACCTTTGATGGCACAACGTATATTGCCAAGGAGGACGGCTCGAAGGGAACGCTGGTCATTGGAGCGGCCGAAGGCAGCGATGCCACAGGGGCTGGCTCCCTGAAAACGGATACAATCAAGTTCAACCAAAGCGCTGGTCTGAGCAACGGAACGATTGTATTCAATCACACCGAGAGCGACTATTTGTTCTCTGCCAGTATGAAGGGATATGGAGAAATCCGTCATCTTTCCGGGGTTACGACGCTATCTGGTGACAGCGCGGACTTTTCCGGCCTGACTAACGTAAGTGGCGGCAATTTATACGTCTCCGGCGCGCTGGGTGGCACCATTAACGTCTCCAGCGGCGGCACTATTGGTGGTGTTGGGACGATTGGGACCACGACCATTGAAGATGGCGGTATATTGTCGCCAGGAGGATTGCAGAGGATCATCTACAGTAGATCCGTCTCTCCGACTTCTGGTGTAATAGGCACGCTGACTATTGATGGTGACCTCGTCTTGAAGGCAGGATCCACCTACGCGGTTGATTTTAATGGCACGGATGCCGACCTGACGCAGGTGCTGGAGAAGGCTTTTATCGAAGACGGCGCAGGCGTTAAGGTAACGGCTCTAGACAGCGAAACGAGCTACCAGAAGACCCAGACCTACAAAATCATCTCCACCGGAACCGGCTTGACTGGCAAGTTCAGCGGTCTGGTCAATACAGCCTCCGCGTTCCTCGACATCACAAACTCCTACGATGCCGATAATGCATATTTGAATATTTCTCTAAAATCCTCGGGTAACGGCAACTCCGGTGTATTTGTGCCGGTAGCCAATTCGAGCAATCAACGCTCTGTTGCATCTGCACTCGACACTCTCGATCAGACATCGGGCAGTGTGTCGCTCGGACTCTACAACAGCCTGTTGATGCTTGATGCCGAACAGGCGAGAAAAACCTTCCAGCAGCTTTCAGGAGATATTTACGCGACGGCGCGGGGTACCTTCGTGCAGACGAATAGGGCCGTCAGCACGGCGCTTAACAGCCGTGTCCGTGCTGTCACTGACGGTGTCGCCGCACCATCTTCCATGGCACTTGGCTATTCCGACGAAAAAGAAGGCGCACCCAAAGACGACCGGTTTGCCGCCTACGAGACCAGGAAGCCGTTCGATTCCGATCGCTTCGCTACCTGGATCAATGGCTTCGGCTCATGGGGTAAGGTGAGCGGCGTCAACGGCGAATCCAATACCGATATATCGAATGGCGGCGCGTTGGTCGGTGGCGATGTTGCGATCAGCAATGACTGGCGCGTGGGCGTCCTGGGTGGCTACAGCCGGACGTTTTTCGACACTGACAGCAGCAAGGGAGACAGCACAAACTACCATTTGGGCGCCTATTCAGGCACGAAATGGGGCCCAGTCGCATTTCGCTCGGGCGTAAACTACACTTGGCACAATATCGACACGAGCCGTAACGTCAGTGCGCTCGGCCAGACGCTCTATGGCAACTACGATGCATCCAGCTTTAATATCTATGGTGAACTGGCCTATCGTCTCGATGTCGGCACATCTGCACTTGAGCCGTTCGCTGCTCTTGCTCATTCTCGTACAAAGACGGATGGGTTTAGCGAAACGGGTGGCAGTGCTGCGCTAACAGTTGACTCCTCATCAATGAACACCACTTTTTCCACGCTCGGATTGCGAACGTCGACGGATTTCGATCTTGCCGGCGTTGCCTCTGTGGCCCGTGGCACGATTGGCTGGCTCCATGCCTTCGGCGATGTCGATCCCGTTTCATCAGCGCGTTTCCTGACCGGCGATAGTTTTGCAGTATCGAGTACGCCTGTCGACCGTAATGCGGTCCTGCTGGAAGCCGGCGTCGACTTCACCATCTCGCCTGCATCGACACTTAGCTTTACTTACAACGGCCAGATCGGCTCCAACGCTTACGATCACGGTGCGAATGCCAAACTTCGCGTGAAGTTCTGACAGCCTTGGATGCAGGAGCGGAAGTCACCCCCGCTCCTGCACGTCATTCAAGACCTCTATTTGCATCAAAGCGTATCCTGCGAACGACAGATGAATGTATTTCCTAAGAATGGACGTCCTTGCTTATAATCCAGTGTTTCTTTCTTTTTAGAAAGAAGGAAGTTTTGCTTATTCCCGATGCTTGATATGTTGGTGATCAGTTCGACTGGTTTTGGTGTCATCGGTCTAGTGAGACTGTAGTGCGTAAACAGTGGAGGCGCTGGTGACGATTGTTTCACCACCATGTCGTCTTGGTTCGGTCCGACTGCCCGAGCTCCTTTTAATTTCGAGACCTCTGAATTTCGCCAGGGTTGTCCGCAAAGCGCGCCGACTATGCTCGTGCAGGCCGATTTTCGCTCGTAACGGTGAGGATGGCAGCGTAGAGGAAACGATTATTTTGCCTGTTTTAATCACACTAACAGGCATCGACCAGTCTCCTCGTCTCCGGTCTTAGCAGGTTGCGCCTTTTTGTTTCCGCCATTATTGGTCATCTATGCCCAGATCACCTTCCTCCAAATACTCTGCCGCGCGACCAGATGGTAAAGACCCAATCCGCGTGATTCTTGTGGAAGACGATATCGATCTGAGGGTCGGGCTGACTGATTTCTTACGTCTCAATTCTTTTGCGGTGACGGCGGTTGGAACCGGCAAGGAATTCGATCTGGCGTTCGGTACCGAGGCGTTCGATGTTGCCATAATCGATGTTAACCTGCCGGACATTAGCGGTTTTGACATCGCAAGACGTACAAAAGCGTCCAGCAATGTCGGCATAGTCATGCTGACAGCCCGGACACTGCGCGATGACAAACTTCGAGGTTATGCCGAAGGTGCAAACCTGTATCTAACTAAGCCCGTCGATGGGGATGAAATCGTTTTTGCGATAAGGAACCTTGCTGGGAGCCTGAGATCAACCTCGGGAGCTCCGTTGAAGGTGGCCCGATCTTTTCCGAATTGGTCCATTGATCGCATCGGCAAAAGGTTAATCTGTCCGCAAGGAAACGCAATCCGGTTATCGACACGCGAAGCGGCGTTGATTTTGAAACTGACTGAGCAAAGGGGGCTTATCGTCCCACGTGCTGATCTTGGCGCCGCGATGGGGTACGCTACTATTTCCAACACGCGAAGCATCGATGCGGTTTTACAAAGATTGCGTGTTAAGGCACGGGATGCAGGCACGGAGCTACCAATTCAGGTCATCCACGGTTCTGGCTTTCAACTTTCGGCCAGCATAACAACGCTTTAACTATGAACGGTAGTTGAAATACACTCAACTGTGAACGATCGACGTCGATGACAACTGACGTGTATCCCGACGCGGCGAGCGCCATTTACGCGGGCACCAATGCGAAGCGGCCTCGTCATTCGCAGGCGCAGCTCCATACAGAGTTCCTTGCAAACAAGGGGGCTTCAGCTGCGACGCTGGTTCGGACTCAAAGAACTGCTGTAGCAGTCGCGCGAAAGCGGGCTGTCATGATGCATACCATGCTGAAACCGGCGAGTTGGCCCATCTGACTGCGAGCATGGCGGCATAGTATCTTATAGCGCTCAACAGCTGAGCGCTTGAAGCGTCCCTGCCGGAAGGTTAGCCGCGCCATTCCGTTGATGGCGTCGCATCGCTGTCTCAGTTGAATGCGTCGTCCACATTAAGGGCTCATGCTGCCTATCTCCTTGATGACTACCTGGTGTCGACGGCCTTATTGTTCAATCCTTCCGTAGCTCCAGTCTATGCCATATCGACGATATCGGCATCGACCTTTCGCTGGTCAACGACGTCGCGGAGGCTCATTCTGGCGAATTTGGCTCGTTGGCCCGGATTTCTGGCCGTGCCGACGCGTTTTGACGTTTTGCCTGCGCCATGTCGAGTGCTTCGGCCAATAATTGCGGCTTCGTCATCAATAAGTACGCGGTGCAGGCGATTCGCCAAGCCCGTGCCTCGCAGCACGGCTCTGACGGCTACGCAAGCTGCATATCTCCTCTGTCGCAGAAGCGCGATATGCCGCCTGGTACGAAAAATCGGCCTATTTGTGTCACTGTTGCGATAGCGCAACGCCCTCCTCATGCGTTGTTATTCCTGGCCAGATCCAATAGTTGGCCAGAGATATGTATCGCGACCCGAACAAAACAAGGTGGCTGATCGATATACACCTTTTACACGCACAAATTTTTTTCTACCGACTTCGTGATGAATAGGGAGATTGATCGGGTCGTAAAACGATCAAGTTATAGTTCATATCGTCGTATAGTCTGATTTATTAGGTGTTTTATTGATGTAAATGCGGAGTTTGACGGTTCTTTTCAAGGGATATATTCGATTTTCACTCGAGAATGTATCAAACTGGAAGAGTTGTCTGCTGATGAATGCCTCTGTTTCGAAGAATAAGTCCTCGTCCTCCGATACTGCACGCAAAGTCCCAGTTGTACGGCGCGACAGTCGTGAGCAGTTCGCAGCGCGTCGGATGCATCATGCAGAACCGGCTGGTAGTGCGGTGTCGCGCATTTTGAAGAGTATCACATCAGCAGCAAAGCTTGGCGTATCAGCTCTAGCCTTAGCGGCTGTCAGCCCTCCGCAGGCATCGTGGGCAATCGAATGGAGCAGCAATCGCACTGTGACCTCCGATGTTGATTATCCAGGCGACGGACTGATCATCAATAACGGCGCCACCATCAATATTACCAACAACGCGGTAGTCCGAGCCTACGACCTTTCGATACAAGGCGGTTCGAGGGTCAATATCGACTCCGGCAGTTTCATGACGAACTACAACAGTTGGTCGCTGATCCGGAACAATGCGGTTGTTACAGTTGCAGATGGTGCGTCGTTCAGATCAAGGGAGTACGTCAAAGTCACCGGTGACAGCTACGCTTTGGGCGGAACGCTGATCGTCAATGGTGGAGGCGCCATTCGCCGTAATGATGGCAGTTCACGTCATGTCGTGGAACTCGGCAACGGCGGCACGCTGGTACTGGGGAACGGGACAAGTACTGCGCCTATGCTGCAGTATTCCGATGGAAATACATTTTACTCTACAGGTGGATGGATCGTCTCCGACGGTTGGAATTCCAACGTTGTCGTCAATATGGCGGGAAGCTATTCAATCCCGAGTATTCGCCCCTATCAGGATTTGAAGGGGAACATGAGTGTCGTGTCCTTGACGGTGCAGTCGGGAAACGCAGTTTTTGATCAGCCGAACAACTGGGCTGGAACCTTGCGCACGATTACGGTGTCAGGTGGCAGTCTTGAAATGGTTGATCCGTTACAGCAACCTCAAGCTGGCTTGGCTTTCGGCAGTACTACGCTGTCCGCAGGTACAACTCTGATACTTAACAACAACGATACCACCTATCTTGATGGCGTCACCGGAGCCGGTGGGGTAGACGTTCGTGGAACGACCGTAGCGCGAGCAACAAACCCGACCTATTCTGGATTCGGAAACGCGCGCGTCGCGTCCTATACTGGTGACACTCGACTTTTTGATACGGCTCAGCTGGTTGTGGAACCTTTTTCTAACGTTGCCACGACTGTTACCCAAAGTAGTGTCGGCAGCTCAATTTCGTTGACAAGTTCAAGCCTCAAGGGGGTCTACGGGCAGGGCCAACTTGCCTTGAACGGCGCGACGTTGACTACCCAGAGCAACCACAGCGGTGCTGTATCCATCAATGGTTCGGCGACGTTGTCTTCCGGAACACATCGGTTTTCCGGAACGCTTACCGCCGCCGCAACGTCGGATGTGAGTGTTACCAATGGCGGTACGCTTGCCGCAGCTGGAAATATCGATCTCAGTTCCCTGTCGTCGGTTACGCTTGTCGGTGCAAGCGCACTCGACGTGAGCGAACTCACTGGCACCGTCTCGCTGAAGCGCCTGATCGGCAGTTCGGCCACCGGAGCCGTCAGGCTCGGTGCCGGCGGACTGGTCGTCAATAATGCTCAGTCGGGCGATCGGTTCTCCGGCGTCATTTCCGGCGCCGCCGGGCTGACGGTCAATGGCGGTTCGGACAAAGCCTTGGAACTCGGCGGCGTCAATACCTATTCGGGCGGCACGACGGTTCACAACGGTGCGACACTCAAGCTGGTCACCTCAGGCTCGATCGCTGCCAGCAGCCAGGTCTATATTTACAGCAGCGGCACTCTGGATATCTCGGGCGTTTCGGCTGCAACGTCGTCGATCCGCGATCTGCGTGGCACCGTAAACGGTAATATAATTCTTGGCTCCAAGACGCTTCGTATTGCCAATGCAACTGATACCGACTATTATAACGGCACGCTCAGCGGTGCGGGAGGTCTGCGGATCTCGGGCGGCACCCAGAAGTTTGGCGCTGATCTCGCCTATACCGGCGCGACAACCGTCGATGCGGGAGCTGTACTCTGGCTCGGCAATGGTGGAACGACCGGCAGCATCGTCAATGGTGCAACTGTCAACGGCGAGCTCGTCATCGATCGCGGAAATTCCTACGACCTCACTGCTGCCCGCACCATTTCGGGAACCGGCATATTGTCGAAGCTCGGCACCGGCGAATTGCTTGTCCGAGCCGCCCAAGGCTACACGGGTGCGACCAATATCCGCAATGGCAGTATCGTCATTCTAGATGACGGGTCGCTTGCCCAGTCAAGCACGATAAATATCGAGGCAAGTGGCACCTTCGACCTTTCCAGATCTAACAATGGTGCGACAATCCAGGCTCTGAGCGGGGCCGGTACCGTTATATTCGGCTCGCAAAATGGTCAGCGAGGCATGACGATCACTGCCGGTGGTGTTTTCGGCGGATCCATCATTGGCTATGGTGACCTGCGCATTACCGGAGGCAATCAGACGCTGACCGGCGACAACACCTTTGTCGGGACGGTCTATCTCGGAGGTGCCGGCAACGGTAATCTGACCATCGGGTCGGCAAGCGTCGCAAACCAGGGTTCGCTGGCGAACGCCAACGTCGAAACGGGCACCAGCGGGCGCCTCATCTTCATGCGGCCCGATGCCAACGGCATTTTTGGTGGCCGCGTGCAGGGCAGCGGTGGCATTACGCAGGCCGGAACGGGCACGACGACGCTTACCGGCGACGCAAACACCTACACCGGCGACACCGTGATTTCGGCCGGCACACTTCGCCTATCCGGTGCAAGCAGTCTTGACCGTTCGAGCGGCGTGTCAATCGCCGCGGCCGGAACGTTCGACATTTCGGCCATCAATGGCGCAACTACGGTCAAAAAGGTGTCCGGTAGTGGTGTAGTCAATCTTGCCGGCAAGACGCTGACGCTCTCCGAACAGAATGGTGCCTTTGGCGGAAGGTTTACCGGCGTTGGCGGTAATCTGGTGCTGGCCGGTCCGCAGTTGGCGATTTCGCAGAACAGCGATTTCACCGGCAGCCTGACGATCAATAGCGGCAGCAGCTTGGTGGCCACCGGTGCGGCAAGCCTGAGCGGTGCCAGCAATCTCGTGATCAGCGGTACGCTCGACGTGAGCGGCCTCAACGCTGCAACTCCGACCTTCGTCGCAACATCCGTCTCCGGCAGCGGTGGCAGAATCATTCTTGGCACAAAGGGGTTAAACATCACCGCGGGCCGCCCGGTGGACGATTTTGGCGGCGTGATCCAGGGCTCCGGAGCCGTCAATATTCTGGGCGGAACGCAAATACTGAGCGGCAGCAACACCTATAGTGGCGCAACCTCGATCGGTAACGGCGCGGTCCTGAGCATCGCCGGCGGCGGCTCCGTCGGTAACTCGAGCGGCGTGACGATTGGCCAGACCGGCACTTTCGACATTTCCGGCACCGCGGGCGGGGCCTTGCCGGGCACGGCGGTACAGGCCATCGCCGGCGGCGGCACTGTCCAGCTAGGTCTGACGGCCGGGACGGCCCGGACCTTGTCGATCACGTCCTCGGGAACCTACGGCGGCGTCATCGCCGGTTATGGCGATCTGCGCGTGTCTGGCTCCGGCGTACAGACGCTGACCGGCGACAGCACATTCATCGGCACTGTTCGTGTTGCGTCAGGCTCGATCCGTATCGGAAACGGCGGTACGACAGGCGCCTTGCTCAACGCCAACGTCGAAGTGCAAAGCGGCCAGCAGGTCATTTTCCAGCGCTCGGACGCACTAGGCACGTTCGGCGGTCAGGTGACCGGTGCAGGCGAATTGGTTCAGCTCGGAACCGGCACAACGACACTCGGCAATGCAAGCACCTATACGGGGGCGACGCGCGTGCAGGCTGGGCGCCTGGCCCTGGGTACGACCGGTGACATCTCCGGGTCGAGCAACGTCATTATAACCGGTGGCGCTACCTTCGACATCTCCGCCACCTCCGCTGGCAGCGCTATCAAGCAGATCGCCAGCACCGGCGCCGGAACGGCATCTATCGTCCTTGGCAGCAAGACACTTTTGCTGACCCAGCAAAACGCCACCTTTGGCGGCACCATCAGTGGCTCTGGCGGACTGACGCTCGGCAGCTTCAGCCAGTTGCTGACGCTGACGGGCGCCAACACCTACTCCGGCGCCACGACGGTTTCGTCCGGCACCCTTTCTTTGACCGGCGCAGGCAGCATCGCCGCCTCCAGCGGCGTGACGGTGGACGCTACACTCGACATCTCCGGTCATACAGGCAATGCGATCATCGCAAGCCTTGCGGGAAGCAACACAGCGGGCCGGGTTATCCTTGGCAGCAATACCCTTGAAGTTGCTAATTCGGCCGGCACCTTCTCCGGTGTCATCTCCGGCAGCGGCGGCTTGTTGCTGCGTGGCGGCAATCTCACCCTTACCAATGCCAACACCTATACCGGCCTGACGACGATCGCATCCGGGGGCTATCTAGTGCTTGGAAATGGCGGCATCAGCGGCGAGGTGCAGGGCAATATCGCTTTCTCGGGCGCCGGAGAACTTCGCATCAACCGCAGCAACGCGGTTACATTTACCAATGCGATTTCCGGTGCGGGATCGGTCGTCCAGCAGGGCACCGGCAGCACCACCTTCACGACCGCACAAGGCTATACGGGCACAACACGAATTTCTTCCGGCAGTCTGCGTCTCGAAGGCGGTGGCAGCATCGCTAGTTCCAGCGACGTGGTGGCCGATGCGAACTTCAACGGGTCACAAGTGACGAGCCCGACCGTCTCGATCCGCAGCCTCAGCGGCGGCGCATCCGGTACGGTAACGCTTGGAGACCGCAACCTTGTCCTGTCCAGCAGCAGCGGCGTGTTTGCTGGTGTCATCGGCGGCGCTGGCGGGCAGCTCACGATCGCATCCGGCACCCTTACACTTTCGGGCGCCAATACCTACAGCGGGCAAACCGCCGTTCAGTCTGGCGCCAGCCTTCAGATCGGCGCCGGCGGCACGACCGGTGCCATCGCCAGCACGTCTGTCTTGAATGACGGTACGCTGATATTTGCACGCAGCAACACGCTGTCCTACACCGGTTCCATCTCTGGCACCGGCGTATTGCGCCAGACTGGTGCGGGTACGACGGTCCTGACCGGCGCGGTCGCGGCCGGCGGCGGCATACAGGTCAATGCCGGTACGCTGAGCATCGAGGGAGGTAACGCGTTCAGCGGCAACGTGAGCGTTGCAGCCGGCGCAACGATGCAATTCGCCAAATCCCAGGAATTCGTATACGGCGGTGAGATCAGCGGCAGCGGGCGACTAAGCCAAGTCGGCTCCGGCGCGAGCGGCAAGCTGATCCTCACCGGCGCGAACGCATTTACCGGCGGCACGACGATCGGCAATGGCGCGATTCTTCAGATAGGCTCCAATGCGGCTGGCGGCGGAACAACGGGATCGCTGATCGGAAATATAGCCAATGCCGGGACGCTGATTGTCAACCGCTCCAATTCGGTGGCGCTGGCAGGCTCGATTTCGGGCGCCGGTGGTTTTGTGCAGAACGGCAGCGGCAAGACGACGCTTTCGGGGGTAAGCACCTACACCGGAGCGACCCAGGTCAATGCCGGCGAACTGGCGGTGAATGGCAGCCTCGGGGCGACGAACGTTGTCGTCGCCAATGGCGCGATCCTGTCGGGCACCGGCACGATCGGCGGCAATGTCGACGTCTCTGGCGCCCTCAACCCGGGCCAGAGCCCGGGAACGATGACGGTGCAGGGCAACCTGACGCTCCAGGCTTCTTCCGTTTCCAATTTCGAGCTCGGTGAAGCCGGCGTCGTGGGTGGTGCTAACAACGACCTGGTGATCGTCAACGGCGCGCTTGCCCTCAACGGTACGCTGAACGTCAACGCCAGCAATGCCGGCTACTACCGGCTTTTCAACGCGGGTAACGGCATTACCGGTTCTTTCCAGAACGTCAACGTGCTGGGAGGCGTCGCTGGTTCGTCGGCAACCGTCTACACCGACACACCCGGAAGCAATGGGCTTGCCACGCAAGTCAACATCCGGTTGCTCGATGCCAACCAGCGCGTCCAGGATTGGGACGGAAACCGCTACACCGGCGGCGCGCAGGCACAGGGCGGTAGCGGCATCTGGAACGCAACAAACACCAATTGGCTGGCGCCCGGTTCAGCAATCTCCGGCGCCTGGGGTGGATCGATCGGTCATTTCGGCGGAAGCGCCGGAACGGTTACCATCAGCGGCACAATCGGCTTCTCCGAGCTCAGCTTCGATGTCGGCGGCTACGTGCTCCAGGCCAGTGCCGGAAGTGCGCTGCAGCTGTCGAGCAGTGGTTCGACGCAGACTTCATCCATCGTTAACGTGGTTGGCGGAGCGAGCGTCACGATCGCTGCCGAGATGGTCAACGGCGACCTCACAAGCCTCACCAAGGTTGGCTCCGGACGTATGATCCTCACGGCCGACAACAGCTTTACCGGTGATACCTATGTCACCGGTGGCAGCCTGCAGCTTGGCGACAATGGAGCGGCCAACACCGGTTCGGTGGCCGGCAATATCGCCAACAGCGGCGAGGTGATTTTCTATCGTAGCGGGCCGATGAGCTATGGCGGCGTGATCTCAGGCGGGATCGAGCCGGATGAAGGCGGTATCGTCACGCTTGCCGGCACCAGCGACGTTACTCTGACAGGCGTCAACACCTATACGGGTGTCACGAACATCAATGCCGGCAGTCTGCACCTGGCCGGCCTTGGTTCGATCTCTGGCTCTTCAAAGGTCGATGTCGGTACGGGCACCTTCGATATCTCTCAGCGAGATGACTGGGGAACAAGCATTCGCTCACTGGCCGGCGCGGGCACAGTGCTTCTCGGCGACAAGACACTTGCGGTTACTTCGGCAGCAGACACCTATGGTGGTGTTCTCTCGGGAACCGGCGGTCTGACGTTGCAGGCAGGCACGCTCGTCCTCAATAATGCCAATACCTTTACCGGCGACACCCTGCTGACCGGGGGCGTCTTGCGACTGACCGACTTTACGCCGGCGGGAGACCCCACGCGAGTGGGAACGTTGGCAGGGCGTATAATCACCGGCGTCGGTGTCGATGCCGGACGTCTGGTGCTCGACTACAGCAGCGCGGTTGAGCCAGTGCTTGGCAATGCGATTGCCGGAACCGGCACTCTTGAAAAGCAGGGTGCGGGTATCGTCTCGCTCACAGGTGATGCCACCCACACCGGAGGCACACTGATACGCGGCGGTGCGCTAAGAATCGGCGCCTCCGGAACGAGCGGCTCGCTGGCAGGCAATGTCGATACAGGCGACGGGTCAGGCGCCGGTCGTCTGGAGTTCTGGCGTTCCAACGACTACGTCTTCAGCGGCGATGTCTCGGGAACCGGCATCCTCAGCCAAAACGGTGGCGGCCGCACGGTACTGACGGGCAATGCGGTCCATTCCGGCGGTACCCAGATCCTCAACGGCACTCTGGCGGTCGGAAATGGCGGTGCGACCGGTAGCCTCGCCGGAAACGTATCGACGAGCAACAGCACCACACTGGTCTTCAATCGCGATAATACGGCCACACTCGCATTTGCGGGCGTGGTGAGCGGTGCAGGCAACCTCCGCCAGGAGGGCAGCGGTCGGACACTTCTCGGTGCCTCCAGTACCTATACCGGAACGACCGAAGTTGCGGCCGGCACTCTGGCCCTGTCCGGTAGCGGATCGATTGCGCAGTCGTCGATATTGACGGTCGGTGACGCAGCCACCTTCGACATCTCGTCGGCAGACAACGGCGCGTCGGTTCGCCGGTTGAGCGGCGCTGGCAGCGTCGTTCTGGGCGACCGGAACCTCACCATTGCCCAGGCTGCCGCAGACATCTTCAGCGGTGTGATCAGCGGCAGCGGCGCGGTGTCGCTGACCGGAGGCATCCAGAGCCTGACGGGTGCCAACACCTATACGGGTCTTACATCCATCGCCTCGGGTGCCATGCTTGCCATCGGCGGCGCAGAGGGTGCGGTCGCCGGCGACATAGCGAATAACGGGAACCTCACCTTCGACCACGAGGGCGGCATCCATAACTATACCGGCTCCGTTTCAGGTGCCGGCAATCTATGGAAGCTTAACGACGGCACACTCGTGCTGTCGGGCAACAGCAACTATTCGGGACAAACGAACGTCCTCGGCGGGACACTACAAGTCACCGGCTCCCTGTCGGGAACGACGGTTGCGGTCGGCGCAGGCGCGACCCTGGCCGGTGGCGCTCAATATGACGGCGACGGTCTTGCCATTAGCGGGACGGGCATCATCGACGGCCCCGTGACCATTCAGAATGGCGGTGTACTCAACGCAGGCTCGGATCTGCGCATGTCCTCCCTGACATTACAGGCCGGCTCGACCACCAACTTCGCCGTCGCAACACCTGATGTCGCATCAAGCGCTTTGAACAGCCGCGTCATCGTTGCCAACGACCTGTTCCTCGGCGGCACGTTGAACGTATCGGTCGCAAGGTCCGGATATTACCGGCTGTTCTCGGCCGGAAGCATCCAGGGCGATTTTGCCGAAATCAATGTCGGCTCTTCCTCGCCCGATCAGATCATCCGCGACTACAATGTCTACAAGGAAGGCGACAACCCGGTCACCGAACTTAACATCATCGTGCTTGGCGATGATGAGGTACGGCAATACTGGAATGGACCGCGCATGACGGCCGGTGCGCTGGTGGGTGGCACCGGGACCTGGAACAGCGAGAACACGAACTGGTTGAGCCCCGATTTCGCCTCGGTCGCACCCTGGGTCGGATCCTTCGCCATCTTCGATGGTACAGCAGGCACCGTAACCGTCGAAGGTACCCAGCAATTTGACCGCATGCAGTTCAAGACAGATGGCTACGCGCTGGTTGCCGGCCCGGACGCACAGTTGCAACTGAACAATCTCGGCATGATCATTGTCGATGGACAGAGGACGGCTACGGTCGCAGTTTCACTGGTCGATGGCACGAGTGAAGGTCTGACAAAGACCGGAAGCGGCATCCTCAACCTGTCTGCCAACAATTCTTACACCGGCACCACGGTTGTCGAGGCCGGCTCGCTGTCGCTGACTGGGGCAGGCTCTATTGCAACCTCCAGTGAGGTTCAGGTCGGCGTCGATGGTACGTTCAACATCGGCGGTATTGACCAGGCTACGGCTGCGATCAAGGGCCTCAGCGGCGCCGGTACGGTTACACTTGGGACGAGAACGCTGCAACTGACGGAGGGTACGCATGTCTTCGGCGGCACCATCTCCGGCGGTGGCGGTATCGATGTCCTCGGGGGCAGCCATACCCTGACCGGCGACAACACGTTTAACGGAATCGCTCGCGTCACCCACGGCACTCTGGCGGTAACCAACATCAACTCCCTGTCGCGCGCCAGTTATGTCGCGCTCGATAACGCGGATTCGGTGCTCGACATTTCCGGTGCCGCAAACGGCGTTGCTATCAACTCACTTGCCGGCAGCGGGCAGGTCCGGCTCGGCGCGGGTAACCTGACGGTGGTGAACGGATCTTGGGCAGGAATGTCCTCCGGCATATTCGGCGGTTCCATTTCCGGCAGCGGAAGTGTGAATCTGCTCGGCGGAACCCTGGTTTTGTCTGGCAACAATACCTATACCGGCACGACCACCGTGACGGCGAACGGGACGCTCGACATCGGCGGCGGAACGACACAGGGAAGCCTTGCGGGCAACATCGTCAATGACGGAACCCTCGACTTTAATTACGCAAGCGGCGAGCATGCGTTCGCAGGGGTGATTTCCGGCAACGGCACTGTGAATATCCGTGGCGCCGCTGCGGCCACTGTGAACCTGGCAGGCGCCAATAGTTTCAGCGGAGAGACGATCGTCCACAATGGCACCCTGCGGCTGGTCGGCGACGGTTCGGTCTCGTCGTCAAGCCTGGTCAGGATCGGCAGTACCGCGGGCTTTGACATTTCCGGCATCGGTTCCGACTCGACGACAATCAAGGGTCTTGCAGGGGCCGGCACGGTTACACTCGGATCCCGCTCGCTTGGACTGGTCGGCGGCGATTCGACCTATTACGGCTCGATCAACGGCACGAACCAGAGCGTTCTCGCCCTCGTCGGCAGCAAATTGCAGGCCTTGGGTTCGATCAATGATACTTTGGTTCTGATCGAAAATGGCGCCAGCCTGCAGGTCGGCAACGGGCAGAATTTCGGATCGCTTAACAGCAACGTCGTCAATCAGGGCGAATTGCTCTTCGATCGGTCTGACGCGGTCAGTTTTGATCATGCGATTTCCGGTTCGGGTTCTCTGGTGAAACGCGGCGCGGGGGTGTTATCCCTCAATGTGCAGAACGATTTTTCCGGGACGACAACAGTCGTGGGAGGAACGCTACGGCTGGCATCGCAGGGAACCCTCGATGGCGACATCATCAACAATGCCGCAGTTCAGTTCGCCCGTGCAGATGCATGGACCTACGGCGGCGATATGTCTGGCTTCGGCAGCCTGACGATCAGCAGTGCTCCGACGAGTGTCACGGGCAATCTTGCCCATACCGGCGGCACGATGATCGAGAGCGGCGCTTTGCAGATCGGCATTGGCGGATCGAGCGGTTCGATTTCAGGGCCCATCGTCAACAATGCCGAGCTGCTCTTCAACCGCGGCGACACCCTTGTGTATAGCGGTTCGATTTCCGGCGTGGGATCCGTGACCCAGCTTGGCACGGGCACAACGATTCTGACCGGGACCCAGACCTATAGCGGCGGCACCACCATCGTCGCCGGTAGCCTGCAACTTGGCGATGGAACGCTAAGCGCGGCGATCCAAGGCGACGTATTAAACGATGGCACGCTGGTCTTCAAACAAGGCGCCGCGAGCGTATTCTCGGGCCTGATCTCCGGGGCCGGCAACCTTGTCCAGCAAGGGCCTGGAAGTGTCACTCTGACGGCAGACAACACGTATACAGGAGCGACCGTCATCGCCGAAGGCAGCGCTCTTCAAGTCGGTAACGGCGGCTCCACCGGACGTATTAGCAACACTGTTTTAAACAATGGCGCGCTTTCCTTCGCTTACGGAAGCGACGTCACCTATGACGGCGTCATTGTCGGTTCCGGAAGTCTGCGCCACGCAGGCACCGCAACGCTGAACCTGACAGCCGCCCAGGAGTATACGGGTACTACCGACGTCGACGCCGGTGCAACGCTTGCGCTCATAGGCGACGGCTCAATTGCCGGCACCTCGAAACTTGCCCTGCGCGGTTCGTTCGATATCGGCGGTATCGCCGCCGACGTCTCACGTATCGGCGACCTCTCGGGAACAGGCTCTGTCAGGCTGGGCACCAAGACGCTCGTCCTGTCGGATGCTGGAAGCGTGTTTGAAGGCGTCATTGAAGGAAGCGGGGGCATCGAGATCGCCGCCGGCGCGCTGGATCTGCTGGCCTCTCAGACCTTCACAGGTCAGACGACGATCGCCTCAGGAGCTGGGCTTGCGCTTGTTGGGGATGGCTCGCTTTCCGAATCATCGCGGATTGTCGTTGATGGCGGATTGTCCATCGCCGGCACATCGGCTGGGGCTGTCGTCAAGAGCATTTCCGGCGGTCAGTCGGGCCTCATCACGCTTGGTGATCGGACACTTACCATTGATGCCGCTGCCGATACCTATGCCGGTATGATCTCGGGTGATGGCGGCCTGACCGTCTCCGGTGGGACACTGGTGCTGACAGGAGCGAACCGCTACCGCGGCACAACGACGATCGCATCGGGTGCAACCCTTGATCTGCGCGCTAATCCCGCTTCGGGTCAGGCAGGCGATTTCAGGGTCGATGGAGACCTGAAGCTTGGTATCGGCTCTGGCCTGGTCTTTGCATATGACAGCACGCTGTCCGGGACGGGAGCCATCACCAAAACTGGTGCCGGACAGCTGATCATCAGCCAAGCCAGTGATTCCATCGACTTCACGGGCGACGCCCTGGTCAGCGAGGGCACGTTCACCGTCAACGGTCGCATTGGTGGAAACGTCACGGCCGTGACGGCCGGCACTCTGTCGGGAAGCGGCTTCATCGCTGGCGATGTGATCATCGGCTCAGGCGGCACGCTCTCAGCTGGAAACAGCCCGGGGACCTTGACGATCAATGGTAATCTCTCTCTGGCAAGCGGTTCCACATCTGCCTTCGAACTGGGGCAGGCAAGTATCGTGGGTGGGCCAGCGAATGATCATGTCATCGTCAATGGTGCGCTTTCCGTCAATGGAACGCTCAATGCAGCAGTGAGATCAATTGGCTATTACAGGCTCTTCGACGCCGCTTCGATCAACGGGACTTTCAACACCGTCAATGTCAGTGGCCTGTCCGGAGCGATCGACACTGCCGTATACGTCAACAATCCGGGTCCGGCGACGGTCATGAACCTGTCCGTCCTTGGACAGGGCGACCATCTCCAGTTCTGGGATGGTGCAGACACGGTCGGCGACAATCAGGTTGTCGGTGGTAACGGCATCTGGAGCACGGGCGGCACCAACTGGACTGATGCCTTTGGCAACATCCAGGGCAGTTGGTTGTCCTCGCTTGCCGTCTTCGGCGGCAATGCCGGCCGGGTTGAGATTGATGGCGACCAGAGCGTCAGCGCCCTCCAATTCGACGTCGATGGCTATACGCTGGATGAAGCGTCATCCGGCGGCCGCCTTCTGCTCGCCGCAAGTTCGGCGAGTGCGCAGGCCCACATAAACGTAGCGGCCGGAAGCAGTGCCACTATTGCCGCAACACTAGCCGACGGCACCACGGGTTCGCTTGTAAAGGGTTTTGGCGGAACGCTGGTTCTCTCGGCCGTCAACACCTACAGCGGCAACACCACCATCGCCGGCGGCACGCTCGCGCTGGCGGGAATAGGGTCGATCTCCAGCTCAAATGGCGTCATTGTTGGCGAAAATAGCGTGTTCGACATCAGCGCTACCCAAGCGCCAGCCGTTCAGATCAAACGGCTCGGCGGTCAGGGCTCTGTCGTGCTCGGCAATCATACGCTCGTGATCGCCGGCCAGGATACTAACGCCGAAGGTTTCGACGGCGTGTTCGGTGGTGTCATGTCCGGCACTGGTGGTCTCGTGCTCTCGTCAGGAAATCTGACTTTAACCGGCGTGAATTCTTTCACAGGCACGACAGCAGTCGCCTCAGGCGCCAGCCTGCAGATCGGTAGCGGCAACCTTGCCGGTATGATCTCCGGCGATCTTGTCACGGATGGAACGACCACCTTCAACACGGTTTCGGGTCTTCAGTCCTTTGCTGGCGCCATCTCGGGCAGCGGCGTCTTGGTCAAGGCAGGCGAGGGGATTCTCAACTTGACCGGCAACAGTGCTGCGTTCTCCGGTAGCGTCGATGTCGCAGGCGGCAAACTGGCGGTCAACGGCACACTGGGCGGGACCGTTGCTGTACAAAATTCCGGCATACTGGGCGGAAGCGGGACAATCAATGGTGCTACAACCGTGCTCTCAGGCGGAACCCTGTCGGCGGGCAACAGCCCCGGAACACTGACGATTAACGGCGGCCTGACACTTGCAGCCGGGTCGACCTCACAATTCGAGCTTGGCCAACGGGGTATTGTCGGCGGTCAGTCGAACGATCTTGTGATCGTCAACGGTGCCCTGATCTACGGCGGCACCCTCGATATCACTGCTGCTTCCGCCGGGTTCTATCGGTTGTTCGAAGCCCAGAGCGTTAGCGGCGGTTTCGATGCGGTCAACGTCACGATTGGCGGCACGACCGCCAGCGGACAGGTGTACGTCAATGCGCCGGGTGCTGCCGCCACAGTCAATCTCGCCGTCCTCAAGGCGGGCCAGAACATGCTGTTCTGGGACGGTTCTGATACGTTGGGCGACGGTTCGGTAGACGGCGGCGCGGGAACTTGGTCGGCGGAGCACACCAACTGGACCTCAGGGCCTGGAGAGGCTGAGGTGAATGGTCCGTGGGGAAGTTCTGTCGGGGTCTTCTCCGGCACCGGAGGCACCATCACTGTGGTGGGTCAGCAGACCTTCGACACGCTGCAGTTTACGGCTGATGGTTACAATCTGCAGCCGGGCACGGATGGCTCGTTGACCTTCAATGACGCCACCGGTGGTACGATCAATGTCGCCTCCGGGATCACGACTTCGATCGCCACGCCGATTACCGGTAGTTCCTCGCACGGTTTCGTGAAGACCGGGGCGGGAGCCCTGATCCTGACGGGCGACAGCACCTATGCGGGGGGGACAACGATCGATGCCGGGACGCTGCAGGTAGGAGCCGGCGGAACAACGGGCTCGATAATAGGCAATATTGTCAACAACGCGTCGTTGGTCGCCGATCGAAGCGACATGTTGAGGCTGGATGGCAGCATTACCGGCAACGGTAGTTTCACCAACAATGGTGGCGGCACGACTTTGCTGACAGCCGACAACACCTATACAGGCGGCACCACCATCAACAACGGTGCCGTACAACTGGGTGCAGGCGGGACCAGCGGCTCGCTCACCGGGGCTGTTGCTATCGGTAACGCGGGGTCGCTCGTAATCAACCGGTCGAACGACTTCACTCTGGTCGCCGATCTCAGCGGCAACGGCAACCTGCGGCAGATTGGTCCGAACGTCACTACGCTTCAGGGAAACAGCTGTGCCTTTACCGGTACGACGACAGTCACCAACGGCAAGCTTCTGGTCAACGGCTGCTTGGGCGGGACGGTTATCGTTGAGAATGGCGGAAGCTTCGGAGGCGACGGCACTGTTGGTGGCGGCAGTGGTGGTTCCGGGACGGACAACCCGGGCTCGGGCGGGACGGTTACGATCGGCAATGGCGGTACGTTCTCGCCAGGTGGCGACGACACTGTCGGCAATACCACCGTGGCATCGAATTTGACGATCAAGTCCGGCTCGATCTACGTGGTGAACGTCAATGCGGCCGGCCAAAGCGACCACACACATGTCAAAGGCGTCGCGACGATCACGGGCGGCTCGGTTCAGGTGCGTGCTGCCAATGGCGACTACCAGCCCATCACCCGCTATACGATCATCACTGCCGATGGAGGTGTCGAGCGTGGTGGCCCCAATCTTGGCTTCGATACGGTGACGAGCAACCTGGCGTTTCTCACCCCGGCGCTCGACTACGATCCAAACCACGTCTACCTGACGATGACGCGTAACAATGTCAGCTTCGATACGGTTTCGCAGACGCCAAACCAGAGTGAAGTTGGTCGGGCGGTGGAATACCTCCAGCCAGGCAACCCGGTTTACGATGCAGTCGTGGGTCTGGATGAGGACAGTGCCCGCAAGGCTTTCAACGATCTTTCCGGTGAAATCCATCCGACCCTCCTTGGACGTGGCGTTGAGGTCAGTCTTGTTCTTCAGGATGCGGTGTCAAACCGTCTTCGAGCTGCGGCCGGACGGGCGGGCGCGCAAGCAACCCCGACGCTTGCCGCCGGGTTTGTGCCGGCTACCGATCCGAAAGATCAGGGCGCTGTCATATGGGGCAGCATCCATGGGACTTTCGACTCTACCCGTTCGGACGGCAACGCCGGCGGTGCAGACTGGAAGAGCGGGGGTATCATCAACGGCTTCGATACGCAGATCGACGGCGGCATGTTTGATGGATGGCGCTTCGGTGGTGTGGCGCGTTATGAAATGGGGAGCCTGAGTGTGCCCGACCGCTCATCCTCGGCCGAAGCCGATATCTACTCGCTCGGCGTCTACGGTGGTGGGAACGCTGGTGCGGTCGATATCAATCTGGGTGCCCTCTATACTCTGATGGATGTCGATACGACGCGTGACGTCAACATTGGCGCTCTGTCCAACAGGCTGGAGAGCGATTACACGCTCGGCGTCGCGCACATCTTCGGCGAAGTCGCCTATCAGATGATGCTCGATGACGTGGCGATCGAACCGTTCGCGGGCCTGGCCTACGTCCATGCGCAGAACCGGTCGTTCAGCGAGAACGGAGGCGCTGCGGCCTTGACGTCGACGGGTGACGGCTTCTCGGTGCCTTTTGCCACGCTCGGTATCCGGACACAGAAGACTTTCGCGATCGACGGTGGGATCGACATCACCGCCAAAGGGACCGTCGGGTGGCGCCACGCGTTCAACGACGTGCCGAAAGGCGCTCTTTCGTTCGCCGGTCAGTCTGCGTTCGACGTACAGGGGCTGCCGATTGGCAGTGACGAGCTGCTCGTTGAAATCGGCGTCGAAACCAGGCTCAGCGAGAACATCAATCTTGGCGTCAACTATTCGGGACAGTTCTCATCCGGTTCGTCGCAAAACACCGGAAAGCTTACGCTGGATTGGAAGTTCTGACGATCGGATCGATGGCTGCAGCCGTCTGGCAAGGCTTGGCTCTTCGGGAGGCTTTTCCCGAAGAGCGGACCGCCCGGCATCGCCGGGCGCATGACGGGGGCGGAGATGAGCCGTCCCCACGGTAAAACCAAACACGCAAGAAAAAGGATGATCCATGTCCGACACAACCCAAACACCCGAGTCCCCCGTCGAACAGCCGGGTTTGCCACTGTTCTATAAGAAGCCCACGCTGCTGCGCTTCGAAGAGCATAAGGATCTTGCCCTGAAGCGAAGCGACAACCTCCGTTTTGCGGCGAAATCGAACGCTATTCCAATCGTTACAGGTGAATTCGTCGCCGCGCTGCGCTCGTTCCCGATCGTCTTTACCGGAGACGAGGTCCCCGTTCCAGTCGTCGTTCTTGGTCTTGAGAACGAGAAGAACCTCTTTATCGACGGCTTTGGTTCATGGCGGAAGGGGGCCTACGTGCCCGCCTATGTGCGTCGTTATCCGTTCATTTCGCTCAAGATCGAAGAGGGGCAACAGCTTCTCTGTGCCGACCTTTCCAGCGACCGAATCGTGAAGGCCGGGCGGCACGGCGCCGAGCCTCTTTTCAACGACAATGGCGGTGCGACCCCTTCGACCGAGTCCATCATGGCGCTTTGCCAGGCTATGAACGACGATTACGTCCAGACGCTGGAATTCGCGCGCGCAATCAAGGAAGCAGGGCTGCTTGTTCAGAAACATGCGGACGTGACGCTGAACGACAAGCGACGTTTCACGCTCGATGGGTTCTACGTCGTCGATCCGGACGCTTTTCGCGCGCTTCCGGCCGAAACTCTTCACGCATGGAACCGCAATGGCTGGCTCGAACTGCTTGTCCTGCACATCGCATCGCAGAACAACTGGCAAGAACTGATGGAACTACAGGTGTCGAGCACTGCGAAAGCCACCGGCTAAGCGCAGTTGCAGCCAAGCCGCCCGTTTCTTCGGGCAGCTTGGCTGGACGAAGCAAATTCCCGTTTGTTCCAGCCGGTCGACTGTTAATTGAAGTTTCCTGCAAGCTTGGGACGAAATCCGTTGTCCTCTTCCGGGGAAGTCCATGTCAAGCTAACGGCCGCTGAAGGTTTTGCGGCTATCTCGATCGAGATGAGCCAGAGCCCGGACAACTACAAACGCCATCGTTTTTTGCCGTCTGGTCACCCAGCCAGTCTCGCTGTAGTTCCTGTTTAACAGCATGTTGACCAGCACCGGAGAAATTTTCGTGCCATGTAGCGAAGCATAGCCATGATTACGGATTCCGTTGCCGAAAAGTTAAACCGCATTCGAAGGACGGCTTCAACGGGCGCCATTTCGAAGCCCGGCCGACACGACGGTGTCACCGAGACTGGTGGCACAGTGTCACGGTCGCTTCATCAACAATGAATACGAAATTCACCACCGTTGGCCTGTGAGCTTCATCTGAGTTCGACAGAAGGTATCGCCTTCATGGCGCGTGGGACAGTGGGGCGGCGCCACTTATTCGGTGATGCAGATCCTCGTCAACTGGCGCACTTGAAGGCAGCTCTGCGCTTTCCAGCAGACCTATTCATTGAAACGCGGACCTTTTGGAAGCAGCGCCAGACTTCTGGGCCTAGCCACATCGGGACTTAACCTACAGTGGCCAAATCGGCTCGAATTCCTATGAAGATGGAGCGAGTGCAAAACTTTGCGTAACTTTCAAGATTGCCGACAGTATCAGGTCTTCAGGCTACCGTTTCCATGCCCCAAGCCCAGCATCGGCATCGTAACCCTGTTGACAAATTATTCCGCCAAACCCAGACAACGCTCTGAGAAGACAAAAATTCATATTACGGTGAAAAGGCACTCTAGCTCATGTCAGTAATGAGGCTCTTGTGGGCATTGTGCATACTACTGATCTTCGGGGTTATGTCACTTAACGCCAGTGGGGAGGACCGTAATCGGCCCGTATTGCAGATTCCTGAAGACCGATATGACGTAGTCTCACTGGACGGCTTTATCGATCTGGCACTGGTCAAGGATGAGGCAATCACGCTCGACGACATGCTCAAAAACCAACAGCTGTTTGCACCACTTCCTGGACATAACATCAATATGGGCTTCGTTCGAACTGCCGCATGGATGAAGGTTGCCATAGCCCTTTCTCCCCGTGAAACAAAACCGCAACGGCTGTTCTTGTCTGTTATGCCAAACTTCACGGACGAACTTGAGGTGTTCGTTGATGCAGAAGGGGACGCGTTGAACGCATCCGACTTCAATCGCTTTGAGATGGGCGATCATTCGCCCAGATCAAGTGTAAATCTCAGCACGTCCGCGAACATCCTGCCGCTGCATCTTCTCCCGGGGAAAATCACTACCGTCTACATCCGCGCCCGCAATGCTGATGCCAGCCTCAACGTATCCGCCGAACTTTTGTCGCCGGAATACTTCCAATACAGATCAATCATCCTCAACCTCCTTCGAGGCATGTGGTTTGGTGGAATGGCCATACTGGCCATCATCCAGCTACTCTTTCTTTATTTTGACCGGAAACGCTTCTACGCTTACCTGATTTTCGACATACTCGCTGTCAGTTCAACCTACTTCGGCAGTCTGGGGTTGGCGAGGCTTCTCTTTTTCAATGAAGGTGGGCTCGGCAACGATTACCTCACAAGCATGTCGTCCTGGTTCGGCTTGACAGCAGGGGCAATGTCGATCGCCGCGATCCTTGAGCTTCGTCAGCGCTACCCACTTATAAACGTGTTTTTCCACTTTGCCGCTATTATTGGCCTCGTCGGCGTCATTTGCGTCTTTGTCGGGATCAACCGCTATTTCGTGTTGGTGGCCGGGCCAGTCATATTGCTTCTGACAACATTTGCCATGATAATTGCGCTCGCAGATTTCAAACGAATGCCGGATGCTCAGTATGGGCTGACTTTTGCGGCATTTGGTTTGCTCTGGGCAGGTTTGATGGCAACGAACCTGCAGCGTTACGGGATTTTGCCGCTTCCTTCGTGGGTTGCGGGTTCATATGCTTCGACGAGTATCGCACATTTCACGCTCCTTACAGGATCCCTCGCAGTACGATTGCGGAATGCGGAAACGACAGCAAGAAACGCTCATCACCTCGCGCTCATGGCAGCACATGCCGCCGAGCAGCATGCGAATGAACTCGTAATAGAGAAAACGCATGAACTGCGACATGCAAAAACCGTTGCAGAAAATGCTCTGCGCGCGGAGTTGCAGGCTCAGCAGCAGCAGATCCGGTTTATGGAGGTGATCTCACATCAGTACAGGACACCTCTTGGAGTAATTAGAACAAATCTGGAAAGCGTCATGCTCACTTTGCCGTCAGGCGACGAACCAAATCGGCTGAGATTGAGCCGGGCGCGTGCCGGTATTGCACGTCTGGTCGAGGTGCTGGAGGTAAACCTGACACGGAGCAGGCTTCAAGGCCCTTCGTTTCGCCCGACATTCGAAACTGTCCAAGTGCCGGATATAATTGACAGCGCGGTTGCGAGCGCCGGTGATCTTTTGCATGGAATAACGCTACATATTGCGATTTCCGCCGGCTTAAAGCAGGCAACCATTCGAGCTGACCGCGAAATGCTGCAACTTGCAATCATTAATCTCCTGGAGAACGCGTTCAAGTTTTCTGCCCCCCTTGGATCAACGAATGTTTGGCTTGATGTCTTTCTAGACACGGACGATGTACATATACGTGTCAGGGATCAAGGTATCGGGATAGAGGGAGAAGCGGCGGAAGATCTCATTTCGAACAATAGAAGAGGGATGAACGTCGAACACATAGAAGGTACGGGAGTTGGCTTGTCGCTGGTTAAACGGACGACCGATGTACATTGCGGACGTTTCCTGCTCAAGGGATGGGAGAAGGGCGGTGCAGAAGCTCTCATCATTCTACCAGTGTCCTTGTAACTCGATAAACGCCGATGCAACACATGTCGTTGGCTCCGTAGAGTCGCGCAGATAGTCCCGGTCATTTGAGGTGTGATCAGCAAATCTCCGGTTAGGTAGCAACTGCCACCAGCGGAACTACATACCTGTGCGCTGCCTTTTTCGGATGCCCGCAGGGCGACTACGCCGCGACATTCTTCTTGGGGCGACCGCCCTTTGAGCCATTGAGTCTAGATGACGCAGCTTTCGCGCTGGATTTTGCTTTTCCACCAATAGCTCCCAATTGCGCTGCCGTCCACTTTTTGGACCAAAAAATTCCGTCCATCAGAGTTGGAACATAGAGATCGGCATCGATATCCGGCCAGTGAAGGCCAAGACCCTGGCCTCGACAACAACGTTGTTCAATTGCGAAGCGGTAGCACCTTGAAGTCCTTGCAGGTTCTCGACGGGATAGCCCGCGAACGAGCCATTGTTAAGCACCACAACGATGGCGTCGTACTCATCGTCGTAGCGAGCCGAGGTGGCGTACGGCCCCAACTGCGACTTCATCCTGCTCATGTTGGCCATGTCTAAGTCAAGATCAGAAATCTCCGTGGATGCGGCTCCACGCTTCGCAAATGCCTTTTCGCGCATCGTTGAAACTCCTTGCGATCCCACCGAGGTCGGGCTTTCCGAGCCCTCTGTTCTCTCTCAGTTCTGGCGGCCCATCAGGGCAGTTCATAGTGAAAACCGCAGAGTTGCCGTTACCGATGACGTGTACATTAGCAGGCCGATGATCGTTGGGATAAATGACCGCTCGAAGACCTGCGAAATTTAACACCGTTGGCAGCCGGAGAACCGCAAGGAAGATCGTGTTGATCGACGGCGACCGAAGACCAGAACTTCAAACACCTGACGATCCTGACGCTCAAGGAAAAGATTTCGTTTAGCCGACGGCGCGAGTAGGCGCTGACGCGCGTCATCCGAAGCGAGGGTTCCAACGAAGCCTGGGAGATGGTCAGGGATTACGCCTGCACGCAGACGAACACTTCAGCTACGACGACCTCGAGGCCATTCAGGAGCTGCACCGGGTCAGCCAACATGTCGATACAGACATGGGAGCGCCGTTCATCTAGTGAGCCAGGGCTGGGATAGGCCCTGGCACTATGTTCGTTGGGTTATTAAAGTAGTGAATCGCACTTCACTCTTCGTTAAAGCTCATCACGTCAGAGTACATTCATTGTATAGCGGGGACGTCAGTTTCCTGTTTTTCTCATTCCAGAAGGAAAATATCGTTGCGGCACATCTCTGGCTTGGCGTCAGCTCATTCCATTGACGTGATTTTCTTGGAAGATGATACGCTTTTTCGCGAAAGCCTTGTCGAATTCCTGTCTCTGCACCTTGTCAATGTAACATGCGTTCCATCAGTCTTCGAATTCAAACGGGCTTTCCAGAGCAAGCCTTTTCAAGTCGCTTTGTTGGATGCTAATTTGACGGATGGGAGTGGCTTTGACGTAGCAGAGAGTTTGCGCAAAACAAGCAATATTGGAATCATTATTCTGACTGCGCTTTCCCAACGTGCCGATCGACTGCATGGTTATGAAAAGGGAGCTGATCTCTTTTTCACCAAACCCGTTGACGAAGCTGAGCTCGTGCTCGCGATCTTCAATCTTGCGGAAAGAACGAGGATGATGGCACCCGCTTTGGCGCCTGCGATAGCCACATCACCGGTTTGCGGGCCCTGGCAACTGCACGTTCCAAGCCAAAGGCTGGCTTCCCCCGAAGGTGAGGCAATAAGATTGTCCGGCAGGGAAATGAATTTGGTAGTGTCATTAGCCAATGCCAACGGTCAGGTTGTATCTCGGCGCGAGTTATCGGTAGCTGTAGGCTACAGAGATGGGGAGGAAGACACGCGCGCGCTTGACGCAGTTTTACGAAGGATGCGGAAAAAGGCTAGGGAGGCCAATATCGATCTTCCGATCCATGTGGTTCACGCAGTCGGCTTCCGATTTTCCTCCCAAGTCGAGATCGATCACGGACTACTACCGCCATAACCTGTCTGTCCAAACTTCTACCGGCTTGAATTTCTATCTTTACGCATATGCCCAAACCGCATATCGCGCGCCAGCTCCGACCTTTTCCTAGAATAATTGGGTGCGACCATGGGGTAGTCCTCCGGGAGGCCCCATTTGTCTCGATACTGCTCAGGCGTCATTCCATATTTCGACCCAATGTGACGCTTCAATGACTGGAAAGGTTTTCCATCTTCCAGGCAATAGATGTAGTCTGGAGTGACAGAATCCTCCACTGCAACTGCGGGAACGAGACGAGACTCGTCAGCAACGACAGCCGCGCCCGAAAGTGTCGTGAGCTCGACAAAAATACGATTGCACAAGACGACAAGCTCCTGTGACTGCACTTTGTTATTGCTCGCATATGCGCTGACAAGATTGGTAGTAAGCTCCAATATCTTGCTGATTTCAGGGTCAACACTGGTCTTCATAAAATTTCACTCTCGAAATGAAAAACGGTTGCGTATAATCTCGTAACGAAACCTGGGATCGCAATGAAAGCGGACCTTGGATAACGCCTTCGATCGTTGGACGGAGCTTTGGCCAGGGCAGAGCAGAATTCAGACCAGCGTTGATCTCGACAGACTTGCCAGTATGGAACGACGCTGTTTTCGAGCGCCGTTCCATCCGTTCCTATATTCAAGAGGCCTTATCAAGAGCGTTCAGGGCCTGATTGATGCCGTTCCAAGATATTGGCAATTCGACACTTTGGCCCCCAGCGTCCACGAACCGGATTTTACCCTCTGGTACACCACGGATCGTTGCCAAAAACTCTGTCGACGGCTCAGCGGATGCTAGGCAAGCGCTCTGAATGCAGCGGACCCACGGAAGGTCGACTGCGGCCTTTTCGTCAGCGCCGGTTTTGCCATTGCCAGACATATGCACGCTCTTTGACGGCGAAATATTGACTGGAAGTACAACCGTCATCTGCATTTTGGTTTCCTTTGGCAAGCGGCCAAGCGCGATCTGCGCGATCGGTTGTGCTTGGCCTTGTACCTGGATGGATTGCACGACCTCGCAGCTTTTCCCTTCTGTCGTGTCGTTTGCCCCTGCTGAATTGGTCAGGCGAACACATTGGAGGACCCAGTTGCCATAAGTCGCCGTTGTCGCCCCCGGCTCATTGCTGACAGGAACGCGCTCCTCTTTTTTAACCTGTGCGACAGATGGTGTCGTTGCTGCGCCTGCCGAAACAACGAAACAAGCAGAAAAAGCAGCGATAGTTGATATCTTCAATTTCGACAAAGACATGGTTTCTCCTTTTATAACCGTTTTTAACGAAGCTGATATGAGTTGCAGGCAAGGGGTTTTAGATATCCGCAGCTTGCCGCGATTTTGTACTGATCATGGTGCGAACTAACTCGCCGTGATGCCGACCAAGCTCAAAGAACATTTGGTGTTCCTGATCAGCAAACCGCTCCGTTGGCTCCGGTTGCCGATAAGCGAACAGGCCGCCAATGACACCTTGATTATAGTATCGGCGTATCTGTACGGCCCTTGGATGGCAGAAACTGTAGTGAGCATGTACAATCGCCGTAACTTCTCGCCGTGAGCGGGTGAGCAGAGAGGCCGCATCTTCTCCTGCGCCCTCTTCATTCTTTTTATAGAGGCGCGCCACAGACGACGCGAAATCAGGAACAGGCTGGAGTGGGTTGGATTCCCGAACTTCAATGCCAGGAGCTCTAAACATGCTCCACCAGTCAGAAAAGCGACGTGCGATCGTCATGTCTTAAACCAGACGCCGGCGGTTACGCCTGCTATGCCAGCAAGAGCAGTAAAAATCGCCGCGAGATTTTGGGAGGAAGCCAGCAGGCCCAGGACACTGCCCAACACAAGTGCAAGGCAAATTATTCCGCCCGACCAGTATCCCGTGACATTGGTCTCCTGAGTGCAATCTTCATTGACTTCAGCGCGAGGTTTCTCGAAATCGGGCCTGCCTAACAGCTCGCCACGCGCCGGAGAGATGCTGGAATGAGAGGACGGGTCTTGCTCCTGCTTCTCCCGCAAAGACACAATACAAAACTCGCTATTGCGCAAAAGGACTATCACAGCCAATAGAATGAGCGTGCTACCTCCCATCGTGAACAGGTCATTTGCGAGCTCGGTATTGCCCTGCGCCAGGTGCGTGATCGTAGACAAAAACCAGGCGCTTGCTGCGAGGAGGAGCAAAATGGCGGGGCATTTCATGTCGAGGCTCCAATCCTCAACCCGCCGGCATTGCCCTGCTGTGCCGCAGGCGGCGTGTATAAAGGGTGCTTGAACAGAAACCCTTGGCACCAATTGGCTCCCGACTGAGCAACAAGTCGCAGATCGTCATATGTTTCAACGCCTTCAACCACGACGTGGGGTGCGAGATTCCCAGCGAGAGCAACGAGGTTGCGCAGAAGGTCCGGTTCGCGAGGCGTTCTTTTGCGCACTCTGAGAAACGAGCTATCCACTTTAACGATATCGGGAGATGCTGCCCGGGCGAAAGCGATTGAACTGTAACCAGCGCCAAAATCATCGAGAGCAATTTTGCAGCCGGTGCGTCTCAGCGCGGCAATCAATTCCAGTGCGCCTCTTGAACTTGGTGGCGCTGCTGTTTCAGTAATCTCTATGACAAGTCGCCGCGCAACGTCCGGTTCGCGCCTCAGCTCGTTTATTATCGAGTTCCACCAGACATCATTGCACGCCGACAAGCCAGAGATGTTACAACCCAGACTGATGAAGGAGCGCTTGCGTAATTCAGCAATCACGCTCCGCACAACTTTGCGATCAACGGGCCGGGTCAACCCCAGTCGCTCGATCAAAGGCAAGAATGATCCGGGAAAGACAGGCCTGCCGTTTGCATCTTCCAGCCGCAGCAAACACTCGTAGTATAGACTTTGCCCGGCTCCGCTGGAGTTCGCGACAACTTCCGCAGCAAATCGCATGCGCCCATTCATCAGTAACGAAAAAATGGCAACGATTTCAGCCATATCTTTTTTGTATTGATCAGCATTTACCGCGGCACTGACGACGATATCGTGGGAATGGGAGGAAGATTGAACCGAAAGCGCAACCACAACAGCCTCGCAGCCGGCAAAAATCGGCGTGGCAGAAATCTCGTTCAGTAAATCTTCAATTTCGAGCTGAATTCCGTGTCCGGATTTTCGAGCGGAGCGCAACGATACGCCCCACGCTTCAATTGAGCATGCGATGCCTTTTGGGGTCAAAGCAAAACTGAGGCGCTTCCACACCTCGAATAAGACATGACTGACAACTGCGCCTGAGTAGGCAACGGCAATACTTGGCAGATTATCTATAAAAATGGAGACGGCGGCTTCTTGCTTCATAGCAAAGCCTCCCGCGCAAGATATCCGCAGCCAAGCCCGGCAATTACACCAAAGAACAGCGCGCCCGCCGTTGCGAAATGGCCCGCCGCTAGAAAACCAACAAGAGCGCCAGACACGCCAGCAAGCACGAAACCCAACAGTGGGGCAGGGGCGGGTTCAGACGAAAGGTCTTCTATGATGAAGGGATGATCAGGACCCAGCCCCATATCTTCCGCGTGAAAAAAGGGGTCCCTTAGGTAAACAGGTGGTTAAGGGCGATTGCCAAGCTTTCATACATTGGATTTGTTCATGTTTTCAAAACCAAATTTCGAGAATCCGGCGCGGGACGAAAGGGACCCTTTATTGTCAACGTCGGACTTGAATGCTGGAAGAATAAAAATGTTTGTAGGATATGCGCGCGTCTCGACCTGTGATCAAAAACTTGATCTCCAACTAAAAGCGCTGAAGAAGGCTGGTTGTGCGAAAGTATTTTCTGATCATGGAGTCTCCGGCCGGACAGCCGAACGCCCCGGTTTAGATCTCGCACTGGCGGAGCTGAAGAAGGGCGATACCTTGATCGTGTGGCGCCTGGACCGCTTGGGGCGCTCGCTGATTCATCTTGTTCAGCTGGTGGATGAGTTGGGAAAAAAGGGAATTGATTTCCAATCATTATCCGAAAATATCGATTCCGGTTCTCCAGCAGGCCGGTTACTTTTTCATATGATGGCTGCGCTCGCGGAGTTTGAGCGAGGTCTTATCAGCGAACGAACGAGAGCAGGTATGCAGGCCGCGAAAGAGGGAGGGCAAAGGATTGGCAGGCGTCCGAAATTGTCGACCGATGAGCTGAAAGCGGCGAATGAAGCGATTCTTTCGGGGTCGGCATTGCCGTTTGATGTGGCATCTAGCTACGGTTTGAAGCCACGCGCATTGAAACGAATGATCCAGAACCGTGTTAAGTCGGAATAAAAAGAATGCTAAGGTTCGCGATCAAGCATCCGCTGCAATAGGTGAAGCCCTCAGACTCGGCGCTCCCTCGTGTATACGGGGATCTGCAAATGTCACTCAGGAGTTCGATTTTTAACGGAACTCCGCCTGCCATCGCGGGCTTCGGCGTTTATCGCGACAATAATCTCCGAATGCTATGTTTTACGAGGCTATTGTGCTTTCGGCCTAGTAGTGAATTGAATGGGATGGAATGGAGTAGAAAATTGAGAACGTCTAACGGCCATTTGCTGGCAGCTTTGTAGACACCGGGACTGGCTTTACACTCGGAAAGTACCGTACATTTCGATGAGGTAGAGGCCGCCGTAGTGGCCCCTCCTTGACCATCGCTTATGAGGGATACGGCTCATGTCGTTATGTCCAAATGACGAATAACAAAAGCGGTCGCCTGAATTCTGGTCTGAAATCCGGTTACTGCAGAGATATAGGTCGTCAATCGGCCGTCTTTGGTTTCTATGCTTTCGATAACCGGATCGATCACTGGCTTGTAGCATGTCAATTGATCAAGAAATTCGAGTGGCGAAATAAACACAACCGACCGGGTCAAATCTCTATGGGAAATGAGTAGCTTCCCTACGAGGGGGTCAGGGTGACCTTGAAGCATCGTATAATGGTTTATACCACTCCTTAGACCTTCATCGTCGAAATAGATGAGATGATCGCTGTCAAAACCAATTACATCAACGCTGTCGCTACCGATTAGGTTCTTTATTTCTGCAGCCGTAATCAGGTCTTCGACGTCTAGTACGAACAAGCACTCAAGATACGGATCGAGCAAATAAACTTCCCGGTGTTTTCCCATTGCATATCCTCTTTGTGGGAAGCATCCTTGAAATATACAATCGAGTCCGCTTGCACAATCTTACTTTTCGCAACTCCATTATTTTGAAACAGCTTTTAGGTGACGTTTAAGCGTTCGTGATGTTACACGATAGCGGCGGGCTACTTCGGCAGCGTCTTCACCGCGTTCGATTGCTATCTGAGCTTCTACCACCGTGTCCGGATCCAACGAAGACCGGCGTCCGACATGAATTCCCCGAAGACGAGCTGCATCCATACCGGCACGGGTTCTTTCACTTATAAGAGTTCGTTCGAACTCGGCGAGTGCACCCATTATGTGAAAAATAAGTCGGCCGCCCGATGAAGAAGTATCTATGTTTTCATTCAGGGACTGAAATTGTGCACCACGTAGGCCAACATCTTCGACAAACTGGATCAACTTCGGCAATGACCTGCCAAGTCTGTCCAAGCGCCATACAATGAGCACGTCTCCCGAGTTTAGTGCATCGATTGCATTCTGCAATCCAGGCCTGTCAAAACCTTTTCCAGACACTCCATAGTCAGCAAACACATGATCGCAGCCTGCTGACTTCAGTGCTATTAGTTGAAGATCGAGGTTCTGGTCCTCCGTGGAAACTCGTGCGTAGCCTATTTTCATTTCAACCCTACTGATACAATACTTGCCAACCTGAAAACTTGAGTAAAAACTCAGTTAATTAGATAGTATTATTGCTTCGCCATCTTTAATAGTAGCATCAACCAATATCGAGGGTGACTGGCTTGCAACAAACGAAATATAACGGCCGCTCATGTTCGGGAGAAGGGCGGATATGCTACGATTACGAACGGTTTGGAACGGAATGCGTGATCAGTCGGCAACATCGATGAAATTGTATAGTGAAGACGATGGTTAGGACCCTAATGACCTGCCAATAGGTATGTAGACACGGTCTCCCACTCAATAAGTGTTTGAGGAGATGTGCACATTATGACTAGTCACAATCCAAAGATGGAAGTTCTGGCCGGGGGTGCGGATAAAAACTTGGACTGTTTTAAATGCTCAGGCCGAGGCTCATATGATATTCGGCCGGGCTGAGTGATCCCAGTGATATTTTCGTGCGCTTTTCATTGTACCATCGGATGTAGGCGTCCACCTCTGCCACGAACTGCTCTATCGTGATGACCTCCCAGTGTCGTGGATAGAAAGGCTCGGTCTTGAACCGACCAAAGAAAAACTCGCACGCGGCGTTGTCTTGCGAGCAACCCTTTCGGGACATCGAGCGAACCAGTCTTGCTTCGCTGATACGGGTTAACCAGCCGGCCATCGGTAATGGGCTCCCCGATCAGAATGGATGATTGGCTGCTCCTCGCCGTCAGTCACGGTCCCAATGGCTGCATCCAGCATGGTGTTGACGAGGCCCGTATCTGGTTGGGTTCCGATGGACCAACTGATGACCATGCCGTCAACGCAGTCGATGATGGGCGAAAGGTACACCTTGCCCGCAGGTATCTGGAACCCGGTGATGTTTGTCAGCCATCTCACGTTCGGCGCGTCTGCATGGAAGTCGCGATCGAACAGGTTCTCCGGCGCTGGACTGATCTCTCCCAGATAGGATCCAAACCGCCGACGATGCGGCCTGGCAACGACCAACTGCTCCTGCTTCATTAATCGCTGGACGACCTTCTCCGAGATTATCACGCTTTGTCTGACCAGCGGCGCCTGCAGTCGTCTATAACCGTAGCAACGACGGTTCGCTTCAAAGTTTTCCGCCAAGCTGAGGTGGACAGCGGTATACTTATGTACCGGATATATGCGGGCGCGATGGTAGAAGTACGAGCTTCGGACAATTCGAAGCTGGGCGAGCAATTCTGGCAAGCGATAAACTTCCTTAAGGGCGTCGTTCAGCTGTATCTTCTCCCGATTACTCAGGATCTGCAGATCGACGCCCAGGTCTTTTTTAGGAGTTCGTTGGCCTTCTTCAGAAGATCGTGCTCGAGTTGTAACTGGCGGGGATCACGCTGGAGGGCTTCAAGCCTTCGCTCGAGCTCATCACGTTCAGGCACCTTGGAGTTGGCTTTGCGGCGTTTCATCAATGATGGGGCCTCATGGCAGAGAAGCTGATCCTTCCAGCCGTATAATGTCGGCCTTGGGACGCCCAGCCGGTCAGCGACCTGTTGAGCGCTTTCATCTCCACTGCATGGTCCGATGATCCTCGCTTGCCGCACCTCCTCGGAATATCCAAGATGTCACGATCGCCCGACCGCTGATGCTCGCGTATCCGGAAGGGTTTCACGGACCCGTCGGTGAGAGTTCCTCGACCAGGGTAGTCGAGCGCCTTCATCGTCACAGAGATGCAACGATCACGGGTGCGGTAATGCTCAAGTGCAGCCTGCTTCTGACTCTCGGAATACTTCGGCGCTCGAGCCTACCGGCTGAATACGCCGGTGGCGACGCTTCAAGTACTCGGTACCAGCCCCTGAGCGCATTGTTTGTGGGATACCCAACTTGCGAATGGTCCCGTTAAGTGCTTGCCAAGCCTGATGTAAAGCTCAACGGCGCGAAGTCTGTCTGCGTAGGAATACATGAACTACCTCCTTGGTGGTCCAAGTTGACGTCCGCACCCCCAACGGGTCAAATCCTGCTGAAACTCAGTAGTCTTGAATTTTAGCATCATTCCTGATATTTTGATATCAAAGAAATCATTTTTTCAAGGATGATATCAATGCCGGCGGTCACCATTCGTAACCTTTCTGAAGAAGCACATCGCGCTCTGAGGGTGCGAGCGGCTCATCATGGCCGGAGCACGGAGGCCGAGATTCGTGCCATTATTGAAGCGGCTGTTCGTCCTCCAGAACGTATTCAGCTCGGTTCCTTGCTCGCGGCCATTGGTCGCGACGCCGAGCTTTCCAACAGCGACGTTGAAGCTCTTCAGAAAAGTCGCGACAAGACACCTGCTAAGCCGATGACCTTCGAATGATCTTGCTTGACACCAACGTCATATCCGAACCTTGGAAACCGGTTCCGGACGAGGCGGTGATTGCCTGGTTGGACGCCCAAGCTGTCGAAACGCTGTTCATCTCCGCAATAACGATTGCGGAACTTCGCTTCGGAATTGCTGCTATGCCTTCAGGCAGACGGCAAACTATCCTCCGCGACCGTCTCGAGGGCGAGGTGCTGCCACACTTTTCCGGCCGCATCCTGTCCTTCGATCTGACTACTTCTCAGTTCCACTCTGAACTGATGGCACGCGCTCGAGCGTTTGGGAAAGCGATCGGCACGGCCGATGGCTACATTGCAGCCACAGCGGCAACAAATGGCCTCACGATCTCAACTCGCGATACAAGCCCTTTCGAGGCTGCCGGGGTGAAAGTGATCAATCCCTGGTCCAGATAACCACAATGTTCATCTGAGTATCGTAAGGTCATATATTCTGAAGCGCTTTGAAAGGTGACTTAGAGATAATGCGCGCCTCTCGCAGCGAGATGTATTAGGAAATGGCGTGAGGCATGGCATTGTTTGTTCATCGCAACCGAGCCGGTTAGGCGCATAATTCCACAGATGGGTTGGGTGCCATCATCGGCATCGTAGTGTGTCTCCACAGTCGGGAATGAGGCTTTTGTCATTGCCAGCTGGCAAGCAGGACTTCAAGTGTTGCACGATCCTCGTCGTCCAGACGGGCGAGTCCTGGTGCTCGAACTGGGCCAACCGCAAGGCCCTGTATCTGCATCGCTTCCTTTACCACAGTCACATTGGCGCCGTTCCGGTATCGTGTCCGCAGCCGTTCGAACAACTCGATCTTTTCAACGATCTTACGTGCGGTCGAGAAATCGCCGGCCGTCAGTGCATCATGAACTTGCAGGGAAAATTGCGGTGCGACATTGACGAGACCGGATGTGAAACCGCGGGCTCCGACGGCGCAGAAGGCGGGAGCCCAGCTTTCTGCCAGTCCACACACGTAAAGTGAGCCGTCAGGATCGGAAGCGGCGATCGCACGCGACAGAAGCATAATATCCGTCGTCGCGAACTTTATGCCTGCGACATTCGGATGGCTCGATAGTCTGACCATGTCATTGACCGAGAACCCGTCGGCGCGGACATAGGCTACGAGAGGCAATTCGCTGCCTTCAGCCAGGCCGATAAAATAGTCGATCTGTGATTGCGGCGCTGCGAACGGGTCAACCGGCTGGTGGGACATGACCGCAGACGCGCCCATCTCCCTGGCCCGACGCGCCATGGACAGGGCCTCCCGCTGCGAGCGTCCAATCGCTGCAGTAACGGGGGCTTGCCCGTTCACCCCTTCAATCGCGGCTTCGTAGACCTTGAAAATTTCAGCGGGCGTCAACGCGTAAAACTCGCCGGTATTGCCCGCAGCAACGATATTGTGGATGCCCGCCTTTGCTACACGGGCATAGGCTTCGATGGTGACAGCTATATCGACTTCCCCGTCTGTCTCGTAAGCCGTAACGGGGACGCCGGAAATACCGTGCAGAGCCTGGCGGAAATCGAATGTCGTCATCAACTGGTTTCCTTAAAAATCAAAGGGCATCTTCAGATAGAAAATTTGTGAACGGCTACGCCCGCGACAGGCACATCAAACGCAACAAGCGTACCTGGGGTGGTTGTTCCGTTCGTTTCGGTCACAAGACTCGTCAGATAGATCGTTTTGAGGTCCGGGCCGCCGAAACATGGCATTGTCGGCCCTTTGAACGGCAACCTGTATATCTCAAACAGTTCGCCCTCCGGCGAAAAGCGGTTGAGACGCCCGGCCTGAACGCCGGCGCTCCAGTAACAGCCTTCGCAATCGGTCGCCGCGCCATCAGGCCTGCCTTCGTCGGGTGCGAAATCGTGCAGGCGCTCGGCTGGACCGAGCCTGCCCGTCGCGGCATCGAAATCGAACGCCTGATACATCAGACCGCTGCTGTCAGAATGATACATACGCGTTCCGTCCAGATTCCAGGCAAGCCCGTTCGATGTGAACATATCGCCATTGATGACAAGCTCGACGCCGCCATCCGGCGCGATACGATAGAGGCGGGCATTTCCTGTCTGCACGGCAGCCTCGTCGCGGGTTCCCACCCAGAAATGGCCATCGGGGCCGACCTTGCCGTCGTTGAGACGGCTGTCTGCTCGTCCTTCGTCCGGATCGCACAGCAGTTCGAGCGCGCCGTTTGCGGGGTCTAGAAGGTGCACGCCCGTCTTGAGGCCCGCCACAACAAGGCCATTGTCGCAAAGACCGAGGCAACCCACCTGGGCGGGCATTTCGTATCTGTCGAGTTTGCCGCCCGGATGCAGGCAGAAAATGGCGGGGGCGAGAATGTCGACGAACCACAGATTCCCGGTACGCTCATCCCATGCCGGTGATTCGCCGACCTTCAACGGCGTGTCGATGAGAGAGCGGAGTTTCGGCTCTATGATGCGTGGCTGGATCACTGATTATTTTCCCTTGCCCTGTATGGCTCGCCTTTTGAAATATGGAAAAACGGTTCTAGCTGCCGACGCCCTGAAACATGCGGGCACGGGCCTTTAGGATGTGATCTTTCATTGCGTCATGCGCGGCCTGTTCCCGGCGCGCAAAAATCGCTTCCACGATTGCCGTATGTTCATTCTGCACCTCGCGCACATGTTGCGGGGTGCGCTTGAGGCTGAGGCTGCGTGTCACCGACTGGCCGATCGCGAAATGCGGTTTGAACCAGATCCGCACGGTGATGTGGAACTGGTTATGGCTCGCTTTCGCAATGGCTTCGTGCAGGGCAAAGTCCTCCTCCGCACCAAGATCGTTGCGCTCCAGACACTTTTCCAGCGCGGCAAGGGCCTGTTCGATGCGGGCTTTGTCGGCAGCCTGCCAGCTGCGCGCTGCAAGTTCGGCGGCTGCAGACTCAAGGCCGGACCGGAACTCGAAGAAACGCTGCACATCGGCAAGCGAGCCGACAGGAACCTGCTGCAACACGGATGAATCCGGCTGCTGGCGCACATAGGAGCCGGAACCTTTCTGCGAAACGATAAGCCCGTCGTTGCGCAGCCGCTCCAGCGCTTCGCGCACCACAGGCCGGGAAGCCCCGAACAGGGAAGCCAGATTTTGCTCCGACGGCAACCGCTCGTTCACGGGAAACCGCCCATCAGAAATCATTCCGATGATCTTTTCGTAGATGATGTCGCTCAAGCGAGTCTCGCCTCGAGCGGCGGCGGATGCGGTTTGATTGTCCATCAGCAGCCCTTCCGTTGCAAATCGCTGAAGTTAATGGGTTTCCTGCATTTCAATCGCAACAGAAATACCGGGGTTTTCGTGAACGTGGTTACTGTCGTGCCGGTTCTTTCCTCAAACCTGATCGTGAAAACCGGTCTACGAATAAAAAATATGTAAAAATCTGTCAATACTTGTAATCATCTGAAAACGCCCATATGGTCTGCCTGCCGGTGGAGGATCGGTGTGCTGGCTGGCCGGGAGGCTGTTGCGGTTCGGTGAAAGCTGTGTCGCTGCCGGTGATTTTTTGGGAGGATAGTCGATGCGCGATGGCGATAAATTTTCACTGGGCGTGACGCGCCGAACCTTTATGGCTGGGCTTGGCGGCGTCGCCGCCGTGTCCGTCATCGGGAGCTCGGCCCTGGCTGCTGCCGGCAAGGAAGCGCCGGAACTGGCAGCCTTGGTAAAAGACGGCAAACTGCCGCCGTTGGCGGAACGTCTGCCAAAAAATCCGATGGTGGTAACGCCGCATGAAAAGATCGGCACCTATGGCGGCACATTGCGCCGCGGCCTGCGCGGTTCGTCGGACCATAACGGCATCCTGCGCATGGTCGGCAACCAGGGGCTAGTGCGCTGGAACATGGATTTCACCGAAGTTCTGCCCAACCTTGCCGAGAAATGGGAGGTCAATGACGACGCCTCGCAGTTCACCTTCCATCTGTTGCAGGGCGCGAAATGGTCTGATGGACATCCCTTTACCGCAGATGACGTGGTGTTCGCCATCGAAGACTGCATCAAGAACAAGGAGCTTTACAGCGCTACCCCGGCGCAGCTCTCCGTCGCCGGTAAGGCGGTCGATGTCGAGAAAGTCGATGATTTCACGGTCAGGTTCAAATTCGCAGCGCCAAACGCGCTCTATCTGGAAAACCTCGCCACGCCGCTCGGTCAGCACCCCACGCTGTTTGCCAAGCATTATTGCAGCAAGTTCCTGCCGAAATACAACACGGCGCTCGATGCCGACGTCAAGGCGGCTGGCGTGTCCAGCTGGACGGAACTGTTCCGCGCCAAGTGCGGCGACATCGAAATTCCGTCGCGCTGGTCGAATGTCGACAAGCCGACGCTTGATCCCTGGGTGGTGAAGGAACCCTATTCCGGCGGTGCGACCCGGGTTGTGATGACCCGCAACCCTTACTTCTGGCAGGTCGATACCGACGGCAATCAGCTGCCTTACATCGATGAAGTTAATTTCGGCATTTCGCAGGATGTCGAATCGCTGATGCTGAACGTCATCTCCGGCAAGATCGACATCCAGGAGCGCCATATCAGCGTGCTGGCCAACAAGCCGACCCTGTCGCAGAATATGAAGAAAGGCGACTACCGCCTGCTGACGCTGGTGCCATCAGCTGCACAACAATGCCAGATTTACCTCAACATTACCCATAAAGATCCGGGAATGCGCAAGATGTTTGCGGACAAGTCGTTCCGTCAGGCGCTGTCCATCGCTCTCAACCGGCAGGAAATCATAGATATCGTCTATTTCGGTCAGAGCGAGGGATACCAGGCCGGGCCACGCCCGACCCATCCCTGGTATAATGAAAAGCTGGCACGTCAATACACAGAATACGACGCGGACAAAGCAAACGATCTTCTCGACAAGGCAGGCTACGACAAAAAGAACGGCAACGGCATGCGGCTCCGGCCTGACGGCCAGCCGATTTTCTTCTCGATCGATGTGATCCCGACACTCTATCCCGATCTGGTCGATGCGCTGGAACTGGTGAAGGCGCAGTGGGCGCAAATCGGCGTCGATATCAAGGTCAACACCATCGAACGCGCGCTGTACTACACACGCGGCGATGATAACGCCCATGATGCGGCGGTCTGGCCGGGTCC
>Ga0308172_1000356_pt1 | contig 64894 bp, 53 predicted proteins | sample PhyGR2_FD_202134 | JGI IMG/M metagenome (GOLD analysis project Ga0308172, IMG submission 202134) | Phyllosphere microbial communities from UC Gill Tract Community Farm, Albany, California, United States - DLSLSG.R2 | ecosystem: Host-associated > Plants > Phyllosphere > Unclassified | place: USA... | reverse complement strand
ACGTGAAGTTGTTGTAGAACTCCTTCGAGCGCTCGGAACCACCTTCGGCGAAGGCGGCGGCGGAGGTCAGGGTCATCAGGCTGGCAAGCACCAGGGTCGAGAGTTTCATGGCAGTATTCCCATTAAGAGTGATCGGTATCCGCTCTGTCCTTGATCAGATTCATGGGGCGAGTTTGAGGTGAGTTTATTAAGTAGGAATTAACTCGGAAAAAACCGCGAAGTTAACAATTTCGTTAACTTCGGGTTAAAAGATCTTACAGCTTCCAGTCCAATGCCAGAGTGATCGAACGAGGGTCACCCCAATACACGCCATTGTAAAAACCGACACGTTCGTAATATTTTTTATCAAATAGATTGTTGACGTTAATGGATGCCGAAACATGTTCGTCAAACTGGTAGCGCGACATCAGGTTGACCACGGTGTAGGCCTGCTGGGTGATCTTGGTCGGAGTCGTGATGAGGTCGCCGTCCTGGTTCCGGCCACCCGTTGGACGCCCGGCAAATTTGTAGAACTCGCTCTGCCAATTGACCGCGCCACCTACCGTCAACCCTCGCCATTCACCCGGCAGGCGATAGGCTGTCGACATCTTCAGCAGGTTCATCGGCTGATCGGTGTTGTTGCGTTGCTTATCGCCGTTGACCGAGTGGGTGTAGGTGTAGCCTGCGGTGAGATTCCAGTCGGGCATCACTTCGCCTGACACCTCGACTTCAAAGCCCTGCACCTTGTTGCCTTTGCCACCGGATTTATAGAACTGCTCGCGGGTCACCGGGTCGGGTGGCGCGGCGTTGTCGAGTTCGGCCACGTTATCCTGGGTGCTCCAGAAGTACGCGGTGGCCAGGTTCAACCGCTCGTTCAGCAGGCTGCCCTTGAGGCCGATTTCGTAGTTGCTGCCCACCACCGGTTCCAGGTATTTCTTGCTGGCGTCGCGTTCGTCCTGCGGGTTGAAGATATCGGTGTAGCTGGCATACACCGTGTATTGCGGTGTCAGGTCGTAGAGTAGCCCGGCGTAGGGCGTCCACATGTCGTTGTGGGTCTGGCGGGTTTTGGGTTCGGGGATTCGCTGGTTATTGGCGTCATAGTCAACAGGAGTGCTTTCGATTTCCCAGCTGCCATACCGGCTGCCCAGTACCGCGTGAAGTCTGTCGGTCAGGCTCAGTCGAGTGGCCAGATACCCGGCTTTTTGTTGTTTGCTTGAGTGAGGGCCCTTGAGCCCAGTGGTACGGTCGGGGAACTTGACGATACCGCCCATATCTTGCCAATCAGGGATGGTTTCGTAGCCTTCGGGTGTGCTGTAACGCTGGTAGGGCGAGGAATCCCGCTGCTCCGACTCCCCATACCCCACCATCAATTCATGCTCGCGCCCCAGCAGTGTGTAGGTGCCGGCGAGGTTGAAGTCCACGGCATCCATTTTCGACGTGCCCACCATCTGGTTGGTCCAGGCGGTCATGCCGCTGCCGTCCGGATTCGGGAAGCCCGCGCCGCCGTAATAGACCTTGCCGTCGGTATCGCTCTGTCGGTGGGTGTAGGCGGCTTTCAGGCGCCAGTCCTCGGACAGTTTGTGGTCCAGGGAGGCAAAGGTGGTCTTGTCCTTCAGCGGCCAGGAGCTCCAGTCGGTGGCCATATTGGCGGAGCGTGACAAGCGGGCCTTGCCGCCATCGCTGTTCCAGTAGGGCAGTGTGCCCCATGAGGTGCCCTGAACATGCTTGTTCTGATAATCGAAGCCTACGGCTACCACGGTATCGTCTGTCAGGTCGGCCTCAAGAATGCCGTAGCCGACTTCCCTTTGCAGAGCGTAGTTGTCGCGAAAGGATTGGCTGTCGCGGTAAGCCATCACGGTACGTCCGCGCAGGCGCCCGTCAAATGCCAGCGGGCCGCCCACATCCAGGTAGCTGTAGTAGTTGTCATGGCTGGCGCCGCTGACGCCGGCTTTGGCTTGCCACTGTGACGTCGGGCGTTTGCGGATCATGTTGACCGTGGCCGAGGGATCGCCTGCGCCGGTAGTCAGGCCGGTCGCACCGCGTACCACTTCGATACGGTCGTAGATGATGGTGTCGGCGTCTGACTTCATGCGCCCGAATGTATTGAGCATGCCATCCACCTGGAAATTGTTGATGGAGTAACCGCGCGATGAGTAGCCGGCGCGGTCCGAATCCAGGTGTTGGACGGTCACCCCGGTGGTCTGGCGCAGCGCATCGGTCAATGTATTGAGATTGAAATCATCCATCTGCTGGCGAGTGATCACCGAGATGGATTGCGGGGTGTCTTTGACCGACAGGTTCAGGCGGGTGGCGGTGCTCATGGAACCGGTGGTGTAGGCCCCGGTGTGCTCGGTGGTGGCACCCAGGCCTTCGGCGGTGATACTGGTGGCACCGAGTTCGAGGGCGTTGTTTTCGGGGTCGGTTTCAGCCAGCAGATCCGGGCTTGCTACCACAGTGAACAGGCCGAGGGTGAAGGTCATGGAACGCGTAAAGGGCGCGAACATCGCGGAAGACTCCTTGTCGTCTTTGCAGCCTTCTCAGTAAAAGAAGGCCTTGGCTCAAAGACGAAAGGAGGCGCGGAACTTTAGGGTTAAACGAGAATGATTGTTATCTTTCTATTGCAAGGGCTCTTGTAGCACCACGTCGGTGGTGCGCTTTTTCGGCTTGATCAGGCTGAAGTCGATCAGGCCTTTCTGCTGACGCTCGTAGGGGTTGCCGATCATCAAGGGGCGAGGCGTGAAGCTGTCGCTGACCAGGCTCTTGCTGCGGTCCCATTCATCGAAACTCAGGCCCGCCAGGTCCGCCCAGGTGTGGATCAGTTGGGAGCTGCTGTACGGGCGTTGCAGGTCGCCGGCGAAACTCCAGTCGTGGCTTTCGCGCCATTTGGGGGAGGCGTAGGCCATGAACGGGATGGTGTACATCGGCGCCGTCGGCTTGCCTTCGTTGCGCCCCAAGGTGGTGTGGCCGGCGGAGTCGAAAACGTCTTCGCCATGGTCCGACAGGTACAACAGGAAGCCATTGGGGTCGGTCTTGGCGTAGTCCTTGATCAGGCTCGACACCACAAAGTCGTTGTACAGCACGGCATTGTCGTAGCTGTTATAGGTCGGCAACTGCGCATCGCTGACGCCCTCCGGTACGCCTTGGCGATCGGTGAATTTGTCGAAGGTCGGCGGATAGCGGTACTGGTAGCTCATGTGGGTGCCCAAGAGGTGCACCACGATGAACTTGCGTTCGGCGGGGTCGGCCAGCGCCTTGGAGAAGGGGGCAAGCACGTCACCGTCGTACTGGCGAGCGTTCTGGTTGCGGTTGTTGTTCAGGTACACCTGCTCGTCGGCCTGTTCGGAAAAGGTTGTGAGCATGGTGTTGCGTTTGGTCATGGTTTGCTGGTTGGTGATCCAGTAGGTCTTGTAGCCGGCCTGCTTCATCACGCTGACAATCGACGGTGTCTTGAGGTACAGGTCCGGATTTTCTTCGTCGGCAAAGGTCAGCACCTGTTGCAGTGCTTCGATGGTGTAGGGGCGCGGTGTGATGACGTTATCGAACACTGCCAGTTGATCACGCAGCTTGTCCAGTTCGGGCGTGGTGTTGCGTGGGTAGCCGTAGAGGCTCATGCGCTGGCGGTTGGTGGATTCGCCGATCACCAATACCAACGTTGACGGCTGGCCAGCCATGCTGTCCTTGAGGTTTTTCAGGGGCGGGATCTGGCTGGCGCTGGTCAGCATGCCTTGCATGTTGTCCAGCTGTTCGGTGTAGCGGCGATAGGCAACAATCATCTGCCATGGCACGGCAGGCTCGATGCGGGTTTCGAAGCGATCAATAGCCTGTTCCATGTTATCGCTGGTGGCGATCTGCTTGACCAGCGGATAACCCACCACAGCCAGCACAATGGCGGCCGCGGCGAGCATCGACTGACCGCGAGGCAGATAGACCGGGCGCAAACGGGTCCAGAGGAACACGGCGAAGGCGGTATGAGCGATGAACGCCAGCACGATCCACCAGGCAAAATACTGGGTGGCGTATTCACCGGCTTCCGAAATGTTCGACTCGAACATGATGAAGATGACGCTTTGGGAAAATTCCTGCTGGTAGATGAAGAAATAACCCAGGCTGGCCATGGAGCAAGCCCACAGCACGACGCCGATCAACGCGGCGAGCAGACGTGTACGGCGGGGGAACAGCAACATGGGCGCCAGCCACAGCGCGCTCATAAAGAAGGCTTGGCGAAAGCCACTGAAACCGGAGGTTCCGGTCAGTTGGATCAGCAGTTGGGTAATACCCGAGAAGTACCAGAAGAACAGAAACAGCCAACCAAGACCGGCCCAATCAAAGCCTTTCGCAGACGTAGTGCTGCGTTTGAACATCGCCATCCAGCGCTCCAACCCGATAATTTTTTCAGTTGACGCGCAGGGGCGCGCGCAACAGAGGCCACCCTTGCATGGGGCGGCCCTTCGGGCGGGAGTATCGGGAGGGGTATGTGAAAACTTTGTGAGATTTTTGTAGCTGTTATCTTACAAAGTGATCGCAAGACTCAGCAGAGTGCGGGCTGGACGCCGGCGGGCTGGTCCAACTGGGCTTGGATGATGTGCGAACGCAGGCGCATGACTTCCTGCTGCAGCTGTTCGCGTTCGTCTTTCAACTGGCGCAACTCATCACGTCGAATGGTGACATAGAGGGTCTGTGGCGGACGATTCATCTGTGCAGTGCTCATTGCTTACCTCGCAAATAGCCGGTATGTCGCGGTGTGCCAGAACGCTTGAGTCGAGGTTCTCGGCAGCAGTCGAGGCTAATTCTGAATTCTTTTTGCGGGCAATGGAACTTTTTTATTTTTGATGGTCCTGTGACTTTTTGTGCCGTGATGGTGAAACGATGGCAACTTTTTTCCATGAAACTACAGGTATCCGCGCTGGACTAACCCTCATTAGCCTCATTGCGCTATAAACTATGTCACACATTTTTTAGTAGTTAGGAGCATCAGCACATGCAACTGGGGATTATCGGACTAGGCCGCATGGGCGGGAATATTGCACGGCGCCTGATGCTCAATGGGCATACCACCGTTGTTTACGACCGTAACGAAGCATTTGTCAAAGGCTTGAGCGAAGAGGGCGCCACTGGCGTTGCCGATCTCAAAGCCCTGGTCGCCGGGCTGCAGCAGCCTCGCGCCGTGTGGGTCATGTTGCCGGCGGGCGACCCCACCGAGAACACCATTCAAGAACTCAGTGAACTGCTGGACAGCGGCGACGTGATCATCGATGGCGGCAACACCAACTACAAGGATGACGTACGCCGCGCCAAGGCCCTGGCGGAAAAAGGGCTTCACTATGTCGACGTCGGCACGTCCGGCGGTGTCTGGGGCCTGGAACGCGGCTATTGCATGATGATTGGCGGCGATACCGAAACCGTACAGCGTCTGGACCCGATTTTCGCCAGCCTGGCGCCAGGCCTGGGCACCATCCCGCGCACCAAGGACCGTTCCGCCGCCGCCGACCCGCGCGCCGAACACGGTTATATCCACGCTGGACCGGCCGGTTCCGGGCACTTCGTCAAGATGATCCATAACGGCATCGAATACGGCATGATGCAGGCGTTCGCCGAGGGTTTCGACATTCTCAAAACCAAGAACTCGGAGAACCTGCCTGAAGATCAGCGTTTCGACCTGAATGTGGCCGATATCGCCGAAGTGTGGCGCCGTGGCAGCGTGGTGTCGTCGTGGTTGCTGGACTTGACCGCCGACGCCCTGGCCACCGACCCGAAACTCGACGGCTATTCCGGCTCCGTGGCCGACAGTGGCGAAGGCCGCTGGACCATCGAAGCGGCCATGGAACAAGCCGTGCCGGTGCCGGTGCTGTCCACCTCGTTGTTCGCCCGTTTCCGCTCGCGCCAGCAGAGCACTTACGGTGACAAGATGCTGTCGGCGATGCGCTTCGGCTTCGGTGGTCACGTGGAGACTTCCAAAAAATGACGGCTAACGGCAAAAAACTGAAGGCCGAACCCGCTCCACCTACCACTTTGTTCCTGTTTGGCGCCCATGGCGACTTGGTCAAGCGCCTGCTGATGCCGGCGCTGTACAACCTCAGTCGCGACGGGTTGCTGGGCGACGGCTTGCGCATCGTCGGGGTGGACCACAACGCCATCAGCGATGCCGACTTCGCCAAGAAACTCGAAGATTTCATTCGCACCGAAGCCGCGAGCAAGGTCAAAGGCAATGCCGAGAACGCGCTGGACCCGCAGTTGTGGGCTCAGTTGGCCAAAGGCATCAGCTACGTCGAGGGCGACTTCCTCGACGACAGCACCTACACCGACATCGGCAAGAAAATCGCCGAGAGCGGCACCGGCAATGCGGTGTTCTACTTGGCCACCGCGCCGCGTTTTTTCAGCGAGGTGGTGCAGCGGTTGGGCAGCGCGGGCTTGTTGACGGAAACTGACCACGGTTTCCGTCGCGTGGTCATCGAAAAACCGTTCGGTTCCGATCTGGCCACCGCCGAAGCGTTGAACGCGTGCCTGCTCAAGGTGATGAGCGAGAAGCAGATCTACCGCATCGACCATTACCTGGGCAAAGAAACGGTACAGAACATCCTGATCAGCCGTTTCTCCAACGTGCTGTTCGAAGCGTTCTGGAACAATCACTACATCGATCATGTGCAAATCACCGCCGCCGAAACCGTCGGCGTGGAGACGCGGGGTAACTTCTTCGAAAAGACCGGCACGTTACGGGATATGGTGCCCAACCACCTGTTCCAGCTGCTGGCCATGGTCGCCATGGAACCGCCAGCGGCGTTCGGCGCCGACGCGGTGCGCGGGGAAAAGGCCAAGGTGATTGGCGCGGTGCGCCCCTGGTCCCTGGAAGATGCACGGGCCAACTCGGTACGAGGCCAGTACACCGCTGGCGAGATCGGCGGCAAGGCATTGCCGGGTTACCGCGAAGAGGCCAACGTCGCGCCGGACAGCAGCACCGAGACCTTTGTGGCGCTCAAGGTGATGATCGACAACTGGCGCTGGGTCGGCGTGCCGTTCTACCTGCGCACCGGCAAGCGCATGAGTGTGCGCGATACCGAAATCGTGATCTGCTTCAAGCCGGCCCCCTATGCGCAGTTCCGCGACACCGAAGTGGATGAACTCAAGCCTACCTACCTGAAAATCCAGATCCAGCCGAATGAAGGCATGTGGTTCGACCTGTTGGCGAAAAAGCCTGGGCCGACCCTGGATATGGCCAATATCCAACTGGGTTTCGCCTACAAGGACTTTTTCGAGATGCAACCGTCGACGGGGTACGAAACCCTGATCTACGACTGCATGACCGGCGACCAGACCTTGTTTCAGCGCGCCGACAACATCGAGAACGGCTGGCGCGCGGTGCAGCCATTCCTCGATGCGTGGAAGGAAGATGATGGCATCCAGACTTACAAGGCGGGTGAAGATGGTCCGGCGGCGGCTGACACGCTGCTGGCCCGGGATGGTCGTACCTGGCACACACTCGGATGAGTGATGCCGCGATCCAACCCATCCGTTTTATCCTCAGCGACGTGGATGGCACGTTGCTGCATCCTGACCACAGCCTCAGCCAACGCACGGCCGATGCGGTTCGTGCCTTGCGTGATGCCGGTGTGCTGTTCAGCCTGGCCAGCGGGCGACCGCCCAAGGCCATGTTGCACCTGATTGAAACGTTCGGTATCGATGTTCCGGTGGCGGGCTTCAATGGCGGCACGTTGATCCATCCGGACGGCAGGGTTTTGATAGCTCATCACCTGCCTGCTGAAGCCGCGCTGATCGCCTTGGCGCTGTTTTCGGCCGAGCCGGAGGTGGAAGTCTGGATGTTTGCCGATGGCGATTGGCTGCGCCGTGGTTCGCCCGGCCCGATGGAACCGCGGGAAACCGCTGGGCTGGGTTATGGGCCGCAGGTGGTGGAGAGTTTTGAGCCCTATCTGGATCGGGTCGACAAGATTGTCGCTGCCAGCCTTAACACGCAACTGCTGGTGGAACTGGAGGCGCGTTTGCACCCCAAGGTGGAAGGGCTGGCGCAGGTTTCGCGGTCGCAGCCGGTTTATCTGGATGTGACGGCCATGCTGGCCAATAAAGGCGAGGCGTTAAAAACGTTGGCCGAGCATCTGGGCGTGGCGCTTGAGCACACTGCGGCCATCGGTGATGGCGGCAATGACCCGGCGATGTTCGAGGTGGCCGGGCTGGCGATTGCCATGGGCCAGGCGGAAGAAACCGTCAAACGTCGCGCCAATGTGGTAACGGGCACTAATATTGAGGACGGTGCCGCAGAAGCCTTCGAGCGGTTTATTCTGCCGTCACACGCAATACGCTAAGTTCAACGGCACAACTTACGATCACGGTTTGTATGGATCGAAAGTTGTGCCGTCGATTTATTTACTTAGGCATTGCCCAGGATTGCAACTGATAGCCGCTTTTATCCAGTTCGGCACGCGCCTGCAACAGCAGGTTTTCCAATTGCGCGGGATCGGTGTAGGCACTCGACGAGAGTTGCTTGCGGCCGATGCGGTTGTTGGTGCGGTCGACGACGCTGAGGCTGAGGGCGCCATTGCCATCGTGCCAGGCCACGCACTGAAAGGGCTGGAAGGCACGGTCTGCGATCAAAAGAGCTTCGTTGATGCGGAGCGGGGCGTTCATTGGGGTCTCTCTCTAAATGCCCAATCAAATGAGTGCCGTCGGTTGGGCGAGCCAGGCGGCGAGTTACTTGTACTGATGCGCGATGGCGGGGTGCGGGTCACATGTTAGAGCAACAAATTTCAACTTTCCGTGATTGAGGTCATGTAAGCGCCTGTTTTGAAAGCTGATTGAAAGTTTCAACAGTCGGCAACTTTTTAATCGCTGAAGCAAGAAGATGGCTTTTTGCCCCGACTTATAGCGAAACGGTACAAGGCGCGCGTCAATATCTTGCTAGGGTTAGCACCAGTCGTTACAACTGGTTGTTTCTAAATAACTTTAACGATTTTTGACGCCAAGGATCAGTCATGGGTGTGCCTCTCGTCCAACGCCGTTTGCTTGTGGTCGATCCGTGCGATGACTGCCATGGGCTGTTGCCCGGGCTGCGTACGGCGGGGTGGGAAGTGGACAGCTGTGCGCTGGAGGACGTGGGGGATCGCTCCTGCGATGTCGGCCTGCTGCGCTTGCAGCCCGAACACCTGAAGAGGCCCGAAGCGGTCAAGGAGCTGATCGGTCGCAGCGGCACTGAATGGATTGCCGTGCTCAGCCAGGATGTACTGCGCTTGCAGAATGTCGGCGACTTCGTTTGCGAGTGGTTTTTCGACTTCCATACGTTGCCGTTTGACGTCTCCCGGGTGCAGGTCACTCTGGGACGCGCATTCGGCATGGCGCGCTTACGCGGTAAAGGCCACACACCGGTGGATGAGGGGCACGAACTGCTGGGCGACAGCCGGCCCATTCGTGAACTGCGCAAGCTCTTATCCAAGCTGGCGCCCACGGAGTCCCCCGTCTTGATTCGCGGTGACAGCGGCACTGGCAAGGAGCTGGTGGCCAAGACCCTGCATCGTCAGTCCCAGCGCCATGCCAAGCCTTTCGTGGCGATCAACTGCGGTGCCATCCCTGAACACCTGATCCAGTCCGAACTGTTCGGCCATGAGAAAGGTGCGTTTACCGGCGCGCACCAGCGCAAGATCGGGCGTATCGAAGCGGCGAACGGCGGCACGCTGTTTCTCGATGAAATCGGCGACCTGCCGATGGAGCTGCAGGCCAACCTGCTGCGGTTTTTGCAGGAGAAGCACATCGAGCGCGTCGGCGGCAGCCAGCCGATCCCGGTGGATGTACGTGTGCTGGCGGCGACCCACGTCAATCTTGAAGCGGCGGTGACCAAGGGCGCCTTCCGCGAAGATTTGTACTACCGCCTCAATGTGCTGCAGGTGGTCACCGCGCCGTTGCGCGAGCGCCATGGTGACGTGGCGATGTTGGCCAACCACTTTGCGCGTTTCTACAGCCAGGAAACCGGACGCCGCCCGCGCAGTTTCAGCGAAGATGCCCTGGCGGCCATGGCGCAGCATCCGTGGCCCGGCAATGTGCGCGAGTTGGCCAACCGGGTGCGCCGTGGCCTGGTGCTCGCCGAAGGGCGCCAGATCGAAGCCGTTGATCTGGGATTGCAGAGCCAGCAGGCAATCGCGCCACCCTTGGCTACACTCGAAGACTACAAGCACCGCGCCGAACGTCAGGCGCTGTGCGATGTGCTCAACCGTCATAGCGACAACTTGAGTGTCGCTGCCCGTGTGCTCGGCGTGTCCCGGCCTACGTTCTATCGGTTGCTGCACAAACACCAGATCCGCTAGGGCGGGTAAACCGAAAAGCCCCGCAACGACCCTTATCGTTGCGGGGCTTTTCCTTGTGCGTCTGGTTAGAAGTAGTACGGGAATTTCAGGCTGAAGGTGAAGTCCGGCGCGTCGTCGGTCATACCGATCGCCAGGTTCGGCACGATCGTCAGGTTATCCGAGGCGGCAATGGTCATGCCCACGTTGAAGTAGCCGGCGTTGGCATCGCTGGAGACCACCGATTGCCAGTCCCCGCCATTGGGTTTGAGGCGACTTTTACGCTGGACCAGGTCAGACACCGAAAACGACATACTCATTTTCTCGTTCAGCGCGAACGCTACGCCCATGCCGACCTGGAAGCTGTCACCCAAGCTGACCTTGCCGCCGACCTTCTGGTTGACGTCGCTGCTGATGTCGTCGAACGAATCTTCGAAGTTGTGGGTGTAGGACAACGAGCCAAACAGCACGGCCGGATCGAAGGTCTTGACCAGGGAGATGCCCGGCGTGATAGACCAGACCCCGTTGCCGGTGGGCAGGCTTTCCGGTACGAACAAGTTGTCGTTGCCGGGTGCATTGATGAGTTTGATGCCGAACGGTTCCTTGCCCGTCGGCGCCTTGACCCGCACCGACACCACCGCATCCGGCAAGGTGGGGGTCTCGTCGAGAAACTTGTAGGCCACACCGAAGTTGACGTCGCCGATGGTCGGGTCGCGGGTCACCGATGCTTCCGATGTTGCCGTGCCGTTGTTGCCTGCACCGGCAGACTGGTACGTCGATTCGCGGTACACCACCGGCACGTTGACGTCGAACTGCCAGCGGTTGTCGAGGTTGTAGCGGCCGGTCAGGTCCAGGGTCCAGTTGTCCGACTTGATGCGGTCGAGGTTGATATTGCCGAGGAAAATCGAGTCCAGCGCCAGGAACCCATTGAGGGTCAGTTGGCGCGCGTCGTAGCGGGCGTAGGTCACGCCGGTTTCGAAGCTGAACTTGCCATTGCCGAAGAAGCCACTGGCTTCGTTATAAAGGTTGCTGACACTTTGCGCAGGCGCCGAGTCGTCCTTGAGGGACTGCCCATAGGAACTGCCGCCGCCCGCGCCACCGGAGGCCGCAGCGGCGCCAGTGCCGGCCACGGTGGTGCCGCCTTTCTGGAAGTCGGCGGGGGATTTGGCCAGGCGTTTGGGCGCCGGCGTCGCCGGTTGATCCTCGACCTGACGCACTCGCTGTTCCAGCACCGCCAAGGCCTTTTGCTGCACTTCGTAACGTTGCTTGAGTTCCAGGAGTTCTTGCTTGAGTGTTTCGATATCGGCATCTGGCGCGGCATACAACACGGATGCGGGCAAGAGCGTACTTAAACAGACCACCGCACGAAGCGATAACGATCGATGCATGAAATAAGCCGTCCTTTTTTAATGCGTAAGTGTCGAGGGTCAGCGTAGTTCAATAACCGAGCGTACGTAGGCCTTTGAGTTGGTCCAGGTTGCAATTCAACGCCGGGTTGTTCAGCCCGTTATTGCCCATCACGACGTTAAGTTGAGTGATGTTGTTGACGAAGTTGGTATTGCCGGTCAAGACAGTGCCTTGCAGCACAGTGCCACCGCCAATCTGCTGCAGGCTGTTGCCTTGGTTATGGTTGGCCTGGATCGCCATTTGCAGGCCGCCGTTATTGGCCGACACGCTCACTTTGCCGGCCGCGCTGTCACCGGTCACGGTGCCGCCGGCCACCAGCACTTGCCCCGATTGCGCGAGATTGGCCGGCGCCAGGCCGTCCTGACTCACAGTGATCCCGACATTGTTGTTCGCGGTGTTGCCATCGCCGGCTGCGCGCACGCTTTGCGTCACACCCTGGCCGCTGCCCAGACCGGCGCCGCCGACGACATTGCCGGTGCCGGTGCTCTGGCCGGTGCCGCTGCCCGCCGAGCCGGTGGTCTGCACATAAAATTGCGGGGTGATCGTGGTTTTATCGACCTGCATGCTGGCTTTGCCGGTGATGCTGTCGCCCATGGCATTGGTCCAGGTGCTGCTCATCACGATACCGAAGCTGATGATGCGCCCCGGCATTACATAACGACCGCGCAGGTCGGCCATTTCCGAGTCTTTCAATTCGATCGGTTTGAAACCCGATGAAGCATAAGCGGGCATTGCGGCTGCCAGACACAAAACCGTCAGCCAACGGGAAGTGTTCATCTTCTGCTCCTGGAGCATCCTGGCCCCTTATGGCGCTTCTTATTAAAAGAAGTCGCTCTGGATAAAACCGAAATCCATCAATTCGGCGTCGCCCACGGGCCTGAACTCATTCAACTGGTTCTTGGCGGTCAGGGGCGTAGGAGGGGCGAGCAAGGCGTTGGTCTTGTCGTAACCCTCACCCAATACGGCGAATACGATGCCATTCCAGCCTTTGACGAAGTCGTCGCGGGTGTAGCGCTTATGGCCCAGCACCGGGTCGCCGATGTAGACCCAGTCTTTGTCGGCACGCTGCATCACCACGAAGTGCTTGTAGCCACGGATTTCCAGCAGCACCACGACCGGGATCTTTACGGTCAGCAGGGATTCCGGCGAGATCTTGTAGCCCCGCGCCCGCATGCCGATGCTTTCCAGGTAGCGCTTCATGTCCAGCATGGAAAAGCCCTGGGTGCGCACCAGGTCCTGATCGGCGTTGATCAGCATGCCTTTGATCACATGGTCTTCGTCGACGTCCAGCCAATAGCCCTGACGCAGGATGGTGGCGAGGGCGGCCGCGCCGCAGCTGAAATCGGTTTTCTGTTCCACCAGGTTGGCGAACCGGCGCTCGCGGATACTCTCGACCTTCTTGTAGATCACTGCACCGCCAGGCATGGCGGAGATCGCCATGGTGCCTGCCCAGGTCGGGCCGGTGAGGAGCATCAACAGGGTGAGGGTCGCGAGGCGCATGATCGAAGGCCGGGTGGACACTGGAATAGGAAAGGGCCTTGTTGCCAAGGCCCCGTTGGATCAGAAGCGCACGCCGCTGGCGCAGACGGTGCAACCTTGACCGATTGCCAGGCTGTTGCTGCCCTGGTTGCCGGAGCCGGTTTGCAGGTTCACGCCCACGTTGCCGGAGTTGCGGTTAACCGAGTTGTCCAGGCTGGCGTTGTTGGACACATACTGAGGCTTGCCGCCATAGCCATAACCGTGGCTGGTGGCGGCAGCGTTGAGGTAGCTGTTACCGAGGGAGTTTTGCTCGGTATTGGCGGCAGCTGCGATGTTTTTGCCGTCGGCAGTGACAATCGCCAGGTTGTTTTTACCCTGGTTGCCTTGACCCGCTTGACCGTTGTAACCCACGTTGCCGTTGTTACCGTTGATGGCGTTATCCAGAGACGCGTTGTTCTGGGTGCCTTTGTTGACGTAGGTGTTCAGCACGCTGTTTTGATTCACGTCGACCACACCGAACACGGTGGCCGCATCGCCTTTGGCGCTGGAGATAGCGGCAGAGTTGTCAGCCTGGTTAGCGCTGCCAGCTTGCACGTTGACACCCGCGTTACCGCTGTTGTTGTTGACCGCATTATCGGCAGAGGCGTTATTTTCGGTCTTGGTGTCGTCAAACTTGTTGCCTGCGCTGTTTTGAACGTCAGTGACCACAGCGGCAATAGTGCCGGTAGGCTGAGGCGCAGGGTGCCAGCTACCTGCTTGAGCAGCAGCAGCCATGAGCGCGGCGAGAGCGAAAACCAGAGGTTTCAGAGCCATTTGAGGTTTCATGGTGTTTCTCCTTGCTTCTATTAGTTGGTTAAGTGTTGGTACGGTCTTGCGAGTACTACCAAGTCGTTACTTGATAGTGATGCCCAGGGTGTTAGCCATTCGGTTCCCCACCCCGGCACTCTGGTTCACCTGAATCACTCCTCGGCTGCCTGTGAAGGCCTGGTCGCTGGTAACGACCAGGCGGCTGCCAGTGGTGGGGGTGAGCCCTGAGTCGGTTAATTGCGTCGTGTTCTGTTGCAACAAGACGCTGTCGTCGATGCTTTGCGGGCCAGGGTTGAGGCTGATCCGCACGGCGTTAACAGTTTGGTTATTGGCCCCAGCGGCTTGGTTGACGCCCAACATGCCGTTGCCATTGGTAAAAGAAGCGCCCTGAATCGCGGCCTTGGCATTCAGAGACGGATCGACCTGACCGTCGAGCCGTTGGATATTCACCGTGGTGGCCTGGCCGCCGAGCGCGATGGCACGGTTGTTGGCTTGTTGCTGCTGATTGCCTGCCGCTTGGTTGATCGAAAGGTTGCCGCGGTAGTCTTTGCCGCTGTTGTTGATCACAGCGTTGTTGTCGGCCATGGCCGAGGCACTGCCCAGCAGGGCGAGCAAGAGCAAGCTACGGTTCATTATTTGCCCCCCATCATGTTGCCGAGATTATTCAGAGGGGCCATGCCGCGTTGGATCGAGTTACTGATCTGTCCACCCATGCTGCTGCCGCTGCCATGCCCGGCGGTGGCGCCGGTGCCGAGGGTCGACATGCTGTTCTGCGTGGCATGCACGCCGGTCAACGTGCTATCGATCTGGCTGGCGCGAGCGAAACTTGAACCGCTGCTGACACCGCTGATAGCCAGGTCACTGAGCTCGCCGGTGGCGCCAAGAACCTCTTGGGTGGGATTGGCATTGGCGGTGGTGGGGTAGGGGTCTTTACCGAAAGCGGCGCGACCGTACATGTGTGCCTGTACGTTGCGGCCCGTCACGATCACACCATCACCGGCAAAGGTTGGCGCACTGATGCCGAGGCTGAGTACACAGCTGGTCAGCAGTACCTTCATCGAGTGTTGTGTGAGTGTGTTCACGGCGGCATATCCTTATTCTCAGCACTGACCCTAAACAGTGCTGTGAGGGATAGAGCAGATGCCGTGCCGCTTTTTGAATTGTCTTAATATTCAATGGCTTGTGAATAACTGGCGGCGCGTCGACGCTGCCGGTGTCTCAGCGCTGAAACACCTGCCCTTCAAGCGCGTGTAGCCCGCTGTGCCACAAACGATTCACCCCTGTGTATCACCGGCGTAACACCGCGCATGACAAAAGGATGAACCCACGGTGTACACGGGCTTCAGGGCAGGCAGGTGTTTCAAAAATGGACACTGCGGGCGCGAACAGGCCCGCATGAATGGGCCGGGCTCAGCCTTTAGGATTTTTACGCGGGATGGAATTGAGAACGGGGTTGCCGTCCTGGTTCTGCGTCAGATAGACCGGCAGTACCTTGGGCAGCGAGGGGATGAGGTTATTGACCTCGGTGAGGTTGTAGATGCCGCCGATTCGAATCGCCCCGGTGCTGGCGTCGGCCAGCATCACCGGTTTGCTCAAGTAGCGGTTGATCAGCGGTAACGCGTCGACCAAGGCCAGGTTGTCGAGGATCAGCTTGCCCTGGCGCCAGGCCAGTGCGCTGTCATTCGGGCTGAACGGCCTCACGCGCGGAGTGGCATCGCCCGCCTGGTAGCTGGCCTGCATGCCCGGAGTCAGGGGCACGCTGCCATGCGTGGCATCGCTGGCGATCTGCACCGAGCCTTCGAGCAGCATCACGCGGACCTGATCGCCGTATTTCCACACATTGAATTGGGTGCCCGTCACGCGCACCTGGCCTTCACCGGCGCGCACCACAAACGGGTGAGCGCTGTCGTGGCTGACACTGAAAAACGCCTCGCCTTTCTTCAGCGTGACGCGGCGCTGATCCTTGTAGTTGCTATAGACCAGTTCGGTGCCCAGGTTCAGCTCTACCTGGCTGCCATCGCTCAAGGTCACCTGACGCAAGCCCTGGGTCGCCTCGAAACGTTCATAGGAATTGGGCAGCCACCCGGCCTGCCACCCGGTGAACGCGGCCAGCGGCAGGGCCGCCAGGCATAGCGCCGCCGCCACGGCATAACGACGTACGCGGCGGCGCGGTTTGAACGCCAATACCGGCGCGGCGGGTGCGGTGCGCGGCAAATGATCAGCGACGTCCCAGATTTCCAGCATCGCGGCGTATTCAAAGGCATGCAGGGGATGGGCGTCATGCCATTGTTGAAAAGCCTGACGTTCAGCCGGTGTGCAATCACTTGCATGCATGCGCATGCACCAGTGCGCTGCGGCATCGGTGATGGTGTCGTATTCGGCTTCTGAAACAGACTTTTCGGTCATTTACGCATCCTGATTTCCCACATTCTAACCTCCGCGGGCCAATGGGGAGAACAGCCATCATGGCGATTGCACATCAATTGGAACTTATTCTTATTTGCCAGTACCTAAAAATTTCAGGACACGCGTCCGTTATCCCCACTATGGAGTTCCGTTATGTTGAAGAAAACCTTAGTCGCCCTGTGTGCAACCTCCGCGCTGCTCAGTGCCGGTGCCGCCCTGGCCGATAAGCCGGGCGCAGGCTGGATCACTATCGAAAAGGCCATCGAAGTGGCCAAGACCAAGGCCGGCTACGTTGAAGTCTATGCCGCCGAAGCCGACGATAACGGCTACTGGGAAGTCAAAGGGCGCAAGTCCGACGGCACCGTGTATGAAGCGCGCATCGACGGCGCCTCGGGCAATATCCTGCGTGACCAGAAAGACTGACGTCTCGCGCCGGGAGCCGGTTCAGGCTCCCGCATCCAATTCCCTGCCGAGCTGGCTGATCAGGTAAGTCACCGAATCGGCGTTGGCCAAAATCGTATCGATTCGTTTGTTGGCGTCACTCATAAACACCGCCCGCGCATCGTCCAGGGTTCGCGTCCCGGTAGTACTCAACACCTTGTCCTTTTGCGGCGAAGTCCCACGACTGGCTCCAAAGTCTTCCCATTGCTGGGTGAACTCGTCCCACGTTCTGAACAGCATGGTGGCCGGGGTGAGTGTGGAGAGCGCGGTATCGCGCAAGTCGGCCAGATCCGTGTGCATTCGCCTGGCGCCACTGATGTTGAGGTTAATCAGGTCGTGGAACGGCCGCATGCTGTCCAGGTACGCCAGGTCTTCAGTCAAGGACTTGAGGTGGGTGATCTCATGAATCAACGTGGTGGCGCGGGCATGGGCAGAGATGTTGAAGGGTGTCGTGAGGCGATTCTGATAGATGTCCAGCGGCGGATCGAAAAAGCGGTCGACCAGGTAGATTTTCTGTTCCCGGTCCTCGGGTAGCACGAAAGCGAAAGTGTTTTGCGGGCTGTAGCGATGGGTGCCGCAGACGAAGCGCTGGGAGTCAGGGCCGACCAGGGTATGGTTGATCAGCTCATCGAGCACTTCGTCGACGCGTCGCTCAATTCGTTGCACCTGCTCGCCGGTCAGCGTGACCACGCCGAACAACTCACTGAAGAACCGTCCCAGCCGGCTGCCGGGTTCGCGCAGCGGTGCAAAGTGCAGCAGGTTGCGTTTGCAGGTCACCGCGTAATAGGTCGCGACGTTGAGCGCTTCGTCGATGCACTGGGCCTTCCAGCTCGACAGGGCGGCAATTTCGCGCATGCCCACCGCCTCGATATTGATAGCGTCGCGCTCCGCCGCCCAGGTTTGCATTTTGCCCGCGTAGCGGCTCAGGGTTTTGCCGTAGCGCGGGTGATGGCGGTCCAGGTCCAGGGTCCATTCGCCCTGGGCGTTGGCTCGCACATAAGGGCCGTGCTGCTCGTCACGGCTCAGGCGCCAGCGTTCCCCGGCTTTTCTCACCGAATAGACCTTTCCCGCCAATGGCACGAAATGCGTGCGCGTGTCGTTGTCGGTGTACACGAAGGGTGGCGCGCTGCGCTCCAGGTCGCTCAGGGCAACCTGGTGATTTTCGAAGGTTTGCAAGGCGGTTCGCCCAGGTGCGGTCAGGTCCAGCTCGTCCAGGCTGGCGGCCACGGGGGCAGGGGCATCTAGCCAGTCGTCAAAGGGCAGCGGTTGTTCGCTCGGTGGGGTTGGCGGCAGCCACTGGTCCAGCGCTTTGCGCAACGAGGCCAGTTCGGCCACGCCCGCGACAAAGGTTTTGAGCGAGTGCTGCCAGCGGTGTTCCTGTAAGTCTTCGGCCGATGTTTTGAACAGTTGGTAGCTGCGCCATACCGTCAGCGGGTAGGTCAGTTTGCCCGCCATAAATTGCAGGCTCTTGGGAATGCCCTTGCTCAACAGGCTGGTCACCGCGTCCCAATGTGTCTTGCCTGACGCGCAAAACTGGCCGGCCAGCATCTGCAGCAGCATCTGGGTATTGTCGTCGAACAGTCGGTTGAGCAGATTGCCGGCGATGGGCGAGTCACCCAAGCGGATGTCCGAGAGATCCGGGCGCCAGCGCTCGTTCAGCAGATTGCGGTAAGTGGCTTGATGGGGCGCTTGCAACTGCCCGATCACCCATTCCTGTAGCGCGCCAGGGCTGGTGAATTCGTGCAGGAGCGCCGCCTCGCTGGGGAACTCTTTCAACAAATGTTTAGGGCTGTACGGTGCATACAGCACCAACGGCCCGGACGCGCCGGGCTTGGGGCCGATCAGGTAACAGCCCAATACCTTGGCCTGACTGGCGCCGGCGGTGGCGATCAGCTCCAGCGGGCGGATCATCGCCGTAACCCCATGCACCGCCGCACGGGCCACGGCGTCGGGCATGTCGAAGACTTGCCGAATAAAACCCCAGGCCGTGGCGGACAGCCGTTCAGTGAGGGTTTGTTCATGGGCGTACTGCAACAATTGCCACGGCAGCTGCCGGCAGAATAGGCGGCGCCGCTCACGCGCGTCGTCGCTCTGCCCCTGGAGCAGGCCGCTCAACACTTGGCGGTACAGCGTTTTCAAATCCAGTTGTCGCACCAATTGCACGATGGCCGCGCCGTCGAGTGTCTCCGGCAGTGGGATGCTGGTGCGCGAGCGCGGGCGGATCGTCTCGGCGCGCAGATCGGGCAGGTGCCGCAACGCGAAGTCCGTCAGGGTCTGGGTGTGGCCTTCGAGGTCGATACGTCCGGGAATCAGCACGTGATCCGGGTTGTACACCTGGCCTGGGAACCGCGCGCCGAGCAGGGTTGAGAGGGTACTGAAGATGTGTTCGCGCATCGGCACGATGCTGTGCAGATAGTCCCGTTCGTCAGGCGCACTGACGCGATATTGCTCAAGCAGCTCGGCCTGCAGGATCTGTTCGTGGGGCCGCGCCATGCCCAGCCAGACTGGCAGCGCTTGTTGGTGGATCAGGGCGCGCGCCAGGGTGATCGACCTGGGCAGATTGGACGGGGTTTGACGCCTGATCAGGCGGTCCATGCAGTCCTGGAAGCGCGTGGCGCTGAGCCCCATCGCCAGCACCTGGTCGATTTCGTCGCGGGTGAAGTCGCTGTAGCTCTGCTGACGGTTGTGCAGCAGGTGTTCGTCGATTCGCTGCAAGGGCCCCAGGCGACAGGCATGGTGAGGGATGCGCCGCGACACCGGCAGGTTCTCCAGCAGGGGCAGACGCTGCACGGGGTTTTGCAAGCGCTGTTCGAGCTTGTCGCGCAGGGCCTGGATCGACGCAAACGCCTCATAGCCACCCCGTGGGGTCCACAGCAGGGCGGTGCCCGAGTGGATGGGGTCGATGCCACCGCGCTCGGTCAGTACAAAGGCATTGGCCAGGGGCTGAGGCTCGGTAGCGGTGCCCAGGAACAGGCTCAGGCTGAACGCATCCGGAATAAACCCATTCAGGCCATGGCGGGTCAGCCGGCTCATGCCGTCGGCATTGAGGGCGCTGTCGAGTAACGCCAGGGCAGAGGGCGGCAGGCTATGGTCCAGGCGCCTCAATTCGGTTTCGCCGCGCAGCCCCTGCAACATGCCCTGGCTCAGGTGCGCCCGGTTATTCTCCAGCAGCAGGTGGGGCAGGGTACGCAGGTCCCGTTGCGCGAACGTGCTGAGCACCTCTTCGATGACGGCGTTGAAACTGTCGATGGTCAGGTTGTGCAACTGGTAGGCCACGCCGGCGCTCTGTTCCGTGTAGAACCAGGTCAGGGCCGACTCGGTGAGCCGATCGGCTTGCCCGGCCAAACGCGCGATAAAGTGCTCGACCATGCTCAATGACGTATGGGGCGCCCGCTCTTCGCGCTCTGCGGCGGGGGTGACATAGGTATTGATATAGACGTGCTCGGCCTTGAGATCGAGCAGACGCTTGGCCAATTCGGTGTCCAGTGCATGGGCGACCAGGCTGCGCAAGGTCGGCTGCCGGTTACGTTCCAGCGCCATGGCCGCGTCCACCGCCTGCAAACGTTCCAGGTGCACCTTGGCCTTTTCCGATTGGACGGTGGTAGGGCGGCCATTGCCGCTGGTGATGGGGTGAAGGGTCCAGCGCCCATCGGCCTCCTGCTCCAGCAGCCGCGTGTCGAGCATGCTGCGCACGTCCAGTGCAGTGTCGAGCAGCGCGGCCAGGTCGATTACGCCGTTGCTGCGCCGATAGAGCCCCAAGGCATAGTCCAGATTGTCGGACTGCTTGGTGACAATATCCTCGATCATTGCCTGGAACACATCGCCCGCGATGGGTTTGCCGGTCACTTGGATATGTTCCATGCCCACGAACGCACTGCGTTCATCCACCGACAGAAAGTGCAGCAGTTCGTCCTCATGGCCCGCCGTCCTGAGCATCTGCAACAAGGCATCTTTGAGGTCGCTCAGGTTTTTGAGTACCTGCAATCCCCGCGATTGCGTGTAGAGGTAGGCCTGGCTATCGCTGATCATCAGCGTGCTGGCCAGCTCCACATAGTGTTGGAACGGGGCATGCACACGGACCTTTTCTATTCTCAGATGGCTGGCATAGGCGCTACGCGCCGCCTGGTCGGGAAGGAACAGCGCACGCAGGTCCAGGCTTTCCTGGCTGGACAGGACTAGGCCCTGCTGCTTGAACAGCAGATCGGCGCGAAACTTGTCGCTCATGACCCGGGCAAAAAAACGCAGGCGCGACTGACCGCGGTTGAAATCTTCATTCCAGTAGGTTTGCAGCAGGCTGTTCAACAGCTTCGAGAGGATGCCGCTGGTCTGTTCGACCACACTGTCCCAGCGCTGGTGGTCCTGGGCCCTCTGTTGCGCGGTGTGTGCGCTGTCGTCATGGCCCACATTGAAATACGTGTGAGTCTGGTTCGCCGGCCAGGCTTGCTTGACGTAAAACTGCAGCAGCGCATCGCGCAATGACTCGGAGGCCACCCAGCGACTCTCCTCCACAGGCGTGGGCTGGGTAAAAAAATTCACCCGCGTGTCGCGCTGGTCCAGGCCCGGAAAGTACGAGCGGGCCATGATGCCCAGCAGAGTGTCGAGCATGCCGCGCAGGTCGGGGAGCTTGCGCAGTTCCTCCAGCATCGTCGTGACGTTGTGTTGTTGGCCGGCCAGGATGGTTTGTTCCTGGTCTTGCATCACCGCGCCTGGAATCACCGTGCCCGTTGTCTTCAGGGGTTCTGTGCTGGGCAAGCCGTCGCGTTCGACAATCGCCAGAAATTGCAGGAGTTCGGCGCGCCGGCTTGGCTGCGTCAGGCGTTCATCCACCTCATGGAGCAGCGCGGCGCGGCTGTCGAACAGTTCCAGGCCGCCGTAGGGGGTAAACAGCACGGCTTTGTGGTCATCGGGTGTCGGGCTCATCATGAACACACCTGCCAGGGGCACGGGGGCGTGGTCGGGCCGGTTGACCGACAAGCGTTCGACGTGCATCGGGTAACGCTGCACGCTGGGGTCGATACGCGCGGCATGGGTGGCGTAGTACAGCGTGTGCAGCCAATCGAGGTCCCTGACCGAGAACCCGAGCGCGCGCTCGCGGGGCGTGGGGGTCTTGCGTTTGACGTTTTGCAGGAACTCATCGAAGAAATACGGGGGCGTGAGGTTCGCCATGGTGCGCTCTCCAGCAAGGCGGCGGGATGAGGCTTCACGGTAGGCGGCGCGGCGGCGCGGATGGCGGTAGATAACTGGGGGCGCCCGTTGACAGCAGGCACATGGGGCGTTGTTTAATCGAGCGTCTGGATTCTTGTTGTCTCTTCCAATTCTAAAATCGGAGCTACAGATGTCTGCCCAGTCCCCGATCGTCGACAGTCCCCATACCCTTATCGGCTTCACCGAACTGGTGGCGTTGCTGCACAGGGTGTTCGTCCACCACGGCACGTCGCCGGAAGTGGCCGCGATCCTTGCGCACAATTGCGCCAGTGCCGAACGCGACGGCGCCCATAGCCACGGCATCTTCCGTATCCCCGGTTACCTCAGCACCCTGGCCAGCGGCTGGGTCGACGGCAAGGCCATTCCGGTGGTCACGGACGTGGCGTCCGGTTTTGTGCGGGTGGATGCCGGCAATGGGTTCGCCCAGCCGGCACTGGCGGCGGCCCGGCCACTGCTGGTGAGCAAGGCGCGCAGTGCCGGCATCGCGTTACTGGCGATTCACAATTCCCATCACTTCGCGGCGCTGTGGCCGGATGTCGAGCCGTTCGCCGAAGAGGGGTTGGTGGCGCTGAGCGTGGTCAACAGCATGACCTGCGTGGTGCCCCACGGCGCCGATCGCCCGTTGTTCGGCACCAACCCTATTGCGTTCGCGGCGCCGCGCGCCGACGGCCCGCCGATTGTCTTCGACCTGGCCACCAGCGCCATCGCCCATGGCGACGTGCAGATCGCGGCGCGCAAGGGCGAACGTTTGCCGCCGGGCATGGGGGTGGACAGCCTCGGTCAGCCCACCACCGATCCCAAGGCCGTGCTGGAAGGCGGTGCGCTGTTGCCGTTCGGCGGGCACAAGGGCTCGGCCCTGTCGATGATGGTCGAGCTGCTGGCGGCGGCCCTGACCGGCGGGCACTTTTCCTTCGAATTCAACTGGGCCGATCACCCTGGCGCGCGTACGCCATGGACCGGGCAACTGTTGATTGTTATCGACCCGAGCAAAACCGCCGGGCAAAGCTTTGCCGAGCGCAGCCAGGAACTGGTGCGGCAGATGCATGCCGTAGGGTTGCGGCGGTTACCGGGGGATAGGCGCCATCGCACACGGGCGAAGTCGCTGGGGCAGGGGGTTGAAGTGGAACTTCAGGCGTTGAATCAGTTGCGTGACTGGGCCAACTGACATTGAAACGCCGCTGCGTGGCAGCGGCGCGACGGGCGACGTTTAGTTGCGACGACCCAGCAACAGGCCAACCACCAGGCCAAAGCCCGCCGAGATGGCGACGGTCTGCCACGGGTGGCCACCGATATAGGTTTCGGTCGCGTCGACCATCGGTTGGGTGCGCTCACGTACGTTGGTCACGGAGTCCATGGCTTGTTTGAGTTTCAGGGCGACCTGCTCACGCAGGGTTTCTCCTTCTTCGCCCACCAGGTTGGCGCTGCTCTTGAGCAACTTGTCGGACTCTTCGATCAGCGCGGCGAGCTCACTGAAAGCTTGGTCCTTGATTTGGTCAGCGGCGGTTTGCGCGGCGGTTTTGCGGGCCATGGGGTGACTCCTTGCAAGTGAATGTAACAGTGAACAATGGAGTACCCGGCGCCCTTAAAAGTTGCTTTTTTTTTGCTGGGGCGCAGTGCCGGGCAAAATCCGAATCAGGAAATTTCGACCTACAGTGTAAGATGCCACCTATTTGTGCAGCAGGTAATTCAACATGAGCTTCAATCTCGCCAACAAGACCCTCGCCGAACGCGCCGAGCTGGAAGATGAAAAGTCGCGCCTCTACGACCTGTGGCAAACCAATCTGGGCAAGGCCAAGGGCGAAGCCGCGCGGTTGTTCGGCGAGCGCGCTAAGCGCAAGGGCAAATGGGCCGAGTGGGTCCGTGCGGAACTGGACGGCATGTCGCCGCCGGAGTTTTCCAACATGGTGCGCAGCGAAGTCAACAAACTGATGGCAGCAGCTAAGTAAAGCTCGCCACAATCGCTTCGCGGACTTTCAGCAACATCGGATCGAGCTGAGCCTGGGTGCGCCATCCCAGTTCCACCGGGTAGCGCGGCAGCGCCAACGGGCAGCTCAGCACGCGCAGGCCGGTCATCTCGGCAATGGCCTGCGCCGCATGCCCGGGGATGGTGGCAACGGCCTGGCTGCCTTTGAGTAGAAACGGCAGCGCGGCGAAGTGGCTGGTGGAGGCGCACACATGGCGGCTCAGCCCCTGCGCCGCCAGCCCCTCGTCGGTGATCCCGATAAACCCGCCGGACGACACCAGCACATGGGCGCGGCGCACAAACTCATCCAGGTCGATACTTTGCTGACCGGGCGCCAGGCTGTCCGGGTCCACCAGGCAGCGGTAATCCCCTTCGCCCAACACCTGTCGGCTTAACCGGCCCTGGGCAAAACCGCCGGCGGTGATCGCCAGGTCCAGTGTGCGGTCGAGCAGCGCGCCGGCGACAATCTGGCTATGGGTCTGGCGAAAGATCACGCGCAATTGCGGCAGGCGTTGTGCGATCTGCGTCATCAACCGACGGCCGTAGGCGATTTCAAAGTCATCGGACAAACCCACCACCACCGAACGCCCCTGGTACTGCTGATTGACCGGGTCGACCATGGCCAGGCTCTGGCGGCAACGGTCCAGTGCTTCACTGATCACCGGTTTGAGTTGGTTGGCCCGCAACGTCGGCGCCAGGCCGCGACCGGTGCGCACAAACAACGGGTCGCCGTACACCTGGCGCAAGCGCCGCAGCCCAGCGCTGATGGCCGATTGGGTCACGCCCAGGCGCAAGGCGGCGCGGCTGGCGCTGGACTCGTCATGGAGTGCTTCGAAGGTTTTGAGCAGGTTCAGATCGACCTGGTCGATATTCATTTGGCTCATATCATTCAGTACTGAAGTGGGCTTTATTCATGATCCGGGGTGGCGGGAGAATGGGCAACCCCCAGCCAATCATCGGAGTGAACGTTATGCCTATTTCTACCGTCGCGGCCTTGCAAATCGGCTCCCTACCGGGCGGCAAGGCCGACACCCTGGAACAGATCCTCGGTTATGAAGACCAGATCCGCCGCAGCGGCGCGCAATTGGTGGTGATGCCCGAGGCGCTGCTCGGTGGCTACCCCAAAGGCGAAGGGTTCGGTACGCAACTGGGTTATCGCTTGCCCGAAGGGCGCGAAGCCTTTGCCCGTTACTTTGCCAATGCCATCGATGTACCTGGCGCGGAAACCGACGCCCTGGCCGGGTTATCGGCGCGCACGGGCGCCAGCCTGGTGCTGGGCGTGATCGAGCGCAGCGGCAATACCTTGTACTGCACGGTGCTGTATTTCGAACCCGCCGGCGGCCTGGTGGCCAAGCACCGCAAACTGATGCCTACCGGCACCGAGCGGCTGATCTGGGGCAAGGGTGACGGTTCCACCTTGCCGGTGATCGACGCCGCGGTGGGCCGTATCGGCGGCGCGGTGTGCTGGGAAAACATGATGCCGCTGCTGCGCACCGCGATGTACGCCAAGGGTGTGGAAGTCTGGTGTGCACCCACCGTGGACGAGCGCGAGATGTGGCAGGTGAGCATGCGCCATGTAGCCCATGAAGGCCGCTGTTTCGTGGTCAGCGCTTGCCAGGTGCAGGCGTCGCCCGAAGCCCTCGGCGTGAAGATTGCCAATTGGCCTTCGGACCGCCCGTTGATCGCAGGTGGCAGCGTGATTGTTGGCCCTATGGGCGACATCCTGGCCGGGCCGCTGGTGGGCGAAGCGGGGCTGCTGACGGCGCAGATTGATACCGACGACCTGGTGCGCGCGCGGTATGACTACGACGTGGTGGGGCATTACGCACGGCCGGATGTGTTCGAGTTGTTGGTGGATGAACGCGCCAAGCCTGGCGTGCGCTATATCACGGACTGAAGCATTGGCAGGAAGGCTGGGGGGCTCGTCCCGATGGCGCAGAGCCAGCCAGTCGATATGTTGACTTTGCCACTGCCATCGGGAGCAAGCTCCCTCCCACAGGGGGGCTGTGTGCGTCCAAATTTGCCCATGGGCCAACCTGTGGGAGGGGGCTTGCCCCCGATGGCGGGGTATCGGTCGGTTGCGCAGGCTTTACCACGTCGCGCCGTTAGGCATATCCAACGTACCCCGGTCAACGAAACGCATGGTGCCGAACAGCCCCCCGGCCAGTTTGCCCCGCAGCACATAGGGCAGGTTGTTCAAACTCTGGGTCTGGCTCAGGCCCAGGGTTTGACGCAACACCGAAAATGCCGAAACGCTGACCGGCACCGTCAGAACGGTCTCCGAGAAGCGTGGGATGCTGCCGGCCTGGTCGCTCACGCCTGAGGCCAGCGGCCTGCCGTTGACTTCCAGATCGAGAGCCACACCGCTGTAATCGATCGCCGTTTCGTTGGGGTTCTGCACCCGCAGTTTGACGGCGAAGCGCACTTCCAGGTCCTGGCTTTGCAGCGGTTCGATGCCCACCACGTTGATGTTCACCGGGTCACGGTTCGGAAACAGCGCGCAGGCGCTCAGGGTCAGTAGCAGCAGCGATAGCACCATGAGCTTGCGCATGTGAGGGCTCCTAGTTCGTGACGTCCGGGTCTTGCATCACCTTGAGGGTAGAGGACTCCGGATCGAATTCATCTTCTTCCAGCTCTATGAACTCTTCGGGCAGGAAAATGTTCAGCAGGATTGCACAGAACGCTCCTACGGTGATCGGCGATTCGAAGATGTTATGCAGCGCCTTGGGCAACTCGCGCAGCACTTCCGGTACGGCGGCGACGCCCAGGCCCATGCCCAGGGAAATCGCCACGATCAGTACGTTGCGCCGGTGCAGGCCGGCCTCGGCGAGGATCTTGATACCGGCCACCGCCACAGTGCCGAACATGATCAGCGTGGCGCCGCCCAGCACCGGTTTGGGCATCAGTTGCAGCACCGCGCCGATCATGGGGAACAGCCCCAGCAGCACCAGCAGGCCGGCGATGAAGTACGCCACATAGCGGCTGGCCACGCCGGTCAGTTGGATCACCCCATTGTTCTGGGCAAAGGTCACCATCGGCAGGCTGTTGAACGTGGCGGCCATCGCCGAGTTGAGGCCGTCGGCCAGCAGGCCGGACTTGATGCGTTTGATATACAGCGGGCCCTTTACCGGCTGCTGGGAAATCATCGAGTTGGCGGTCAGGTCGCCGGCGGCTTCCAACGGCGAAATCAGGAAGATCACCGCCACTGGAATAAACGCCACCCAGTCGAACGAAAACCCGTACTTGAACGGCACCGGCACGCTGATCAATGGCACCTGGGGCAGCGCCGCCATATCGACGCGGCCCAGCCACCAGGCCACCACAAAGCCCAGGGTCAGGCCGATCACGATCGAACCCAGGCGCAGGAATGGGTTATTGAAGCGGTTGAGCACCACGATGGTCAGCAACACCAGGGCCGCCAGGCCCATATTGCCGGCCGCGCCGAGGTCGCTGGCGCCGAAGCCGCCGGCCATGTCGGTGACGGCCACCTTGATCAAGGACAGGCCCATCAAGGTGATGATGGTGCCGGTCACCACCGGGGTGATGAGTTTGCGCAGTTTGCCGATGAACTGGCTGAGCACCACTTCGATAAACGCCGCAAAAAAGCAGATGCCGAAGATCGTCGAGAGAATTTCATCGGTGCCGCCGCCGCGGGCCTTGACCATAAAGCCGGCGCTGAGAATCACGCTGATAAACGAAAAACTGGTGCCTTGCAGGCACAGCAAGCCCGAGCCGATGGGGCCGAACGTACGCGCTTGGACAAAGGTGCCCAGGCCCGAAACGAACAGCGCCATGCTCACCAGGTACGGCACTTCGCTTTCCAGGCCGAGTACGCCGCCGACGATCAGGGTCGGGGTGATGATGCCGACAAAACTGGCCAGCACATGCTGCAGCGCAGCGAAGATCGCCGCGCTGAAGTGCGGACGGTCTTCCAGGCCGTAGATCAGGTCGGATTTATAGCGGGGGCGGGAGGCTTGAGCGTCAGACAAAATATGGGCTCGGGTCGGAAAAGGGAGGCGCAGGATGCCAGAAAGCGCCGGTGCTCAGAAGTGTAAAAAAATATTTATAAGCGCCCTGCATAAAATCCCAATCCTTGCCGATACTGCTTACAGGCCCACCTATTAAAAACAACAGTGGCGTCCAAGGTCAGGCAGCGCGTTGCCGCTGATTGATCGTTTCGCGGCAGGGATTGCGCGCAGGCACTCACTTCGAGAACACGTCTATGTCGCTTCGTCATTTGAATATCGCCCCTCGCGCTTCGCTGGGTTTCGCCTTTATCGCCTTGTTAGTGGTGGTGCTGGGCGGTTTCGCGGCCAACCGTATGACCTTGATTCGTCAAGCATCGGTGGACATGAACGCCAATCAACTGCCCAGTGTGACGTTCCTGGGGCAGGTGACCGAGAACGTGTTGCGTATGCGCATTCTGTCGTTTCGCGTGCTGGTCAACCGCGAACCTGCGGCGCTCAACGAGGCCGAAACCCGCATTGGTGTGTTGGTCGACAAGGTCAAGACGGCCCAGGCCGCCTACGCTGCCTTGTCTGCGGGGCCGGACGAAGCGGCGCTGTTCAAGACGTTCTCCAGCACGCTGGACGACTATCTGAAAGCCCAGGCCGAGATGCTCACCTTGTCCCGGGACGGCAAGGTTGAAGAAATGCGCGCCCTGATCAACACCCGGATCAAGGGCGGCACCGATCTGATGGGCGAGCAGTTGAACAAACTGATTGCGATGAACGGCGCGGCGGCCAAGCAAGCCAATGATGTAGCGGGCCAGAGCTATAACAGCGCCATCACCGGCATTGTGGTGGTCTCGGTCGCCGCCGCACTGTTGACGGTGCTGCTGGCCTGGCTGCTGACCCGCAGCATCGTCACGCCGCTGCGCAAAGCCGTGCAGGTGGCCGAGACCATCGCCGGCGGCAACCTCAGCAGCGTGATCGAGGACGACGGCAAGGACGAGCCGGCACGCCTGCTCGGCGCGTTGTCCACCATGCAGACCAACCTGCGCCAGACCATCCGGCATATCGCCGGCTCGGCCACTCAATTGGCCTCGGCGGCTGAGGAGTTGAGCGCGGTCACCGAAGAAGCCTCCCGCGGGCTGCAGCAACAGAACGACGAAATCGACCAGGCCGCCACGGCGGTCAATGAGATGACCGCCGCGGTGGAAGAAGTGGCGCGCAACGCGGTGTCCACCTCCGAAGCCTCGCGCCAGTCCAACCAGGCGGCGCGCGAAGGCCGCGATCGCGTGGTGCAAACCGTCGACGCCATCCAGACCATGACCCACGACGTGCAAAGCACCGCTGTGATGATCGAGGGTCTGGCCACCCAGGGGCGTGACATCGGTAAGGTGCTCGACGTGATCCGCGCGATTGCCGAGCAGACCAACCTGCTGGCCCTCAACGCCGCGATCGAAGCGGCCCGCGCCGGTGAGGCCGGGCGCGGTTTTGCGGTGGTGGCCGACGAAGTTCGGGCCTTGGCCCATCGCACCGCGCAGTCGACCCAGGAGATCGAGAAAATGGTCGCTGGCATCCAGAATGGTACCGGCGAGGCCGTGCAATCGATGCAGCAGAGCAATCAGCGCACCCAGGACACCCTGGAAATGGCGCGCGCCGCCGGTGTGGCGCTGGAGCAGATCACCCAGTCCATCAGCCTGATCAACGAGCGCAACCTGGTAATCGCCAGCGCCTCGGAAGAACAGGCCCAGGTGTCCCGCGAAGTGGACCGCAACCTGGTCAATATCCGCGACCTGGCGTCCCAGTCCACCTCCGGCGCCAACCAGACCAGCGCCGCCAGCCATGAACTGTCGCGCCTGGCGGTGGACTTGAACGCGATGGTGGCCAAGTTCGTGATCTGACGCCGCTCTGTGGGAGGTGGCAAGCCCCCTCTCACAGGTGATCTGTGTTTGCCTTCGGTGTGGCTATTGCTTCCAGGCGGTCGGGTTGACCAGGTTTTTCGGCTTCTCGCCCGCCAGAGCGGCCAACAGATTATCCACCGCACAGGTGGCCATGGCCTCGCGCGTTTCGTGGGTCGCCGAGCCGATGTGGGGCGTGGCCACCACGTTGTTCAACCGCAGCAACGGCGAGCTGTGAGCCAGCGGTTCCCTCTCGAACACATCCAGCCCCGCCGCGCGGATCGTGCGTTGCTGCAACGCCTCGATCAGCGCCGCTTCGTCCACCACCTTGCCGCGGGAAATATTGATAAAGATCGTGTCCGGGCCCATCAGCGCGAACTGCTCGGCGCCGATCAGCTTTTCGGTCTCGGCGGTCAGCGGCAGAGTCAGGCAGACAAAATCGGCCTGTTGCAGCAAGTCTTCAAGGCTGCGGTACTGCGCGCCGAAGCGCTCTTCGACCCGTGGCTTGGGCGAGTGGCTGTGGTAGAGCACCGGCATGCCGAAGCCGAAATGCCCGCGCTGGGCCAGGGCTTCGCCGATGCGGCCCATGCCGATGATGCCCAGGGTCTTGCCGTGCACATCGCTGCCGAAATGCGCCGGGCCAATGTTCTTATGCCATTGCCCGGCGCGGACCATATCGGCCAGTTCCACCACGCGGCGGGCGCTGGCCAGGATCAGCGCGAAGCCGGTGTCGGCGGTGGTTTCGGTGAGTACGTCCGGGGTGTTGCTGAGCAGGATGCCGCGTCGGGTGAGGTAGTCGATGTCGTAGTTGTCGACCCCCACGGAAACGCTGGCCACCGCTTCCAGTTGCGGCGCCAGGTCCAGCAAGCGCGCGTCCAGGCGCAGGCTCGCACCGAGCAGGCCATGGGCGTTCGGCAGGGCGTCGCGCAGCTTGGCCAGGCCGGTGTCATCCAGAGCTTCGATCAGGGTGACGTCCACCTGCTCGTGCAGGCGCGCCATCAGCGGCGCGGAGAGTTTTTTGTACAGCACCACAGACTTTTTCATTGGGCTTTTACCTTCAATTCAAGGGGTGGCAATGGCGCGCGTTGACGGTCGCTGGCGCCGGGCTTGAGGAAAATCGTCAGCACCACCGACAGCATCAGCGCGCCGCTCATCAACAGGTACGAGGCGCCGGGCGAGCCGGTGCTGCTGTTGAGGTAACCCACCAGGTACGAGCCGCCGAACGAGCCGAGGGCGCCCATGCTGTTGATCAGCGCCATGGCGCCGCCGGCGACGTTGGCCGGCAGGATTTCCGGCACGATGGCGAAGAACGGGCCGTAAGGCGCATACATGCACGCCCCGGCGATCACCAGCAGGGTGTAGGACCACCAGAAATGTTCGGCGCCGAGCACGTAGGAGGCATAGAACGCAATGGAGGCGATCAGCAGCGGTGGCCACACAAAGCGTTTACGTTTTTGCAGCTTGTCCGAGCCCCAGCTCACCAGCAGCATGCCGATCACCGCCGCCAGGTAAGGCAATGCCGACAGCCAGCCGGCCTCGACCATGTCCATCTGCAAGCCTTGTTTGAGGATCGACGGCAGCCACAGCACAAACCCGTACACCCCGATGCTCCAGCAAAAGAACTGCAAGGCCAGGATGATCACCTTGGGTGAGCGGAAGGCTTCGGCGTAGTTCTTCACTGCCTTGATGCCGACCTGTTCGGCGGCCAGGGCAGTTTCCAGTTCCTGCTTTTGCCCGTCGCTCAGCCAGGTGGCGTCCTTGGGACGTTCATCGGCCAGCTTCCACCAGATAAACGCCCACAGCACCGCCGGCAGGCCCTCGATGATAAACATCCAGCGCCAGCTGAAATGCTGCACCAGGTAGCCCGACACCACCGACATCCACAACATGGTCACCGGGTTGCCGAGGATCAGAAAGGTATTGGCCCGCGAGCGTTCGGCGCGGGTGAACCAGTGGCACAGGTACACCAGCATCGCCGGCATCACCGCCGCTTCCACCACGCCGAGCAGAAAGCGGATGGCGACCAGCATATAGGCGTTGGACACCACGCCAGTGAGGGTGGCCAGGCCGCCCCACAGGATCAGGCTGACAAAAATCAGTTTCTTGACGCTGCGCTTTTGCGCATAGATCGCTCCCGGCACCTGGAAGAAAAAGTAGCCGAGGAAGAACAGCGCTCCCAGCAATGACGACATGCCCGGGGTGATCATCAGGTCTTCGGCCATCCCGGAGGCGGCGGCGAAGCCGTAGTTGGCGCGGTCCAGGTACGCCAGGCTGTAGGTGATAAACACGATAGGCATGATGTACCACCAGCGGCGGGTGGCGAGTTTCACGGTTTCCATGGGCTTGCTCCTGAGCTTGTTGTAGTTGTGGCAACAGGGTGTTGGGGGTCAGGCGACGGATCGACCGAGCAGTTCGGCGCGGGTGGGCAGGCCTTCCATGTCGCCGCGACTTTGCACGGCGCGGCTGCCGACCCAATTGCCGCGACGCACGGCCTCGGGGAAGCTGAGTTTTTCCAGCAGGGCACTGATCATGCCCACGGCAAAACCGTCGCCGGCACCCACGGTGTCGACGACTTTTTCCACCGGCACGGCGGCGATAAAGCCCTGGTCCAGTTGGGTGCGGTAGTAGGCACCGTCCGCACCGAGCTTGATCGCCACGGCTTCGGCACCCTGGTCGAGGTAGAACGCGGCAATATCGGCCGGGTCGTCAAAACCGGTGAGCAAGCGACCTTCGCCCAGGCCCGGCAAAACCCAGTCGGCCAGGCCGGCGAGGGCGTTGATCTCGGCAATCATCTGCGCCTGGCTGGCCCACAGCGACGGGCGCAGGTTGGGATCGAACGACACGCTGTGCCCGGCTTGGCGCATTTGCGTCATTAGCTCGCGGGACAGCTCGCCGGTGGCTGCGGATAACGCTGGCGGGATCCCGGTGGCATGCAGATGGCGGGCCTGCAGCAGCGCGGGGCTGATATCGGCGACGGACAGATGGCTGGCGGCGGAGCCCTTGCGGAAATATTCCACCTGGGGATCGGCACCGGCTTCTTCGCGGGATTTGAATTGAAACCCGGTGGGGTGCAGCGGGTCGACGGCCACCTGCCGGCAGTCCAAGCCTTCGCGGCTGAGGGTATCCACCACAAAGCGGCCCAGGGAATCGTCGCCCACCCGGCTCAGCCAGGCCACGTTGAAGCCCAGCCGCGACAGGCCGATGGCGACGTTGCTGTCGGCCCCGGCGATGCGTTTATGAAACTGGCTGACCTGGGCCAGATCGCCGGTCTGTTCGGCGACGAACATCGCCATGGTTTCCCCAAACGACAACACATCGATCTCAGACATGGGCGTTCTCCGCGAGAGGTTGGCCAAGCACGGCGAGGCTGGCGACCTGGCGTGCGGTGACGTCGAGCAGGTCGTCGCCGTGCAGCGGAAATTCCACTGCCCGTGTAATGCCTTGAGTCATGTGGGAGAGCAGTTGTTCCCACTGATGCAAATCGGTGGTGCCAGGCGGCAGCGCCACCAGCTTGCCGTCCGCGCGACGGCTCACGGCCTTGCAGTGCAGGTAGTCCACATGCCGGCCCAGCAGGCGCGCGGCGGTAAGGGCGGACTGGTCCTGCCATTGCCAGTTGCCGATATCGAAGGTCATTTTGATCGGCAGGCCCAGGCGTTCGACTTCGCTGAAAAAGCGTTGCAGGGGTTCGATACGGCCGCCGTGCAGGGTCTGGTCGTTTTCCACCAGCAGGTGCACCGGGTGACGCCGCAGCAATGCGTGCAGGCTTTCCAGGTCGTTAGTGTCGGTGAAGTAGCCCAAGGAGACTTTCAGCCAGCGCGCGCCGAAGGCCTGGGCGCGATCCAGCGTCGCGCTCAGTTGAGCATTCGGCTGGGCGCGACCGGCGACCCACAGTTCCAGCGGCGATGAAAACACCGCTTCCAGGCCCTGTGCCGCGACGGCCTGGGCCAGCTCGGCGGGTTGCTCGACGGTCAGCAGTTCTTCACGCCACTCGATGCGCCGCGCGCCGGCCTGGGCCAGCAATTGGACGAAACTCAACTGGCCTTGCTGGCGCACCAGCTCGGCGCCGTAGCTGGAGAGGCTGATGGAAACGGGGTATGTGTGCATTGTTTTTGTCCCTCTGAAACCGGTTTCATTTTTGTTCAAAAAAAACACTCATCCCTGTCGGCGCGTGGTGGAGCCGCGGATGATGAGTTGGGGCAGGAAATCCAGGGTGCGGGTCGGCTCGGTGTCGCCGCGCAAGCGCTTGAGCAGGCAGTCGAACGCGCTGGCGCCGATGGCCTCGGTGGGTTGGGCGAGGGCGGTGATGCCGTTGCCTACCAGCGGGTACCAGTCCAGGTCATCCAGGGCGATCAGGCCGATGTCGTCAAATAGGTGACAGCTCAGATTCTTGAGCGCGCGGGTGCAGGCCAGCGCGGCAACGCCGTTGGCGCAGAACAACGCCTTGGGGCCCGGCGTGGCGAGAAAATTGCGCAGGTGGGTTTCAAGGGCGTCGTCCAGCTCCAGCACGGCGCCGCTCAACGCCGGGCGGCGGGCGATCTCGGCTTTGAAACTGGCCAGGCGCTCCAGGCGCGAGCTGGTGCCGTCGGTGGCTTCGCTGACCAGCAGCAAGTCGCGGTAGCCCTGTTTTTCCAGGTGCTCCACCGCCATCTGCACCGCCGCCGGGTTGTCCAGCCCCACCAGGTCGCTGTGCAGCGGCTCGACCTTGCGGTCCACCAGCACCAGGGGCATTTCCCGTTGCAATTCCAGCAGTTGGTCGAGGTGATGGCCGAGGGTGTTCACGATCAGGCCTTCGATGTTGTACGAGCGCAGGGCCGCCAGGTGCTGGCGCTCCTGCTCATCGTCGCGGTCGGTGTTGCACACCACCAGGCTGTAGCCATGCTGGCGGCAGGCGGTTTCGACGCCGTGCATCACCGCAATGGAATAGGGGTTGCGAATATCCGCCACCAGCATACCGATCAGGCGCGTGCGGCCACGTTTAAGGCCGCGGGCCATCTGGTTGGGACGGTAACCGAGTTGTTCGATGGCTTGCTCGATGCGCAGGGCGATCGCATCGGAGAGCAGGGCGCGGTCTTCGCCGATAAAACGCGAGACGCTGGCCTTGGACACGCCGGCGTGGCGGGCAACGTCGAGCATGGTCACGCGGCTGCGCTGGGCGGTGGAAAAAGTGGTCACGTGGGACGGCCTTTATTATTGGAAAACGTCATACAAGTGGCGGCTGAAACCGGTTTCATGGAACACGTTATAACCCAGGTCGTCAAGAAAAATGATGGTGGCGCCAGGCATTCCATTCCGACCAGTGGCGCCATTACCTGTTAGTTCTGACAGTTTCCGATAGGCATCGTTAAGGGTTTAATTTCCTCAAGTTTCAGTCGGTGACCCGGTCTGGTTTATTCGCACCACATCATTGAGGGAGTCGTCATGTCACGCAGATTCAATCCTGGCAACGAGACCTTAGGAGCGGTACCTCCGGGGGCGCTGGCACTCCTTCCGATAAACATCCCGGGTGTCGACCCTGCGGATCCAACTGGCTTGATACCGGCGGCGCTGATGCTGGCGCCGCTTCGAGTGTTGATCCCAATGTGGGCGCCGCCGCCGGAGCCGTTGGACACGCCACATACTCTCAAGCTCTTTTGGGCAAGGGGCGGTGTGGTGGTTCATGACGACCAGCTAATGATCCATACGCCGCCGCCGTTTCCTGCCGAGCACGAGATGTTTATACCGTTAGTGGTGCTGCGTGAGCAGTCTGGCCCGGTTGAACTGTACTACTCAGTCACTGATTCATTTGGTGGAGAGAGTGTCCTCGACCCCAAACGAACACTGACAGTCGATATGAGCTCTCCGCAGTTGCTGAACCCGGCGGATCACCTGGAATTTGTGGTGCCACCTTCGCCTCTCATGGATGAGGCGTACTTGATCAATAATCCGCAGGTGGCGTTTGACGTTCCTCTTTATACGGGGCGCAATGACGGCGACATCATTCACTTCTACCTGTCGAATTCACCCAACCCTCCGGTTGCCGGGGAGGACGGTACGTTTGAACTGGTCTCCAGCAATGATCCCTTGGTCGTTACGTTGCCTGCCGATGCGTTTCGCACGCTGAGTAACGGTGCCGCGTACGTTTTTTTCCGAATTTTTGATAGGGCCGGCAACTTCAGTGACCGCAGTGCAGGACTGCCGTTTCAACTGGGATTGGTCCCGTTGCCGGGCGACTTGCCGTTGCCACAAATTGTTCCGCCCCGCTACGACGACTTACTGATCAATCGCGAAGACGCCAGGGCTGGCGTGTTTGTCAGGATAACTGCTTACACCGACTGGGCACCCATGGATCAGGTCATTGTGTATTGGAAAGGCCGCCCCACCGCTGTGCAGCCGGTCAACAGTTTCCCCTGTGATGTCGAGGTGCCGTGGAGTGTTTTACGCGGGCCTTTGACTGACCCATTGATCGCCGAAACGGTCCCGGTCCGCTACGAGATCATTCGCGGCGCTTTGCCACCATTTCCGTCTTTCAATATTCCGGTGAATGTAAACCTCACCATCGCCGGGCAGGACCATGTCAATGCGCCGGCGCTGCTCAATCCGGATTTGCCGGTCGCGCAAGTGTGGGGGTTGACCTCTAACACTCAAGACGTCGTTAACCATGATGACAATCCTGCAGGCGCGCGAGCTCGTGTGCTGCTTTATGACAACCCCGAACCGGGGCAGATTCTTCGGTTCTACTGGAACGGGACGGGACCGGTCGCGACCTACACCGTACAACTTGGGGATGTAGAAGGGCAGTTGGTGTTTTCCAGTGTGATTCCCTGGGCAGCGATGACGGGGGTCATTAACCCGGCCTTGCCGGTGTATTACACCACCAGTAATGGCGTGAATGATCAACGCTCTCCCAATACGTTGGTAAACGTGAATACGGGAGCGCTGATTCAATTTAACGAGCCCGTGCTTAAACATTCGCTGGTGGGCCCCGCCGCTAAATTGGCGTGCTGTTCCAAACCTGAGATTTTCGAAGGTGTTGGTTGGTATGTCGCGCCCGATGCGCGATTCCAACTTAACGATGTAGTGAGGCTGATGTGGGAAGGCTTCCCTAATAATAATTGGTCACCGCCGGCTATTGATCAGTCGAGGTACGCCGAAAATCAAACGTTCTTCAGTCAGGAACAATTGGAGGGTGGCTTGAACTTCCTTGTTTGGCCGTATGAAGAAAAAGTGGCCCCAATGCACGACAGTCGCACCGCGCAAGCGTGGTTCCAAGTAAGACGTGGCGGTGCGCTCATTGGTGAGTCAAAGCCCAGATATATTCGTATCGACCTCAACTACCCTGCGGGCGGGTATTGCCAGGCGGGCGATGAGATTTTATGCGCAAGCGACGGAGTACCGACCCGCGTCGAGACTAAGAACAGCTAGAGGCTTATATAGATTTGGTAATACCGTTGTAATCAGTCGTTAGCTTTAAAGTAAGTCTTTCATCTTGCGTACTACGAGCAAGGCCAATTGCGATGTTGCATCGCGTGCTTTCGCACGCCTTGAGAACGCAGTGTTAGTTAATTCACGTTGGAGAATAGAGATGGAAAAGAAAACGTTGGAATTTATTCGTTGCTTTGAAGCTCGTCGTCGAGAATCCGATCGACTGAATGCTTTGCCCCCTGGTACCTATGAAGGCGAGGTACCGGGTTTCCCCGGTCTAATTGATCGCTATACCGCGCTCAAAGAAACCATGGATTTTATAATTCCTCGTTGGGAGGATTTCAGTACGGACCCAAGTGCCCCGGACACTGTGAGTGTGTGGATGTGGCCATTGGGTGACACTCGTCCGGACGACCCATTTACGACATGTACGGTGTCCTCCCCCCCGGCAACCGGTGTGCCGGTCAATATTGCACTGGCGCGGCGGCCACCTGGCGTTCACCACTTGCTATACAGCGTGTACGTTGAGAGCGTCAAGAATGAAAGTGAATCGTTGCGTCAGCCGCTGATCGTTGACCTTGCGGGTCCTTATTACAGCCACGTGGGACCGATCCCCGCGCCGCTGCCTCCGGGAGATTTGCCGACGCCTGCCACCTTGGCGTATTTCCAAGGGTTGCCTAATGCAACCGCGCTGTTTACCGTGCCTGGTTATGGGGACAACGGGCAGGCAGACGGTGACTATGCCTTGTTGTACTACAACAATTCGGATACGCCCTATCTGCCTACTGCTGGCAGTAGCGATCCGAAATGGGTGCTTCCTGCCAATTTGACAATCCCCTTGCCATTGTCGGTTGTCCAGGGCAGTGAAGATGGGTTGCGCAGTTTGCGCTACGAGTTGTACGACGCGGCGGGAAACCCCGCGAGACTGTCGTCCCAGTTTGTTTTTGATGTGGCGCTGTTTCCTGAGCCAACTAACTTCAAGGCGCCCACTATCGATTTGGCGGTGCCCGGCGATCAACTGATCGATCGTGATGACGCCGCGCAACTCAATGGCGCAATCATTCGTATACCGGCTTACGACAACTACATGCGCGGCAATGACGGTGACGTTCTCAGTGTGACCTTGACAACCTCATTGGGCTCACAAACGTTGCCCGATGTGCCGCTAGGCAACAACCTTTTTCCGGTAACGGTGCATGCGGAATTTCCGACGCTGCTTCAGATTTATGGCGCGACGCAAGGGGAATTGGAGATGACCGTTTCCTACGTCGTCAAACGTCGTTCAGTCAGCCACAATGCGCTGTTGACCGCGATGACGAATCTGGACCTCTTCGTGGTGGGGCCGACCAATCCGGACGAGCCGAGCCTGATCAACCCTAATTTGAACCCGGCAGTGGTCAGAGGCGAAGATGCAACAGGCATCGAGGGTGCGGATAATGAGCTGACGCCTGAGCACGCCAACCGGCCAGCCAATGTCCATATAAGGTTGTGGCACTTTCCCCCCACGCCGGACGCGGGTCCCTTCACTATCTATTTCTACTATGAGGGCGTACTGGCTGACACCCTATTCGTACCAAATGGTACGGCGCTCCAAGATGTAGTGATGCACATTCCTTGGAGCATCATTGCAAGTCACGGTAATGGAACGATGAGGGTGTATTACACCATTGGCTCGACAGGCTCTTCTAACAGGCAATATTCGTCCACTACGCTAGTAGAAGTCACGGCCAACATCATCTCACTTCGCCCACCCATTATTCAAAAGCTGTTAGGCGATGGCGCTGGGTTTCTCAATTGCACGAGCTTCGAGCCCGCACTAGGGAATATTCTAGTCCATGCCCCGGCCTCAGAACATTTCGCTTTAAACATGATTGTCAGGTTGCATTGGCGGGGTTACCGGGATGACTTGGGTACGGACGAAGTCACTGAGGTCTATGGGTTCAAGGACTCGCCGCCGCTGACACAAACCGAATTGAACAGTGGAATCGACTTCAAACTGGAAGACTACTTCACACGCTTCAAACCGATTCAACCCACTAGAGCTAACCGGACCGCCGGATCAGCCAGGGTTTACTACACCATTATGTTGCATGGCCAACTGGTCACTTCCGCTGAAGCCACACCGCTGGTGCGTGGCCATCTAATTGGTGGGCCTACCGGGATTTTCTGCGACGGAACTCCCGTGCCAGCGTAGTAGGGGCGCGCAGTTGTCGCCAAAGGGAGGCACGGCTTCCCTTTGGCGTTTTTTATAACTCTCTCTGGGAGCTGGGCATCCCTTCAGGGCTACTTGCCGTGTGGCCCATTAATGCAGGCACTTGGGATTAGTCCTACATAAAGTGGTAACCGCTCGGGATAACTTGGCGACGCTCGATTGGCATGGTCCCTCGCACTTTGGAACCGGCCAGTTTCTTCCATATTGGAATGCCAACCCAGAGGTTAGTTACATGTCATCCGTATTCAGTTTCAAGCTTTCGCCATTGAGTGTCGCCCTGAAAGTCAAGGCCGTTACCTTGCTCATGGTTATGGCACATACAGCCGAAGCCCGAGTTGTCACCGGGCCTGATGAGTATGTCCGCCCAGGACCCGCACCGGATCGTTTTGAGTTACTCCCAGGTTCCGGCCTGACGGTCGAGGGTGTCGTCACCAAGGATATTCGTGCCCGATCCGCCACATTAGTGGTCACGCCGGGCAGTTCTACCCAAGATATTTCTGCCACTAATTCGCAGGTCCGTATCGACGGCTCCGATGTCATCGCTCGCAGCACGGCCAACGTCGCTCTCCATGCTGTCGGCGGCAGCAACGTATTGATCAGCAACAGTAATGTCATTCATGGCAACGGTACTGCGCTGGCTGCGGGGCGTTCCTTGGGCGGGACCGATGGCTCCAGTGTCAAAATAGTCAATAGTACTGTCACTGGTACTAATCAGGGAGCCTCTGCCAGCGCCTACAGCGTGCTGGATTTTTCCGGTTCGCGCGTCCAGGCGACGAACGCCAATGGCATCGGTGTTGCACTGTTGAGCGGACAGGCTTTCGCCACTGATAGTCACTTTGTCGGGGGAGCAAACGGCGTGCAAATGGGCATTGACGGATCCTCCGGCGTTCTGGACACCACGCTGGTGCTGGAGGGTTCCAGCGTCCAAGGCACAAATGGCGCTGCTATCCTGACAAAAGCCGGGACTAACGCCGATATTCAGGTGCGCAACGGCTCAACCCTCACCGGCGGCAACGGCAATATCCTGGAAGTCACCGGCGGTTCCAGTGCCAATATGAACGTCGACAATAGCCGTTTGTTTGGTGATGTGGTGGTAGAAGAAGGCTCCACTGCCAAAGTGCAGCTCAACAACGGCTCCTCACTCACCGGCCAGCTGAAAAACGTTGCCGAGTTGAGTGTGAACAACGCCTCCCAGTGGAATCTGGTAGGTGACAGCAATGTCGACGCTTTGAAGATGGGCGGCGGTGCCGTGCACTTCGGTGGGCCGGATGAGTTCTACCAGTTGGACGTGAAGAGTCTGGAAGGCAATGGCACCTTTGTCATGCACACCGACTTCTCCACGCACCAGACCGACTTCCTCAATGTGGAAGGCAAGGCCGAAGGCAACCACAGCCTGTTGCTGAACGCCACCGGCTCGGAACTGGCCAGCGGCCAGCCGATCAAGGTGGTGCATACCGAGGGGGGCGACGCGCACTTCTCTCTGGTGGGCGATACCGTGGATATCGGTGCATACGCCTATGGCTTGCAGAAGGACGGCGGCGACTGGTTGCTGGACCCGACGCGCAAAGGCACCAGCACCAGTGCTCACTCGGTACTGGCGTTGTTCAACAGTGCGCCGACGATCCTGTACGGTGAGTCGTCCATCCTGCGTACCCGCATGGGTGAACTGCGCTTCAGCGATCGCCGCGACAATGGCCTGTGGATGCGCAGCTACGGCAACAAGCACGAAGTGGCGGCCAACAAGAATGGCGCCGGTTATTCGCAGACGCAAAAAGGTTTCACCATCGGTGCTGACACGCCGTTGTCCAGCGGCGACGGCCAATGGCTGGCGGGCGTCATGGCCGGTCACAGCACGTCGGACCTGAGCCTCAACCGGGGTAGCAAAGGCGAGGTCAAGAGCTACTACCTGGGTGCCTACGCCACCTGGCTGGATGACGAGAGCGGTCTGTACTTCGATGGTGTCGCTAAGCTCAACCGCTTGCACAACGATGTCGATGTGACCATGAGCGACGGCAAGAAAGCCAAGGGCAGTTACACGCAGAACGCTGTGGGTGCGTCGGCTGAGGTCGGTCGCCACATCAAGTTGGATAACGACTTCTTCGTCGAGCCTTATGGCCAATTGGCGGCGACGATTACCCAGGCGCAGAGCTACGAGCTGTCCAATGGCCTGAAGGCCAAGGGTGATCGTTCCAGCTCGGTGGTCGGTAAGGTGGGCGTCACCGCTGGTAAGGACATCCAGCTGGAAAGCGGCGGTGTGTTGCAGCCGTACCTGCGCACGGCAGTTGCCCACGAGTTCGACCAGAGCAACAAGGTGTTCATCAACGATCAGAGCTTCAACAACGATCTGTCGGGTTCGCGTATCGAGCTGGCGGCCGGTGTGGCTATGTCGGTCTCCAAGAACCTCAAGCTGCATGCGGACTTCGAAACCAGCAAAGGCAAGAAGATCGACCAGCCATGGGGTGTCAACTTCGGCGTGCGCTACGATTTCTAAGGCGCTCGTTCACTTCAACAGGGGAAGCTTCGGCTTCCCCTTTTTTTCATCTTCAGATCAGTACGCTCAGCCAAGTCGACCCCAGCAAGAGGAGGGCCATGCACCGGTTGAAACGCTGTACTGCCGTCGATGAGCGCAGGACCCGGTTGGATCCGGCACCCAGCAGTGCCCAGGCACCCAGGCAAGGCAGGGCAATCAGGAAGAACACCAGCGACAGGGACAGCACCTGGTGCTGGCGATCGGCACCATTGCCGGCAAATACGCTGACTACCGCCAGTGCCATCATCCAGGTTTTCGGGTTGATCACTTGCAGGCTGGCGGCACCGATCAAACCTAGGCGTTTTTGCGTCGACTGTGGGTCGATCGCCTCGGCCGGCGCACGGTAAATCTGCCAGGCCAGATAGCTCAACCATGCTACCCCGGCCCATTGCATGACGGCTTGCAGCTTGGGGGCCTGTGTCAGCGACTGGCCGACCCCTGAACCCACCACCAGCACAAGCCCCGCCGCGCCGGCGCATGCGCCGAGAATGATCGGCACGGCAGCCTTGAAGCCATAACGCGCGCTGTTGCTCAGCACCAGGATATTGGTGGGCCCCGGGGTGATTGACGCGACAAAGGCAAACAGCATGAACGGCAGCAAGGTGGACAACATGGCGAGTGACTCCGATAAACCCGATTAAGGCGTCGATCTTCACCAGCCGGGGCGTTATCTGTCTGGAAGATTTGTGCAGCGCTTGCGGTACGCCGCCGGTGTCAGGCCATAGGCGCGCACGAACCAGCGGCCCAGGTGGCTTTGATCGGCAAAGCCCAGGGTAATCGCCACATCGGCCGGCAGTTCACCCTTGGCCAACAAGTGCCGCGCACGCGCCAGGCGCAGTTGTACCAGGTAGGCATGGGGCGGCAGGCCGAACGCGCTCTTGAAGGCGCGGCTCAAGCGAAAGCGGTCAACCGCGCAGGCCAGTGCCAGCTCGTCCATGCCCACGTCGTGGTGCAGATGGGCATGCAGGTATTCCCGGGCCTTGTGTGCCACCCATGGCAGGCGCGGGTCCTCGCCATAGCGTCGGCGCCAGTGCAATTGGCCGGTGAGGCGTTCGAGCAATTGATCCATAGCGCGCTGACGTACTATGCGCAGTTCGCCGCTATGCAGGGTGCGGAAGGCTTGGCTGGTGGCGAGGGCCAGGCGCGGATCGTTGGCCAAGGTGCTGGCAAACCCCAGTTGACTGTTAACCGGTGCTTCTTCGAACACCGCGCTGACTTCCCGTGTCAACCATTGCGGGTCGAGGTAGAGCATGTGGTAGGTGAACCCGTCCGCCGTGGGCGCGTCGCCGTCATGCAGCTCGCCGGGCTCCACCAGGAACACCTGGCCCGGCACGCTGTTGTGACGGGCGCGGCGGCAATTGAATTGCTGCACGCCTTGCTCGGTGACGCCGATCAAGTAGCTGTCATGCCAGTGGGGGTCATAGGCGTGGCCCTCGAAATGCGCGCGCAGCGTTTCGATGCCGGTGTCGGCGTCCTGAGCCAGGTCGATCCAATTGTGCGCGGCCATATCCCCCTCGGCGACGGTAAAACCCCATTAACGCGCCTCGCGGTGTGAGCGTCTAGAAGGTTTGTGCAGCCTAGCCGAACAGGCCGGCGGCGATGTTGATCGAAAACCCCAGGATCGCCGTGTTGAACAAGAAACCGATCAGCGATTGCCCCAACACCACTTTGCGCATGCCTCGGGTCGCCACGCCCACGTCGGAGGTTTGTACGGCCACGCCGATGGTGAAGGAGAAGTACAGAAAGTCCCAGTAGTTGGGCGTGAGCAAGCCCTCGGCAAAGCGCAACGCCGGCTCCTTGCCGGTCCAGGTGTAATACAGGCGGGCGTAATGCACGCTGAAAATCACCCCGATCAGCAACCACGAGCCGATCACCGTCAACCCGGTAAACCCGTAGTGCAGCAAGCGCTCGGAGGTGGCCAGGTCTTTGCTGCCCACCAGCTCGAACGTGATGGTGGCCAGACTGGCGATGGCGGCGATGCATACCGTGAACAGCACCAGCCCGGCGTTCTCGTCCTCTACCTCGGCGATGCGCTTGACGTCCTCGGCCTTGGCTCGGCTGGTCAACCACAGCATCAGCAGCAGGTAGGTCCAGACGCCGGCATTCCAGCCGATCAGAATTTTGCCGGTGACGGTTCCGGACGGCGCCAGGATACCCACCGCAAGGCCAAGGACGGCGGCGGCGGAGAGACGCGGATGGGTGCGGGCAAGGAAGGGCATGGCGCTCACGATTCGGGGGAATAGTGAGCAACATAGGTTGAGCAGCTGCAGGCTGCAAGCTTCAAGCGGCAAGTTGAAGCAAGGGTGCTCTGGCTGGCCGCTTGAAGCTGACAGTCAGCGACTGCGCTTGCGCACCAGCTTCATGACCACCACAAAGAACACCGGCACAAACACCACCGCCAAGGTCGCAGTGATCATGCCGCCGATCACCCCTGTACCAATTGCCTGCTGGCTCGCCGAGCTGGCCCCGGTGGCAATCGCCAGCGGTACCACGCCGAGGATGAAGGCCAGCGAGGTCATGATGATCGGCCGCAACCGCAGGCGCGCGGCCTTGAGGGTGGCGTCGATCAGGTCTTCGCCCTGGTCATACAGGTCCTTGGCGAACTCGATGATCAGGATCGCGTTCTTCGCCGATAGGCCGATGATGGTGATCAGGCCCACCTTGAAAAACACATCGTTGGGCATGCCGCGCAAGCTCACCGCCAGTACCGCGCCGAGCACGCCCAGCGGCACGACCAGCAATACCGAGGTCGGGATCGACCAGCTTTCATACAGTGCCGCCAGGCACAGGAACACGATCAGCAGCGACAGCCCCAGCAGTATCGGCGCCTGTGAGCCGGACAAGCGTTCCTGCAGCGACAGGCCGGTCCATTCCTGGCCCAGGCCCGCTGGGAGTTGGCCGACCAGGCGCTGGATCTCGGTCATCGCTTCACCGGTGCTGTAGCCTGGCGCCGCCTCGCCGGAAATCGCAATGGCCGGGTAGCCGTTGTAGCGCGTCAACTGCGCCGGGCCTTGGGTCCATTTGGCCTGTACGAAGGCGGACAGTGGCACCATCTTGCCGGCGTCGTTGCGTACGTGGATCTTCAGCAGGTCCTCGACCTGGCTGCGCCGGTCGCCTTCGGCTTGCACCACTACGCGCTGCATGCGGCCTTGGTTGGGGAAGTCGTTGACATAGGCCGAGCCAATCGCCGACGACAGCACATTGCCCACCTCGGCGAAGGACACCCCCAGTGCGTTGGCTTGTTTGCGGTCGACTTCCAACTGCACCTGGGGCGCCTCGGCCAGGGCGCTTTCGCGCACATTGGCCAGGATCGGGCTTTTCTCCGCCAGGGCCAGCAGTTCGGTGCGCGCCGCCATCAATGCCGCATGGCCGACGCCGCCGCGATCCTGCAGGCGGAACTCGAAACCGCTGGAGGTGCCCAGGCCATCCACGGGCGGCGGCAGGACCGAGTAGGCAATCGCATCTTTAAGCTCGCTGAAGGCGCCATTGGCACGCTCGGCAATCGCGGCGGCGGCATCCTCGCTGCTGCGCTCCGACCAGTCCTTGAGCGTGGTAAACGCCAGCGCTGCGTTCTGCCCGGAGCCAGAGAAACTGAAGCCCATGATCATGGTGGTATCGCCCACCCCCGGCTCGCCGGCGTTGTGCGCTTCGATCTGCTCGGCCACCTGCACCGTGCGGTTCTTGCTGGCGCCCGGCGGCAGTTGGATATCGGTGATGGTGTAACCCTGGTCTTCCACCGGCAGGAACGAGGAGGGCAGCCGCGTGAACAACAGCCCCAGGCCCACCAGCAGCACCAGATAGATCAGCAGGTAGCGGCCGCTGCGCTTGAGGGCGTAGGCCACCCAGCCGGTATAGCGCTCGGTGAGCCGCTCGAAACGCTGGTTGAACCAACCGAAGAAGCCGCCTTTGGCATGGTGCTCGCCCTTGGCGATCGGCTTGAGCAAGGTGGCGCACAGGGCCGGGGTCAAGGTCAGGGCGAGGAACGCCGAGAACAGAATCGAGGTGGCCATCGACAGTGAAAACTGCTGATAGATCACCCCCACGGACCCGGCCATGAACGCCATCGGCAGGAACACCGCCACCAGCACCAGGGTAATGCCGATGATCGCGCCGGTGATCTGCCCCATGGCCTTGCGCGTCGCTTCCTTGGGCGGTAGCCCCTCGGTGACCATGATCCGCTCGACGTTCTCCACCACCACGATGGCATCGTCCACCAGGATACCGATGGCCAGCACCATGCCGAACATGGTCAGCACGTTGATGGAGAAACCCAGCAGCAACATGGTGGCGAAGGTGCCCATCAGCGCAATCGGCACCACCAGAGTCGGGATCAACGTGTAGCGCACGTTCTGCAGGAACAGGAACATCACCGCGAACACCAGCGCCATGGCCTCCAGCAGGGTGTAGACCACCTTGGTGATCGAGACTTTGACGAAAGGCGAGGTGTCGTACGGGATCTTGTATTCCACATTGGCCGGGAAATAGCGCGACAACTCGTCCATCTTCGCCCGCACCAGGGTCGCGGTGTTCAGCGCATTGGCGCCCGGTGACAGTTGCACACTCACGGCGGTGGAGGGCTTGCCGTTCAGGCGCGTGGAGAACTGATATTCCTGGCTGCCGATTTCCACCCGCGCCACATCGCCAATGCGCACGGTGGAACCGTCCGGGTTGGCCTTGAGCACGATGTCGGCGAATTCCGCCGGGGTCGACAATTGGCCTTTGACCAGGATCGCCGCGGTGATTTCCTGGGTATGGGTGCCCGGCAAGTCACCGATGCTGCCGGCCGAGACCTGGGCGTTCTGCGCAGCAATGGCGGCATTCACGTCGGCCGGGGTGAGGTTGAAACCGATCAGCTTCTGCGGGTCGATCCAGATGCGCATGGCGCGCTCGGCCCCGTACAGCTGAGCCTTGCCCACCCCGTCCAGGCGCTTGAGTTCGTTCATCACGTTGCGCGCCAGGTAATCGCTGAGCGCAACGTCATCGAGCTTGCCGTCGTTGGAGGTGAGGGTCACCAGCAGCAGGAAGCCCGCGGAGACTTTTTCCACCTGCAGGCCCTGCTGAGTCACGGCCTGGGGCAAGCGCGGCTCCACGGCTTTGAGGCGGTTCTGCACATCCACCTGGGCCATCTCCGGGTTGGTGCCGGGTTGGAAGGTGGCCGTGATCGTTGCCGACCCCAGGCTGCTCTGGGACTCGAAATACAACAGATGATCGGCGCCGTTGAGTTCCTGCTCAATCAGGCTTACGACGCTCTCATCCAGGGTCTGCGCCGAGGCACCGGGGTACACCGCGTAAATCTCGACTTTCGGCGGCGCGACGTTGGGGTATTGCGCCACTGGCAACTGGGGGATGGCCAACAGGCCGGCCAGCAGAATGAACAGCGCTACTACCCAGGCGAAGATCGGGCGGTCGATAAAGAACTGCGGCATGCTCAGGAATCCTTGTTGGCCAGCTTGGCTGGGCTGTCGTCCACCTGGACTTTCTCACCGGGCCGCGCGTGTTGCAGGCCTTCCACGATGATGCGGTCACCGGGTTTGAGGCCATGGCTGACCACCCAGCGATCACCGATCACCGCGCCCAGCTCCACCGGTTGCTGGCTGACGGTCTGTTCGGCGTCCAGCAGTAGCACCATGGGGACGCCGGCGCTGTCGCGGGTGATGGCGCGCTGCGGCACGCTCAGGCCCTGGGTATCGACTGCCTGCTCCAGGCGTACGCGCACGAAGCTGCCGGGCAGCAGGTCGAGGTCCGGGTTGGGGAACTCGCTGCGCAGAACGATTTGCCCGGTGCCGGGGTCGACGCTGATTTCAGCGAACAGCAATTTGCCCGGCAGCGGGTAGAGGCTGCCGTCGTCCTGGATCAACGTGGCCTTGGCCTGGTCCTGGCCGACCTGCTTCAGGCTGCCGGCGCGGAAGGCGCGGCGCAGGTCGTTCAGCTCGCGGGTGGATTGGGTGAGGTCGGCGTGGATCGGGTCCAGTTGCTGGATGATCGCCAGCGGTGTGGCCTCGTTCTGGCCGACCAGGGCGCCTTCGGTGACCAACGCCCGGCCGATGCGCCCGGAAATCGGCGCGGTGACGGTGGCGTAGCCGAGGTTGAGCTTGGCGCGTTCAACGGCGGCTTTATTGGCGGCGACTTCGGCGTTGGTCTGGCGCACGGCGGCGCGGGCGTTGTCGTAGTCCTGGCCGCTGATGGCGTTGCCTTCCACCAACTGGCTGTAGCGTTGCGCTTGCAGGTGCGCCTGGAACGCGTTGGCCTCGGCCTTGCTCAGGTTGGCCTTGGCGCTGTCCAGGTCGGCCTTGAAGGGGGCCGGGTCGATGCGAAACAACACGTCGCCCTGTTTGACGTCATGGCCTTCCTTGAACACCCGCTGCAGCACCACGCCGGCTACCCGCGCGCGCACTTCGGCAATGCGTGGCGCGGCGATGCGCCCGCTCAATTCGCTGCTGATGGACAGGGGCTTGGCTTGCAAGGTCTCGATGCGAACCTTGGCCAGCGGCATTTCCGGCGCTTCGACGGCCGACTGGTCACAGGCACTCAGTGCCAGCGTCAGGGCCAGCAGGCAAAACGGCGCAAACAGATTCTTCGACATGCTCTTATCCCAATAATGACTGGCGCATCCTAAAGTCACCGGCGCCTCGGTGCTGTGAAGCTGTGTAGCAGGTGTGTGAAGAAATGTAAGGTGCGGCGCGCGAGGCACCGAGGGCGTATATCCTTGCACAATCTTGCAACACTCAGTATCCAATGCCGGAGGGCGTTTGCACCCTCCGGCATTGGGTGTGTGTACGACACATCACTGTATTTTCTGGAAACACCTTCATGCCCAACATCCTCCTGGTCGAAGACGACGCCGCGCTCTCCGAGCTGATTGCCAGCTACCTGGAGCGCAACGGCTACCACGTCAACGTGCTCAGCCGTGGCGATCTGGTGCAGGAACGCGCGCGCCGTGATCCCCCGGACCTGGTAATCCTCGACCTGATGCTGCCCGGGCTTGATGGCCTGCAGGTGTGCCGCCTTCTGCGCGCCGACTCGGCCTGTCTGCCGATCCTGATGCTCACCGCCCGCGACGACAGCCACGATCAGGTACTTGGCCTGGAAATGGGCGCCGATGACTACGTCACCAAACCCTGCGAACCCCGCGTGCTGCTGGCACGGGTGCGCACCTTGCTGCGCCGCAGCAGTTTGTCCGAACCCCAGGTGGCCAACGATCAGATCCTGATGGGCAACCTGTGCATCGACCTGTCGGAGCGCACCGTGACCTGGCGCGACCAGGCCGTGGAGCTGTCCAGCGGCGAATACAACCTGCTGGTGGTGCTGGCGCGGTACGCCGGCGAAGTGCTCAGTCGCGACCAGATCCTGCAACGCCTGCGCGGTATCGAGTTCAACGGCACCGATCGCTCGGTGGACGTGGCCATCTCCAAGCTGCGGCGCAAGTTCGACGACCATGCCGGCGAAGCGCGCAAGATCAAAACGGTATGGGGCAAGGGTTACTTGTTCAGCCGTTCCGAGTGGGAATGCTGACCCATGCTGCGCGTGCTGATTCGCCTCTTTTTGATCACTATCGTTACCTATAGCGCCGCGATCTACCTGATTCCCAAGCTGGTGATCCAACTGTTCGAACACCGCTACCTGAATTACAACATCGAGCAGACCCGCGGCCAGCAACACCTGATCGTCAAGCAATACCAGCGCGCGCCGGTGGAGCGCTGGTCCCAGGTAACCGAGCAACTGGGGCGGGAGTTCGCGCCGCTGCATGTGCAACTGCTGCTGCGCCAGGACGCCAGTTATACCCTCGAAGAAGCGCGTTTGCTGGAGCAGGGCAAACCGGTGGTGCGCCTGGGGGAGTGGGGCTGGATGGAAGAGATCAGCTCGCCGATCAACGATCAGTTTGTGGTCAAGCTGACCATCCCGCCGGACCCGCTGGACATGAACTTGCTGTACTGGGCCATCAACGTGCTGATTGTCGCCGCGCTGCTGGTGTGCCTGCTGACCTGGCTGCGGCCGCACTGGCGCGACCTTGAGCGCTTGAAAAGCACCGCCGCGCAGTTGGGCCAGGGCAATCTGACGGAGCGCACGGGAATCTCGGCCCGTTCCAGTATCGGCAGCCTGGCCGCGGTGTTCGACACCATGGCCGACGACATCGAGCACCTGCTCAACCAACAGCGCGACTTGCTCAACGCGGTCTCCCATGAACTGCGCACCCCCCTCACGCGTCTGGACTTCGGCCTGGCCCTGGCACTGTCCGAAGACCTGCCCCAGGCCAGCCGCGAACGTCTGCAGGGCCTGGTAGCGCACATCCGCGAGCTGGACGAGTTGGTGCTGGAGTTGTTGTCTTACAGCCGTTTGCAGAACCCGTCGCAACTGCCGGAGCGGGTGGACGTGGTGCTCGATGAATTTATCGACAGCGTGCTAGGCAGCGTCGATGACGAACTGGAAAACCCCGAGATCGTCATCGATGTGGCGCTCGATTGTGCCGTCGAGCGCTTCAGTCTCGACCCACGCCTCACCGCCCGCGCGTTGCAGAACCTGCTGCGCAACGCCACGCGCTACTGCGAAAAACGCATCCAGGTGGGCGTCAAGGTATGCCCCAAGGGCTGTGAGATCTGGGTAGACGATGACGGCATCGGCATTCCGCTGGAGCAGCGCGAGCGTATTTTCGAACCCTTCTACCGTCTCGACCGCAGCCGCGACCGTGCCACTGGCGGCTTCGGTCTGGGCCTGGCGATCAGCCGGCGTGCGCTGGAGGCTCAGGGCGGGACGTTGACCGCCCAGGCTTCACCGCTGGGCGGCGCGCGGTTTCGGGTGTGGTTGCCCAGCAGCGCGAGCTGATCGGCCTGCAAGCAGGCGGGCAAAAGAGCATACTGTGGCCCCGTTTTACCCGAGGAGAGATTGACCATGACCGCCGTTCACGCGTCTGCTCAACTAGGTTTCTCAACCCAGGCCGCCACTTACGCCCAGGGGCGGCCAGATTACCCCCGCCAGCTCACGGGCTGGCTCAGCGAGACGCTGGGGGTTACCGGCCAGTCGACGGTGGTCGACCTAGGCGCCGGCACCGGCAAGTTCACCCGCTTGCTCAGTAGCCTGGCGCCGACGCTTATCGCCGTGGAACCCGTGGCGCAGATGGGCGAGCAACTGCTCAAGGCATTGCCCGGTGTACGTCTGGTTTCCGGTACCGCCGACGCCATGCCCCTGGACACGGCGAGTGCCGACGTCGTCGTGTGCGCGCAGGCCTTCCACTGGTTCGCCACACAGCCGGCATTGGCGCAAATTCACCGTGTACTCAAGCCCGATGGGCGCCTGGGCCTGGTGTGGAATGTGCGCGACGAGTCGGTGGACTGGGTGGCGGCGATCACCGAGATCATCACGCCTTATGAAGGCGATACCCCACGGTTCCATACCGGCCATTGGCGTGATGCCTTTCGCGGCGAGTATTTTTCCATGCCCGAACTGACCTGTTTTGCCTACCAGCACGTAGGCAGCCCCCAGGAAGTGATCATTGATCGCTTCCTCTCGGTGAGTTTCATTGCGGCGCTGCCGGACACGCAAAAGGCCAGTGTCACCGCGCAACTGCACACCCTGATCGACACCCATCCCGACCTGCGCGGGCGTGAGACCGTAGCGTTTCCTTACCAGACACAGGCCTACGTGTGTCGTCGGCTGGCGTAAAAGGCATAAAGTCAGATCATATTGGTATAAGTGGTTATAAGAAAAATCGCTATCCTGCGGCCAGTAATTTATATGGCCGCAGGTAGCTGTTAATGGAAGTGGGTAACTTTGGTTTTGTCATTGCCGGCCTGATCGTGGGTTTTATCGTCGGTATGACCGGCGTCGGCGGCGGTTCTTTGATGACGCCGATCCTGTTGTGGTTCGGCATCAACCCGGCCACGGCCGTGGGCACCGACCTGCTGTACGCCGCTATCACCAAGTCCGGCGGCGTGCTGGTGCACAGCAAGAACAAGAACATCGACTGGACCATCACCGGCTGGCTCACCCTCGGCAGTGTGCCCGCCGTGCTCCTGACCCTGTGGTTCCTGGCCACCCTGCACACCGACCCCAGCGCAATGAACGCGGTGATCAAGCAGGCCCTCGGCGTGGTGCTGCTGTTGACCGCTTTGGCGATTCTTTTCAAGAAAACCCTGTTGGCTTTCGCCCAGCGTCATGCCGGCGACAGCTACCACATGAACCCGCGCAACCTGAATGCCTTGACCGTGCTTACCGGAGCGATCCTCGGCACCATGGTCGCCCTGACCTCCATTGGCGCCGGCGCCCTGGGCACCGTGGCGCTGTTTATCCTCTATCCGTTCCTGGCCACGCGCCGACTGGTGGGCACCGAAATCGCCCACGCCGTGCCGCTGACCCTGGTGGCGGGCCTGGGCCATGCCGGCATGGGCAATATGGACTGGCACCTGCTGGGCTTTCTGCTGATGGGCTCGCTGCCGGGGATCTACAGCGGCAGCCATATGACCGGCAAGATCCCGGACGGTGTATTGCGCCCGTGCCTGGCGGTTATGTTGATGGCCGTCGGTTACAAATTGGCGTTCTGAGCTGGGAGGGGCAAGCGCCTCCCACAGGGTTCGGCGCATTCTGTTTTAGTCTTTCGCCGGGCCATTGCCGATCTGCCAAACGAACGGCGGTTCGGTGCCATTGATCACCCAATCCCCCACAATCCGCGCCTTGTAGATCACCGGGTTGTGCGAGGACACGGTCCGCGCGTTGCGCCAATGCCGGTCCAAACCCTTGCCTTGGCGCACATCCGAAGCTCCCAGCGCATTGAACAGTTCGCTGGTGGCCCGCTGAATCAATTCCGACACCACCACCTGCGCCGTGGCCGATTCGATTTCGGCCGCCACATTGGCCTCGCGCTCGGCCACTTCATCCCCGCCGAACCGCGCCAGGTACGCTCGTTGCGCCGGCTCTGCAGCCTTCAACGCGCTGGCTTCGGCGGCATACACCAGGGCGGCGACTTCGCCCACCACCTGCTGAATCTGCGCGTCCTGGCTGACATGGGCCGCATTGCCGTGGCTGTAGATGCGCTTGCGGCTGCGTACGTGCTGCGCCACGTCCTTGAGCGCGGCGCGGCCGATCCCGGCGAGGCTGGCCAGCAACACCAGTTGATAAAATGCCGTCTGGTATTTGAAGCGGGTGGCAAAGTCGATGAGGTTTTCCGCCTCCACCACGGCATTGGTAAAGCGCGACGTGCCGCTGCCGGTGGTGCGTTGGCCAAAACCGTCCCAGTCATCGCTGTGCACCACCCCAGGCTGGCGCGCGCGGGTGGCGGCAATCACGTCGCCGCCGGTGTCGCTGCGTTGGGCGTACACGTCAATCCAGTCGGCAAAAATGCTGCCGGTGCTGTAGAACTTCTCGCCATTGAGCGCCCACTGATCACCGTTCGGTGTGACTTGGGTGATCACCTCGCCGATGGCCACTGCGCCGATTTCGGTCCAGGCGCAGCCGACGATGTCGCCGTCGACGAAGCGCTTGAACCACAGGTCACGGCCGGCGCCGGGCGCGGCATTCAGGCGGTCTTCGACAAAGGCGAAGTGCCCGCGCAGGGCCTGGGGCACGTTGGAGTCGGCTTCGGCCAGTTCGATCAGCAGCGCGAACAACTGCGGCAGCGAGGCGCCGCCACCCCCGTATTCCACCGGCACGCGTACGGCGCCAAAACCGGCCTCTTTGAGCCATTGGATCGGCGCGTGGGGCAGGGTGCGGGTGTTTTCCCGTTCCAGCGCGCCCTCGGCGATGCGTTGGAAAATCGGGCGAAAGCGCGCCGCCAGGGCGGCATAGTCGGCGCCGGTAGCCAGCGGATTGATGATGTGGTGTTCGGTCATGGGACGGTTCCTGGGCGGTGATCGGTGCAAGGGCAGTTGCACACTCCGTGCCGGGCGCCGAGCCCAGTGTTTATGGGGATTGGAGGGTTAGAACTGTTGCCCTGGCAACAGCGATCCGACAAAACGGCGCGAAGCTCGACACTCGCCGCCAAGGGATCCCCGCCCGTAATATCCCGCGCAACCGCCCTGGCTCGGGGGCTTTGCCCAGGCTGGCACGCTTGCTGCTCAACCCTTCGGTACATCCCTTTTGTGCGAGGTACCGTTCGATGAGTCAGCAAGCCGTGAAATTTGCCTATTGGGTGCCCAACGTCAGCGGTGGGCTGGTGGTCAGCAAGATCGAGCAACGCACCCACTGGGGCATCGACTACAACCGCAAATTGGCGCAACTGGCCGAAGCGGCGGGCTTCGAGTACGGCCTGACCCAGATCCGCTTCACCGCCGGTTACGGTGCCGAGAACCAACATGAGTCCGTGGCGTTCAGCCATGCCTTGCTGGCCGCCACCACCCGACTCAAGGTTATCGCCGCGATCCTGCCAGGGCCCTGGCAGCCGGCGCTGGCGGCCAAGCAACTGGCGACCATCGACCAGCTCACCAACGGCCGCATCGCGGTGAATATCGTCAGCGGCTGGTTCAAGGGCGAGTTTCAGGCCATCGGCGAGCCTTGGTTGGAGCACGACGAACGCTATCGTCGTTCCGAAGAATTTATCCGCGCGCTTAAAGGCATCTGGACCCAGGATGATTTCACCTTCAAGGGCGACTTCTACCGCTTCAACAACTACACCCTCAAGCCCAAGCCGCTGGGCCGGCCGGAAGTGTTCCAGGGCGGCAGCTCGCGGGCCGCGCGGGATATGGCCGCGCGGGTGTCGGATTGGTATTTCACCAATGGCAATACCCCGGAAGGTATCAAGGCCCAGGTCGATGACATCCGCACCAAGGCTGCGGCGAACAACCATTCGGTCAAGATCGGCGTGAATGCCTTTGTGATTGCCCGCGACACAGAGGAAGAAGCCCGCGCCGTGCTGGCCGAAATCATCGACAAAGCCGACCCGCAAGCGGTGAACGCCTTCGGTGACGCCGCCAAACAAGCCGGCAAGGCCTCGCCCGAAGGCGAGGGCAACTGGGCCAAGTCCAGTTTTGAAGACCTGGTGCAGTATAACGACGGCTTCAAGACCAACCTGATCGGCACGCCGCAACAAATCGCCGAACGCATCGTCGCGCTCAAGGCCGTGGGCGTGGACCTGGTGCTGGCGGGCTTTCTGCACTTCCAGGAAGAAGTGGAGTACTTCGGCAAGCGGGTATTGCCGCTGGTGCGCGAATTGGAGGCCAAGGCAGGGATCAGGCAGGTGGCGTGAGGACCAACGGGGCCGCTTCGCAGCCCAGCGCAGGGCAAGCCTACTCACCACATGGCTGGGTGTCAGCCTCTGAGAGTTGTGTAGGCATCCCCGATGAGCATCGGTATCTACATAATATCTCCGGTAGAAACATCACCTGAGCACATGAGCTTTTTGTGGTGAGCGGGCTTGCCCCGCGCCGGGGCGCGCAGCGGCCCTTTCTCCGATCACTGCGGTGTGCCTGGCATGAACGGTCGTCAGGTTTGGGGCCGCTTCGCAGCCCAGCGCAGGGCGAGCCTACTCACCACGTGGCTGGGTGTCAGCCTCTGAGAGTTGTGTAGGCATCCCCGATGAGCATCGGTATCTACATAATATCTCCGGTAGAAACATCACCTGAGCACATGAGCTTTTTGTGGTGAGCGGGCTTGCCCCGCGCCGGGACGCGCAGCGGCCCTTTCTCCAGTCACTGCGGTGTGCCTGGCATGAACGGTCGTCAGGTTTGGGGCCTCTTCGCAGCCCAGCGCAGGGCAAGCCTACTCACCACGTGGCTGGGTGTCAGCCTCTGAGAGTTGTGTAGGCATCCCCGATGAGCATCGGTATCTACATATCTCCGGTAGAAACATCACCTGAGCACATGAGCGTTTTGTGGTGAGCGGGCTTGCCCCGCGCCGGGACGCGCAGCGGCCCTTTCTCCGATCACTGCGGTGTGCCTGGCATGAACGGTCGTCAGGTTTTGGGGCCGCTTCGCAGCCCAGCGCGGGGCAAGCCTGCTCAACACTGGTTGGGTTTCAGCCTCTGAGAGTGGGCGGTCGCTGGAGGGTCAGGACTTCGTAGCCGTCGGCCGTCACCGCCACGGTGTGTTCCCATTGCGCCGACAGGCTGTTGTCTTTGGTGACGACCGTCCAGCCGTCCTTGAGGCTGCGCACTTTGGCGCTGCCCTGGTTGAGCATCGGTTCGACGGTAAACACCATACCTTCGCGCAGTTCCAGCCCGGTGCCGGGGCGGCCGAAGTGCAGAATCTGTGGTTCTTCGTGCATCTGCCGGCCGATGCCATGGCCGCAGTATTCGCGCACCACACTGTAGCCATTGGCTTGGGCGTGGCTTTGGATGGCATGGCCGATATCGCCCAGGCGCGCCCCAGGCTTGACCTGGCGGATACCGGCCCACATTGCCTCGAAGGTCATCTCCACCAGGCGCCGGGCTTTGGGCGCGACGGTGCCGATCATATACATCTTGCTGGCGTCGGCGATAAAGCCGCCTTTTTCCAGGGTGATGTCAATGTTGATGATGTCGCCGTCCTTGAGCACGTCCTTGGCGCTGGGCATGCCATGGCACACCACTTCGTTGATTGAGGTGTTGATGCTGAACGGGTAGTCGTACTGGCCGAGGCTGGCGGGGCGGGCCTGCAAGTCGTTGCGGATAAACGCTTCGACGGCGGCGTCCAGCTCCAGGGTCGAGCGACCGGCGGCGACGAAGCCGTCGAGCATGTCGAACACTTGGGCCAGCAGGCGACCGGATTCGCGCATCACGGCCAGTTGGGCGGCGGTCTTGATCATCATTCACGCCCTCGGATCAATTCGGGTTTGTCCAGCAACAGTTTGTTGATCAAGTCGTTGTAGGTCAGGGTGGGGTTCAGTTCGGCGAGCAGGCCGACTTTGATCCAGAACTCGGCCTGAGCGTTGATGGAGCGGTCCATCGTCGCGCTGGCTAGGCGTAATTGTTCGTGCAGTTGGTCGGTGATCTTGACGATGCCCATGGTGTTCACTGTGTCAGAACGGATATACAAAGCGTATATGTTTCGTATATTTGACGTAAACCCCCAATAGCAAAATCCCATAAGCCGATTGACGGGTCACACGATAGGCGGTTAGTTTCGTTTCATGACATTTCATACCTTCTTTCGCCAGCCAAGCATTATTACCGCCATTCCTCAGTTGGCGGGATAGCGCACGGCTGCACCCAAACCCGCCCTAGAGGCGGGTTTTGTTTTTCCGTCTCCTGGGCCCTACACACACCGCCAGGAGACACCGATGAGTACCCCCACAGCCCCCGCGACGTCCGATACACGTTTGCTTGAGCACTATGTAAAAAAGATCCTCGCCGCGCCGGTCTATGACGTGGCCGTGCGCACGCCGTTACAAGCGGCCCCGGCACTGTCGGCGTTGCTCGGCAACCAAGTGCTGCTCAAGCGCGAAGACCTGCAGCCGACCTTTTCCTTCAAGGTGCGCGGTGCCTACAACAAATTGGTGCAACTTCGCGACGCGCAGCGCACTCAAGGGGTGATCACCGCTTCAGCAGGCAACCACGCCCAGGGCGTAGCACTGGCGGCGCGGGAACTGGGGATCAAGGCGCGGATCGTGATGCCTTGCAGCACGCCGGATTTAAAGGTGCAGGGCGTGCGCTCCCGAGGCGCCGAGGCGGTGCTGCATGGGCCGAGTTTTCCGTTTGCCCTGGCCCATGCGCTTGCCTTGGCCGAGGCCAGCGGTGGCACCTTTGTCTCGCCCTTCGACGACCCGGATGTGATCGCCGGTCAAGGCACGGTAGGGATGGAGATCCTGCGCCAGCAACAGGGCCCGCTGCACGCGATCTTCGTGCCGGTGGGCGGCGGCGGGCTGATCGCGGGCATCGCGGCGTATGTCAAATACCTGCGGCCCGAGGTGCGCATCATCGGGGTCGAAGCCGAAGGCTCCAGTTGTTTGCTGGCGGCGTTACGTGCCGGCGAACGGGTGGTGTTACCCAGCGTCGATGGCTTTGCCGACGGCACCGCGGTGGCGCAGATCGGCGCCTACGGTTTTGAAATATGCCGCGACTGGGTGGACGACGTCATCACCGTGAGCAACGACGAATTGTGCAGCGCCATCAAGCTGATCTACGACGATACCCGCTCCATCACCGAGCCATCCGGTGCGTTGGCGGTGGCGGGAATGCGCAGGTTTGTCGCCCAACGCGGCGTGCAGGGGCAGACCCTGGTAGCGGTAAATTCCGGGGCAAATATCAACTTTGATAGTTTGCGATATGTTGCTGACAGAGTGGGTGCCCAGTTAGCCGTTTAAACGTAAACCGCCGGTTAAACGTTTAATCGATGCTATTCGCCGATATTTTAAACAGCGGCGAAAAGTTCAAGTTTTAGTTATATAAAACCCAGGGTCGCTTATGAGGAAAGGTTACAACGCAACTCGATTTTGCCGGGTACGCTTGCTCAGTGAAGGCGTCTTCCAAGGCTGGTAAGACGTCGCAGGCGTATGCCTGGCATAAACACAACAATCTGTTGGCAGTCTATAAAAAGGAGAGGTTGACCATGCTTTCGGAACTTGAATTACGCAGCATTATTGAAGGAAGTTTCCTGCCTAAACGGTGCGAATGCACCAAAGCCGAAGATGCTTCGCTGACGATCAAGGTGTACGACGACCGCGACCGTGACCGGGTGGACTTGGAAGTCAAAGGCATCAACGCAGACAAACTCGACAGCAGTCGCGCCATCTGCAATCTGATCACCGGGTTGCGTGAAGACCTCAAGCATACCCATGCACCTGTACTGCAACGCGCCGGGGCGCGCGGCTACTACTAAGCCGTCGTCTGCGGTTGAACCACCGAAGAACTGTGGGCCTGGATTAACGCCAGGCCCAAAACGGTGGTATGTCCTTGCGCAATTCCCCCTATGCTTTCAACCCAATTGCTGGCGATACGGTAGGTCCGGACCGGTCTTGGTGCAGGTCAATGCCGCTGCGCGAATGGCAAAGCCGAGCATGGCGTCGATCTGCTCGCGGCTGAGCTGTTGCAGACCCGCCACCGAATCCAATTGATGCTCCGTCAGCCAAGCAATCAATGCTGCCTGGAAGGTATCGCCGGCGCCCACTGTGTCGGCCATCACAACGTCCACCGCCGGTTGCGACCAGTTGCCGTGCTGGCGACTGAATACACTGGCGCCATCGCCGCCGCGGGTAAGGAACACCAACTGGCAACGGTGCTGCAACCAGCCCTGCAGAACGCTTTCCGGTGATTGGCCGGGGTAGAGCAGGTGCAGGTCTTCGTCGCTGACCTTGATCAAGTCGGCGTGCTTGACCAGTTCCGCTACGCGGTCGCGCCACAGTTGGATATCCGGCTGCGGGTTGAGGCGCACGTTGGGGTCGAGGCTGATCAGGCGCTTGCCGCTTTCACGCTTGACCAGGTTCAGCAGGGTGTCGCCGATCGGTTGCACCACCAGCGAGAACGAACCCACATGCAGTCCGCGCACGCTATCGTCCAGTTGCGGCAGGTGACTCACCTGCAATTGGCGGTCGGCGCAGCCTTCGCCGCGAAAGCTGTACTGCGGTGAGCCGTTGGCGCCCACGGCGACCATTGCCAGGGTGGTCGGCGCGGCGAATTCCACCAGGTAATCCTCGCTGACGCCTTCATCCCGCAGCACTTGCAGCAGTCGCCGGCCAAGAAAATCGCTGGAAAGCCCCCCGAACAGGCCGGCCTCGATGCCCAGGCGACGCAGGCCAACGGCTACGTTGAACGGCGAACCGCCGGCAATCGCCGTGTAATTGACCTTCGACGCCTTGCCGCCGGCGCCTTCCTCGCTGAAGAAATCGAACAGCGCTTCACCACACACCAGATACATAATCGCTCGCTCTTAAAGGGTTGCCACGAGCTGCTGATAGCGCTCGTAAGCCTGTTGATAGGCGCTGACATGGGCTGCCACCGGCACGGTACGGCTGGCCGGGTCGACGCTCACGCATCTGTCGCAGAGGCTGGCCAGGGATTCGCCGGTCTGGCTCCACGCCGCCTGGATCGCCGCGCCGAGGGCGGCGGCTTCGCTTTGTTCGGTGCAGACCACTTCGGTGTGCATGATATCCGCGACCATCTGCCGCCACACCGGGCTTTTCGAACCGCCGCCGATCAAGCGGATGCTCTGGCTTTGCAGGCCGGTCTGGCGCAGCAGGTCGAGGCCGTAGCGCAGGCCGAAGGTCGTGCCCTCGACCACTGCGCGGCACAGGTTGGCGCGGGTCAGGTTGGTCATGGTCAGCCCATGCAGGCTGCCGGTGGCGTGGGGCAGGGCGGGTACGCGTTCGCCGTTGAGAAACGGCAGCATGCTCACACCGTCGGCGCCGATGGGCGCGCGTTCGACCAAGGCATTGAAGGCAGGCAGGTCCAGCTCGAACAGCTCGCGGATCACCCCGGTGGCGTTGGTCAGGTTCATGGTGCAGATCAACGGCAACCAGCCGCCGCTGGACGAGCAGAACGTCGCCACCGAGGCCTGGGGGCTGACGTTGGGCTGGTCGGCAAAGGCATACACGGTGCCGGACGAGCCCAGGCTCATGGTTATCACCCCCGGCGCGATATTGCCGGTGCCGATGGCACCCATCATATTGTCGCCGCCGCCGCTGGAGACCACGGCGTTGGGGTTGATGCCCAGGCGTTCGGCGATGGCTGGCAGGATAGTGCCCACGCTTTGATCGGCCTCGATCAACGGCGGCAGGGCCCGCTCCAGGCGGCCGCTCGGGTCGATGTGCCGCAGCAGGGCCGTATCCCATTTACGATTGCGCACATTGAAGTAACCGGTGCCCGACGCATCGCCATACTCGGCGACGGCGCGGCCGGTGAGCCAGTAGTTGAGGTAATCGTGGGGCAGCAGGATATGGGCGATGCGGGCGAAGAGGTCCGGGTGTTGTTCGCGGGTCCATAGCAGTTTGGAGACGGTGTAGCCGGGTGCAATGGCCACGCCCAGGCGTTCCAGAGAGCCACGCTCGCCGCCGAGGTAGGCCAACAAGCGGTCGTTCTCGGCGGCGGTTTCGGTGTCGCACCACAGCTTGGCCGGGCGCAGTACCTGGCCGTGCTCATCCAGCAGCACCAGCCCATGCTGCTGGCCGGATACGCCAATGCCGAGGATGTCCTGGCCGTCGACGCCGGCCTGTTGCAGGGCGCGATGGGTGGCTTCGGTGAAAGCGTCCAGCCATTCCTGGGTGTGCTGTTCGCGGCGGCCATTGGCAGCGCTGATCAGGGTGTGGGCCGCAGCACCGAGGCCCAGTACCTTGCCGCTGCTCGCGTCGAGGACGATAGCCTTGGTGCCCTGGGTGCCGCAGTCGATGCCGAGGAACAGGTTTTGCTGGGTCATGAGGGGGTGCTCAGCATTATTGTTGGAAGTTAAATGCTATCCCAATGTAGGAGGGGGCTTGCCCCCGATAAGGGGAGGTCAGTTGATGAATAAGTTGACTGACCCAGCGCCATCGGGGGCAAGCTCCCTTCCACATTTCTAAGCCGGTTTTTTCAGTAACTGCTGCAGGGTTTTGGTCACGCCGTTATCCCGCAAGCTGACAAAACACCGCTCGAACGCTGCCACAAACGCAGGCGAATTGGGAATAGCCGTGCCGAAAATCTCTTCCACCCCCAGCAGGCGTACGCTGATCAGCGCATCGTCAGTGACCAGGCTCTGACAGAACGCTGCGCGCGGGTCGGGAATGTTGTAGCGCGCGCCGTTCTCATCCACACCTTTGAGATACAGGGCCCAGGCGGCCACTACCAGCGCCGCGCGCTCGGTCTCGCGGCCATCGGCAATCAGGCGGTTGACGGTCGGCACAGTGAACTTGGGAAACTTCGACGAGCCATCCGAACAGACCCGCTCCAGTTGGTCGGCGATGGCCTGGTTGGAGAAGCGATCCACCAAGGTCTGCTTGTACTCGGTCAGGTCGATGCCCGGCACCGGCGCCAGGTTCGGTGTGACGTCCAGGTCCATATAGGCGCGCATATAGGCCACGAACAGCGGGTCGTTCATGGTTTCGTGGACAAACCGGTAGCCCTTGAGAAAGCCCAGGTAGGTCAGGGCCAGGTGGCTGCCATTGAGCAGGCCGATTTTCATTTCTTCGTAAGGGGTAACGTCATCGGTGAACTGCACGCCGACTTTTTCCCAGGCCGGTCGGCCGTTGACGAACTTGTCCTCCAGCACCCACTGCACAAACGGCTCGCACACCACCGGCCAGGCATCGTCGATGCCGTGTTCGTCATGCAGTTGCAGACGGTGCGCGGTGCTGGTCATGGGGGTGATGCGGTCGACCATGGCATTGGGGAAGCTCACGTTGGCGGCGATCCAGTCATGCAGCTCGGCATCGCGCAGGGCGGCGAAGGCCAGCAGCGCCTTGCGTGTGACCGCGCCGTTGTGCGGCAGGTTATCGCAGGACATCACCGTGAAGGCCGGCGTGCCGGCGGCGCGGCGCTGGGTCAGCGCGGCGCAGATAAAGCCGAACACGGTTGTCGGCGCTTGCGGGTGTGCCAGGTCATGCTGGATCTGCGGCAGGTGCGCCATGAATTCGCCGGTGCTGTCGTCGATGCAATAGCCGCCTTCGGTGATGGTCAGCGAAACGATGCGAATCGCGGGCTCGGCCAATTTGTCGATCAGCGCCTGGGCGCCGTCTTCGGCCAGCAGCATGTCGCTGATCGAACCGATCACGCGCACTTCGGTGTCGTCGGTGTCGCCCAGTTCGTACAGGGTGAATAGAAAGTCCTGGCCGGCCAGGTCGTCGCGGGCCTTGCGGTCCTCGGCGCGCAGGCCGACGCCGCAGATGCTCCAGTCCAGGCCCTCGCCGGTGTTCATCAGCGCATCGGTGTAATACGCCTGGTGTGCGCGATGAAAGCCGCCGACCCCGATATGGGCAATACCCTGGGAGGTGCTGGCGATGGCGTAAGCCGGCACTTGGATCTCACGCGGCAGTTGGGTGAGGTTCTGTTTATTCAGCTTCATAGCGTAATACTCGCGAAATCAGGCGGCGGCGCGCAGTGGGCGGGCCACGGCGTTGCCATCGGTGTCGAACAGGTGGCAGTGCGTCGGGTCCAGGTGCAGTTGCAGCGTCTCGCCGTACTGGCTGGCCATATCGCCACGGATACGCATGGTCAACGGCTCGCCGTTGGCGGTGATGACGTGGCAGAACGTATCGCTGCCCAGGCGCTCGCCGACATCGGCGGTCACCGTCAGGCTGGTTTGCCCCGGCGTGGCGATTTCCAGGTGTTCCGGGCGAATGCCCAGGGTCACCGCGCTGCCGACGCTCAGGCTGGCGCCGCTCAACGGCAACGTGACCAATGTCCCGGCGTCCAGCTGCACGTCGCAGTCCTGGCCGCTGACCCGGCTGACCTGGCCTTTGAGGAAGCCCATCTTCGGCGTACCCAAAAAGCCCGCCACGAACAGGTTGGCCGGCTGGTGATACAGCTCCAGGGGCGAGCCGACCTGTTCGATGCGGCCACTGTTAAGCACCACGACTTTGTCGGCCAGGGTCATTGCTTCGACCTGGTCGTGGGTCACGTAAATCATGGTCGCTTGCAGCTCTTTATGCAGGCGCGCCAGCTCCAGGCGCATCTGCACGCGCAGGGCGGCGTCGAGGTTGGACAGCGGTTCGTCGAACAGGAAAATCTTGGGGTTGCGCACAATGGCCCGGCCGATGGCCACACGCTGGCGCTGGCCGCCGGAGAGTTGCTTGGGCTTGCGCTCCAGCAGCGGGCCCAGTTCGAGGATGCGCGCCGCTTCGCTGACTTTGCTCTCCACCAGTTTCTTATCGACACCGGCCAGGTCCAGGGCGAACGACATGTTCTTGCGCACGCTCATGTGCGGGTACAAAGCATAGGTCTGGAACACCATCGCCAGGTCGCGCTTGGCCGGGGTCACTTCGGTGATGTCGCGCCCGTCCAGTTCGATGGTGCCGTCGCTCACCTCTTCCAGGCCGGCGATCAGGCGCAGCAGGGTGGATTTACCGCAGCCTGACGGGCCGACGAAGACTACGAACTCTTTGTCATTCACTTCCAGGTCGATGCCTTTGATGATCGAGAAACCTTCGAAGCCTTTTTGCAGATTCTTGATTTTCAGGTTGGCCATGACGGGCCTCCGCTAGGAATTATTATTTAACTGCACCGAAGGACAGACCGCGCACCAGCTGTTTCTGGCTGATCCAACCAAAGATCAGGATCGGCGCGCAGGCCAGGGTCGAAACGGCGGACAATTTGGCCCAGAACAAGCCTTCGGGGCTGGAGTAAGAGGCGATCAGCGCGGTCAATGGCGCGGCGCTGGACGAGGTCAGGTTCAGCGACCAGAACGCTTCGTTCCAGCACAGGATCAGCGACAGCAGCACGGTGGACGCCAGGCCGCCCTTGGCAATCGGCAGCAGCACGCGGACCATTTCCTGCCACAGGCTGGCACCGTCCAGGCGCGCGGCTTCGAGGATGTCCTTGGGGATGTCTTTGAAGTAGGTGTACACCATCCACACCACGATCGGCAGGTTGATCAGGGTGTAGATAATGATCAGCGCGATGCGCGTATCCAGCAGGCCGAAGCTTTTGGCCAGCAGGTAGATCGGCATCAGCACGCCCACCGGCGGCAGCATCTTGGTCGACAGCATCCACAGCAGCGTGCGTTTGGTGCGCTGGGTTTCGTAGAACGCCATGGAGTAGGCCGCGGGCACCGAGATCAGCAGGCACAGCGCGGTGGCGCTGAAGGAAATCAGCACCGAGTTCCATGCATAGCTGAAGTAGTTGCTGCGCTCGTTGATGTGCAGGTAGTTCTCCAGGGTCGGCGTGAAGATGAACTGCGGTGGCGTGGCGAAGGCGTCGATTTCGGTCTTGAAGCTGGTGAGCACCATCCAGAAGATCGGGAAGAAAATCACGATCGCGATGGCCCAGGCCAGGGTACCGAGCAGCAGGCTTTGCAGGCGACGGGATTGTTGAAGCGTCATGGCGCGGCCCTCAAGGCTTGTCAGTCAGGTTTTTGCCGATCATCCGCACCAGGATGATCGCCGCGATATTGGCGATGACCACGGCGATCAAGCCGCCGGC
>Ga0308172_1000354_pt1 | contig 65339 bp, 53 predicted proteins | sample PhyGR2_FD_202134 | JGI IMG/M metagenome (GOLD analysis project Ga0308172, IMG submission 202134) | Phyllosphere microbial communities from UC Gill Tract Community Farm, Albany, California, United States - DLSLSG.R2 | ecosystem: Host-associated > Plants > Phyllosphere > Unclassified | place: USA... | reverse complement strand
CGACCCAGTCCCGCGAGCAACTGCTTTCGGACAACGCCAAGAAGAAAGCGCAGATCTCCGAACTGCAATCCTTCGTCAGCCGTTTCTCGGCGAACGCCTCGAAAGCCAAGCAGGCGACTTCCCGCGCCAAGGCGATCGACAAGATCCAACTGGCCGAGGTCAAGCCTTCGAGCCGTGTGAGCCCGTTCATCCGTTTCGAACAGACCAAAAAGCTGCACCGTCAGGCAGTCATCGTCGAGCACATGGCCAAAGGTTTCGACGGCAAGCCATTGTTCAAGGACTTCAGCTTCCAGATCGAAGCCGGCGAGCGCGTGGCGATCATCGGCCCGAACGGTATCGGTAAGACCACCCTGCTGCGCACCCTGGTCAACGAACTGACGCCGGATGCCGGCAGCATCAAGTGGACCGACGCCGCAGAACTGGGCTACTACGCCCAGGACCACGCCCACGACTTCGAAGACGACGTCACGCTGTTCGACTGGATGGGTCAGTGGACCCAAGGCGAGCAGATGATCCGTGGCACCCTGGGTCGCATGCTGTTCTCCAACGATGAAATCCAGAAGTCGGTCAAAGTGATCTCCGGCGGTGAGCAAGGCCGCATGCTGTTCGGCAAGCTGATCCTGCAAAAGCCGAACGTGCTGATCATGGACGAACCGACCAACCACTTGGACATGGAGTCCATCGAGGCGCTGAACCTGGCGCTGGAGAACTACCCGGGCACGCTGATTTTCGTCAGCCACGACCGTGAGTTCGTGTCGTCCCTGGCCACTCGCATCATCGAGTTGAGCGCCAACGGCGTGATCGACTTCAGCGGCACCTATGATGACTACCTGCGCAGCCAGGGTGTGGTGTTTTAAGGGGAGCGGTCTGCTGTCAGCTGCAAGCTGCAAGCTGCAAGCTGCAAGCTGCAAGCTGCAAGCTGCAAGATAGAGCCCCGTCCAATGTGATGGGGCTTTTTGCATACGATGGAATACCCACATTAATCGTTAGCCTGCTTCCTTTTCCCTCAAGCCCTTGCCATGATGGACGCACCGCCCGCCCGCGAACGAGTCCCCATGCCTGCCGCCGCGCCCTCGTCCTTGTCGATCACCCTGCAGATCGTCTCCATCGTCTTCTACACCTTTATCGCGTTTATCTGCATCGGCCTGCCGATCGCGGTGATTCCAGGCTTTGTGCATGAGCAACTGGGTTTCAGCGCGGTGGTGGCCGGGGTGACCATCGGTTCGCAGTACCTGGCGACGCTGCTCAGTCGGCCCATGGCCGGGCGCATGTCGGATACCGTGGGCACCAAGCGCGCCATCGTGCTGGGGCTGGCCGGCATCCTCATCAGTGGCGTGCTGACGCTCTTGGCGACGCTGTTGGCGAGTATGCCCAACCTGAGCCTCGGGGTTCTGATCGTCGCGCGGCTGTTGCTGGGGGTGGCCCAGGGGCTGATCGGCGTGGGCACCATCAGCTGGTGCATGGGCGCGGTCGGCGCCGAACACACCGCGCGCTCGATCTCCTGGAACGGCATCGCCTCCTACGGCGCCATCGCCATCGGCGCCCCCTCGGGGGTGGTGATGGTGGCCGACTATGGCTACAACATTCTCGGCCTGGCACTGGCGGTGTTGGCGGCGTTGGGGTTGGTGCTGATCCGCAACAAACCTTCGGTGCCGGTAGTGCGGGGCGAGCGCTTGCCCTTTTGGGCGGTGTTCGGGCGCATTGCGCCGTTCGGCACCAGCTTGTGCCTGGCGTCCATCGGCTATGGCACCCTCACCACGTTTATCACCCTGTACTACCTCAATCGTGGCTGGGCCGGCGCGGCGTATTGCCTGACGGTGTTTGGGGTGTGCTTTATCCTGGCGCGGCTGGTGTTTATCTCCGCCATCAGCCGGTTTGGCGGCTTTCGCGCGGCGATTGCCTGCATGAGCATTGAGACCCTCGGGCTGACCTTGCTGTGGCTGGCGCCCAGCACCGCAGTGGCGCTGATCGGTGCTGGGCTGACCGGCTTCGGCTTGTCGCTGGTCTATCCGGCGCTGGGTGTGGAGGCGATCAAACAAGTGCCCAACAGCAGTCGCGGCGCGGGCTTGAGTGCGTATGCGGTGTTCTTCGACCTGGCCCTGGCGATTGCCGGACCGCTGATGGGTTTTGTCGCGTTGAACCTGGGTTACGGCTGGATCTTCCTGTGCGCGGCACTGCTGTCGGTCGCGGCACTGGGCCTGACCGTGCTGCTCAAGCGCCGCGCTTATTGATCCGCGGTCTGTAAGCCTGCGCGGCTGGGCTCGCCGAGGGTGTGACTGAAAAAGCGCCCGGCCTCGGAAACCAAGTCGCGGTGAATGCCTTCACGGTCCACCCCATCGGCGTCGGTACACACCGCCGGCATTGCCGCCAACTGGTCGCTGTCGCACGGCGCCATAAACACGAAGTGCCCTGCCCCGGCCAGCAATTTAAAGTTCGGCGGTTCCGGCAATTTGCGCGCCAGGGCCGCGGCGTTCTTGTCCACCGCGACCAGTTTGTCGCCGTCGCCGCTATAGAGCAGCACTGGCACATGCACATCCGCCAAGGTGTGGCGGCCGAACATCAGGCTCAGGGGCGCCATTAGCATCAATGCGTGAATACGTGGATCGGCCTGGGGCTGCAGATCGTCGCGATCCACCACCAGCTCACCTTTGGTGGTGCAGGCGTCGCGGTCTTCAGGGCGCTCCTGGCAATAGCGGCGCAGGCGATCGAAATCCGGCTTAGCCCCGGCCAGAATCAGTGCGGTCTCGCCGCCCGCCGAATAACCGATCACACCGATCTGGTCGACATCCACAAACGGCGACAGCATCGGATCGCCCAGCGTGGCGGTGATCGCTTCGGAAATCTGGATCGGCCGACCATACAGGTTGCTTACGGTGCCCAGGCGGCTGTGATCTTTGTAGTTGTCGCCGGGGTGAAGCACCGCCACCACCACAAACCCTTTGCGCGCCAGGGACGTGGCCAGGTCATGCAGCGCCAGCGGCGTGCCGGTGTTGCCGTGGGACAGCATCAGCATCGGGAAACGACCGATGGCGATTTTGGCGTCTTCGGTGGCAGCGATGTGGTACGGGCCCACTTGGGTACTGTGCTCAAGACCGGTGGAGGGGTAGAACGCGATAGCCTTCATCGGCTGCAGATCCAGCGGGTCGAGAAAACTCATGCGATGAAAGCCCACGCTCCAATGGGGGTGCGGTGCGGGGGCGGCGTGCACTGAAATCAGGCTGCCGAGCAGGGAAAGAACCATCACAGCACAAAGACGCATCATGGGGCTGTCCACCTTTGCTGCGTGAGAACCGACATGTCGATTAAAAGTCCGGAGTACTGACCCCACGCTTGCACAACCTGGGCCACATTAAAAGGACAGCGCACACACGAAAAAACTCCGTACTCCGCTCGCGTTCAGGCCAGCAGAATACAGAGTTTAGGCGCCCGGTTTCGGATTGAAACCGGGGCGAGGCGAAATTTACACAAGCCTTACGCGGCGGCGAACAATTGTTCGTTGATCAGTACGTTGGCGTCGCTCAGGGCCTTGCTGCGCATTTCGTCACCGTAGGCCAAGCCTTCGGCGCGCACAAATTCGATGTCAGTGATACCCAGGAAACCAAACAGCAAGGTCAAGTAGCCCTCGTGAGCGGCGCCCGATGCTTGCCCGGCATGCAGGCCGCCGGCGGTGGACACGATGATGACTTTCTTGTTGCCGCACAGGCCCTCAGGGCCCGCTTCGGTGTAGCGGAAGGTCTGACCGGCTACCGCGATGCGATCGATCCAGGCTTTCAATTGAGTCGGGATGGTGAAGTTATACATCGGCGCGCCGATCACCAGCGCGTCGGCGGCAAGGAATTCCGCCAGGGACGAAGCGCTCAGTTCGGCCTCATGCTTTTGCGCGGCATCGCGCAGTTCGGCGGCGGTGCCCAAGGCTCCCAGGGTGGCGCCGGAGAAATGGTTGATACCTTCGCTGGCCAGGTCGCGGTAAGTCACTTGCACGCCTGGCTCAGCGGCTTGCCATGCTTTGACCACTGCGGCGCTAAGGGCGCGGGAAGCCGAGTTGTCACCGAGGATGCTGGAATCGATATGCAACAGTTTCATGGCAAAGCTCCAAAGAAGATCAGGGAATGTCGATCAGATGGTGCTAAGGCTACCCATGAAACCAATAGTCGATAAGACAGCTGAAATGCGATAGTTTGTCCCACTGACAGGACAATAGGCCCAGCATGCAAGATCTCAACGACCTCTATTACTTCGCCAAAGTCGTCGAAGCCGGCGGCTTTGCCGCAGCCGGGCGGCAGCTGGGCATTCCCAAGTCGCGCCTGTCACGGCGCATTGCCGAGCTGGAAGAGCGCCTCGGCGCCCGCCTGCTGCAACGCACCACGCGGCAACTGACCCTCACTGCCGTGGGCGAACGCTACCTGCGCCACTGCCAGGCCATGCTGTTGGAAGCGGAGATGGCCGATGAGGCCGTGGCCAGCATGTCCAGCGAACCCCGTGGGCGTCTGCGGGTCAGTTGCCCGGTGGGGTTGGCGCAGAACATCCTGCCCGACCTGGTCGCGGGCTTTCTCGCCGCCCATCCCCAGGTGCAGCTGGAAATGACCCTGGTCAACCGCCGCGTCGACCTGGTGGCCGAAGGCATCGACGTGGCCTTGCGCGTGCGCGAGCTGGGCGATGAAGACCCGTTGCTGGTAACCAAGCGACTGCGCGCGGCGCAGACGGTGCTGGTGGCGAGCCCGAATTTCCTGCAAGGGCGCTCGATCGCCAGCCTCGACGACCTCAAGCAATTGCCGATCCTCGGAGCACTGGAGGCCGACCGCATGGTGCATCAGCGCCTGCTCGATCCCCAGGGCCATGCACACGATCTGGTGATGGAGGCGCGCCTGGGCATCGATGACTTCATCGTGCGCAAGGCCAGCGCGATCATGGGCTTGGGCTTTACTGTATTGCCGATGATGTACTGCGAAGAGGAATTGGCCAGTGGCCGGCTGGTGCAGTTGCTGCCGCAATGGTCATTGCCGGGCGGCTGGCTGCAGGCGGTATACCCGCATCGCCGTGGCGTGCTGCCGGCGATTCGCGCATGGATCGACTACCTGGAAGAAGGCTTCAAAAGCTGTGGAGATCGCCTGCTATGAGCATGACCGAAGCGCAAGTCGCACACTTCTGCCTGGACCTGCCCGGCGCGCGGGAAGATTACAAATGGGGTGGCGTGCGGGTGTTTTCGATTGCCGGCAACAAGATGTTCGCCCTGCAGAACCTGCGCGGCGACTCGCTGGCCTTCAAGGTGGACCCGGACCTGTTTCTCGGGCATGTCGACCGCCCGGGCATTCGCCCCGCGCCGTACCTGGCGCGCGCCCACTGGATCATCATGAATACACCCTACCCCCTGGGCGCCGATGAGCTGCGCGGCCTGTTGCAACGTTCCCACCAATTGGTAGTGAGCAAGTTGCCCAAGCGCACGCAGATCGGGTTGAAGCTAGAGGATTGAACCCAGCGTGCCGCCCAGGAACAGCTGGTCAAGCCAGAACACCTGGTGCAACAGCACGATCACCCAGAACAGCACCTGGTACGACACCTTGCGCGTCTTGTGCCGGAACACCTGCTGGGCAATCAGCGCCCCCGGCCAACCGCCCGCCAGCTCGACCGCATGCAGGACGTTTTCCGGAGTGCGCCAGCTATCGGTGCGGGCCTTACGTTTGTCGCTCCAGTACAAGAAAAACGCCACCACGCTGACCACGGCATAGGCCGCCAGCGGCAGCACGGTGTCGCCGCGATACCACAGCAAGCCCGACCCCAGCAGCGGTGCCGCGCACAACAGCGCGAAAATCAGGGCCTTGAGGCGTGGATGTTGGATCGTCATGCCTTGGCGGCCACCCAGTCGATCCAGCCGAACTGCCAGGTCGCCAGGATCAACAGGCCGAAGGCGATCCGATACCAGGCAAACACTGCGTAGCTGTGGCTGGCAATGAACTTGAGCAGGCCCTTGACCGCAATCATGGCGAAAATGAACGAGGTGACGAAGCCGATGGCGAACACCGGCAGGTCCGCCGGCTGGAACAGGTCGCGGTACTTGTAGCCCGAGTACACCGCCGCGCCCACCATGGTCGGCATGGCCAGGAAGAACGAAAACTCGGTAGCGGTCTTGCGCGACAGACCGAACAACAGGCCGCCGATGATGGTCGCGCCAGAGCGCGAGGTGCCGGGAATCATCGCCAGGCACTGGGCGAAGCCCACCTTCAGTGCGTCCCTCCAGGTGATGTCATCGACCGTTTCGGCATGCACTTCATGCTGGCGGCGTTCGGCCCACAGCATGATCACACCGCCCACCACCAGCGCCGCGGCCACGGTGATCGGGTTGAACAAATAGTGATGAATCGCGTCGGCAAAAATCACCCCCAGCACCACCGCCGGCAAGAAGGCAATCAGCAGATTGGCCGTAAACCGCCGCGCCTTGGGCTGGGTGGGCAAACCGGTAACCACCTGGAAGATCTTGCCACGAAACTCCCACACCACCGCAAGAATGGCGCCCAGTTGAATAATGATATTGAACGCGTTGAAACGGTCGCCGCTGAAATCCAGCAAATCGGCCACGATGATTTGGTGCCCGGTGCTGGATATCGGCAGGAACTCGGTGAGCCCCTCGACGACGCCCAAGATGAGTGCCTGTATGGCGGTCCAAAAATCCATGCTTCCCCCAAAGGTCATGCTTGGCGCATGCCTGGTTAGTCTTTTAATGGTTCACTGACGACGAGCGCGCTGAAGGCCCGGCGTTGACTATGGTCAATGCCGATCTGAAAAAATTCTGTGAAAAATCAGACAGTACTCAGGTTTTTCGAATTCAGGCCGAAAGCCTATCAGACAAGGCGTAAAAGTCGATCAAGCGCCCACAATTATAAAAAGCCCGGAGTGACAGGACGATGAACAGTTTGCGCAATATGTCGATCAGCCGGCGGCTCTGGCTGATCCTGATAGTCGCCGTGCTGATGCTGTTGGCTCTGGGTTTGCTGATGCTCAAGCAGATTCATGACGACCTTTACCAAGCCAAACGTCTACAAACCCAGCATGTAGTACAGACCGCCAGCGGCATTCTGACGTTTTATCACGGCCTCGAAACCACCGGTGTCATGACTCGCGAAGCCGCGCAGAAACAGGCCCTAAGCGCTGTGCGTGGGCTGCGCTACGATCATGACGACTACTTCTGGATCAACGACCTTACGCCCGTGATGGTCATGCACCCCGCCAACCCCAAGCTCGACGGCCAGAACCTCTCGGCCATCCGCGACCCCGATGGTTTCGCCATTTTCAACGAATTCGTGGTCCTGGCTAAGGCCAAAGGTGCCGGCATCGTCAACTACCGTTGGCCCAAGCCTGGCGCCGAAGCCCCGGTGGCCAAGACCTCGTATATCCAATTGTTCGAACCCTGGGGCTGGATTATCGGCTCTGGCGTGTATGTGGACGACGTCCAGGCCGAGTTCAACGGCCAGGTATGGAAAGCCTCGGTGATCGGCTTGGTGATCGCGTTGGTCATGGCCCTGCTGGTGACGTTGATTGCCCGCAGCATCGTGCAGCCGTTGCAGGCCGCGGTGAACGCCATGGGCAATATCGCCAGCGGCGAAAGCGACCTGACCCGCAGCCTCGACACCCACGGGCGCGATGAAGTCACCCTGCTGTCCCAGCACTTCAATACCTTTACTGCCAAGTTGCGCCAGGTGGTCAGCCAGTTGCAGGTGTGTGCCAACGCACTGGGCCAGTCCTCCCAGGAACTGGGCAACAATGCCAGCCAGGCCCACGACCGCAGCCAGCAGCAGTCGCAGCAGATGGAACTGGTGGCCACCGCTATCAATGAAGTCACCTACGGCGTGCAGGACGTGGCCAAGAACGCCGAACACGCCGCCAGCGAAATGCGCGACGCCCAGGCCCAGGCCCAGCAAGGCCAGGTCAATATTGACGGCAGCCTGCAACGGATCGATCAGCTTTCCACCACCATCAGCCAGGCGGTGGATGTGATTCGTACCTTGTCCAGCGAAAGCACCCAGATCGGCGGCGTGCTGGAGGTGATCCGCTCCATCGCCGACCAGACCAACCTGCTGGCGCTCAACGCTGCGATTGAAGCCGCGCGGGCCGGCGAACAAGGTCGGGGCTTCGCCGTGGTGGCCGACGAGGTGCGCCTGCTGGCTCAGCGCACACAGAAATCCACCGCCGAAATCCAAGTGATGATCGAGCGCCTGCAAGGTCACTCCGAAGCGGCGGTCAAGGTTATCAGCGACAGCCACACTGCATCCCAAGCGACCATCGAGCAAGCCGGTCTGGCCGGCGAAAGCCTGAACGCGATCGGCCAGGCCTTGCGCAATCTCAATGGCCTCAACGCCTCGATTGCCAGCGCCACCCTGCAACAGTCCCATGTGGTGGAAGACATCAACCAGAACGTCACCCAGGCGGCCGGCCTGTCCCACAGCACCGCCTTGGCGGCGGAACAATCGAGCCTGGCCAGCACCCAGCTGCGCAGCTTGAGCGAACAATTGGAAGGCTTGCTGCGTCAGTTCAAGGTCTAGCGCTACCCCGCTGTGGGAGGGGCTGGTTCCCTCCCCGGCGGCCTCTGTGTGTTTTGTAGATTGCACACCTCTGGGTACAATCCCCGCCCTCTTCCACTCTCCCAAGGAACCACCATGTCCGGGCTTGAACTGTTCGCCGCCGCGTTGGGGGTGATCGCTGTCTGGCTGACGGTCAAGCAGAACCCCTGGTGCTGGCCCATCGGCCTGGTGATGGTGCTGCTCTACACCTGGGTGTTCTACGACGTGAAACTGTATTCCGACATGCTGCTGCAAGTGGTCTACGCCGCCCTGCAAGTGTATGGCTGGTGGCAATGGACCCGCGCCGGCGAGGTCAAGCAAGGGCGTCAGGTCACTCGACTGGGGGTGCCGGCCATCAGTGCCAGCCTGGCGCTGGGTGCGCTCGGCAGCCTGCTGTTGGGCGCGGCGATGGCGCACTGGACCGACGCCGCGCAACCCTGGCTCGACGCCGCACTCACCGGCTTCAGCCTGGTGGCGCAGGTATGGATGGCGCAGAAGCGCGTGCAATGCTGGCCGTTGTGGATCGCCGTGGATGTGATTTTCGTCGGGCTGTTCCTCTACAAAGGCTTATACCTCACCGCCGCACTCTATGCGCTGTTCACTGTGATTGCCGTGCAAGGCTGGCGCGAGTGGCGCGCCGACCCGGCGTTGCGCACATGAAAGTGGTGGTTTTGGCCGGCCCGGAATCCAGCGGTAAAAGCTGGCTGGCGGCGCAGTTGCAGGCGCAGTTCGGCGGCTTGATGGTCGGCGAATACGTGCGGTATTTCATTGATCATCACCAACGCGACACCTGCCTGGCGGACATCCCGGCCATCGCCCGCGGCCAACTGGCCTGGGAAGACGCCGCCCGCGCCGAGCAGCCCGACCTGCTGATCCTCGACACCCACCTGCTGACCAACCGGCTATGGAGCCAGACCCTGTTCGGCGACTGTCCCACCTGGCTTGAAGATGAATTGCTGGCCCGTCACTACGACCTGCATCTGCTGCTGTCGCCCGACGATGTGGAATGGACCGCCGACGGCCAGCGCTGCCAGCCGCACTTGGCCGACCGCCAGGCGTTTTTCCAGGCGGGCCTGGACTGGCTGCAACAGCACCGACAGCCAACAGTGGTGATCGGAGGCGATTGGGAGGAACGCCGGCAAGCGGCGTTCGCGGCGGTGGGAAAACTGCTCACCCAGCCTCTGTAACCGCGAACGCGCCGACAGAGGCTGGGCGTGGATCAGTAGCCCAAGGACAACCCGGTATTACGACGTGGGTCATTGGCCCCATAGAAGCGGTTGTTACCCACCGGTTTGCCGCCCAGCGACGGCGCCCCCACCAGGATCGCGGCCAGATGGTTGGCGTCCTGCGGCCCGGCGAACTTATGGCCCCAGCTCTCCAGAATCTTCTGGGTATCCGGACTCACCGCAAAGGTTTCCAGGTTGGTGGTCTCTGGCATCCACTGTTGATGGAAACGCGGCGCGTCCACCGCTTCCTGAATGTTCATCTTGTAGTCAATCACATTAAGGATCGTCAGCAACGTCGCGGTGATGATGCGGCTGCCCCCCGGCGTGCCCACCACCATCACGGCCTTGCCGTCCTTGGTCACGATGGTGGGGCTCATGGATGACAGCGGCGCCTTGCCAGGTGCGATGGCATTGGCTTCGCCTTGCACCAGGCCGTACATGTTCGGCACACCGACCTTGACGGTGAAGTCGTCCATTTCGTCATTGAGGATGACCCCGGTCTTGCTCGCCATCACGCCGGCACCGAACCAGTCGTTGAGGGTGTAGGTCACGGATACCGCATTGCCCCACTTGTCGACGATGGAATAGTGCGTGGTGTTGTTGCCCTCATGGGGCGCCACGCCAGGTTTGATCGCCTGGGAGTCGCCTGCCTTTTGCGGCTCGATGGCCGCGCGCAGCTTGGCGGCGTAGTCCTTGTCCAGCAGGTGGTCGATAGGGTTTTGTACGAAATCCGGATCGCCCAGGTAGCTGTTGCGGTCCACGTAAGCGTGACGCATCGCTTCGATCTGGTAGTGCAGGCCTTGGGCCGAGTGATAGCCCAGATCGGCCATCGGGTAGCCTTCGAGGATGTTCATGATCTGGCAGATCACCACGCCACCGGAGCTGGGCGGCGGCGCCGAGACAACATGGTAGCCGCGATAGTCGCATTCGATGGGCGCCAGTTCGCGGGTCTTGTACTTGTCCAGGTCGGCCTGGGTGATGATGCCCTTACCGGCCTGGCTGGAATCCACCAATGCCTTGGCAACCCAGCCTTTATAGAAGCCGTCGCTGCCCTTGGCGGAAATTTCCTTGAGGGTTTTGGCCAGGTCTTTCTGCACCAATTTCTGGCCGACCTGCAGCGGCTGGCCGTTATGCAGGAAGATGCCGCGCATGTCCTTGTCTTTTTCGAACTCGCCGGTGGCGGTGTGCAACAGGTCGATATCGCCCTGCTCCAGGGCGAAGCCGTTTTCCGCCAGCTTGATTGCCGGAGCAATCACCTGGGCACGCTTGAGGGTTCCGTATTTGCTCAGTGCCAACTCCATGCCGGATACCGTACCGGGCACGCCGACCGCCAAATGGCCTTTGGCGCTGAGGCCTTCGACGACGTTGCCGTCCTTGTCCAGGTACATATCCGCAGTGGCGGCCAGCGGGGCTTTTTCGCGGAAATCGAGGAAGGTCTTGCGGCCGTCCGCCAACTGCACGGTCATGAAACCGCCGCCGCCCAAGTTGCCTGCCGCCGGGTACACCACCGCCAGCGCGTAGCCCACGGCTACCGCCGCGTCCACTGCGTTGCCTCCGGCTTTAAGCACATCCACGCCCACGTGGGTGGCCAAATGCTGGGCCGTGACCACCATGCCGTTTTCCCCGGCCACCGGGGCCTGGGACGCTGCGTGCACGCCGCTGACCGTCAACACCAGGGCAGTGGCAATCAATGTGCGGCTCAAAGGTTGGTATTTCATCCATGGCTACTCGGGTTGTTGAGATGCACCAAAATAGCCCGACTCAGATCCAAGCCCCAGCGCGGTGGCGTTTTTATTACAGAACTTGTCGGTCACGGGACGAAGCCATCAATATGCCTGTATTCAGGACCTGTCAGCACCGCTACTGGCATCTGGCATTTATCCCGTTAGAATCAGCCCCCCTGCCCTTTGAGACGAGCCGCCCATGAGCTTTGATTTCGACACGATCCACTCCCGCCTCGGCACCGGTAGTACCAAGTGGAGCCGTTACCCGGCAGACGTGCTGCCAATGTGGATCGCCGACATGGACATCGCCGCGCCGCCGGCGGTGCTGCAAGCCCTGCGCGAGCGTCTCGACCAGCAGATCCTCGGCTACAGCGTGGCCGGCCCGCAGGTGCGCCAAGCCATCGTCGACGATTTGTGGGCCAAGTACGCCTGGCGTGTGCTGCCCGAAGAACTGCTGTTCCTGCCCGGCGTCGAACCTGGCTTCAATATGGCGCTGCATGCCTTTGTGCAACCCGGCCAAGCGGTGGTGCTGCAAACCCCCAACTACCGGCCGATTCGCCTGGCGCCGGGGCACTGGAACCTGCCGCGCATCGAAGTGCCGTTTGAGTTCATCAACGGTGAATACCTGACACCTCTGCCCGCCATGCATCAGGCACTGAACGGCGCCGGCGCGCTGCTGCTGAGCAACCCGCACAATCCCATCGGCAAAGTATTCCCCCGCGAAGAACTGCTGGCCGTGGCCAACGCCTGCCTGGACAACGGCGCGCTGATCATCAGCGACGAAATCCATGCCGAACTGTGCTTCGATGGCCGCCGCCATATCCCCACCGCCAGCCTCAGCCCGCAGATCGCCCAGCGCACCATCACCCTGATGTCGGCGAGCAAGGCCTACAACGTGGCGGGCCTGAAGACCTGCTTTGCGGTGATCCAGAACGCCGAGATCCGCGAGCGTTTCAACAATGCGCGCTGCGGTATGGTCGACAGCGTCAGCCCACTGGGCCTGGAGGCCACGCGTGCCGCCTACAGCCAATGCAGCGAGTGGCTCGACGCGCTGGTCAAGTACCTGCAAGCCAACCGTGATTACCTGCTCAATGCCGTGCAAACCCGATTGCCCGGCGTGGTGATGCATGCGCCCCAAGGCACGTTCCTGGCCTGGCTCGATTGCACGGCCTTGGGGCTGGACGATCCGCAGCAGTTCTTTCTGGAACAGGCCAAGGTCGGCTTGAGCGCGGGGATCGAGTTCGGCGACGACAGCCAGCAATTCGTGCGCCTGAACTTCGGCTGCCCACGGGCGATGTTGGAGGAAGGCTTGCAGCGCATGGAGCGGGCGTTGCGCGAGCGTTAACCGAGCGAGCCGGGTGCGGCCCTCAGCTGAGGCGCCGACCTGGGGTCAGCGTCACCCAATAACGGGTGCGGGCATGTACCTCCAACCCTAACGTCGAGGCCAGCAGGTCGAGGATGCGATCGGTGTCCTCCAACCGAAAGCTGCCGGTGACCCGCAGCGCTTCCAGGCTCGGGTCCCAGCGCAGCACGCCAGGACGGTAGCGTTCCAGTTCCCGCAAAAAATCCCCCAGCGCCTGGTTCTGCGCGGTCAGTACTCCGTCGCGCCAGCCCAATTGCAGCACGTCGAACGGCACCCAGGCACCGAGCCCGGTGGCTTGCAAGGGCGCTTGCTGGCCGCCTTGCAACGTCGCCAATTGCCCGTTCAGGTCGCGTACCTGCACCGCCCCCTTGAGCACCGAGACGCGGCAACCGGCCGCCAGTTGCCGAATGCACACCTGGGCCTGGCTGACCCGCAGTTGGCCATAACGCGTGTTTACGGTGAACGCCGAGTCGCCTGGCACATCAAGGGCCAGTTCACCGTCGACCAGAGTGATTTGCCGCTGCGCCAGGTCCATGTCCACCGCCGTGGCGGTGTTGAGCTGCAGGTTGGCGCCATCGGCCAACGGCAGGCGTTTGCGTTCGCCGGTGGCGGTATGCAGGTCGGCGCGCCAGGCTTCAAGTGGCAGCTGACGGCTGATCAGCCAGGCAGTCGGCACCAGCGCCGCCACCCCCAGCGCACGCTTGAGCACCGCGCGCCGCCCCGGTTGCGGGCGATCCAGACTTGCCATCGCCAGCGCCTGGGGCAAACCGTTGAAGCGCTGGCGCAAGGTCTGGGCTTTTTGCCAGGTCTGCTCATGCTGAGGATGGCTGTCGCGCCAGCGCTGCAACGCGGCGTGATCGCGCTCGGTGGCCGCGCCGGATTCCAGCAACGCCAACCACTGCGCCGCCGCGCGCGCGACATCGCGGCTCACAGGTCCACCAGCAGGCAATGCTCATACGCCTGGGCCATGTAACGCTTGACCGTGCGCTCAGACACCTCAAGCCGCTCGGCAATCTCGCGATACCCCAGGCCTTCCAGTTGGCTCCAAAGAAACGCGCGGCGCACCAGCACCGGCAAACCGTCGAGCAACTCATCCAGGGCTTGCAGGGTTTCCAGCAGCAGCCAACGCTGCTCTGGCGACGGCACGCAGGCTTCGGGCAAGGTGGCCAAGGCATTCAGATAGGCCTGTTCCAGGCTGCGACGCTGATGGAAATTCACCAGCAAGCGCTTGCCCACCGTCACCAGATAAGCACGCGGTTCCTGCATCTGCGCAATGGGCTGGGCACTGGCCAATACCCGCAGGAACGTATCCTGGCTTAAGTCCGCCGCATCCCAGGCATTGCCCAAGCGCCGCCGCAGCCAGTTTTCCAACCAACTGCGATGATCGCGATACAAGCTCGACAGCGTCAGTTCAGCGGCTTGCGTAGGGACAACAGCATCATTCATGGCAAACAACCTGCGCAGCGCGAGTGAGTCTCAAATGAGATTCATTCTATTTAATATCGCGCCGGGATACCACGATCTTTCCTACAAATCTTTCTGAAGGGCGAGCCGTAATGCTGCGCAGAGAAACACAGCCGTCATTCACCGCTATTTCAAAAGCCGCGTGTGCGCAACCACTGCAAAAAGCCTTTCTTCACTGGCACCACCGGGGCTTCCTGGGTCAGCGCCTGGGCGGCGTGTACGCGGAAATCCAGCAGGGTTTTCATGGCGTCGCCAATGTCGTGTCGCGCATCCAGGCACGGCGTCAGGTATTCCTTCTCGATGCGGTACAGGGTGCAGAAGGTCTTGGCGGTGAAATCCGCCAGGGTCGCCTCGTCGGACAGGATGCCCGCCTCGCCGATTACCTCGCCAGGGCCCATGCGCCCGGCTTCGAACTTATGCCCGCCCTTGGTGAGCATCACCGAGACCACTCCGGATTCGACGATAAACAAATGATCGCTGACCTCGCCCGCCGGCAGGATCATCTCGCCGGCGCGATAGGTGCTCAGGGTCATGTTTTGGCTGAAGGTTTCCTTCTCTTCCTGGCGCAGGGTGGAGAAAATCGTCGAGCTGTCCAACAGCGCCCGGGCCCGTGAGGTCACCACCGGCGTGGCGCTCTCGGTGGCCGACAACAGACTCACCCCGGCCGCTTGCAGATGACGGAATGCCAAGTCATACAGTTGGTTGCGTACTTCGCGTTTGAGTGGCATGGCCGGCACGAACCCGCTGATCTCGTATTCCACCCCGCCACTGGCGGACGTTTTGAACGCCACGCTGGGTGCCGGTTTGGCCAGCAACGGCCGGCAGCCTTGCATGGCGCGCTCCAACGCTTCGATCACCGTTTGCGGGCGCGCATGGGGGCTGACTTGCAGGCTGACGGCCAAACCGAACATATCCGCCGGACGCGAAAAATTGATGATCTTAGCCTTGGCCGCCAGGGAATTGGGGATCACCGCCATGCTGCCCTGGGAGGTTTGCAGGCGTGTGGCGCGCCAGTCGATATCGGTGACGCGGCCTTCGGTGCCGTCGATGGAGATCCAGTCATCCAGTTGGTAAGGCTTGGTGGTGTTGAGCACGATTCCGGAAAATACATCGCTCAAGGTGCTTTGCAGCGCCAGGCCGACAATGATCGCCACCGCGCCGGACGTAGCGAGCACGCCTTTGACTGGCAGGTCGAGCACGTAGGCCATGGCGGCGATGATCGCGATCAGGAAAATCACCGCGCCCATCAAATCCTGCAACAGCCGCCCGGTATGGCCGACCCGCTGCATCATCAAGGTGCCGAGCAATACCGTGAGCGTACGGGCCGCGAACAACCACCAGCCGATCTGCAACGCCGTGGCGGCTAGGTGCAGCGCGGTGTTGTCGGCATAAGGCGCCAACTGCATGGGGTTCATGCCGTCGTTAAACAATACGGCGCTGAACACCGCGAAAATCAGCAGCCGCGCCGCCAACTTCCAGTTGTCCAGGTTGGGGGAGATAAGTCGCCAAACGGCGATGTCGATCAGGATCAGCGCCAAGGCGCACAGCATCGGGTGATCAGCGATAAACGAGGGCATCCAGGCGACTCCAGGGCGAATGACGGGAAGATCGCATGAAATGAGATTGTCGGAAACAAATTGTATCGGGATGGGATGGGGCTGCTATGCAGCCCAGCGCAGGGCAAGCCTGCCCACCACAAAAAGCGCGCAAAAAACCGCATCTGTGCTGAGCGAGCTTGCCTCGCGCTAGGCCGGTTTATTCACCACAAAATTTGGGGCGCTTACATCCGCCCGAATTTGCCGGATTGGAAATCAGCAAACGCTTGGTGGATCTCCTGCTCGGTATTCATCACAAACGGCCCATGCCCAACGATGGGCTCATCAATCGGCTCGCCGCTGAGCAGCAACACCTTGGCGTCGTCGTTGGACTCCAATGTCACCTGGCGACCATCGCGTTCGAACAGCGCTAATTGCCCTTGGCGTGCGATTTCCTGCCCATTGATCAGCAGCGTGCCGCGCAGGATCACCAGGGCGGTATTACGCCCTGCATGCAAGTCCAGGGTGACCGGCTTGCCCGGATTAAGGCGCAGATCCCACACATCAATAGGCGTAAAAGTGCGCGCCGGGCCCCTGGCACCGGCGAATTCACCGGCAATCAGGCGCAGCTGTCCGGCGTCGTTGGCCAGGGGCAGTACCGGGATATCGGCGTCGACAATTGTCTGATAACCCGCCTCGGCCATTTTGTCCTTGGCCGGCAGGTTGACCCACAGTTGCACCATCTCCAGCGCGCCGCCACGACGGGCAAAGGCTGGGGAATGGAATTCCTCATGCAGGATGCCCTTGGCGGCCGTCATCCATTGCACGTCGCCGGGGCCGATGGTGCCGCCGGCGCCGGTGGAATCACGGTGCTCGACTTCGCCGTCGTAAACGATGGTTACGGTTTCAAAACCGCGATGGGGATGCTGGCCGACACCGCGACGCTGTTCGGTCGGCGTGAATTCGGCCGGGCCGGCGTGATCCAGCAGCAGGAACGGGCTGATGTGTTTGCCTAGCGAGTCGTAGGAAAACAGCGTGCGCACTGGAAAACCATCCCCCACCCAATGACCGCGAGGACTGGTGTAGATGCCGATTAACTTTTTCATGATGTACCTCCAAAGTGGATACACCATAAGGCCGGCGAAGCGTAAGCACTAGACGGCAAACCTGGCCTGGATTGTCCTATGTATAGGACAGTTCAACAGGCAGGCGCGCGCGCACCGCCAACACCGACCAGCCAAACGCTTGATATATCACCAGCGCCCACACCCCGCCCAGCGCCATCAGCGTCACGCCCCTGGATACAATGCGCTGCAGGCCCAGGCGCATGATGGTGCGTCGGGTCTAGGTGGAACTGACGACCAGCCCAGACACTTGATCAACGGCCCACCGCCCATCGGCGCCCACGATCGCATGGAGCATGCCGATTATGGCCAGTGCCAGATTGTCGAAACATCCCACATAACCGCCGGATAAGCTCTACTCCCCTGCCCTGCAAGCCTCTGCAAAGTCCCTCGTCTGATGACACAGTGCGAGGGATTGCAGATGGTTTGTTTCGTGAAGCTTCTTGGCCGAGAGCGGAATGGTACAACTTAGAGAGTTCCAGAGATTCTCTACGTGACGTTTACGTTCTCGCTCAGGGCCGTTTGGAAAGGCGACCTCCAAAAAGCCAGCCGAGAAGACCCATCAACAGGGTAAGAACACCCGCCACCTCACCGACTACCCAGCTCCTGTGGTGAGCGAGCTTGCCCGCGCTGGGCCGCGCAGCGGCCGGTCCGGACGTTGGGTATTTCAGGTGTGTCGGTGCTGTCTGTGTTTAGGGCTGCTATGCAGCCCAACGCAGGGCAAGCCTGCTCGCCACAACGACAGGCTCAAGTTCCGAGTAAACCTACGGCGCTCATCCGTAGGGAATGCGCCAGCGTAGCGCTGCTTTTTCACCCCACTCTCCCCCCCCACTAAACCGACCGCAACCAAGTCCCCTGCGCTGCGCTGACGCGGTTACGCCCGCCGCTTTTGGCCTGGTACAACGCCAGGTCGGCGTCGTTGAGCCAACTGATGGAGTCGGCGTGCCCCGATTGATAGGGCGCCAGGCCAATGCTCAGGCTGGCGCGCAGGGTCGGGTTTTGGTCGTAGGTCAGCGCATTGAAGCGATCGCGCAGCACATCCATAGCTTGCGTGGCACGGTTGAGCGGCATGTCCGACAGGATCACGCAGAATTCATCACCGCCATATCGCCCCGCCTGGTCGGTGCTGCGCAGGTTCTGGCGCAGTACCTTGCTGAGCTGGCGCAACACGATATCGCCTGTCACGTGGCCGTAGGTGTCATTGATAAGTTTGAAGTGGTCGATGTCGATCAGGGCAATCACCGCGCCCCGCTGTTCATCGCGACAACGCTGGAACTCGATTTCCAACTGATCTTTCCACGCACCGTGGTTGAGCAGGCCGGACAAGCTGTCAGTACGGCTCAGGGCCAGCAGTTCGCGCTTGTGCCGGGACAAGTTCTGAGCCTGTCGATAGCAGATCCAACCGAGCACCAATGGATACAGCATCAGGATCGGCAGGCAGGCGTATAGCTGGGCCTGGCTTGTCATGGCGATAAAACCCGGTGCCACCCACCACCACCCGATGGCGACACCCAGCGCCTGCGCCAGCCAGCCGGCCAACACAAAGCGCGGCCCGCCAATGGATACGTTGTTCATGGACATCATCGACAGCACGGTGACACTGGGCAGCGGATTGAACTGCATGGCGGCGACCCAGAAGCCGCCGCAAAACGAATCGAACAGCAGATGGCGGCGTTCGCTGCGTAGGGTTTGGCTGGTGCGTAGGGTCAGTTGGAATGACACGTGGGGCCAGACAAATGCATTGATCAGCATCCAGGCCCACACCCACGGCGGAGGCTCCAGGGGGTATATGGCAAAAACCACGCACACTACGCCCAGGGCCAATCCCAGGGCACGGGTTTTGTAGAGGCGAATGGCGAGCGGAAGTCCTTTTCCTCCGACGCTGGGCATGGCGGGGGTCAATCCTGGAGGAATGCCTGGAGTCTATCAGGGCGACGGCAAATTGCCACCACGGCAACAGGAACATTGCTCAGTGGGAAAAGCCCCGTGCCAGCATCAACGCCACACCCAACAACAAAACTGCCGTGGTGCGTTGCAACAACACGCGGCGCTTGGGGTTTTCCAGCACATGCTTGATACGCTGGCCGAAATAGCAATACAAGCAGCCACTGGCGAATTGCAGCAACAGAAAGGTCAGCCCGAGGATGGCGATTTCCGCCGCCGAGCTTTGCTCCCCGGCCCCGGCGAACTGCGGGAACACCGCGCTGAACATAATGATGGTCTTGGGGTTGGAAAACCCCGTCAGCAAGCCTTTGCCAAACAGGCTGCGCGGGCCTTCCACGCCGCCGGCCCTGTGGATCGACACGCCGTTGCTGGTCCACTGTTTGTAGGCCAAGTACAGGATGTAGGCCACGCCGACAAACTGGATGGTCTGGGTAATGGCGAGGTTGCCCTTGATCAGTTCCGAGAAGCCCACGGCAAAGATCAGGATCGAAATCAGGTACGACACACTGGCGCCGATCTGCGCCGGGATGGAACTGCGCAGGCCGTCCTTCAAGCCCAGGCTCAGCAAGAGCAGGGTCATGGGGCCAGGGCTGAAGGTCATGGTGGCGCAAAACAACAGAAAGTAGAGGAACGAAGAGAGTGTTAACGCGGTTGTCATGGTCCTGGACCTTGGGTAGGAGAGTCGACTTTCTTGGCCTTGAGCACCCTCTTTGGCTCTCAGCGGTTTTCTGGATGCGCACATATAAGTCGTCATAAAAAATGCGGAACCCATTGCTCACTTGCAGGGAAATCGCCGTATCCAAGCGAGGTGGCCGGCAGTCTAGAGGAGCGACGTTGCACCAGGCAGGTAAAGTGATGCCTAATCCGGCCTCACTTCACCGGTAAAAACACCAGCAAAGACAAGGAAGGTTTATGTTTGTATCCGCCATCGCCTTTGTGGACGGCACGCCGAAGGTGCAGCAGATCGTCGAAGCGTTCAGCCAGGCTATTGAAAACGGCGAATGGGCACCGGGTAGCAAATTGCCGTCGGTGCGCGAGTTGACCCAGACCCTGAGCGTCAGCAAATTCACCCTCAACGAAGCCCTCGACCGTCTGCGCGGCCGCAACCTGCTGACCTCCAGCCAGGGCCGCGGCTACTTTGTGGCGATGGACAGCACGCGGCCGGCCTCCTCTACCTGGGTCGACCTGCTGCCCCAAGACCTGCTCAGCGTCTTGCGTCGCCCGCTGGTGACGGCCGACAGCGACCTGCGCCCCGGCGGCGGCCATCTGCCCGAAACGTGGTTGAACGGCGAGGCGATCCGCCAGGCCATGCGCAGCGTGGTGCGCGCGCCGTCGCTGCGCATCGCTGGGCTGGGTACGCCGGCCGGTCTACTGCCGCTGCGCCAGGCCCTGCAACACAAGTTGCACGGTGACGGATTGTCGGTGCCGGTGGAGCAAATCATCACCACCCCCAACACCGTGCAAGGCTTGGACATGCTTATGCGCCTGCTGGCGCGCCCCGGCGATACGGTGTTGCTGGATGCGCCGTGTTATTTCAACTTCCACGCCAATCTGGCGCTGCATGGGGTCAAGGTGGTGACCATTGAGCGTCGCCCGGACGGCTTCGACTTTACCGCTCTGGAACAGCTGCTGGCCGAACACCGTCCCAGCCTGTACCTGACCACCAGCGTGCTGCATAACCCTACCGGCCATTCGTTCAGCCCGAGCCAAGCGTTCCGCCTGCTGCAGCTGACTCAGCATTACCACTGCCATATCGTCGAAGACGACCTCTACGGTGACTTGCACCCCAACCCGCCGCCACGCCTGGCCAGCCTCGCCGGTCTTGAGCAGGTGACTTACCTGTCGGGGTTTTCCAAGATCCTCAGCGCCAACACCCGCGTCAGCTACGTGGTGGCCGCGCCGCAATTGGCGGCCAACTTGACCAATATGAAGTTGATGAGCGGCGGCGTGACCTCAGAGCTGTTCGAGCAAATCGTCTACCGCATGCTCAGCGAAGGCAGCTACGCCAAGCACCGCAAACGCATGGTGCAACGGCTGATGGAGGCCGGCGGTCGCGTGGAGCAATGGCTCAGGCGTTGTGGTTGTGAACTGCCAATGGCCTATGAAGGCGGCATGTTTATTTGGGCACGCCTGCCGCCGGGAGTGAACGGCGAACTGCTGGCCCAGGAGGCGTTGAAGCGCAGCATGGTGCTGGCGCCGGGGGCGTTATTCGGCTACGACCCGATCCATCGTGATTCGATGCGCTTTAATGTGGCCCACAGCGACGACCCACGCGTGCAACGTGTCTTCGAAGCCCTGCTGCGCGGGGGGGCCGGCAAGTCTGGCAACTGATCGCGCTAAGGCGATATGCCAGTTTTTTGCTTCGCCGTGTATCTGCCTGCGCCCAGATACACTGCAATACAAAACGTACAAGGCATCGCCGGCAACAGTGGCTAGACTGCGCCGCAACGAGCATTTAACGAGGAAGGCAGCATGGATCATGTCGATCATATCCTGATCGTCGATGACGACCGGGAGATCCGCGAACTGGTGGGCAATTACCTGAAAAAAAATGGCATGCGCACCACCGTGATCGCCGATGGCCGGCAAATGCGCAGCTTCCTGGAAACCACCCCCGTAGATTTGATCGTGCTGGACATCATGATGCCCGGCGATGACGGTTTGCAGCTGTGCCGCGAGCTGCGGGTAGGCAAGCACAAGGCCACGCCGGTGCTGATGCTGACCGCCCGCAATGACGAAACCGACCGCATCATCGGCCTGGAAATGGGCGCCGACGATTACCTGGTCAAGCCCTTCGCGGCCCGTGAGCTGCTGGCACGTATCAATGCGGTGCTCCGCCGCACGCGCATGCTACCGCCCAACCTGGTGGTCACCGAAACCGGGCGCCTGATCCGCTTCGGTCGCTGGCGCCTGGACACCACCGCGCGCCACCTACTTGACGACGACGGCACCCTGGTGGCCCTGAGCGGTGCGGAATACCGTCTGTTGCGGGTGTTTCTCGACCACCCCCAACGGGTGCTCACTCGTGACCAATTACTCAACCTGACCCAGGGCCGCGACGCCGATCTGTTCGACCGTTCTATCGACTTGCTGGTCAGTCGCCTGCGCCAACGACTGTTGGATGATGCCCGTGAGCCGGCCTATATCAAGACCGTGCGCAGCGAGGGCTACGTGTTCTCACTGCCGGTGGAAATCCTTGAGGCCGATCAATGAGCCTGCGGCTCGGCTGGCCCCGCACCCTGGCGTCGCAATTGTCGCTGATTTTCCTGATCAGCCTGGTGTGCGCCCATGGGCTGTCGTTCAGTGCACAGTTTTACGAGCGCTATATCAGCGCGCGCACGACGATGCTGGGCAACCTGGAAAACGACGTGGCCACCTCGGTGGCGATCCTGGACCGCCTGCCTGCCGATGAGCGCGCCAGTTGGCTGCCACGCCTGAACCGCCAGAACTACCGTTACCTGCTCAACGCAGGCGAGCCGGGCCGCCCCTTGCCCAGCGATGACATGCCCATGGCCGCCACCTCGATTGCCGAGGCCCTGGGCGAGCGTTATGCGCTGACCTTTCGCGATATTCCGGGCGCGCAGAAGCATTTCCAGGCGCACCTGACACTGGCCGACGGGAGTCCTATCACCGTGGATGTGCGCCCCGCCGCCGTCCCGGTGGCCTATTGGTTACCGGTGGTGCTGGTGCTGCAACTGGCGCTGCTGCTGATCTGCACCGGGTTAGCCGTACGCCTGGCCATTCGCCCACTGACGCGCCTGGCCCATGCCGTGGAAACCCTGGATCCCAACGCACATCCCACGACACTCGATGAACGTGGGCCCACCGAAGTGGCCCATGCCGCAGCGGCGTTCAATCGCATGCAGCAACGGATCGCCGACTACCTCAAGGAACGCATGCAGATCCTCGCGGCGATTTCCCACGATCTGCAAACACCGATCACCCGTATGAAGCTGCGCGCCGAGTTCATGGAGGACTCCACCGACCGCGAAAAACTCTGGAACGACCTGGGGGAAATGGAGCACTTGGTACGCGAAGGCGTGGCCTATGCGCGCAGCGTCCACGGCGCCAGCGAAACCAGCCAGCGCATCGACCTGGACGCCTTTCTCGACAGCCTGGTGTTCGACTATCAAGACATGCACAAACAGGTCAGCCTCAGTGGCAAGAGCGCGGCGATACTCGACACGCGCCCCCACGCCCTGCGCCGGATTCTGGTGAACCTGGTGGACAATGCCCTCAAGTTCGCCGGCTCCGCCCATCTGGAAGTGGCGGCCACCCCCAACGGTGAACTGTCGATCAAGGTACTGGATAACGGGCCAGGCATTGCCGAGGCTGAATTGCCCCAGGTGCTGCAACCCTTCTACCGCGTTGAAAGCTCACGCAATCGCGGCACCGGCGGCACCGGCCTGGGCCTGGCCATCGCGCAACAGTTGGCCGTGGCCATCGGCGGTGCGCTGACCTTGAGCAACCGCCCCGAGGGCGGGCTCTGCGCGCAAGTCAGGTTGCCCCTGTAAGGGTGCGACGACGTAACCAGCTCGGTCCGTTGACCAACCCTGTTACACACCATATAGTGTGCCCACAAACAAAACAGACCACTACATAGTGTGCGCCATCGGTGCTTACCGACCACACTCTGCGCAGTATTTCAATGCCTTGAAGCCTGCAAATCATCTATTTTTTGCACGGGCCCACCCCCGTCAGACCAGACCAGGAAGGAATATTTCGATGCTGAGTTGGGATGAAGTCGACAACGAAGACACCGGCCCAGCGGTGATCAAAGGCGCCAACGCCGGCCATGCCACCGAAGCCAACATGGACCGCCTCGACGGTGCCGGCGCCGCCGCCGCCATTGAAGCCCGCGCCGTCACCGCCAGTGACTCCGCCGCCATCGTGCGCGCCAAGGCCGCCCTGGACAAACTCGACATCGCCGAAGGCCTCGCCGAAATCGAAGGCGCCTCCGCACGCGTCGCCGTCGACGAAAAGCGCATGATCAACTGCCGCGCCGACCTCAACCAGCTGGTGCCCTTCAAGTACGACTGGGCCTGGCAGAAATACCTCGACGGCTGCGCCAACCACTGGATGCCGCAAGAGGTCAACATGACCGCCGACATCGCCCTGTGGAAAAACCCCGAAGGCCTTACCGACGACGAACGCCGCATCGTCATGCGTAACCTGGGCTTCTTCTCCACTGCGGATTCGTTGGTCGCCAACAACCTGGTGCTGGCCGTGTACCGCCTGATCACCAACCCGGAGTGCCGCCAATACATCCTGCGCCAGGCCTTCGAAGAAGCGATCCACACCCACGCCTACCAGTACTGCATCGAAACGTTGGCCATGGATGAAGGCGAGATCTTCAACATGTACCACGAGATCCCATCGGTGGCGAAGAAAGCCGCCTGGGGCCTGAAGTACACCCGTTCGATCTCCGATCCGAAGTTCGAAACCGGCACCGTCGACACCGACAAAGAACTGCTGCGCAACCTGGTAGCCTACTACTGCGTACTCGAAGGCATCTTCTTTTATTGCGGCTTCACCCAGATCCTCTCCATGGGCCGCCGCAATAAAATGACCGGCGTGGCCGAGCAGTTCCAATACATCCTGCGCGACGAGTCGATGCACCTGAACTTCGGTATCGACGTGATCAACCAGATCAAAATCGAAAACCCACACCTGTGGGATGCCGAGATGAAGGAAGAAGCGACCCAGATGATCCTGCAAGGGACCCAACTGGAGATCGAATACGCGCGCGACACCATGCCGCGCGGTGTATTGGGCATGAACGCGGCGATGATGGAGGATTACCTCAAGTTCATCGCCAACCGTCGCCTGTCGCAGATTGGCTTGAAGGAAGAGTATCCAGGCACGACCAACCCGTTCCCGTGGATGAGCGAGATCATGGACTTGAAGAAAGAGAAAAACTTCTTCGAAACCCGCGTGATCGAGTACCAGACCGGCGGTGCGCTGAGCTGGGATTGATCCACAAACACGCATCAATGTGGGAGCGGGCTTGCCCGCCCCAACATGGGCGCCGCGGTGCGCTACAGACTTTGCTAATAGCCTTTTATGCCTAACCAAACCATCAAGACCCCCTGCGTCGGCCTGTGCTCCACCGTGTACGGTGACCTGGTCTGCCGGGGTTGCAAGCGTTATCACCATGAAGTGATCCAGTGGAATGGCTACAACGCCGAGGAAAAGCGCGCGGTGTGGCAGCGTCTGGAGCAGTTGCTGGTGCAGGTGATGGCCAGCAAGTTGGAAGTGTTCGACCCCCAGCGCTTGCGTCAGCAGCTGCAGGACCGCCAGATCCGTTTTATGCCCCAGCAGTCGCCATATTGCTGGGCGTATCAGTTGATCGCGCGCGGTGCGCGGGTGATCTCCCGCCTGGACGCTTACGGTCTGGCGCTGTTGCCGGAGTTTCGCGAACGCCATCTGGCGGATTTGCGCGATGCCATCGATCGGGAGTTTTTCCTGTTGTCCGAGGCGCATTACCAGCGATATATCGCGCCGAATTTCCTCAAGGACGCCTTTGGGCCTGCTCTGATTGCCGCCATGTAGCGCTCGAATTCAGGCCGTTGTGTGTCACTTAATACCGCTCCATTCCTCGCGTGTGGTTAAAATGCCGCCCGCTCAATCACCGACGCTCAACGATGACCCCAGACGCACTCGCTACCCTCCACGCTCACCTGCTGACGGCCCTGGCCAACCCGCCCAGTGAAACCCGACGCCTGTTCCACGGCCGTGGTCGTTGCTGGCCGGGCCTGGAGCAACTGACGGTGGATTGGCTGCAAGGCGTGCTGCTGGTCTCGTTATTCAAGGAGCCGCAGGCGGCACAGCTGGAAGCCCTGAAACAGCTGCTGCAAAGCGAGTTCAGCGCTAACACAATCGCCCTGCAACACCGTTACTTGCCACAAAGCACCACCGAATGGCTGGTGGGGCAAGCGATCGACGAGCAGATCATCACCGAGGGTGGCCTGCGTTACCTGATCGACCTGGGTAAAAAGCAAAACACCGGGTTGTTCCTCGATATGCGCTACGGGCGCCAATGGGTGCGCGAACAGGCCAAGGGCCAGCGCGTGCTCAATCTGTTTGCCTACACCTGCGGCTTTTCCGTGGCGGCCATCGAAGGCGGTGCCGAGCATGTGGTGAATCTGGACATGGCACGCGGCGCCCTGAGCCGTGGCCGCGACAATCATCGGCTCAACGGCCATGACCTGAGCCGCGTCACGTTTCTGGGCCATGACCTGTTCAAATCCTGGGCAAAAGTGATCAACAACGGCCCCTATGATCTGGTGATCATCGACCCGCCATCGTTCCAGAAAGGCAGTTTTCTGCTGACCAAGGACTACCAGCGCGTGCTGCGACGCCTGCCGGAACTGCTGACCGCTCAGGGCACGGTGCTGGCGTGCATGAACGATCCGGCCTTCGGCGAAGACTTCCTGATCGATGGCGTGACCCGCGAAGCGCCGGGGCTGCATTTCGTGCAGCGTCTGGCGAACCCGCCGGAATTTCCCGACATCGACCCACAAAGTGGCCTCAAAGCCCTGGTGTTTCGCCAGGGCTGATGCCGAAACGTCCTACGCTTGCTACCCTAAGCAAGACGCCGGGCGGTGAACCTTATCCCCCCCTTCCCGGTCGATACCTGCATTCCCCGGCCAGACTCGACCGCGTCACGTTGTCGGCTGCCCCGTTCCACCTTTGGAGAACCGCCCGTGATATCGACCCTGCATGTAGCCAGAATCAAAGCCTGGGGCGCCCACGGCTTTACCGCCACCGGTGTGGTCCTGGCCTTCCTGGCCACCCTGGCCCTGCTGGAAAACTCGCCCAAGGCTTGCCTGCTGTGGCTGGGCCTGGCGCTGGTGGTGGATGGCCTCGACGGCTCCCTGGCGCGGCGCGTCAATGTCAGCACGGTACTGCCGAGCTTCGACGGTTCGGTGCTGGATTTGGTGATCGATTACCTCACCTACGTGTTTATCCCCGCGCTGTTTATCTACCGCTACATCGACCTGCCGGACTTCACCCATCTGTTTACCGTGTCGGTGATCCTGGTGTCGTCGTTGTTCTGCTTCTGCAACGTCAACATGAAAAGCAAGGACAACTATTTCGTCGGCTTCCCCGCCGCCTGGAACGTGGTAGCCCTGTGCGTGTACATCATCCAGCCAGACGCGTGGGTCACCTTGCTGACGGTCATCGGTTTGGCCCTGCTGACCGTCACGCCGATGAAGTTTCTGCACCCGTTTCGGGTCAAGCGCTTTATGCCGATCAATATCGCGGTGACCACCATCTGGTTGCTGTGCAGCTTTTTGATGGTCGTGGATTATCCCAACACCAATCCGTGGACATTCGGCTTGTGGTCGCTGATGTCGGCATACTTTCTGGGGATTTGCATCTGGCGCACCGCGATGGAGTGGCTGGGCAACCACAAATAGCCAAATAGGTGGGAGGGGGCTGCCCCCGATTGCGATGTGTCAATCAGCTTATCTGTCACTGATACACCGCAATCGGGGGTAAGCACCCTCCCACAGTTGGTTCTGCATACATTCGGCAGGTAAGATGGCGACCTTCCGCATAGCGCCCTGCCAACCATAAGCCCTGCCCATGCCCTTCGAACTCAGCGTTGATCTCACCACCCTCGCCATCCTCGCCGTCGTGGCCTTTATTGCCGGTTTTATCGATGCCATCGCCGGCGGTGGCGGGCTGTTGACCACCCCGGCGCTGCTCACCGCCGGCATGCCGCCGCACTTGGTGCTGGGCACCAACAAGCTCAGTTCCACCTTCGGCTCGGCCACCGCCAGTTTTACTTTTTACCGCCGCAAGCTGTTTCACCCGCGTCAATGGATGCACGCCATCGTCGGCACGCTGGTGGGCGCTCTGGCCGGTGCGGTGGTCGCCCACTACCTGCCAGCCGAGGCCCTGAACAAAATGCTGCCGGTGATCGTATTCGCCTGCGGCCTGTACCTGTTGTTCGGCGGCACGCCCAAGGCGCCGCTGGACGTCGACGCGCCGATCAAGAAAAAGTGGCAGGCCACCCAAGGCTTCGGCCTGGGCTTCTACGATGGCGTAGCAGGCCCGGGCACCGGGGCGTTCTGGACCGTCAGCACCCTGCTGCTGCACCCCATCGACCTGGTCAAGGCCAGCGGTGTGGCACGCAGCATGAACTTCGTCAGCAACGCGGCAGCGCTGTCGGTGTTTATCTTCAACGGTTCGGTGGACTGGATAGTCGGCCTGGCGATGGGGATTTCGGTAATGGGCGGGGCCTTCTTTGGCGCTCGCAGCGCGATCAGCGGCGGCGCCAAATTCATTCGTCCGGTGTTTATCACCGTGGTACTCGGCCTGACCGTGCGCTTAGCCTGGCAGCACTGGTTCAGCGTGGCCTAAGCGGCGCGCCACATAGAGGTCGATCAGGTAGCGCGCAATCGAACGCGACGCCGGCAACGGCGGCAGGTCATGGATGTTGAACCACTGCGCGTCCTCGATCTCGTCGGCCTGGGGCACGATGTCGCCACCGGCGTACTCGGCATGGAAGCCGAGCATCATCGAATGGGGGAACGGCCAGCACTGGCTGCCCATGTACTGGATATTCTGCACCTCCACCTGCACTTCCTCGCGCACCTCGCGAATCAGGCAGTCTTCGGCCGACTCCCCCGGCTCGGCAAACCCGGCCAACGTGCTATAGACCCCGGTCACAAAACGCGGCGAACGGGCCAGCAGGATTTCGTCGCCACGGGTCACCAGCACGATCATGCTCGGCGAGATGCGCGGGTAACTGCGCAGGTCGCACGCCTGGCAATACATTGCGCGTTCCCGTGGCACTTGCACCATGGCCAGGCCGCAGCTGCCGCAAAAGCGGTGCTCGCGGGCCCAGGTGCCGATCTGCGCGGCGTAACCCAGCACTTTGTACAGGGTGTGATCGCCTTGCAGCATAAAACCGCGCAAGCCCTGCCAACTGCAGCCGAGCACATCGCTGGGGGCGTTGAGCTCCAGCAGGTACACCGGCTCGCCGTCGAGGTGGCCGATACCGTGTTCGGCGAACACCGAAAGGTCCTGACGCTTGAGCCACTCCCGCGGAAACAGCGGGCCATTGGCGTCATGTAAAAAGCCTTCGCGGCTGCGGGCGACAGCCCAGCCGCCAGGGGTGTCGTTGTCCAGAAGCGTTGTGGTAATCCAGCCTGGGGTCATGTCTATCAATCCACGAATTCGGGTGTCTGCTTGCTCATATGGGCCGCGATGGCCACACGCAGGTCGTTGGATTGCAACATAGCCGAGTTCCAGGTGGCAACGTATTCCAGCCCGTCATTGACTGTATGGTCACGCATATAGCTGATCATTGCCTTGGTGCCGGTGACGGCAATCGGCGATTTGGCCGCGATGTCCCGGGCGATCTCCAGCACGCCGGCCAACAGGCTGTCGTGATCGGCATACACACGGTTGACCAGGCCGATGCTGCGCGCCTCTTCTGCACCGAACATGCGCCCGGTGTAAGCCAGTTCGCGCAGCATACCGTCGCCGATGATGCGCGGCAGGCGTTGCAGCGTGCCGACGTCGGCGGCCATGCCGATATCGATTTCCTTGATGGAGAACTGCGCATCTTCGGCGGCATAGCGCATGTCACAGGCACTGATCAGGTCGATCGCGCCACCGATGCAATAGCCCTGGATCGCCGCCAGCACTGGCTTGCGGCAATTGTCCACGGCATTGAACGAGGCTTGCAGTTCGAGGATCTTGCGCCGCAGCAAGCGCGCGTTGCGGCCCACGTCTTTGCCCAGGTCATTGGCCACCGAGGCCAGCATCATCAGGTCGATACCGGAGGAAAAATGCTTGCCGGCACCGCTGAGCACCACGGCGCGCACGGCGTCGGTGTCGTCGATCCATTGGAAAATGTCGATGATCTCGGTCCAGAACGCGGCGTTCATCGCGTTGATTTTTTCCGGGCGGTTGATCTGCACATGGGCAACGTTGCCGTTGAGTTCGACGACAAAGGCTTGGTATTCGGACATGGCCATGATCCCTGACTGGCGAAGGTGAAGGCCCAGACTATAACAAGGGTGCGCGACGGCGCATCGGCCAAAAGCGGGACTGGCCAGCGGGATGGAAAAGAGGCTGGATAAAACCCGGCGCACACGCCATCCTTCGTGCTTTGAGCCGCGCAATGTGCGGCGTTCGACGTTTAAAGGATATGCCCATGCACGCCCAGCCCCTCTCCCCCGCCGATTTCGCCGCCCTGGAAGACACCCTGCTCAAGTACGGCGATGACCACTCCGTGTTGAACGTGGCCGAACTCGACGGCTATTTCACCGCGCTGGTCTCCGGCCCGGCGCCGGTAGACATCGCCGAGTGGTTCCCGGCGATCTGGGGCGGCCAGAACCCCGAGTGGGAAAGCGCCGACGAGGCGCAGCAGTTTCTGGACCTGTGCGTGCGCCACCTCAACACCCTGGCGGCGCAACTGGCCGGCGACGCCCAGGGCTTCACGCCGCGCTTTGACGAAACCGAGCATCGGGCACAGACGGTGACCCTGGCTGAAGAATGGTGCTTCGGCTATATCCGTGGCGCTGCCATCGGAAACTGGCCGCCACTGCCGACGGAACAGGCGGCGAACCTGGAGAAAATCTCCTGGTGCGCCGAACAGGACAACTTTGAATTGCCCGCCGACCTGGATATCCCGGCCCACCAGCAGCGCGCCGGCCAGATCGAACCGGCGGCGCGGGCGTTGCATGATTACTGGTCGAGCCAGCGCTAAGCCTCGACAGCACGGCATCAATGCCCGATTATTCGGGTCCGCCCCGTCGGCCACTCCGTGCCACCTTGCCTTGAATCAGGAGCCTTGTACCTTGAGTTCGCAGAAAACCGTGACCGTTACCCCGCCCAACGCCCCGCTCATCGGCAAGGTCGCGCCCCCCGGCTCCAAATCCATTACCAACCGTGCATTGCTGCTGGCGGCCCTGGCCAAGGGCACCAGCCGTTTGAGTGGTGCACTGAAAAGCGACGACACTCGTCACATGTCGGTGGCCCTGCGCCAGATGGGCGTGATCATCGATGAACCGGATGACACCACGTTCGTGGTCACCGGTCAGGGCAAGTTGCAGTTGCCGGCGCAACCGCTGTTCCTCGGCAACGCTGGCACCGCCATGCGCTTTCTCACCGCCGCCGTGGCCACCGTGCAAGGCACCGTGGTGCTCGATGGCGACGACTACATGCGCAAGCGCCCCATTGGCCCGCTGCTGGCCACCCTCGGGCAGAACGGCATCCAGGTCAACAGCTCGAGCGGCTGCCCGCCAGTCACCGTGCACGGCACGGGCAAGGTGCAGGCCAAGCGCTTCGAGATCGACGGCGGGCTGTCCAGCCAATACGTATCGGCCCTGCTGATGCTCGCCGCCTGCGGTGAAGCGCCGATTGAAGTGGCGCTGACCGGCAAGGACATTGGCGCCCGTGGCTATGTGGACCTGACCCTGGACTGCATGCGCGCCTTCGGAGCGCAGGTCGATGCCGTCGACGACACCACCTGGCGCGTCGCCCCCACTGGCTACACCGCCCATGACTACCTGATCGAACCCGACGCCTCCGCCGCCACCTACCTGTGGGCCGCCGAAGTGTTGACTGGCGGGCGTATCGACATCGGTGTAGCGGCCCAGGATTTCACCCAGCCGGACGCCAAGGCGCAGGCGGTGATCGCCCAGTTCCCGGATATGCAGGCCAAGGTGGTGGGCTCGCAGATGCAGGACGCGATCCCCACCCTGGCGGTGCTGGCGGCGTTCAACAACACCCCGGTACGCTTTACCGAACTGGCCAACCTGCGCGTCAAGGAATGTGACCGGGTGCAGGCGCTGCATGACGGCCTGAATGAAATCCGCCCCGGCCTGGCGACCATCGAAGGCGACGACCTGCTGGTGGCCAGCGACCCGGCGTTGGCCGGCACCGCCTGCACCGCGCTGATCGACACCCACGCCGACCATCGCATCGCCATGTGCTTTGCCCTGGCCGGGTTGAAGGTGGCGGGCATTCGCATCCAGGACCCGGACTGCGTGGCCAAGACCTATCCCGACTACTGGAAGGCCTTGAGCAGCCTGGGTGTCGCGCTGACCTATTGAGCCCGGCGCGCCGGAATGGGGAGGACTGAACATGAACATTCGCCAACCCTGCCCACCCGGCGCCTGCGTATGCGAGCGCGAGCAATTGCTGCAAGCGCCCGACGCGGACCTGCGCATCCTCGGCCTGACCCGCCAGGAAGAGAAGCGCCTGCTCGAACGCCTGGAAAACCTACAAAACCTGCAAGACCTGGAACGCATGCAGCAACGCATGTATGAACTGCTGGGCATCCGCGTACACATCGCGCCGGGCCACACCGAAGTCAAAAGCATGCGCGGCATTCAGATCGTCATCGACGACCTGCCCGGGCTATGTCGCAAAACCCGCCAAGCGATTCCGGCGGCGATTCGCCGGGGCATGGAAAAACGCCCGGAGATTGCCTACCGCCTGCTGGACGCCCACGACCTGTTTCGCGACGGGTAAGTCAGCCCGTCACCGTTTCGGCCTTGAACAGCCCCTGGCCCACGGTTCTCGCGGTGCTCAAATGGGCCTCTGCGCTGCCGCTTTCCGAGTCCAGTAGCAGGTCGGATGTGAGTACCTTCGCGCCACAGTAATCAAAGATGCCGTAGTCAATCTGCGTGTGCATCGATTGGGCATAACCATGCCGTTCGTACGCGCTGAAGTCCGCCGCGCCAAGCGCCAGCAGGTGCACGTGTAAATGCCCGAGTTTTTTCACCACTGGGGTGTCCGGGCCGTAGTCGATGGCCCAACCGTTGACGAATACACGGTCAATCCAACCCTTGAGCAGGCCGGGCATCGACCACCAATAAATGGGAAACACCAGAACCAACGCATCGGCGCGGTCGATGCGGGCCTGTTCGGCCAGCACATCGGCCGGTGGTGCGGCGCGTTCGCGATGCACCCGATGGTCGGCAGCGCTGTAACGCGGGTCGAAGCCCTCGGCGGCGAGGTCGGCGATTTCAGAGGTGTGATCCGATAGGCGCAGGCCATGGGCAACCTGGGCGGCAATGCTGTGGGTCAGGGATTGTGGGTCGTGATGAGCGACAACGATCAGTGCGTGCATGACATTCACTCCGGTTCGGTTTAGGCTCTGGGCTTAAGTTACGAACAGTAAGTTACTTTTGGTATATAAGCATGTCAAGCCACGAATCTCCTGCACCCCGCCGTCGTCTGTCCCGTGAAGATCGCCTGCAACAATTATTGGAGGTGGCCTGGCAGCTGGTGCGCGATGAAGGCACCGATGCCCTGACCCTGGGCCGGGTGGCAGAACTGGCGGGCGTCACCAAGCCGGTGGTCTACGACCATTTCGTCACCCGCGCGGGGTTACTGGCGGCGCTGTACGAAGATTTCGACGCGCGCCAGAACCAGGCGTTTGTCGACGCACTCGACACCAGCGACGCCACCCTGGAAGGCCGCGCCGGAGTGATTGCCGCGTGCTACATCGATTGTGTGCTATTGCAGGGCCGGGAAATCCCAGGCGTGATCGCGGCCTTGAACAGCTCCCCGGAACTGGAAACCCTCAAGCGTAAGTACGAAGCGATCTTCCTCGACAAATGCCGCGATGCTCTGGCGCCCTTCGCCCCCTCCGGCACAGTGCCTCAAGCCGGCTTGAGGGCCATGCTCGGGGCGGCCGAAGCGTTGTCCCACGCAGCGGCCAATGGCGAAGTCAGCCGTGAAGAAGCTCAGCAGGAATTGCAGGCGATCATTTCAGCGATGATCAACCGCGCTCGCCCGTGACGAACGCCTGCACCTTGCGCGCCAGCTGATCCAGGTGGCGGTCGCGCTGGCGCTCGGCGTCGACCATTGCGCGTTTGCCGTGTCGTTGCAGCAGGTAGGTATGGATCTGCTGCACCTCCAGCGAGCGGTAGATCGCGGCCACGTCCAGCACGCCCATCAGCCCGTCGGTGCCGTAGCTACGCGTGTTCATCAGCACCTGGGTGTCGCGTGCGCCGCGCACCTGGAACCCCATGGCCTCGAAGGCCGGCACCTTTTCCACCGAGCAAGCCAGCTCCGCATGGGGGTAGCGAGCCAGCACGTCCTGCATCATGGCGCGCCCTACCCCGTGGCGCCGCGAACCGGCCTGCACGGCCATAAAGGGAATGCCACAGGCCTCGGGGTCATCCTTGACCGGTAAACACAACAGAAACCCGATCACCTGTTCCGGATCCTCGGCATCCGTCGCCACCACCAGCTCCACCGCGATGCCCTTCTCACCGTTCAACGCCTCCAGATACAAGTGCACCTCGAAGCCGATGGCGTATTGGTAGATGTTGTACAGCAGGTTGCTGGGGGGCAACGCGACGCTGCTGATATCGGTGAGGTTGTCCACCACCATCTGCAGGATCTGACCATTGATAGGCTCGGGGCACGGCGTGGTGTAACGGGTAAGGCTGAACATGCACATTCCTGGGGGTTGGGCTTCAAGGCAGCGGCGATTGTACCTGTTACACCCGGTTCATGGCCCGCACACCTCACGCAGGCAACTGCGCAGCCAGCGGTGGGCCGGGTCTGCGTCCAGTCGCGGGTGCCAAAGCATGGCCACGCTGAAGGTGGGCAGGCTCAGAGGCAGTTCAAAGCAGAACAGCTCGTTGCGCTGGGCAATATAGCGTTCGGGGACGCTGGCAATCAGGTCGGTGTCCCGTGCCAGGGCGATGGCCGTGGCGAACCCGGCGACGATGGTGTGGATCTGCCGCGTAACGCCCAGGGCTTGCAGGGCATCGTCGATCTGGCCACGGTCCTGGCCTCGACGCGACACATAGAGGTGTTGGCCTTCGGCGTAGCGTTGCAGGCTGACCGCGCCGCAGCTGAGGGGATGGCCGTTGCGCACTACGCCGATCAAGCGATCGCGGAACAGCGTCTGGGTCAGCACCTCGGGGCCGGCGCTGGGGTCGACCACGCCGATGTCCAGATCCACACGGGCGTCGCGCAGCGGTGCGGTGTCCTTGTCGGTTTTACTCAGCAGACGCAGACGCACGCCCGGCGCTTCTTGAGCGATACGCCTGAGCAACGCGGCGCCAAAACACTCGATGAACTCTTCGCTGGTGCGCAACGTAAAGGTGCGCTCGACCTGGGCCATGTCCACCGCCTGCGCCGGGCGCAGGGCCGCCTGGGCCTCCTGCACCAAGCGGCTGACCTGCTCGCGCAACGCCAACGCATGAGGCGTCGGCACCAAGCCACGACCGGCACGCACCAACAACGGATCGCCCGTGGTGTGCCGCAGACGCGCCAAGGCCCGGCTCATGGCCGAAGGGCTCAAGTGCAGGCGCTTGGCCGCACGTTCCACGCTACCCTCGGCGAGCAGCACGTCCAGGGTGATCAACAGGTTCAGATCAGGCATCAGCGCTCCCAAGCAGGCGTTTTATGCAGGTATTTAATGCAATCCATGCGTCTTCCGCCATGTTAGGCCAGGCCGTAGAGTTCTGTCAGTCACCTTCAGTCAAGGAGTTCCCCATGCCCATCTCTTCGCGCGGCGCTCTAGTCAGCCTGTGCCTGTCCATGCTCCTGGCCTCGCTGGGCACCAGCATCGCCAACGTCGGCCTGCCGACGCTGGCACAGACCTTCAATGCAGCGTTCCCGGCGGTGCAGTGGGTGGTGCTGGCGTACCTGCTCGGCATCACGGCGGTGATCGTCAGTGCGGGTCGTTTGGGTGATCGCCTGGGGCGCCGTCGGGTGTTGATCGCTGGGCTGTTGCTGTTCGCGGTGGCGAGCACCGTGTGCGGCGTTGCCCCCTCATTGAATGGCTTGATCGCCGCGCGTGTGCTGCAAGGCCTCGGCGCGGCAAGCATGATGGCCATGGCCATGGGTCTGGTAGGCGATACCGTATCCAAGGAGCGTATCGGCCGAGTCATGGGCCTGCTGGGCACCATGTCGGCACTCGGTACGGCGATGGGCCCCAGTGTCGGCGGCGTGTTGCTCAGCCTATGGGGTTGGCACGCGTTGTTTATGGTGGGCACGCCCCTGGGGGTATTGGCCGCCGCCCTGGCCTGGCGCTATCTGCCGGTGGATCTGCCGCACGCACGCGTACCCGGCAGCCTGTGGTCGCCCTTGAAAGCCGCGCCGTTACGCGCCGGCCTGGCCATGAGCGCGCTGGTATCGGCGGTGATCATGGCCACCTTCGTGGTCGGGCCGTTTTACCTGTCACGCGGTCTGGGCCTCGCGCCTGAATGGATGGGCCTGGCAATGGCTGTCGGGCCGGGTGTCGCCGCGCTCACCGGCGTGCCGGCCGGACGCCTGACCGACCGCCTGGGCAGCCGCCGCGTCACACTGGTCGGGCTAAGCACACTGCTGGGCGGCGCGCTGCTGCTGTCCCTGGCGTCGGGGCTGATGGCTTATCTGGGCGCGCTGGTAATTCTGACCTGCGGCTACAGCCTGTTCCAAGCCGCCAACAACACCGCAGTGATGAGCGACGTGGACGCCTCCCGCCGCGGCACGGTTTCGGGCCTGCTCAACCTGTCACGCAACCTGGGCCTGATCCTCGGCACCTCAGCCTTGGGCGCGGTATTCGCCTGGGCCAGTCCGGATGTCATCCATGCCACGCCTGAATCTGTCACCCATGGCCTGCACGTCACGTTCAGCGTCGCGGTGGGGCTGATCGTTCTGGCCGCTGCAATGGCAGTGTGCCGCATTGCCAGCCTTACGCCGCCGCTGAACACCCGTTGAGGCAAAAAAACAAAAAAGGCGTTGCGCCGGACCGGGTTACTTCGCGCATCATGGGCACTTTCAAGCTCAAGGGTAACGTCCATGCGCGTTCTGTCATTGATGATGGGTCTTACGACGCTGGCCGCCAGTACGGTGTTCTGCGCCAGCGCGATGGCGAATGAAGAAAGTCAGTTGGTACAACAGATCAATGCCTACCGCAGCCAGGTGCAACGCTGCGGCGATCAGGGTTCCCAGGAATTACCGCCGCTGACCAGCGACGCGCGCCTGGTGCTGCCGGCCAATAACGCCGGCGACCTGCAGCAGGCGCTGGCGCGGGCGGCGTACCCGATGGTGAATGTGCAGGCCATCAGCCTGTCCGGGCCCAAGGATGCCGCCGCGGCCATGAAGGCGGTGAGCGAGAGTTTTTGCCGAGTGGTGCTGGACCCGCAGTATGTCGATATCGGCGTGAGCAACACGGGCCAGGACTGGCGCATCGTGCTGGCGCGCCCGCTGCTGTCCAGCGGCCGGGGCGACTGGCAGACCGAAGGCAAGCAATTGCTCAGTCTGGTCAATGCCGCCCGCGCCCAAGCGCACCAGTGCGGCACCCAAGCGTTTACCGCCACTACCCCGCTGGCCTGGAACGACACCCTGGCCAGCGCCGCCAATAGCCACACGCGCAACATGGCCAACGGCAACTTCTTCGATCACCTGGACCACGATGGCAGAACCCCCGGTGACCGTGCTGAATTGGCCGGCTATACCGCCAAGGCGATTGGTGAAAACATCGCTGCCGGCCTGGATACTCCGCGCAAGGTGGTGGACGGCTGGCTCGCCAGCCCCGGCCATTGCGCCAACCTGATGAATCCGCAGTTTCGCGAACTGGGCGCGGCCTATGCCATGGACCCCAAGAGCGATGCGGGCATCTATTGGACCGCCATGTTCGGCACACCGCAGCAATAGAGGGTGGTTGACCGCCCTCGTCGCCCTTCAAACGAATAGAGCATCAAAGTGCCATCTCGTGGATAATCCGCTGAACTGGCGGCGGGCATTCCGGTCTGTAGCTTGGCAGCCTGGGCTCTCCAGGCGACGACAGACTGTGGCAAACAAGGTGTGACCCCGATGATGAATTGGCTGCAAAGCAGCAGCGACATGGCCGAACAGGTTCGTCAGCATGATTGGGCAAGTACGCCCCTGGGGCCATTGGAGCAGTGGCCGGATGTCTTGAAGACCACCGTTGCGCTGTGTTTCGCGTCGAGTTTCCCTCAGGCAATCGTCTGGGGGCCACAACTGATCACGCTCTACAACGATGCGTTTATTCCGATCCTGGGCAACAAGCCCTACGCTCTGGGCCGTCCGTTCAGCGAAATCTGGAGCGAGGTGTGGGACGAAGTGCGTCCCATCGCCAACGCGGCCTTCGAAGGGCATGCCACCTATATCGAGAATTTCCCGCTGGTAATCGAACGCGGGCCCGCACCGGAACAGGCGTACTTCACGTTCTGCTACAGCCCGATCCGCGATCCGCGAGGCAAAGTGGTCGGCATGCTCGATACCGTCACCGAAACCACCGCCACGGTGTTTCACGCGCGCCGCCTGGCGTTGCTGGACGCCATCGGCAACGCGGTGGCCAACGCCAACGACGCCCAGGCGATCATGACTGACACCACCCGCCTGCTGGCCGAGCACTTGCAGGTGAGCAATTGCGCCTACGCCGATATGGATGCCGATGAAGACGGCTTCACCATCCGCGACAACTGGACCGCCCCCGGCTCGCCGAGCATCGTCGGTCGTTATAGCCTTGCGGCGTTCGGTGAGCGCGCGGTCAAGTGCCTACGCGCCGGTGAGCCGCTGGTGATCCACAACAACTTGCGCGAATTGCCGCCCCACGAGGCTGAGCAATTCCAGACGCTGGGGGTGACCGCCACCATCTGCATGCCGCTGATCCGTAACGGCCGCCTTACCGCCCTGATGGCGGTGCATGACAAAGTTGCGCGGCCGTGGTCGCACTACGACCTGGCGGTGCTGCGGGAAGTCACCGAGCGCTCCTGGGCCTATATCGAGCGCGTGCGTGCCGATGCCGATGTGCGCGCCGGCCTGGCCGCCTACGCCGAACTCAACACCACCCTGGAGCAGCGCGTCGAAGAACGCACCCTGGCGCTGGCCCAGACCGAAGCCGCCCTGCGCCAATCGCAGAAGCTGGAGGCCATCGGCCAGTTAACCGGGGGTGTGGCCCACGACTTCAATAACCTGCTGACCATCATCCGCTCCTCGGTGGATTTTCTGCGCCAGCCAGGACTCTCTGAAGAACGCCGCCAGCGTTACATGGGCGCGGTCTCGGACACCGTCGAGCGCGCCAGCAAGTTGACCAGCCAGTTGCTCGCCTTCGCTCGGCGCCAACCGCTGAACCCGGAAGTCTTCGATGTAGGCCAGCGCGTGCAAAATATTGGCGAAATGCTCGAAAGCGTCACCGGTGCGCGCATCCAGGTGCGGGTGGAGTTACCGACGCAGCCGTGTTTTGCGCGGATTGATTCAAGCCAGTTCGAAACCGCGCTGATCAACATCGCCCTCAATGCCCGGGATGCCATGGACGGTCATGGCACCCTGACCTTGCGGGTGACCGGTCAACAGCCCCTGCCGCGCATACGCGGCGAGGCCGGTTCGCGCCAGCCGCATATCGCCATTGCCCTGGCCGACACCGGCCCCGGCATTCCCGGCGACACCGTCGAGCGCATCTTCGAGCCGTTTTTCACCACCAAGGCCGTGGGCAAAGGCACGGGATTGGGGCTGTCCCAAGTGTTCGGCTTCGCCAAGCAGTCGGGAGGCAATATCGATGTGGCCAGCACCCTGGGCCAGGGCTCGGTGTTTACCCTGTACCTGCCGCAGGTCGCGGCCCAGGACTCGGCACAGCGCAGCCCACAGGACGAACCGGCAACTGTGCATGACACCACGCAATGCCATGTGTTGATCGTGGAAGACAATCTGGAGGTGGGGCGCTTTGCCAGCCAGATCCTGCAGGATCTGGGCTACCAGACCACGTGGGCTACCGATGCCGAACACGCCCTGCGCCTGGCGGGTCCGCAGGCGTTGGCCTTCGATGCGGTTTTTTCGGACGTGGTGATGCCTGGCATGACCGGCGTGGCCATGGCCAAGGAGCTGCGCCAACGTCGTGCCGACCTGCCGGTGGTATTGACCTCCGGCTATAGCGAGGAGCTGGCTGACAGCGGCTACGAAGGTTTTGAGTTCCTGCCCAAGCCCTACTCGGCCGATCAGGTCTCGCGGGTACTGATCAAGGCAATACTCCGGGACTGAGCCGCGCCTTACTCCGCCAGCGCCACCTGGTTACGACCCTGGGCCTTGGCCCGATACAGCGCTTTATCCGCCATGTTCATCAGGCCGTGCAGGTCTTGGTCGTGATCATGGGTGGAGGCTAGACCGAGACTGGCCGACAAGCCCTTGACCGGCTCGGCAGCCAACCCGGAGATCGCCTTGATCAGTTGTTCGGCAATCGCGCGTGCAGTGTCCAGAGAGGTATTGGGCAGCAACACCGCGAATTCTTCGCCGCCCAGGCGGCCATACACGTCGGCCTGACGGAACGAGGCACTGATCACCCCGCCGATCTGGCGTAACACCTGATCGCCGGCCTGGTGACCGTAGGTGTCGTTGATCTGTTTAAAGTGATCCATGTCCAGCATCAGCGCACACAGCGGTTGCTGGTTATGCCTGCATTGCGCGTACAGCACCTGGGCACGCTCGAAAAATGCACGGCGGTTCATCAGCCCGGTCAATTCATCGGTTTGTGCGGCGCGGGTGGAAATGGTGTGGGCACGCTCCATTTGCCGGGTCAGGCGAAAGGCTTTCTCCAGCGCCTCGGACAATTTGCGCGTAGCGCTAAATACAAAGGTAGAAAACACCAGAACCGCGATGGCGACCCCCACTTGCATCGACGAGGGTTGCCACAACAGCCACAGGGTGCAAGGCATCAGCACCAGGCTGATGGACGTCACGGTCATGGCGCGATAAGCCGAATAACACGACACCGCGCTGACCGACATGCCCACGGTAAACAACATGACCAACACCTGGGACAGTCGATCATCGGTGGGGATCAGCGCAAATGCGCCCGCCCCCCAGATACCGGCCGACAGCACCAGCGTGATCCAGTAACGCCGTTCCCAGCGCTCCGGCGTGCGCTCGCTGTTGGGGCAGCGGAACCATTCCATGAACATCTTTATGCGCAGCAGTGACGAAACGCCCAGCGTCACCAGCCATACCAGCATGATGCGCTGATCCAGACGGTCCCAGCACAGCCAGCAGAGCATGGCGGCGGCCAGGTAGCTGCCGAAAATCGCGGCAAACGACTGCCGGAACAGCTGGTGCAGCCGATCGGTGCGCACGTGCTGTTCGATAACGTCATCCTGGTCCTGCCCACGCCCAAGGCCATTCATGAAATTCGCCTGATCCGACTGCCGCGACAAAGGCGCCATTGTGGCATCCTGCCAGCAATCTGAACAACTGAATCGGCCTAGTTAGAGCGGTTGTTTGAGGGGCGATGCCAAACCACGCCAGACATAACGACAAAGGGCGATCATTGCAGATCGCCCCCCATTCGCCAGCCGCTTATGCTCAGTCCGGGCGCAGAATCAGCACGCCCAGCGGCGGCAGATTCAACGACAGCGACACCGGCTGCCCGTGACGCGGTTCCTCCTGGGTGAACACTTCACCACCGTTGCCGAAATTGGAGCCGGCGTAGGTGTCGGCGTCAGTGTTGATCACCTCGCTCCAGCGCCCGGCAAACGGCACACCTACGGCGTATTGTTCGCGAGGCACCGGGGTGAAGTTGGCCACCACCAGCACCGGTTTGCCGTCCTTGCTCCAGCGCAGCCAGGCGTAGACGCTGTTGATCGCATCGTCACCGATCAGCCATTGGAAGCCCTGGGGCGCGTCGTCCTGTTCGTGCAGGGCCGGTTCTTCGCGGTACAGGCGGTTCAAGTCGCCCACCAGTTTTTGCACACCTTGGTGTTCTTGGTATTGCAGCAGGTACCAGTCCAGTTGCTGGTCGTGGTTCCACTCGCGCCACTGGCCGAATTCGCAGCCCATAAACAGCAATTTCTTACCCGGGTGCATCCACATAAACGCCAGGTAGGCGCGCAGGTTGGCGAACTTCTGCCAACGGTCGCCGGGCATTTTGTCGATCAACGAATGCTTGCCGTGCACCACTTCATCGTGGGAGATCGGCAGGATAAACCGCTCGGACCAGGCATACACCAGGCCGAAACTCAGCTCGTTGTGGTGATGGGCGCGGTACACCGGGTCCTGCTGGATGTAATGCAGCGAATCGTGCATCCAGCCCATGTTCCATTTGTAGTTGAAGCCCAGGCCGCCTTGCTGGGTTGGCTGGCTGACACCGGGCCAGGCGGTGGATTCTTCAGCGATCACCAGGGCGCCCGGCGCCTCCAGTGCCACCACATCGTTCAAATGGCGCAGAAAATCGATGGCTTCCAGGTTCTCGCGACCGCCATGGCGGTTGGGCACCCATTCGCCGGCTTTGCGCGAATAGTCGCGGTAGAGCATCGATGCCACCGCATCCACCCGCAGGCCATCGACATGGAAGTGCTTGAGCCAGTGCAGTGCTGAGGCCAGCATAAAGCCGTGCACCTCGGTGCGGCCCAGGTTGTAGATCAGCGTATCCCAGTCCTGGTGGAAGCCTTCCAGCGGGTTGGCGTATTCGTACAGCGCGGTGCCGTCGAACTGGGCCAGGCCGTGAGTATCGGTGGGAAAGTGCGCCGGCACCCAGTCGAGGATCACACCGATATCTGCCTGATGGCAGGCATTGACAAAGTAGGCAAAGTCTTCGGGCGAGCCGAAGCGCGCACTTGGGGCGAACTGCGACAGGGCCTGATACCCCCAGGACCCTCCAAATGGGTGTTCCATGATCGGCATCAGCTCGATATGAGTGAAGCCCAGTTGCTGCACATAAGGAATCAAGCGCTCGGCCAATTCGCGCCAGCTGTACTGGCGGGCCACTTCACCGGCTTCGTCCAACTCGCATTGCCAGGAGCCGACGTGCAGTTCATAGATCGACAGCGGCGCGGTGGATTTCTGCTTGTCGGCGCGGGCCTGCATCCAATCGTGGTCCTGCCAGTCCACTTGCAACGGCGCGGCGACTTTCGAGGCGGTGTCCGGCGGCAGTTGGGTGGCCAGCGCCATCGGGTCGGCCTTGAGCGGCAAAATGCCGTGGGCGCCGAGAATCTCGTATTTGTAAGCGGCACCCGGTTGCAGGCGGGGGATAAAGATCTCCCACACACCGGAAGGATGGCGCAGGCGCATCGGATGCCGACGGCCGTCCCAAATATTGAAGTCGCCCACCACCGACACACGCCGTGCGTTTGGCGCCCACACGGCAAAGCGCACGCCCTGCACGCCGTCGACGCTGGTGACCTGAGCGCCCAGGCAACTGCCCAGGTCGCGGTGATTGCCCTCGGCAAACAGGTACAAGTCCATCTCGCCCAGCAGCAGTTGGCTGAAGCTGTAGGGGTCTTCGGTGATCTGCTCACCGCCGGCCCACTGGATCTTCAATAAGTAAGGCTGACGCGTAGCAAAGTGCCCGACAAACAAACCCGGCACTTGGGTCGCGTCGAGGCTACCGAGGGTTTCGCCGCCATCGCGGCTCAACACCTGCACGCTCAACGCCTCGGGCAGGAACGCGCGAATAAATTGGCCGCCCTGCTCGTCGTCATGGGGCCCGAGAATCGAAAACGGGTCGTGGTGCTCGGCGCGCACCAGCGCTTCGACGTCCTTGGACGCCGGCATCGCAGTCAACTTAGGCTGCAGCGGTTCTTTATGTGTATAGCTCATGACGTCTCCCCACCGCGTGCAGTTTTGGATATAGGTGTAAGCCCGCTTAGCAGGCCGTGCAGCCCTTGCAGGGGCACCGGCAACCAGGTCGGGCGGTTTTCCGCTTCGTAGGCCACTTCGTACGCAGCCTTCTCCAGGCTGAACAACGTCAGCGCGGCGTCCTGGCCGTTGGCATCCTGCCAGTCATGCGCCAGTGTAGACGTAGCTTGCTGATAAGCCTGGATAAATGCCTGGCGCGCTTCCTTCACATAGCGCTCGGTAACCCGTCGGCGTGCCTGCTCGGCTTGCGGCGACTGATCCACGCCTTGCAGATTCAAGGCCATGGCCGCTGCATAGTCGAAAGAACGCAGCACCCCGCTGACATCTTTGTACGGGCTGTGCTTGCCCCGTCGCTCATGCAGCGGTCGCGCCGGCTCGCCTTCGAAGTCGATCAAATAGGCATCGCCCTTGACCACCAGAACCTGCCCAAGGTGCAGATCGCCATGGACGCGAATGCGCAAGCCGCCCAAGGTGGCCTTTGCCAGGCTGTTCACATGGGTGGCAATGGCTTTTTTTTGCGCCAGCAATTCACTGACCAGCGCCTGATCGGCAGGGTTCAATTGGGTTTGATGCAGTTCCAGCAGTTGCAGCGCGCGGGTGATCTGCGCGCCCACATCCTTGGCCCAGGCCTGGGTGTCTTTGACACCGGTGACTTCGGGCTTGAAGTCTTTATTGGCGGTAGTGGCGCCCAGCACTTGGTGCATTTCCCCCAGGCGCTGGCCGAGCAGCGCGGCGAAATCGGCCAGCTCACCCAAGGCGTTGTAGTGCTGTTCCTGTTCGGACAGGGCTTCGGCCAGTTCGTCGCGGATTGCCCGTTCCAGATTGTTCTGAGTCCACGTCCAGGCATCGCCCTGATTGCTCAGGTAGCCCTGGGCAATCATCAGCAGATTGTCCTGGCCCTCGCTGTCATGACGCACCACCGCGCCCATCAACGGCGAGATATTGGCGTAACCGGCTGCGGTGAGGTACGCGCTCATCTCCAGTTCCGGATGCACACCGGCGCTGACTTTACGGATCAACTTGAGCACCAGGCTCTCACCCACCACCACCGAGCTGTTGGACTGCTCGGCGGACAGATAACGCACCGGGGACTCGTCGTTCAGTTGCAACGCAGCCAAGTGTTCGGTGGCGTCGAAACGCAACTCGCCGTCGCTGCTGGCCAAACGCGTGCCGGCCTGCAGGCCCTGGATCACCGCGCGAATAAAAGGCTCAAGGCTGAACGCGTCAGTCACCAAGCCCACCTGGCGCGCTCGGCGTACGCGGGCCATGGCCAATTGCTGGGGCAAGGCGCTGGTGAACTGGTCTTCGCCGAGGAAGCCGAACGGCAACTGGTAACGACTGACCTGCCCACCGGCACTCACTTCAAGTTCGCTGAGCAACACTGGATGCTCGGCGTCGCCGAACCGCACGCCATAGGCAATCCGCACGCTATCGATGGCCGTGTCCTTGCCGGCGAACCAACGCCGCTTGGGCAGCCAGGCCGGCAGTGAGGTCTGTTCCAGGGTGGTGCGACAAGGTGCTTCGAGCAGTTCTTCCATGCGTTTTTTCAATACCAATGTGGTGAAGTCGGGCATGCTTTGCGCCGGTTCCACATGCCAACTGGGCATCTGGTTTTCCGCCGCCAGCACAAACCAATAGAAGCCGTAAGGCGCCAAGGTGAGCAGGAAATTCAGCTGACCAATAGGCGGGAAGGCGTTACCGCCTAGCATCTCCACGGGGACCATGCCAGCAAAGCCCGACAGGTCCAGCTCGGCAGCCTGGGCGCTACGCGACACGTTGGCCACGCACAAAATGATCTCCGTGCGGCCATCGGCACCGGTGTATTCGCGGGTATACGCCAGAATGCGGCGATTGGCCGGCGAGAGCATTTTCAGGCTGCCGCGACCGAACGCTTTGGACTGCTTGCGTACTGCGAGCATGCGCCGGGTCCAGTTAAGCAGTGAGTGCGGGTCCTGGGTCTGGGTTTCCACATTCACCGACTGGTAGCCGTAGAGTGGGTCCATGATCGGCGGCAGCACCAGGCTGGCCGGATCGGCGCGGGAGAAACCGCCGTTGCGGTCGATGGACCACTGCATCGGTGTGCGCACTCCATCACGGTCGCCCAGGTAGATGTTGTCGCCCATGCCGATTTCATCGCCGTAGTACAAGGTGGGCGTGCCCGGCATCGACAGCAGCAGGCTGTTAAGCAACTCCACCCGGCGGCGGTCACGCTCCAACAACGGCGCCAGACGGCGGCGGATACCCAGGTTGATCCGCGCGCGACGGTCGGCGGCGTAGTAATTCCACAGGTAGTCGCGCTCTTTGTCGGTGACCATTTCCAAGGTCAATTCATCGTGGTTGCGCAGGAAGATCGCCCATTGGCAATTGGCGGGGATTTCCGGGGTCTGGCGCAAGATATCGGTGATGGGAAAGCGATCTTCCTGGGCCAGGGCCATGTACATGCGCGGCATCAACGGGAAGTGAAAGGCCATATGGCATTCGTCGCCGTCATCGCCCTTTTTGTCACCGAAATACAGTTGGGTGTCTTCCGGCCATTGGTTGGCTTCGGCCAGCAGCATGCGGTCGGGGTAATTGGCGTCAATCTCGGCACGGATTTGCTTGAGCACCCCGTGGGTTTCTTCAAGGTTCTCGTTGTTGGTGCCGTCGCGCTCGATCAGGTAGGGGATGGCGTCCAGGCGCAGGCCGTCAATACCCATGTCCAACCAGTAGCGCATCACTTCGAGCACCGCTTTCATGACTTGCGGGTTGTCGAAGTTGAGGTCGGGCTGGTGGGAATAAAAGCGATGCCAAAAGTACTGGCCGGCGACCGGGTCCCAGGTCCAGTTGGATTTTTCGGTGTCGAGGAAAATGATGCGGGTGCCGTCGTACTTCTGGTCGTCATCGGACCACACATAGAAATCCCGCGCCGCCGAACCGGGCTTGGCCTTGCGTGCGCGCTGGAACCAGGGGTGCTGGTCGGATGTATGGTTGATCACCAGTTCGGTGATCACTCGAAGGCCACGTTTGTGTGCTTCGGCGATAAAGCGCTTGGCGTCGGCCATGGTGCCGTAGTCGCTGTGGACACCGCGGTAGTCGGCAATGTCATAGCCGTCGTCGCGGCGTGGTGAAGGGTAGAACGGCAGCAGCCAGATGGTGTTCACGCCCAGGTCGGCGATGTAGTCGAGCTTGGCGATCAACCCAGGAAAATCGCCGATACCGTCATTATTAGAGTCGAAAAAGGATTTGACGTGAACCTGATAGATCACCGCGTCCTTGTACCAGAGCGGGTCTTTGATAAAGGTGGCAGCCTTGGGTTTCTTCGCCATTGGACACTCCTGAAACACTCGATAAATCGTGCAGACTCAATGTCGGAGGGGGGTTAACCCCCTCTTCCCCATCAGGTGGTAATGCGCCAGATCCCGAACGGCATCTGCGGTTCCAGACGCGTCCACTGGGTCTTGCCGTACCAGGTCCAACGATGGCCGTTCATCAGGTCTTCGCCCTGGGTTTGGGCATCGTCCGGCAGGCCCATCTCCCACAAGGGCAGCTCGAAATGAGCTTCCTGGGCGTTAAAAGGGTCCAGGTTGACCGCCACCAGAATGAAGTTGCTGCCGTCCTCGCTGCGTTTGCCGAAGTAGAGGATGTTGTCGTTCCACGCGTTGTAGATCTTCAAACCCAAGTGCGTGTGCAGCGCCGGGTTCTGACGGCGGATGCGGTTGAGCTGGGCGATCTCGGCAATGATGTTGCCGGGCGCAGTGAAGTCGCGGGGGCGGATCTCGTATTTCTCCGAGTCCAGGTATTCCTCTTTGCCCGGCACCGGCGCGGCTTCGCACAGTTCAAACCCGGAATACATACCCCACAGGCCCGAGCCCATGGTCGCCAGCGCGGCGCGGATCAAAAAGCCCGGGCGTCCGGATTGATGCAGGAACGCGGGGTTGATGTCCGGCGTGTTGACGAAAAAGTTCGGGCGGTAGCACTCGCGCCACGGTGACTGGTTGAGCTGGGTGAAATACTCGCTCAACTCAGCCTTGGTGTTGCGCCAGGTGAAGTAGGTGTAGCTCTGGGAATAGCCGACCTTGCCCAGGCGCGCCATCATCGCAGGCGTGGTAAAGGCTTCGGCGAGGAAAATCACTTCGGGGTACTTGGAACGCACATCGCTGATCAGCCATTGCCAGAACGGCAGCGGTTTGGTGTGGGGGTTGTCGACGCGAAAGGTCTTCACGCCCTCTTCCACCCAGCCCACCACGATATCGCGCAGCTCGGTCCACAGGCCAGGGATCGCATCGGCGGCATAAAAGTCGACGTTGACGATGTCCTGATATTTCTTCGGCGGGTTTTCCGCGTATTTGATCGTGCCGTCCGGGCGCCAGTTGAACCAGCCCGGATGCTCCTTGAGCCACGGATGGTCCTGGGAACATTGAATGGCAAAGTCCAGCGCGATTTCCAAGCCATGGTCGGCGGCGGCCTTGACCAGGCGGCGGAAGTCATCGCGGCTGCCCAACTGCGGGTGGATGGCTTCGTGACCGCCCTCCTCGCTGCCGATGGCGTACGGGCTGCCGGGGTCGTCCGGGCCGGCGGTGAGCGAGTTGTTCCGGCCTTTGCGATGGCTACGGCCGATGGGGTGGATCGGCGGAAAGTACAGCACATCGAAGCCCATATCGTGGATCATCGACAGCCGCGCGTGTACATCGTTAAAGGTGCCGTGGCGTGCCGGATCATCGGTGATCGAACGGGGAAACAACTCGTACCAGCTGGCGAACTGCGCACGTTCGCGCTCGACGTCAATCGGGTACACCGTGCTGATGCTCAGGTAGGCGCGGTGGTCGGCCTGGGTCATCAGATGCGCACTGTCTTCGTGCAGAAACAACGCCACCTGCTCGGTTTCCAGCAGGCCGGACAGTTCGTGGTGCAACAGCATCAGGCGGTCGCGCAGCTCGTTGTCGCTACGCTCGGCGGCTTGCAGCACCAGGCTGCGACCTTCCTGCAACTCCAGGCTGACCGGTACGCCGGCTTCGTGTTTTTTGCGCAATTCGTAGCAGAAGCTGGCGAAGGTATCGATCCAGGCTTCGATGCAGTACTCATGGGGCCCCTGATGGGCCACCGTGAACGCGCCTTCCCAACCGTTGTTGCCGACATCGGTCATGACCACGCTGTGCCAGCTTTCGTCGCGCAGCGGGCGCCAGCGGATCAATACGGCCAATTTGTCATGGCCATCGGCGAACACTTTGCTGGTGACATTAATGCGCTGGCCTATCACCGCCTTGACCGCGAATTCGCCGCCATCAATCACGGGGCTGGTGCTTTCGATCGCGATCCGGGGCAATAGCAATGCCTGGGACAGCGGCAATACGGCAGTGTCTGGAACCTGTGTTTCAGCAGTCATCGAGCATCTTCCCCTTACGCCCAGTGGACGCCCTTTGCTAGATCCGAATCCAATACGCCAGCACTCTCCCTGAGCGGTGACGCATAAGGTCCGAGCCTGTGCCTGGGTTAAAAGTTCAGGTGGATATGCCGCCATTGAGCGGGAATCAAATGCCCCTTGGGAATGTCCACCGCTAGAGCAAAGCACAAAGGAGGCCACACCGATGAATATCCCGATCCCGGCTGAAACCCCGGACCCGAATATCGACAAACCCACCCTGCCGCCCACCGAACCGGAACCGATTCCAGAAAAGGAACCGCCGGAAAACCAGCCACCGCCGGTCCAGGAACCGCCAACAACAATGCCACCGGTCATTGCCAGACCTTTTTCAACCGTTTGACGATGGTGGTAAGGCCGATAGTGGAGTTAAGCCTGTCTGACGGATGGGCTACTCCTTTCCCGGTGCTTTTGGTGATTCTTCCTGCGCCCCACCTAGATAACTCGCAACGCCTGTGATTTTGCCCATGCCTAAACTGCGACGCATGTGCACCGTAGTTGAGACGGCGCCAACGCCTATCTTCAAGCAACATTCACAGCAGGAGAATTCATGTCCATTAGCAGCGTTGGTTTACACGGCAGCCCGATCTACCAGAGGGTTGAGCAGTTCAAACATCGAGATGATCGTGGCGGGGACATCCAGCACAACGGCTTGCAGTCCAAATCAACCGAAGACGCTGTCAAACGACTCTGGCGTCATAGCCCAGGTTGGTCAGACAAGAATGGTGACGGCACCGTTAATGTGACTTACGAGTTTCGGTCCGCGCCAGACGACAAGAACACTCGGAAATTCGGCAAAACCGGGTTTACGCCTATCCTCGACAACCAGCGAAAACAAACCCGACTCAGCCTGCAATCCATTGAAGATGTGGCAAACATCAAGTTTACCCGCGGGCCCAAAACAGCTGACAGTGAAGGCCATATCAAGATCGGCAATTATGGCCAAAAGATTGACTCTAAAGGCTACCCTTATAAAGGCGAGCACCACTCTACCCTGCCCACCAGGAATCAGGCTGACGTTAACGTATGGTTTGTTGACACTGACAAAGAGAAATCCGTACCCCGAGCAGCGCTAGGTAATGCGGGTCGACACACCATTACTCATGAACTCGGTCATGCCATGGGGCTGAGCCACCCTGGCAATTACAATGGAAGTGGCGGTGACAAGCTCGGCGAATCAAATGTATCTCATCACGAAGACTCTCAGAGCCATTCCGGCATGAGTTACCGGGGAGAGCGCACCGGGCATCATAACCACCAGAAATTCCGTTCGTCAGCCCCGCAACTTGACGACATTGCTGCCTACCAAGCGAAATACGGCGCCAATTATGAAACCCGCAAGGATGACACCACCTACGGTTGCAACTCGAACACGGATCGAGACTTTCTGACGGTCAAAACCCCTCACGATAAAATGGTGGCGGCCATTTGGGACGGCGGGGGCAACGACACATTGGATTTTTCCGGGTACACGCAAGATCAGCAAATAAGCTTGAGGGAAGAAACCTTTTCTGACGTCGGCGGCCTTAAGGGGAATGTCGCGATTGCCAAAGGTGCTGTCATTGAGAACGCGATAGGCGGCAAGGGCAATGATTTGATAATAGGCAACGACGTCAACAACGAACTCAACGGCGGTGACGGTAACGACGTCATCTATGGCGGCAAAGGAGCCGACAAATTGTGGGGCGGCAAAGGTGTAGACACCTTTGTGTACGGCAGCGCGTCAGAATCCTTCGACGCTGGACGCCAGGATCAGCGTACGCACGACGAGATCATGGATTTCGAGAGTGGCAACGACAAGATCGACGTGTCGGGCATGCAGGTTCAGAACGGCGGCAAGCCGTTTACGTTCAAAAAGTCCCCTGTTATCGAGTCTGGCGAAGCGTTTATCGACTACAACCCCGACACTCACCAAAGCACATTGTACGCCCGGCAAACAGACGGCCAGGTTCTGAAGGTCAGCGTAAATGGCAAACTGGAGCAGAGTGACGTGGTGCTGTAGCCCCGGCCGTCAACAGCGGCGTTGGTGGAAATGATTCGACGCCGCGTCCTTGGTGAAGGTTATTTTTCGAGCATCCGCACGATTCTTGGCATTACGCTGAACACCACCAACGCCAGCAACGTACTCAACACCGCCGTGGACTCACGCCCCATGCCCGCCGCCACGCCGATGGCGGCGGTCATCCATAGCCCGGCGGCGGTGGTCAGGCCTTTGACGTGCTGACCCTCTTCGTCTTCCTTACCTTTAATAATAGTGCCGGCGCCGAGGAAACCAATCCCGGCAATCACCCCCTGCACCACCCGGCTCATGGCATCGGCCTGGTTGCCGGACATCTGCGGCACCAATACAAACAGCGCCGCGCCCATCGCCACCAGCATATGGGTGCGCACCCCGGCGGCCTTGCCCTTGTGCTCCCGTTCAAAACCGAGGATCCCGCCCAGCAGCGCAGCGATCAGCAGGCGCACGGTGATCTGCGTGAGCTGTCTGGCATCGCCGAGATCGGCGAATTCGGCCTGCAGGGTCACCCATACTTCGTGCCACCAAGCGTCCATAAACCCTGTCCTTTATTGAGATGGATAATGGGTTGACAACGGCGACCGTCAGTCAGTTGCCTGGAACGCCGCGCGTGGGCATGCGCCCTAACGTTTATCAGCCTGATAAAAAGGAGAGCGCCATGCCAATCCGTATCGAAAACCGCACCTGTTTCTTCAAGGTCAACGATGAGGGCCGGGAATACAGCCTGCCCGCCGCTGAGGTCACCGTCAGCACTGACGTCCCCAGAGCCATGTCTTATGTGGACGTGGGCGCCGAGCGTGTCTACATCACCGAGCAGGAAGCCGACGCCCTCACCGTGGCCGGCGCCACCGATGGGCGTCAGCACAAGAAGGTCACCACGCCGGATTCGGCGATTTGACTGATCTGTATCTATTGACGCCGCAGAAGGCTGCACCCCGAGCGCAACGGGGTGCAGCACAATGTCGCAGGGCCGCGCCTGCAAGCGATCTGATCCGGTTTTTATCGTCATAGCTGAGTCTGTTATGCAAACAGCTCGCCGCGCATAGTCCATTGGCCTGATGGAGGCTGATGAGCGAACGACCATGAGCGAACGAATCCCCACCGTGGAAATCTTTGAGCCCGTGCACCCAAAGAAGGTGAAGGCCAAATCCAGCGACACCCTGATCCATACCCGCAGTTTCACCGGCTTGTTCCGCACCTTGCGTGTGCTGGGCGCAGGCTTTCTGTTCCTGGCCTTTTTCGGCACCGTGTGGCTGAACTGGGGCGGTCGGCAAGCCGTGCTGTGGGACTTGGCTGAAAGCAAGTTCCACATCTTTGGCGCGACGTTCTGGCCCCAGGACTTCATCCTGCTATCGGCGCTGTTGATCATCTGTGCCTTCGGCCTGTTTGCCATCACGGTCTTCGCCGGCCGCGTCTGGTGCGGCTACACCTGCCCGCAAAGCTCGTTCACCTGGTTGTTTATGTGGTGTGAAAAGGTCACCGAGGGCGAACGCAACCAGCGCATCAAGCTGCAAGCGGCGCCATGGAGCCTCAACAAGCTGGCGCGGCGCTCGGCCAAGCACACGCTGTGGCTGGGCATCAGCGTGCTGACCGGGCTGACGTTTGTCGGTTACTTCACCCCCATTCGCCCCCTAGTGGCAGAACTGCTGACCTGGCAGATGGGCGGCGTCAGCCTGTTCTGGGTGCTGTTTTTCACCGCCGCCACCTACCTCAATGCCGGTTGGTTGCGCGAAGCGGTGTGCATGCACATGTGCCCTTACGCACGGTTCCAGAGTGTGATGTTCGATAAAGACACCCTCACTATCTCTTACGACGCCGCCCGGGGCGAACACCGTGGGCCGCGCAAACGCGAGGTTAAACCGGCCGACGTCGGCCTGGGCGATTGCATCGATTGCCAGCTGTGCGTACAGGTGTGCCCGACCGGCATCGACATTCGCGACGGCCTGCAAATGGAGTGCATCGGCTGCGCGGCGTGCGTCGATGCCTGCGATTCGATCATGGACAAGATGGGCTACGCGCGCGGTTTGGTGCGCTACACCAGCGAACATCAACTGCAAGGCGGCAAGACTCACCTGCTAAGGCCGCGACTGATCGGCTACAGTGCCGTGCTGTTGGTGATGATCGCCGCGCTGGTGTTGGCCTTGGTGCAACGGCCGATGGTGTCGCTGGACGTGACCAAGGACCGGGGCATGTTTCGCGAAAACAGCCAGGGCTTGATTGAAAACATCTACAGTCTCAAGGTCATCAACAAGACCCAGCAGCGCCAGGATTATCGGCTGGAGCTGGTAGAGGCCGAGGGTTTCCAATTGCAAGGCAAGACCGGGATCAGCCTGGCGCCAGGGGAAATCGTGGATGTACCGGTGTCGGTGGCATTGCTGGCGGATAAACCGGCGAGCAGTTCGCAGACACTGCGCTTCAAAGTGACGGATGTGGACGAGCCGTGGGTGTACAGCGAGGCCGAGAGCCGCTTCGTCGCACCGCTCAACCGCTGAAACTTGGCTATCGAAAACGATGAAAGCCCAATGCGGGAGGGGGCTTGCCCCCGAGAGTATCTCTCCTACAAAAACCTTGTTTAAGGCCGCCATGAAACGCTACGAAAAATTCGCCGACGACATCGCTGAACTGATCCGCTCCGGCGTCCTCGGCCCCGGCCAACGCGTGCCGTCGGTGCGCTACGCGAGCCAGACCTACGGCGTCAGCCCCTCCACGGTGTTCCAGGCGTATTACCTGCTGGAGCGCCGCGGGCTGATCCGCGCGCGGCCGCGCTCCGGTTACTTCGTCAACACCCATGCGCCGAGCCCGTTTTCCGAGCCGGTGGTGAGCGAACAGGTACACGAATCCACCGAGGTGGATGTGAGCGAGCTGGTGTTTTCGGTGCTCGACTCGATCAAGGACCCCACCACCGTGCCCTTCGGTTCGGCGTTCCCCAGCCCGATGCTGTTCCCGTTGCCGCGTCTGGCCCGTTCCCTGGCCAGCGCCAGCCGTGAGATGGACCCGCGCATGGTGGTCACCGACATGTCGCCGGGCAACCCGCAACTGCGTCGGCAAATTGCCCTGCGCTATATGGTCGGCGGCCTGATGCTGCCTATGGAAGAGTTGCTGATCACCAACGGCGCCCTGGAAGCGCTGAACCTGTGCCTGCAGGCCGTGACCGAGCCAGGCGATTTGGTGGCCATCGAGGCTCCGGCGTTTTATGCCTGCTTGCAGGTCTTGGAGCGTTTAAAACTCAAGGCGGTGGAGATCCCGGTGCACCCACGCGACGGCATCGATCTCAATGCCCTGGCGCAAAGCCTGGAGCGCTACCCGATCAAGGCCTGTTGGACCATGACCAGCTTCCAGAACCCCATGGGCGCCACCCTGCCTGAAGCCAAGAAACAAGCGCTGGTGGAACTGTTGCGCGGCCATCAGGTGCCCTTGATCGAAGACGATGTGTACGCCGAGTTGTACTACGGGCAGCACGCGCCCAAACCGGCCAAGGCCTTCGACACCGAGGGCCTGGTGATGCACTGCGGCTCGTTCGCCAAGAGCCTTGCACCGGGTTATCGCGTGGGCTGGGTCGCAGCCGGGCGCTATGCGCAGAAAGTCGAACGCTTGAAGCTGATGACCTCGTTGTGCCCGTCGATGCCGGCCCAGGCGGCAATTGCCGACTACCTGCAACACGGCGGCTACGACCGGCACCTGCGCAAATTGCGCTATGCCTTGGAAGAACAGCAAAGCGCCATGCTGGCCGCCATTGGCCGCTACTTCCCCGCGCAAACACGCGTCAGCCAACCGGCCGGCGGGTATTTCCTGTGGCTGGAACTGCCCGAGCAGACCGATTCGCTGAAGCTATTCCAGATGGCCCTGGCCCAAGGCATCAGCATCGCGCCGGGGCCGATTTTCTCGGCAACTCAACGTTTCAGAAATTGTATTCGCCTGAACTACGGCAGCCCGTGGACCGAGGCGTCGGAAAAAGCTATGGAAACGTTGGGGCGGATTGTGCGGTCGTTCTAAGTGATGGTGTTGCGCTTTCTGACGCCATCGGGGGCAAGCCCCCTCCCACATTTTGAGCTGTGAGTACTCTCAAGTGTGGGAGGGGGCTTGCCCCCGATGGCGTCGGTGCGGGCACTGCATCCCTAGCGCCCACCCCCCAAATCCAGAAATGTCCCCGTGGCATAGGACGCCTTGTCCGACAGCAACCAGATAATCGCTTCGGCCACTTCATCCGGACGGCCGCCACGGGCCATGGGGATGCCAGACTCCAGTTTGCTGACCCGGTCCGGATCGCCGCTCAGGGCATGAAAGTCGGTGTAGATATAACCCGGGCGCACCGCATTGACGCGAATACCTTCACCGGCGACTTCTTTCGACAGGCCAATGGTGAAGGTGTCGAGCGCGCCCTTGGAGGCGGCATAGTCGACATATTCACCTGGCGAACCCAGGCGTGCCGCCACCGATGACACATTGACGATACTGCCGCCCTGCCCGCCATGCCGGGGCGACATGCGCAACAGCGCATGCTTGGCACACAGAATCGGGCCGAGCACGTTGGTCTTGAGCATTTTCAGGATGCGAAACTCCGACATCTCATCGACCCGGGATTTATGCCCCACGGTGCCGGCGTTGTTCACCAGCGCAGTGACCCGGCCTAATTCGGTGTCGACACGGTGGAACAGCGCGATCACTTCGTCTTCGATACTTACGTCCGCGCGCACCGCAATCGCCTGGGCGCCGAGGGCGCGCACCTGTTCCAGCACGCGGTGGGCGGCCTCGTCGTCGGCCTGGTAGTTGATGCAGATGCGATACCCCTGACGTGCAGCCAGCAAGGCCGTCTCGGCGCCAATCCCGCGACTGCCCCCGGTGATGATGACGACTTTGTCCATGCCTGCTCTCTCCTGTTTCAACCTGTAGGTTTAATGGGTCGTGTCAAGAATAACCGTCACTCACTGACCTTGTCAGGGGCGGCCGCCTCTTCGGCGCGGCGGATATTAGCCATAAAACCCTCGGCCGGCAGTGGATGCCCCAGCAGGTAACCTTGCAGCGAGTTACAACCCAGGCGCGTAAGAAAATCCTGCTGTTTATCGGTTTCCACGCCTTCGGCCACAATGCGCAGCCCCAGGGCCTGGCCGAGGGCAACGATGGCCGAGACGATGGCGGCATCGTCGCCATCGTGCTCCAGATCGCGCACGAAGCCACGGTCGATTTTAAGTTCGTTGGCCGGCAAGCGCTTGAGGTACATCAAGCTGGAGTAACCGGTGCCGAAATCATCGATGGACAGGTCGACGCCCATGTCCGACAGCTGCTGCAACACGTTCATGCTCGCGTCGGCATCGCGCATGGCCGTGGTTTCGGTGATTTCCAGGGTCAGGCTGTTAGCCGGCAACTGGTGGCGTTCAAGCGCGGCAGCGACGCTGTTGACCAGCCCGGCATGGCAGAACTGCAACGCAGAAAGATTCACGGCGATGCGCCATTCTTCATACCCCTGCACGTACCACAGGCGCATCTGGCGGCAAGCTTCATTGAGCACCCATTCGCCGATGGGGATGATCAGCCCGGTTTTTTCCGCCAGTTCGATAAAGGTGGCCGGCATCAACAGGCCCTGCTGCGGATGCTCCCAGCGCAATAACGCCTCGGCGCCCACCGCAATGCCGCTGGCCGCGTCGAACTTAGGCTGGTAGTACAAGCGAAATTGCTGCTGCTCCACGGCGTTGCGCAAGTCCTGCAACAGTTGCAGTTGCTTGCGCGCGTTGGTGTTCATCGACACATCGAAAAAGCTGTAGCCGTTCTTGCCCAAGCCCTTGGCGTGGTACATGGCGGCGTCGGCGTTCATCAACAATTCCTGGGGTGTGGCGCCGTTGCCGGGGAACAACGCGATACCGACGCTGGCGGAGATGTTCAGCTCATGCTCGGCCACCAGGAACGCCCTGTTGATCAGTTGTACCTGGCGCTCGGCCAGGCCGAGGGCATCGTCCGGCTGGTTCAGCTGCACCAACAGTACAAATTCGTCACCACCGATACGCGCCAGAGTGTCGTGGCTGCGCAGATCCTCGCGCAGGCGCGAGCCCACTTCGCGCAGCAATTGGTCGCCCAGGTGATGACCAAAGGCATCGTTGACCGGCTTGAAGCCATCCAGGTCGATAAACATCAGCGCAAAGCAACCGCCCTGCTCCTGCACCGCCTGCATGGCCTGTTGAATGCGGTCGGCGAGCAGGCTGCGATTGGGCAGACCGGTGAGCATGTCGTGCAGAGCCAGGTGGGACAGTTCCTGGTTGGCCTGGGTGAGCGAATCGGCGAGCACCGCGGTGCGGGCTTCCAGGCGCGCGTCGAGCAACGAAGTCAGCAAAGCGATGGCCAGCACTGCCAGGGTAGTGACCAGCACCAGGTTATCCAGGCCATTGCCGCTCAACCCGTCCAGGGCGGCGCCGCAGTAGCTGGCATCGGCAAAGCTGGCGGCCGCCATCCCGGTGTAGTGCATGCCGACAATGGCAACGCCCATCACCATCGCGGCACCGCCCCGGAGCAGACGCACATGCGGGGTGTTACGCCGCAGGTTGAACGCAATCAGCAAGGCCGCGCCCGACGCCGCCACGGCGATCAACAACGACGCGCCAAACAACGTCGGGTCGTAGTCGATGCCGGGGGTCATGCGCATGGCGGCCATGCCGGTGTAGTGCATGCAGCTGATACCGGCCCCCATCACCAGCGCGCCGAACAGCAGTTGCCAGGCGGGCAAGCGGGCCTGGCTGACCAGCCACAAGGCAAAGCCACTGGACAATACAGCGATCAACAGCGACAACGCAGTGATGCCCACGTCGAACCCCAGGGCAAACGGCAAGCGCAACGCGAGCATGCCGATAAAGTGCATCGACCACACCCCCACCCCCATCGCCAACGCGCCGCCGACTATCCACAGGTAGACGGCCCGTCCCTGGGCGGTCGCGATGCGGCCGGCCAGGTCGAGTGCGGTGTAGGAAGCCAGAATCGCAACGAACAGCGAGATCACGACCAACGAAGGGGAATAGCTACCGATAAGCATGCAGAGTCTCGCGAGCTACGAGCTGGAACGCCCGTACCGAGTGGCAAAGCGGCGGATTGTAGCGATAAATATTCGGCGGCAGTTGAATAATTATCACAAGGCCATCATGGGCTTTTTGACGTCAATCCACCGGCTCAACATCGCCATCGGGCGCTGCACGCCCGCATTCTTCTAGTCGTTGGCGCTGATTTGGGTTTGCCCGTCCCAGCCCCCGCCCAAGGCGGCGATCAGTTGCACACTGGCGACCAGCCGCGATTGCAGCAAGGTCAACACGCTACGTTCGTTGCTCAGGGCGGTGGCCTGTACGGTGACCACGTCCAGGTAGGCAATCAGCCCCGCTTTGTACTGGTTCTCGGTCAGGCGCAGCGACTCGCGCGCCGCCGCCAATGCTTCGTTGCTGACCGCCGCTTCGTCCTCCAGCACCTTGAGTTGCACCATGTAGTTTTCCACTTCGCGGAAACCGTCCAGTACGGTCTGGCGGTACTTGGCCACGGTTTCGTCGTAGGACGCCACGGTGCGGTCGACCTCCGCCGAGCGCTGGCCACCGTCGAACAGGGTCATGGCCAGTTTCGGCCCCACCGACCAGAAGCGGTTGGGCAGGCTGATCCAGTCGGCATAGGTGCTGCTGGAATAGCCACCGGCCAGGCTCAGGGTCAGGTCCGGGTAGTACGCGGCCTTGGCCACCCCGATATTGGCATTGGCGGCGATCACCGCGCGCTCGGCCGAAGCAATGTCCGGGCGGCGCTCCAACAGCTGCGACGGTAGGCCCACCGGGATCTGCGGCAGTTGCGGAATGTCCTTGCTCACCGCCAGGCTGAAGTTGGCCGGCGCCTCGCCGATCAGTACAGCAATGGCGTTTTCCAGTTGGGCGCGCTGCCAGATGAGGTCGATCAGGCTGGCCTGGGTGGTCTTGAGTTGGGTTTGCGCCTGGGCCACCGCGTCCTTGCCGGACACGCCGGCGCGATACTGGTTTTCGGTCATTTGCAGGGAGCGTTGATAGGTGTCCAGGGTGGCTTGCAACAGCCGCGTCTGTTCATCCATCACCCGCAGTTGCAGGTAGCTTTGTACCAGTTCCGATTGCTGGCTCAGGCGCATCGCGGCCAGGTCCGCCGAGCTGGCTTCGGCGCTGGCCTCGTTAGCCTCCAGGCCACGGCGCAACTTGCCCCAGACATCCGCCTCCCAGCTCACGCCCAATTGCGCGTTGAGGGTGTCGCGGATGCCGCTGCTGGAACTGCTGAGGCTGGCACTGCTGCTGCCGGTGCCCTGGCTGGCGCGGGTCTTGCCCACGCTGAGGTCGACGCTGGGGTAGAACGCACCGCGGGAGCTGCGCACCAACGCCTGGGCCTGGCGAAAACGTGCCTCGGCCTGAGCCACGGTCTGGTTGGCATTATTGAGCCGCGCGACCAAGTCGTTGAGCTGACGGTCGCCATACAATTCCCACCAGGCGCCGCGGGCCAGGGCGTCGCTCGGCGCGGCCTGGCGCCAGCCTTGGGCTTGCTTGAACTGCGCGGGCTCGATGACTTCCGGGCGCTGGTAATCCGGGCCTATGGCGCAAGCGCTGAGCATCAGACCGCAGAGTGCCGCTGCCAACAGTTTTTGGGGGGCGTGGGTTGAATCGGTCATAGCGCAGTGTCCAGGGCGGCATCGGTCCGCACGCCGCGCCAGGCATTGAAGCGATGGCGCGCGCGGTCGAGGTAAAGGTAAACCACCGGGGTGGTGTAAAGAGTCAGGATCTGGCTGAACACCAGGCCGCCAATGATGGTAAGGCCCAAAGGTTGGCGCATTTCCGCGCCGTCGCCGGTGCCGAGCAGCAGCGGCAAAGCACCGAGAATCGCCGCCAGGGTGGTCATCAGGATCGGCCGCAGGCGCAGCAGGCAGGCGCTGCGGATCGATTCCAGCGGGCTCATGCCGTCATGGCGTTCCAGTTGCAGCGCCAGGTCGATCATCAGGATCGCGTTTTTCTTCACCACCCCGATCAGCAGAAACAGCCCCAATAACGAGATGAGGCTGAATTCGCCGCCCAGCAGGTAGATCGACAGCAGCGCGCCGACGCCGGCCGAGGGCAAGGTCGACAGGATGGTCAACGGGTGAATATAGCTTTCGTACAGAATCCCCAGCACCAGGTACACCGCCACCAGCGCGCCAAGAATCATGAAGGGTTGGCCCTTCTGCGTCGCCGCAAAGGCATCGGCGGTGCCGGCCATTTTGGCAATCACATCTTCCGGCAGCCCCACCTTGGCGATCGCCCGTTCAATGGCGGCCGTGCCCTGCTCTACCGTGAAACCAGGGGCGATGTCGAACGCTATGTTTTCCGAGGCAAACTGGCCCTCATGACTGACGCGGTCGTCCGCCAGGCTGTTTTCGTAATGGGCGATGGTGGACAACGGCACCCGCGCGCCGTCGGCCGTAATCACCTGCATCTGGTTCAGGGTGATCGGGTCTTGGGCATATTTGGGGTTGACCTCCATCACCACCTGGTACTGGTTGAGGCTGTCGTAGATCGTGGAAATCTGCCGCTGACTGTAGGCGTTGTTCAGCACCCCTGTGACCATGTTCATGTCGATGCCCAGACGCTTGGCCTGATCACGGTCGACGATCAGTGTCACTTGCGCCGCACCACGGCCTTCGCGCGCGTCGATGGCGGTCAGCTCCGGCAATTCACGCAATGCGGCAACCACTTTCGGGTACCACAGACGCAACGCGGCCAGGTCGCCGCTTTGCAGGATGTAGGAATACTGTGCGCTGGTCTGGTCGCGGCTGCCGCCGAATTGCAGGTCCTGGTCGGCCATCAGGAACAGGCGCCCGCCCGGCACCGGTGGCACGTTCTTGCGCAGACGCTCGATCACCGCCTGGGCCGAGACTTTGCGCTCGCCGATGGGCTTGAGCCGCACCAGCATCACCGCGTTGTTGGTGCCGTTGTTGCCACCGATAAAGCCGGCGACGCTGAGCACCGCGGGGTCCTTGAGCACCGCCTGACGGAAAATTTCCATCTTCGGCTGCATCACGCTGAACGACAGGCCGTCATCGCCGCGCACAAAGCCGATCAACTGCCCGGTGTCCTGCTGCGGCATAAAGGTTTTCGGCACCACGATATACAACGCCACATTGACGCCGATGGTCAGCAACAGGCTGAGCAAGGTCAGGCGCCGGTGGCGCAGCACCCAGTCCAGGCTGCGGGCGTAGCCGGCGACCATGCGCTCGTTGATCCTGTGGCTCCAGCGTTGCAAACCGGTCATATGGCCTTTGACATGGGGCTTGAGCCAACGCGCGCAGAGCATTGGCGTCAGGGTCAACGACACCACCAGCGAGACGATGATCGCCGCCGACAGGGTGATGGAAAACTCGCGGAACAGGTTGGTGACGATCCCGCCCATAAACAGGATCGACAGGAACACCGCCACCAGCGACACGTTCATAGACAAGAGCGTAAACCCGACTTCCTGGGCCCCCAGGTACGCCGCCTTCATCGGCGGCACGCCGTCATCGATGTGCCGGGAGATGTTCTCCAGCACCACGATGGCATCGTCCACCACCAGGCCAGTGGCCAGGATCAACGCCATCAACGAGAAGTTGTTCAACGAGAACCCGTACAAGTACATCACCGCAAAGGTGCCCACCAGCGACACCGGCACCGCCAGGGTCGGGATCAGCGAGGCGCGGAAATTGCCGAGGAACAGGTACACCACCAGGATCACCAGCCCCACCGCGATCAGCAGGGTCATCTCCGCTTCGTGCAGGGTGGCGGTGATCACCGGCGAGCGGTCCATGGCCAGGCTGAGCTTGACGCTGGACGGCAGCACCGCCTGCAACGCCGGCAACTGTGCCTTGATCTGGCGCACGGTCTCGATAATGTTGGCGCCGGACTGGCGGTTGATCACCAGCAACACCGCCGCATCGTTGTTGAAGAAACCGCTGTTGTAGCGGTCTTCCACGCCGTCGCTGATCTTGGCCACATCGCCAAGACGCAAGGCTGCGCCGTTCTGGTAGCGAATCAGCAGCGGCTCGTAGTCCTTGGCCTTTTCCAGTTGGTCGTTGGCTTGGATCTGCCAGTTGCGCTCGCTGTCTTCCAGCGAGCCCTTGGGCCGGCGCTGGTTGGCATTGGCGATGGTGTTGCGCACATCGTCCAGGGCCACGCCGTACTGATCGAGAGCCTTGGGTTCGAGTTCGATGCGCACCGCCGGCAAGGAGCTGCCGCCGATCTGCACTTCACCGACGCCCGGCACCTGGGACAGGCTCTGTGACAGGATGGTGGAGGCCAGGTCGTAGAGCTGGCCCTTCTGCAGCACGTCAGAAGTCAGCGACAGCACCATGATCGGCGCTTGGGACGGGTTGATCTTCTTGTAGGTGGGCATGCTGCGCATGCCGCTGGGCAGCAGATTACGCGAGGCGTTGATGGCCGCCTGCACTTCACGCGCCGCGCCGTTGATATCGCGGTCGGAGTCGAAGGCCAGAATCACCCGGGTCGAGCCCTGACTGGAACTGCTGCTCATGGTGGTGATGCCGGCAATCGAGCCGAATGAACGCTCCAAGGGCGTGGCCACGGTGGACGCCATCACCTCGGGGCTGGCGCCGGGCAGACTGGCCGACACCACGATCACCGGGAAGTCAATCTGCGGCAACGGCGATACCGGCAGCAGGTTGAAGCTCACTCCGCCGAGCAACATGATCGCCAGGCTCAGCAGCATGGTGGCTACCGGCCGGCGAATGAATGGTCCGGACAGGTTCATGGGGGGGAGCTCCAAGCGGCAAGTTTCAAGCTACCTGCAAAAGACGTAGGCTGCCCCTGCCGTTCCCTTGCAGCGTGCCGCTTGCCGCTTGCCACTGCTTTCGCCATGCCCATCACACCACGTCCTCAATGTCGGTCTTGCGCCAGCGGCGTCCCAACCGATCGAAATACAGGTAGATCACCGGCGTGGTGAACAGCGTCAGCACCTGGCTGACCAGCAGCCCGCCGACCATCACCAAGCCCAAGGGTTGGCGCAGTTCAGCGCCGGAACCGCTGGCCAGCATCAACGGCACGGCGCCGAACAGCGCGGCCAGGGTGGTCATCAGGATCGGCCGGAAACGCAGCAGCGCCGCCTGATAAATCGCGGTCTGCGGGTCCAGGCCCTGGTTGCGTTCGGCGTCGAGGGCGAAGTCGATCATCATGATCGCGTTCTTTTTGACGATACCGATCAACAAAATGATGCCGATGATCGCGATCATGCCCAGGTCATTGCCGCTGAGCAGCAACGCCAACAAAGCCCCCACCGCCGCCGAGGGCAAGGTGGACAGAATGGTGATCGGGTGGATGTAGCTCTCGTAGAGCACGCCCAGCACGATGTACATGGTGACCACCGCCGCCAGGATCAGCAGCAAGGTACTCGACAACGAGGCTTCAAACGCCTGGGCCGCGCCCTGGAACTGGGTCTGCACGCCCACCGGCATGCCGATGTCTTTCTGCGTCTGGTTGATCAGTTCCACGCCCTTGCCCAGCGCCACGCCGGGTGCGAGGTTGAACGACATCATCACCGCTGGGAACTGACCGATATGCGCCACGGCCAGCTGGGCCTGGCGCTGTTCCACCTTGGCCAGGCTCGACAAGCGCACTTGGCCGCCGTCGGTGGTTTTGACGTAGATCTGGTTCAGCGCGTCCGGCCCGAGGGTTTCGCCGGATTGGGCCTGCAACACCACACGGTACTGGCTGGCCTGGGTGTAGATGGTCGAAATCTGCCGCTGGCCAAAGGCGTCATACAGCGCATCGGTGATGTTCGAGACGCTGACGCCCAGGCGCGAGGCGGCATCGCGGTCGATCACCAGGTACACCTGCAAACCCTTGTCCTGCAGGTCGCTGGCCACGTCGGTGAGTTCCGGCAACTGGCTGAGGGCGTGTACCAGTTTGTCGCTCCACAACGCCAGCAACTCGGCATCCGGCGATGACATGCTGAACTGATACTGGGTGCGACTGACGCGGTCTTCGATGGTCAGGTCCTGCACCGGCTGCATAAACAAGCGAATGCCCACCAGCTTGTCGATTTGCGGTTGCAGACGCGTGATCACCTGGGCCGCGCTCAGGTCGCGCAGGCCGTGGGGCTTGAGGTTGATCAGCAAGCGGCCGCTGTTGAGTGTGGCGTTGTCGCCATCCACGCCGATATAGGACGACAGGCTTTCCACCGCCGGGTCGGCGAGGATGATCTTGGCCAACTCCTGCTGACGCTGGCTCATCGCCGCAAAGGAAATCGACTGCGGCGCTTCGGAAATGCCCTGGATCACGCCGGTGTCCTGCACCGGGAAAAACCCCTTGGGCACCACCAGGTACAGCACCACGGTCAGGCCGAGGGTGGCGATGGCCACCAGCAGGGTCAGCGGTTGGTGCTTGAGCACCCATTGCAACTTGCGCCCGTAGCCTTCGATCAACCAGTCGATCCAGGCGCCGCTGGCCTTATAGAAACGGCCCTGTTCTTCTTCCTTGGGCTCACGCTTGAGCAGGCGCGCGCACATCATCGGCGTGAGAGTCAGGGACACCACCAGGGAAATCAGGATCGCCACCGCCAGGGTGATGGCGAACTCGCGGAACAAGCGCCCGACTACATCGGCCATGAACAGCAGCGGGATCAGCACCGCGATCAGCGACAGCGTCAGGGAAATCAGAGTGAAACCGATCTGCTTGGCGCCCTTGAGCGCGGCAGCCAGCGGCGTTTCGCCCTCCTCGATATAGCGGGAAATGTTCTCCAGCATCACGATGGCATCGTCCACCACAAAGCCGGTGGCAATGGTCAGGGCCATCAGCGTCAGGTTGTTGATGGAGAAGCCCGCCAGGTACATCACGCCGAAGGTGCCCACCAGGGACAGCGGCACGGCGATGGACGGGATGATCGTGGCACTGACACGCCGCAGGAACAGGAATGTCACCATCACCACCAAAGCAATGGCGATCAGCAGTTCGTGCTGCACGTCCTTGACCGACGCGCGGATGGTCTGAGTGCGGTCGGTGAGCACGGTGACGTCGAGACCGGCCGGTAGGTTATCGGTGATACTCGGCAGCAGCGCCTTGATGCGGTCGACCACCTCGATCACGTTGGCACCCGGCTGGCGCTGAATATTGAGCAGCACGGCCTGGTTCTGGTTGGCCCAGGCGGCCAGGCGCTCGTTCTCGGCGCCGTCGACGATCTGCGCGACGTCCTTGAGACGCAGCGGCGCGCCGTTGTTGTAGGCCAGGATCAGTTCGGCGTATTGCTGGGGCGAGACCAGCTGATCGTTGGCATCGAGCATCGAAACCCGCGTGGGGCCGTCGAAGTTGCCCTTGGGCTGGTTGACGTTGGACGCGGCGATCAAGGTGCGCACGTCCGAGAGGTTCAGGCCATTGGCCGCCAGGGCCTCGGGGTTGACCTTGATGCGCACCGCCTGGCGCTGACCGCCGGCGATGCTGAC
>Ga0308172_1000351_pt1 | contig 65804 bp, 55 predicted proteins | sample PhyGR2_FD_202134 | JGI IMG/M metagenome (GOLD analysis project Ga0308172, IMG submission 202134) | Phyllosphere microbial communities from UC Gill Tract Community Farm, Albany, California, United States - DLSLSG.R2 | ecosystem: Host-associated > Plants > Phyllosphere > Unclassified | place: USA... | reverse complement strand
AGCCGATAGGCGACCAAAGCGCGCCCGCCAGATTGTGTTCCGGCACGGAAATTTCGCTCACGATGGCGCCCAGTTCCTGCAGGCGGGTGATGGCGGCCCGCACCTTCGCTTCTACCTGCGGGTCCAGATTCGGCAACTGGAAGCCTTCTGTCAGAATGCCGATTTTCAGACCGCGTACACCTTTACCGAGGGCGGCGGTATAGGTTTCTACAACGGGCGCATACTGACGCGGGTCAAGTCCGTCACTCCCGGCGATGGCTTCCAGCACCAACGCGTTGTCGCGCACGTTGGCGGTGATGGGACCTGCATGGTCGATGGTAGCCTCAATCGGCATGATGCCGGTATAAGGCACCAGACCGTGGGTCGGTTTCATGCCGTAGGTACCACAGAAGGCGGAAGGGATACGGATTGAACCGCCCTGATCGCAGCCTATCGCCATGTCGACCTCACCAGCTGCTACCAGCGCGGCGCTGCCGGAAGACGAACCGCCAGCGGCATAGCCATGACGGTGAGGATTATGTACCGGGGCCGGATCAGACGTGTGGCTGCCGCCGGAGAGGCAGAAGTGTTCGCACGTGGCCTTGCCCAGAATCGTCGCCCCGGCATCCAGCAGGCGAGTAGCCACAGTCGCGTCGTAGGATGGTACAAAACCTTCGAGTGTTGAGGCCCCGTTCATCATCGGTACGCCGGCCAGCGAGACATTGTCTTTAAGGGCAATGGTCCGCCCGGCCAGTGTGCCCGTCGCCGCACCTTTGACCTCGGTTTTGTAATACCAGGCGTTGAGCGGATTTTCCTCGCCAGTCGGACGATAACCGGCAGCACGTGGATAGCGGACCTCAGGGATATCATCGGGCAGGGAGTCGACCAGATCGTAGGCGTCGAAGTTAGCCTGCATTACCGCCAGATATTCCCCGGCCTGCGCGGGCGTCAGGCTGATATACAGCCGACTGGCAAGCTCTTGTAGTTGTTCGGCAGTGGGACGTTGAATAGCCATGCTGTTTCCTTTTTCCTGAGTTTGCTCATGCGTCTGCCCTGAAGATAAGGCCGGAAAGCCATCCTGACCTGGTTATCCGGGTCAGTCGTTTGGCTGACATGGACACCCACGCAGTCAGTGGGTGTCTGTCAGGTGTTAAGACGGCTTATCGGCCTTGGGCCAGTGGATACCGACACTTTTCATGCCCCTGGTCACGTCCATGTCTGGGTGTGAGAGCACCACGTCGCGATACGAAGGACTACCGATGACAGCGGGCTTGAATTGGGCCAGGAAGGCTGTGACTTCTTCGCGAATATCCTGGGGTACGTTGAAGTTTTCGTAACACTCGTCGATAGACTCGAATACGGCCTTCCAGTGCACCTCGGTCAGACCCATACCGCGGTGTGCGGTAACCATATCTCGTCCCCGATAGACAGTGTTGCCACCCCAGTGTTTGCACAAGAAATCAACGAAGTTAATGTGCTCTTTCTGGAATGACGACTCGGACATATGCGCCCAGATATGGCCGATGTCGGGATGCTTCATACAGGTTTTCAACACTTCTCCGGCGAAGGCATAAACGGCGTCATAACCGCCAAGACGTTCATAGAGAGAGGGTTTTTGTTGTTCGTTCATCGTGGATTTCTCCGTTGCAAGTGAATGGTCGGGGAGGTCGTGGTCTCTGTCCTCATCAGAACAGCTTCATCACGCGCAGGGTGGTATGTAGATCTTCTTTAAAACCGCCATCGACATTGACGTCGCGCTGGATCAAGCCCTGAATTTGCACCGTGGAGGTGACGAACTTCGACAATTCCAGGCGTACCTGATCTGAACGTGTCGCTTGTCCGTTATCGACGCCGTCGATCTGCTGTTTACCACCCCACGATTTGGCGTAACCGGCGGAGGCGGTCCAGGTTTTGTCTTCGGGCGGCGTCCAGCTTATCCAGCCCTGAAATTGATAGCTGTTGTCCTGCTTAAGACGGCCGGTATCTATTCCCGTGGCATCGTCGTTGTCGCCATACCACAACGCATCAGCGGATAGCTGTGTGGCGAAGCCATTAACAAGCTGTTGCACGCCGCCAAGCTGGAGGTCGAACTTCCAGCGATTCTCTCCGACGTTGAGTGTGCGCCCGGCATCATAGGAACCGGCAGGGACGTACAGGTAGGGCACGATAGCGAAGGTGGTGCTGGGGTTGTTCACCAGCCAGACCGGGGCGGCCAGAATGGGATCACCCAGGCCGCTGGCGGAATCGAGGCGGGCACCACCCAGCGAGCCGTTATAAAGACGTCCGTAGGGCATCAGCACCTGCGGCGCGACGGTAAAGCCCCCGACATTCATGTAGTGGACATAACGAAAGATGCTGACGAAGGCGTCCAGTCCGGTGCCTTGCTTAATTTCATCGCCACCTATGGGGGTAAAGCTGTCTCGTGTGGTGTAGGTGAAATACCCCAGAATGGCATTGGTACCGGCAGGAGCCGGAATGAGATCCTGCGAGTTAAGATCGACTGCATGGACCTGGCCGGCTGCCAGCCAGAGTGTGCATGCGACCAGGCTGATGCGAAATCGGGTACCGCTAAAAGTCATCACGTTCTCCCTTTTATCTTTTGTCGCTTAAGTCCGGCACCGGGTGTGGTCGGAAGATTTTTCGCTTACTGATACTAGGGAGAAATTTGCTGCGAACTTGTTTCAAAAGGACAGTCGTTTGGCTGGCAGGGACAACGGGCACGAAGCCTGAAAATTCCATAGCGTGGTGCTCCGTCTTAGTGCAAATGCACATGCCTGGAGTCAGGCTTACGCTTCCCGACGCCACCAGCTACAGGATGGCAGGCGAGTTGAGACGACAGGCTTTAAGGCCTGTTTTGAGTGAGTTAGTGAAGATGTAGGTATGAAAGGGAGGGGGAATCGTCCTGCTGGCACGATAGTTGCTGCCTCTGAACATGTTTCAGTTGCTTATGCGGGATTCACGTCGCGAGGTGAGCAAGTATGAATAGCTTCATGCAGTCTGCGGGCAGCACCCACTATTCGACCGTTGGCGTTGCCGAGTCACGCCGCTTCGAATACTGGAACGACGTCGTGTTACGTCACTGCATTCCGGCAGCCAGCGTGCCCATGGCAGGGGTCGACTTTGACGCCCGGCTTGCGGTGCGTGGCGTGGGCATGGTGGATATCTGTTCGTTGTCCGCACCTTTGCACCGCTGGGATCGCACCGCCCGATATCTGAGACAAGGCCCCGATGATGATCTGTGGCTGGGCTATATGCAGGGAGGATACGGCCAGCTTGAGCAGGGTGGACGCAAGGCGGCGCTGGTGGCGGATAGTCTGGTGCTCTACGACGCCGCACAGACTTTCCGTTTCAGTCTGGGTGGACACGATAACCATCTGGTGCGGGTCCCACGACATCTGCTGAGTGGTCGTTTGCCGGGGATTGAAAACCTCACTGCTGTGGTGCTGGATGACCGCCGCCCCGGCGTGATCCCGCTGCGCGAAATGCTGCGTCAGGCGACGGTAATGCCCAGCTATCTGGACAACCCGGAAATTTCTGGTCGTTTCTCCCAGACGCTGCTGGATCTACTGGTGTTGAGTCTGGAATTGCAGGATCCTGACAACGTCAGTGCTGAGCGCGATCTCTATGCCCGCATGATGAATTACATCAGGCGGCAACTTGTCGAGCCTGATTTGAACATCGAAAGTCTGGCACGGGCACACCACGTTTCCGTTCGTACCGTCACGCGCGCTTTCGCCCGCCATAAAAAAACGCCGATGGCAGTGATTTGGCAGGAGAGACTGCGGGCAAGCCGCGAGGCTATCGAACGTGGAAAGGTAAAAAGTGTGTCACAGGCGGCACTGGATTTCGGCTTCTCTGATTTCTCTCATTTCAGCCACGCCTTCCGCAAAGCCTTTGGCGTCTCACCTCGCTCCCTGCTGGCAAAGGAAAAGCAAAGTTTGTGATGCGTTATCTCAACGCCACTCTGGCGCAGCATCTGGCTGATTGCCGCCACCGCGCCGCTGCGCATCCAGGCAGGTTAATGCATGGTGTCGGGGCAACCCGGTGCTGATGATCTCTGAATGCTGAAAAGCAAAAAGCCTGCTCGTAAGCAGGCTTCTTAAATCTGGCTCCTCTGACTGGACTCGAACCAGTGACATACGGATTAACAGTCCGCCGTTCTACCGACTGAACTACAGAGGAATCGTTTGAACGGGGCGCATAGTAACGGCCACGCTGAGCCATGTCAAAGCTCTTTTTCATAAATCTGCGCGACTGCTGAAATAGTCGCCAGTACGGCGTTTAATACACCAGAAGAAGTCCGTCAGACGCTGAACGGGGTGTCACAGCCCGTGCGGCAGACTGAGGTATTTATGAGGTGTTTTACCGTTCTGCCTCCCTTGCCAGGCGGCACGAGGCGTGGTTTGCCCGGATAGTTTTTTACTGCCGTCACAAAGTTTTCATTACGCCTTTGTCAGCAGATAAAACGAAACGTAGATTTCATTTCAACCCTGAAATGAATATCTGGAGCTGAAATGAAACAAGTCCGAATCGGCATGATCGGCAGTGGTTATATCGGGCGCTGCCATGCGATTGCTTATGCTCAGGCCCCGACCGTGTTTGCGCTGAAAGGTGAGATCGTGCGGGAGATGCTGGCCGAGGTAAATCCAGAGCTGGCGGCCCGTCAGGCAGCCACCTTTGGCTTTGCGCGTTCCACGGGAGACTGGCGCGAGCTGGTCAGCGATCCCGCCGTTGATGTGGTGGATATCTGCGCGCCCAATTTTCTGCACAAAGAGATGGCGCTGGCGGCGATACGCCACGGCAAGCATGTCTACTCAGAAAAACCGCTGTCCTTAAGCGTGGCGGATGCGCAGGAGATGGTAAGCGCTGCGCAGGCGGCAGGGGTAAAAACGCTGGTCGGCTTTAACTACATGAAGAACCCGACCAGCCAGCTGGCGAAAGAGATCATTGCCCGCGGAGAAATTGGCGAGGTGGTCCATTTTTACGGCACGCATAACGAGGATTATCTTGCCAGACCGGAGACACCGCTCGACTGGCACTGTCAGAAAGCGCTGGCAGGGCTGGGTGCGCTGGGTGACCTGGCGGCGCATATCGTCAACATGGCGCACTATCTGGTCGGTGATATTGCGGAAGTCAGCGGTGACATGATGACGGTCATCACCGCACGACCCGACCCGAAAGCGCCCGGACGTCAGTTACCGGTGGAAAACGAAGATCAGGCCAGTGCACTGCTGCGCTTCCGCAATGGCGCGCACGGCGTCATTGAAACCTCGCGTATCGCCTGCGGCGCGAAAATGGGCCTGACCTATGTCGTGACCGGAACCAAAGGCACGCTGCGTTACACCCAGGAGCGCATGGCTGAACTTGAGCTTTATCTGCATGACGAGCCCGCCGGGCGACAGGGATTTAAAACGATTCTGACGGGACCCGCCCATCCTGACTATGCGAACTTCTGTGTTTCAGCCGGACATGGCATCGGCTTTAACGACCAGAAAACGGTGGAGGTCCGCGATCTGATTAACGGTATCGCGGCGGACGACCGCATGTGGCCCGATTTTGCCGAGGGGTTACAGGTGCAGAAGGTGCTGGAAGCGATAGCGCACTCTGCTGAGCAGCGGCGCTGGGTGGAAGTGTAACGGCAGATCAGGAAGAGTGTCAGATAAGAAGGGGGCAGGGCGGGAAGAGAGCTTCCCGCCCTTCAAAATCAGATCAGGCCGCTTTTCTCCCACCACAGCTTATCCAGCGCATAGAAGCGATCGCGCTGGCTCTCAGGCTGATTGAGATCGCGCTTCCACGGCTTGGCCAGTATGTAATGCAGGTTTTTCACCTCATCGTCCTGCCAGAGCCCGCGGTGCTGGAAGGGTAGCGTTTTCAGCGCATTGTAGATATAAGAGAGCGGCTTCCAGCGGTCGGCAAAGATTTCATTCAGCAGATCCTGCTCCGAGAAAGGATAGGCGCTCAGGTCATCAATGGCGGCAATACGTTTTTCCATCGCCTCAAACACCGCATTATCGGGCTTCAGCACCAGAAAACCGCCGTTGAGGTAGAGATCCACGCTCTGTGGTGCTGTCTCACCGCGGGCCTGCCAGGTGTAGTGGCACTGCTCCGGCTGCCATTCCGGCGGATAAGAGGCGATCTGGTTGGGATTGCAGCGGCAGGCGTGGCAGGCCGCCAGCAGATTATCACCCAGATCCAGGGTAAACAGCTCATCCATGTTCTGCAGCACGAGCATGTCCGCATCCAGAAAAACGACGCGCTCATAGTCCGTCAGTTGCCAGGCGCGCAGCTTGGTCCAGACCTCGCCGAACTGCGCTGAGGCGTAGTGCTGATCCAGATCTTCACGCGGATAGAGTGGCTCAACCGGCTCAATTACGCAGCCTGCATCCTGGAGACGCTGACAGTCCGCCTCAGAAATGGCGGGAGTCGTCATCACCACCAGTGGCCACTGGCTGTGGCTCTGTTGCAGCGAACGGTGCAGCGCTTGAACGCCCACCAGATAATCGGGTTGTGTTAACAGCGTTACCCAGGCAAACATGGCTTTCCTCAGTCAAAAAGTGGCGTGATGTAGTCGTTACCCAGTCGTCCCTGTGGATCGAGCTGGCTGCGCAGGGCGCGGAAGGCGTCCCATTGCGGATAGATCTCACGCCAGTTGTAGCGTTCTTCATCGTAATATTTGCCCCAGTGCGGGCGTCCTCCCTCTTCGGCCAGCAGTTTCTCCACTTCCGTCAGGAAGTGCAGTCCCTCCTGCGACAGCGAACCATCGTCGGCGTAATAGACGACAAAGCCGAAAAAGCAGGTGGGCTGATCGGCGGCCGGACTGAGCCAGGCCGAGGAGGCGCCGGTGCAGCGCAGGATAATCGGGTAGTGCATATGCGGCCGGTTCTCTGCATACCACTGCTTTATCCGGCGGATGATGGCTGGCGTTTTTGCCAGCGGGACGCCGATCTCCACGTTGATCTGTGGCACCGCGATGCCCCGGCAGAAGAGCTGATAGATGTCACCGGTAACATCCGTGAAGTCGCGAAAACGGGTCACGGTGCGAAACTGCTTGCCGCCTTTACCCTGAATCTGGGTATCGCGGTGCATGTGCGCCAGGGTCTGATCGATCGTCTCGTTCAGACTGTCATCCGCTTCGCCCTCATGCTCGACCACTTTGCGCCCCTGCTGCTCATAGCGCTGGCGCTCCTCCTCGCTGGCTTCATGGGCGTTCCAGACATGCATGAGATTGTCGTCAACGAACCACCAGGCTTTGCTGAGAGGGTAGTCGTTGTTCCAGCGCAGCAGATCCTCTTCCAGCGTATCGGCAGAGACCGCATTCTTATGGCAGGTGAAGATGCGGTATGGCCCGGTGCGCAGCGTCACGGCGGTGACAATACCCAGCGCCCCCAGAGAGACCTGAGCTGCCGGGAAATCCGCGTCGCCCCGGACAAACTCGCGCACGCTGCCGTCGGCCAGCACCATGCGGATGGCCAGTGCTTCATCGGCAATCGAACTCTGCTGCAATCCCTGGCCGTGCGTGCCGGTGGCCATCGCCCCTGCCAGGGTCTGAATGGCAATCACACCCGGCGACGACGCCAGCATGCGGTTCATGCGGGTCAGGGTGCGATAAACCTGTTCCAGCGGGGTGGCACCCCCAAAGGTCACGCTATCCTCATCGCTGGCGAGCTGACCGCTGAGCGCGCTGAGGTCGAGCAGTAAATCATCTTCACTGACGTGCAGCATCCGTCCGGGGGAGAGCTTGCTGCCGATGACCCGAATCTGGCCGCGTGACTCCCGGATAAGCGTCTGTAATTCCGCTTCGCTGGCAGGGCGCTGAACCTGATGACGGCTGCCGATTTTAGCGTTCTGCGCCCAGTTCCAGAGCGCATCATCATCGGGTTCAACATGAGTCTGGCGAAGCGGATAGAGGCGTGCGTCTCTGCTCACAACAGCGTTCCTTTTATGGCAATTTAATGACGAATGTTTACTAAGCGTAGACCATGAGTAAGCGGAGCCAGAGCGGTGAGCAATTATTTGCGGATATAGCGCAGTGTGGCGGTGACAGCGAGATGACGATTGCGCCGGATACTCTCTTCTTCGCTGTTATCCGGACTGAAGAGGGCATTGAAGGTGTAGCGGTTTGAGACGTGATGAACACAGATACTGCTGATCAGACGATGAACGTCGATGGTCTGCACATCGGCGATAAACACGCCCTCCTGCTGACCGCGGGCCAGGATGTCATCCAGCAGATCCAGCGCGCTGCGGTTAAGTGCTTTAATCTGCGGTGACTGCGTGATGTAGCGACCGCGCAGCAGGTTCTCACTGCAGACCAGCCGCATAAAGTCGGGATGGGCAACGTGGTAATCAAAACTCGCTTCCACCAGGCGGGTCATGGCCAGCTCCGGCGTCAGTGCGGCCAGGTTCAGGTCGGTTTCATGCGCACGTATCTGCTGATAGACCTGCTCCAGCACTTCGATGTAGAGCTGCTCCTTGCTGCCGAAGTGATAGACCACCATGCGTTTAGTGGTCTGAGCGTGTTCGGCGATCTGCTCCAGTCTGGCACCCTGCATACCAAACTCTGCGAAGGTTTTCAGTGCGCCTGCGATGATGCGTTTTTTCAGCCCTTCCGGGTCATTTTTGCGTTTCGTAATTTCGGACATGGTGCTCAATAAGGTGATTCTGACCGGGGAATGGTAGCACAGTGTTGAGGCGTAGCCCGCAATCGCGGCGTCAGCCTGGCACAGCCCGAAAGATTACAGGTATAATCCCGGACAATATTTAACAGATTCAGAGACGACAATGACAAAACTCACCTTACAAGAGCAGATGCTGAAAGCAGGCCTGGTATCCAGCAAAAAAATGGATAAGGTTCAGCGCACAGCGAAGAAATCCCGGGTTCAGGCGCGTGAAGCCAGAGCGGCGGTCGAAGACAACAAAAAAGCGCAGCTTGAGCGCGATAAGCAACTTAACGAGCAGCAGAAACTGGCCGTCCTGTCGAAAGAGTACAAAGCACAGGTCAAACAGCTGATTGAAATGAATAAAATCGAGGTGGCAAAAGGCGACATCAGCTTTAACTTTACCGACAACAACCTGATTAAAAAAATCGTGGTGGATAAGCTGACGCAGACCCAGCTGATTAACGGCCGTCTCGCGATTGCCCGTTTGACTGCTGACAAAAATGGCGAAAGCCAGTACGCCATTATCCCGGCCAGCGTGGCGGATAAAATTGCCCAGCGTGATGCCAGTGCTATCGTCCTGAACAGCGCACTGAGCGAAGACGTGCAGGACGAAGATGATCCCTATGCCGATTTCAAAGTGCCGGACGACTTAATGTGGTAACCGCGGACTGAGGCAGTCAGAAGGGGCTGGCGGCTGAGAAGTGTAGAGGCTCACCGCTGACCGGATGTGTAAACGCTAATCCACTGGCGTGCAGCATCAGCCTCTCCGCCTGCTCAGCGCCCGGCAGCAGCTGCCCGCCATAGAGATCACAGCCCAGAATCGGGTGCCCCAGCTGCTGACAGTGAATGCGCAGCTGATGGGTACGCCCCGTTTCCGGCGTCAGCTCAACCCGTGTAGCCGCCACCTCCATTCCTTCTCGTCCCTGCCAGTCGCCGCGCGCGATAACCCGGAAGCGCGATCGCGCAGGCTTGCCCTGAAGCGGGCAGACTGTCATGCGGGGAAACTGCGCCGGATCTTTCGCGATGGCAGCATCAATCACACCTTCATCCTCAGCCAGATGGCCGCACAGCAGCGCCTGATACGTTTTGCTCACGCTGCGCTGGCTGAACTGCCGACTGAGCGCCGCGTTGATCGCTTTATTAAGCGCGACGACCATCAATCCCGAGGTGCCAAAATCGAGCCGGTGCACCAGCGTACAGCCCGGAAACAGTCTGACCAGCCGGTAATGCACTGAATCGAGGTTTTGCGGATTCTTACCGGAAAGGCTGAGCAGCCCGCTGGGTTTATTCACCACCAGCAGATGATCATCCTGAAACAGAAGGGTGATCTCGTCATGGCAGGGCGGAGCAATAAACGTATCGATAATGGCAGACATAGTGAAACCGGACGATGAAGGGCAGAGGATCATAACCGATTGCGTATTGAGTGACGACTCCCGGCCTGTCAGGGCAGAGACAAACTGAAGGGATGCCAAAAAAACATTTAGTATTTTGTTCAGCAACTTGCGCGATTTTTAGTGATAAATTCGGGCAGTTCTCCCTTTTACGACTACAGTCTCTGGTGAGGTTGTTTTCAATTCGTACCAATGGAGGATTTTCTGTGTTAATTCAAAACGACGAGAAAGGCCACGTAATTATTGGCGAAGCGGCACTGAGCCTTGCCCTGGGTGAGAAAGAAATCAGTATCGCATCACTCTTTACTCAACTGGGATACATGGCGAAATCCGAGAGCAACCCCGACCGGCTGACGCAAATCTCCGAGGCCAGAAGCTGGCTGAGCAGTTTTACGTCTCCGGCGATTGCCCAGCAACAGGTGCCGTATCTGCAGACACTTACAGGCCTGAACGACGAACTGAACTAGCTGTAACTGAACTGACACCAGTGGACGTAGTCCGGCTCCGGCCGGAAAACGACGAAGCGAATAACCTCACAGGTTGCGCGAAAGCGTATACCGGCCGGAGAAACTGTCATGGACGACACTCCTCTCGCCAGACCCTTTTGATCTCCCCTCAGCCTGAACGATCATCGCGCAGCCAGCCCTGTTGATCAGGACTGGCCAGACGATACCCTGTTAAAAACTTTCCCAGCTGCTCTCTGCAGAAGCCTTAAGCGGCACGGCCGGAACAAGGCGAGGCGCTGAAGCAGGCGCGGGGCGGCTGACGGCGTGCTGAGCACCTGAGAGGCGGAAGACCGCCACCGTTTTTTCCAGCTCCTCTGCCTGTGCTTCCAGTGAACTCGCTGCGGCAGAGGACTCCTCAACCAGTGCGGCGTTCTGCTGGGTCGTCGTGTCCATCTCGGCCATCGCCACGGCGATCTGGGAGATCCCCCGATTCTGCTCGTCGGAGGCCGCAGCGATTTCGCCCATGATATCTTTCACCTGACTGACGGAGCGGACGATATCATCCATGGTGGACCCTGCGCGTTCTACAAATCCGGACCCTTCACTGACCCGGTCCAGTGACTCACGGATCAGCGTCTCAATCTCTTTGGCCGCCAGCGCGCTGCGCTGTGCCAGATTTCTCACTTCACCCGCGACCACCGCAAACCCGCGTCCCTGTTCACCGGCACGTGCGGCTTCGACCGCGGCGTTGAGTGCCAGGATATTGGTCTGGAAGGAGATGCTGTTGATGACGTGAATGATTTCACCAATTTTGCCCGAACTCTGGCTGATGCTGTTCATTGTCACCGTCACATCACGGATGATCTCGCCACCGCGACCGGCATTCACCGACGCCTCTGTCGCCAGCTGACTCGCATGATGCGCATTTTCCGCATTCTGTTTAACCGTCGACGACAGCTCTTCCATACTGGCTGCGGTCTGGACCACCGCCGCAGACTGCTGTTCTGTACGGGAGGAGAGATCGGTATTGCCTGCTGCGATTTCCGCTGAGGCACGTGCCACGCTGCTGACGCCGTCACGCACGTTGGTGATGATGTTCTGCAGGCTGCTGTTCATGGCATCGACCGCCAGCATCAGCTGACCGAATTCATCACCACGCGTTGTCGTCAGCGAGGTGGTTAAATCTCCCCCGGCAATACGCTGTGCGGCGTTCAGCGTCTCTTTCAGAGGCTGGGTAATGCTGCGGGTGATCCGCCAGGCGATCAGCAGACTCAGTACCACACAAATCAGTGCGGCAAAGCCAATGCGCCACTCTGCCTGCTTAATAAATTCCGCAGAGAGCTGCGACTGGAAAGCGAATGTATCGGAAACCACCGCATTCAGACGCTCAGCGCTGGTGCTCAAACCCGCCGACTCACTCTTCTCTTTCTCTGCAGCATCGATATAGCGCGTTAACGCCTCGCGCTGCTGCGCAAGGGTGCTGAGAACCGCACGGGTCACCTCGTTAATCGCGGGCTGTGCAAAGCTGTCAAGTTGCTCACTTAGCGTGGTAATCGCCGTGAACTCCTCAACAACCGACTCTCTGCTGGCCTGAGAGGGTTTATCCAGAAACGCCTGTTCTATGTTTGCGGCATCAAACAGCGCGGCGGCCAGACGCATGACCGCTAATCCGGCATCAGGGGTCAGTGCCAGATCCAGCGACTCAGACTGATGTGCAAGGGCAATCAGGGCGTCCGGTTTAATGGCGTCAAAGGCATGGGATGTAGTCTGCGCGGCGGTGACAAATTTCTGTCGCTGCTTCTGATAGTCGTTAAGCAACTGCCCCATCTGCGCGACTTTCTGCTGACCGGTTTCGTCCCACTGAAAGCCACTGAGGCGTTGATACAGCGTATCTAACTCTTTCAGCGCCTGCACGTTACGGGCAGCAAATTCGGGGTCTTTGGTGTACTGATAAAGCGTGCGGTTAAGGCGCGCAGTACTCAGGGTGTTTACCATCTGAACGGTGATGGTGCGTCGTGCCGAGTTATCTTTAATGCGGCTGAAGCAATCGAAAGCCAGCCAGCTAATCGCCAGAGAAGCGGCGATAACGATGATAAAACCGACACCCAGTTTTTTCCCAATTTTAATACCGGAGATGTGTTGAGCAAGGCCCATAAGTTTCACCTTTAATGAGGTTTCTGAAGCGGGAGAGAGGCAATTAAATAATCTCTGTCATCTTCTAATTATCGTCAGGGTGTGGTGAAACTTTAATGGAAATTATATGTTTCAGTTTATCTTCTTAATTAAAGTGCCACTGTTTTCAATAGAAATAATATGGCTGCTAATTTTAAGTGGTGCATATGTAAGTTATTGATTTTAAAATTAAAAAATAAAAGTTTCTGGCGCAAATTTTCTTTACGTTAACTGAAAAATTCTTTATTGATTAATATCAATTTATTCAGATGTAAAAAAGTATAAGTCACCAGCGGGGATGAATTTATTGCGCAGCAAGGATCAATGCAATGCTATTCACGCTCACTCTTTTTACTGTCTGACACACTGCGGTATTCACGGCTGGTCGTTATTCCTCGCCTGTCACTTTCTGCAGACCCACCCGACTCTCTGCATTGCCGGATTTCAGCAAAATATTGCCGTTTTAAGCATTTGTGATCGCCATCTGTCTTCACTGAGAATGAGAACAGAAGGTTAAGAGGATGATAATAGTGCTGAAGAACAGAGTTAATCAGCTATTCAGGACTGACGATAAATCACGATGATTTTTCCCTCTGGGGGAACATTTTAATTATCAGGAGAAAGGTTCCAGTGAAAATTATAAAAGGAATAACCCTTTTCGCGGTCGCGGTCGGTGCACACACCAGCTTTGCTGCCGAACCTTCGGTTCCGACCGAGAGCAGCCTGCATGTCAGCGCCGATCCGGCCTTGAAAAGTCTGATACCTGATGATTTCCTTAAACGTGGCTACATCATTGCAGGCACTAACCCCAATACACCGCCGACAACGTTTTACAAAGAAGACAATAAAACCCTCGCCGGTCGCGAAATCGACATCATGAATGCGGTAGGGGAGCGTCTGGGCATTGTTGTCCAGTGGCGTGATACTGGTGGGTTCGACAATATTATTCCCGGTCTGAAAACCGGACGATACGACGTGGCACTGTCAAATATCAACGCCACGCCGACCCGCCTGAAACAGATCGATTTTGTCGGTTATTACAACGCCAGCCTGCTCGGTATCATTGCGCGAAAAGACGCCGGCATTGCGCCTTTCAAATCGCTCAGCGACGTCTGCGGCAAAGAGGTAGGGGCGGGATCCGGCACCACGCAGGTCACGCGGCTGGAGGAAGCCAGCAAGGCCTGCGTGACGGCCGGTAAACAGCCGATCAAAGTGGCGATTTTCCCGGATCGCCCGGCGGGCGTGCAGGCTGTAGTCAGCGGGCGTGTTCCGATGTTCCTGGGGCCTTATGAAGGACTGCTGTGGCAGGTTAACGTCATCAAACCGCTGACCATGAGCGGAGAAATCACCGTCAGCGATGCCCCGGTCTCTGTCGCGTTTCCAAAAGCTTCGCCGCTGGAACCCGCCGTGCAGGCCGCACTGAACTCCTTAATTAAAGATGGCAGCTACCGGAAAATCCTCGATAAGTGGGGCATCGGATTTGGTGCCGTGACCGAAGCCCGACGCAACGAAGAGATTTTTAAATGAGTGAAATTCAGGACCACACCAACGAACTGAAAATCGTCGGTAAACGCTACTACGGACGCTGGCTGAGTGCGCTGGTCGTGCTGTTATGCGTGGTGGCGATGGCGCACTCGATGGTGAACAATCCCCGTTTTGAGTGGGGCGTGATAGCAGAAAACTTTACGGCCCCCTCTATTCTGCAGGGGGTGCTAATGACGCTGCAGCTTACCGCGATTTCGGTGGTGCTGGGATTTGCGTTTGGCACGCTGCTGGCGCTGATGCGCCTCTCATCCAATCCGGTGCTGGTGGCGGTCAGCTGGGCTTACACCTGGTTTTTCCGCGGCGTGCCGATGCTGGTGCAGCTGTTTCTCTGGTACAACATTGCCGCTCTCTACCCCCGAATCGCACTCGCCATTCCGGGGCTGGGAGAGATCTGGAGCGCGCAGTCTAACGCACTGGTCAGCCCCTTCAGTGCGGCGGTCATCGCCCTGGTGATGCATCAGTCCGCCTATGCCGCAGAAATTGTGCGTGCCGGTATCCAGAGCGTAGGCAATGGCCAGATTGAAGCTGCGCGCGCGCTGGGCTACCGCCCGGCACAGATTTTTCGTCACACCGTGTTACCGCAGGCGATGCGGGCCATTCTGCCGCCCGCAGGCAACGAAATCATCGGCCAGCTGAAAACCACCGCAGTGGTGTCCGTTATCTCTCTGCAGGATGTGCTGTTTTCAGCGCAGATTATCTATCAGCGCACCTATGAAGTGATTCCGCTTCTGCTGGTCGCGACGCTGTGGTATCTGCTGATGACCTCGGTGCTGTCGGTGGGCCAGTACTATGTGGAGCGTTACTTTGGGCGTGGCGTCACGCGGCGTGAAAAGCGCCGTGCATGGCTGGCTATGCCGCGCTTTTCACTGCCGAAAACGCAAAGGAGCGTAAGCAATGGCTGAAGCAATCGCCCTGCGCAGGGTCACCAAGCGTTTCTCCGGTGTGACCATCCTCGACGACGTAAATCTGGATATTCCTGCCGGATCGGTCACGGTGATTCTGGGACCTTCCGGCTCCGGTAAATCCACCCTGCTGCGCTGCATTAATCATCTTGAAAAGCTCGATGGCGGCACTATCCGCATTGATGGCGAGATGGTGGGTTACCGCCAGAAAGGCCAGGCGCTGCATGAACTCAGCAGCCGTGCCATTGCGCGCCAGCGTGCCGGGATTGGCATGGTGTTCCAGCAGTTCAATCTCTTCCCGCACCGCACCGTATTGCAGAACGTCATCGATGCACCGATGCGGGTGAAAAAGCAGTCCCGCCAGCAGGCGACCAGTAAAGCGCTGGCGCTGCTGAAGCAGGTAGGGTTAGCGGGGCGCGAAGCGGAGTGGCCGCAGAATCTCTCTGGCGGTCAGCAGCAGCGTGTGGCGATTGCCCGTGCGCTGGCGATGGATCCGGGCGTGATGTTGTTTGATGAGCCGACTTCCGCGCTTGATCCTGAACTGGTGGGAGAAGTCCTGCAGGTGATTAAGCAGCTGGCGCATTCCGGGATCACCATGGTGGTGGTGACGCATGAAATTGGCTTTGCCCGGGAGGTTGCAGACAATATTGTCTTTATGGAGGGCGGCAAAATTGTGGCGGCAGGCCCGACGCAACAGGTACTCGACGACCCGGACAATGGACGTGTCAGAAACTTTATTGCAACGGTGCTCTGAGCACCGTTTCTTTTACAAAGGCAGGAATCAGGATGACGCAGAAATCGGTTATGCACAGCGCCCACTGGGGGGCGTTTCAGGCAAAGCGCAATGGCGAACATCTGCTGATTGAGCCGTTCCGGGGCGATCCCGATCCGAGTCCGCTGTTGCAAAACTTTCATCGTGCGCTGAACCACCCGGCACGCGTCGCCCGGCCGATGATTCGGCGGGGCTGGCTGGAAAACGGACCCGGCCCGGATCGGCGCCGTGGTGCAGACGAGTATGTGACGGTAAGCTGGGAAGAGGCGACACAGTGTGTAGCAAAGGAACTGAAGCGGGTCGGAGATGCGTATGGGCCTGCAGGGATTTTTGGCGGTTCCTACGGCTGGTCAAGTGCAGGGCGCTTTCATCATGCGCAAAGTCAGGTTCATCGTTTTCTGAACACAACACTGGGCGGCTATGTGCGCTCGGTGAATAGCTACAGTTCCGGAGCGGCCTCCGTACTGTTACCCCACATTGTCGGCGACATGAATGAAATCGCGCGACGTGGCGTAAGCTGGGAGGAAATTGCGCATCACAGCGAGGTAGTGGTGGCATTTGGCGGGCTGGCGCTGAAAAATGCGCAGGTGGCCAGCGGCGGTCTGAGTGAACATACCGAGCGCGGTTTTATGCAGCAGGCGGCCCGGCGCGGCACCCGGTTTATCTCAGTCAGTCCGCTGAAAAGCGATCTGCCTGAGGAGGCGCAGGGCGAGTGGCTGGCACTACGGCCTGGCACAGATGCCGCATTTATGCTCGGTGTGCTGTCTGTGCTGATCGCCGGAGGATTAACCGATGAGGCTTTCCTGGCTCGCTACTGTGTCGGCTGGCCGCAGATGGTGGCTTACCTCTGCGGCAGAGAGGATGGCGTGGTGCGCGACGCGCAGTGGGCAGCCAGCATCTGTGGCATCAGCAGTGACCGGATAACGCAGTTCGCGCGACAGCTACCGGGTAAACGCGTTCTGGTGACGGTGGCCCATGCCTTGCAACGCGCCGGGCATGGCGAACAGCCGGTCTGGTTGGGTCTGGTGCTGGCGGCGGCACTGGGGCAGCCTGGGCTGCCTGGTGGTGGCTTTACCTATGCGCTGGGGGCGCTGGGTCACTATGGCAAACACCATAACCTGGTCAGTTTCCCGGCCCTGCCACAGGGAAAAAATGGCATCGACCTCTTCATTCCGGTAGCCCGTATCGCCGATATGCTGCTCAACCCCGGTGCAACGTTTGATTACAATGGCCAGCGGCTGACCTATCCGCATATCCGTCTGGCTTACTGGGCGGGTGGCAACCCTTTTCATCATCATCAGGATCTGGCCCGGCTGCGTCAGGCATTTTGCCAGCTGGATACGCTGATCGTGCATGAAAGTGCCTGGACCGCCAGTGCGCGTCACGCGGATATCGTTCTGCCCGCTACCATGACGCTGGAGCGCGAGGATATTGGCGGCGCTCCCACCGATCGCCATTTAATCGCCATGCATCCGGTTGCTGAGCCTTATGGTGAAGCGCGCGATGATTACACCATTTTTCGTGAGCTGGCCCGGCAACTCGGCAGGGAAGAGGCGTTCAGCGAAGGACGGGATGCGCGTGGCTGGCTGCAGCATCTTTATCAACAGCTCCGGGAGAAACTGGCTGCTCACCAGGTGCAGACCCCTGAATTCAGTGCGTTCTGGCAGCAGGGCATGCTGACGTTACCTCAGCTCAAAGACGGGGGACGAATGATCAATGCGTTTCGCGCCAGTCCTGACGGCGCGCCGTTGCCAACACCCAGCGGTAAAATTGAGATTTTTTCGGCGAAGATTGCCAGCTTTGGTTATGAAAACTGCCCTGGCCATCCGGTGTGGCGCGAACCGCAGCAAAAACCCAGTACCGACTATCCCTTCTGGCTGATAGCCAATCAGCCTGCGACACGCCTGCACAGCCAGCTCGACTTTGGCGATTACAGTCAGGGGGCCAAGCGGGGCGGGCGGGAGGTCTGCAGCCTGAATCGCCAGGATGCCGCCGCGCTGGGCATCGCGGAGGATGACATCATTGAACTCTACAACGAACGGGGCCATGTGCTGGCCAGCGCACGCCTCACGGATGGCCTCCTGACCGGCGTGGTTCAGCTGCCAACCGGCGCCTGGTACGATCCGATCGATCCCACGGCGGCCCGTCCGCTTTGTCGTCATGGTAATCCTAATGTCCTCACCCTGGATGTCGGGACCTCATCACTGACGCAGGGATGCAGCGGGCAGATTACGGTGGTTCAGGTGCGTAAATATGCCGGAGAGATGACACCGGTGCAGGCTTTCATCCCACCGCCCTGATCGGCTCAGCGAGTCAGTGCCTGCGCCAGTTGCTGCAGATCTGCCGTTGAACGCAGTTCACTGGCGGCCAGCAGGTCAGGCGAGCGCCTTTTTAATGCCCGTTGCAGTTTACGGTTAACATCGACGCCCTCCGCCAGTGACTGCTGGCGCGTGCGGCGCTGATGAAGCCGGGTGCCATCCCTGAGTGTTAGTGTGACGTCATGAAAGCGCAGAGCAGGATTGATCGCATCGGGCGGCGCATTGTCATCCGGGGCGCGGCGGACCCGGGCGGCCAGTGGCATAATCTGATGATTGAGCGCGCCTTCGGCAAAATCTGACAGACGCAGATCGCCATAGATCAGCATAGCGGCAATCACATATTCCAGGCTGAACCGCGCTTCAAGACCATTAAGCGGATGCTGAATCGACGCGGCAATATCACCTCCAGGAGGAAAGGCAACGGTGATCGCTTCAATCTGATTCAGCAGGCTATCGAGTGGGTTTCCGGCTTCCAGCCACTGCTGACGCAGTATCTGTGCGGCCTCTGCCGCGCTGTGCGTTCCCGCGCAGGTCGGAAAAGGTTTAAATTCCAGGCCGGGCGAGCTAATCCGCCAGGGCATACCCCAGTTCTCCAGCAGTTTTTCCGGTTGTGCCTGACCGGAACTGGTGGCGGCCAGAAAGGCCTCCAGCACTCCCTCTTTGCGGCCATCGATGCCGGCCAGCGTCAGCTGAGCCGCTACCACCGCGCGCTCTGCCGCGAAGCCAGCGTGCAGCGGTTTAACAGCGGAGCCAAACTGCGCACGTAAGCCACTCGCCTGCGTCGTGGCAATGCCCAGCAGAGTCGTGGTGGCAACGCTATCCAGCGCCAGCAAACGGGCCAGTGCTGCTGCCGCGGCCACGGTGCCCAGTGTCGCTGTATTGTGGTAGCCCAGCGCGTAGTGCTGCTGGCTGACAGCCAGTCCGAGACGGCCCGCCATCTCCACGCCGGTGACATAAGCATCCAGAAACGCGTTCAGGCTTGTCGGCTGGTCGTGCTGCCAGGCGAAAAGGGCCGGCAGGATCACTACGCTGGGGTGACCGCGAAAATCGGCATGAAAATCATCGTAGTCCAGCGCATGCCCGGCATAGCCCAGCAGCAGCGCCTGCGAGCGCACGCTTCCGTCATGATACAGGGCGCGCAGGGCTGGCAGGCCGCTATCCGGCACGTCACCCTGTAATACCGGCCAGCTTACCGCCAGAAAATCCTGCACGCCTTCACGTGCGTGCCTGTGCGCAGTCGCATCAGGCTGACTGTTAAGCAGTTGGTCCGCCAGTGCCGCACTCAGGTTCATTGTGGTCGCTCCGGGGACATCAGTGCTGCCAGTGCCAGGTCGGCGAGATAGTGTGCTGTCGGCAGCAATACCGCATCATTGACGCGAAAGGCGGGATGATGCAGCGCATAAGGTTCACCGGTGCCCACCATGATGAAGGCGCCAGGCAGTTGCTGCTGATAAAAGGCAAAGTCTTCGCCGATCGGACTGGCTTCCACCACGCGTGCGCTGAGTCCGCTTTCCTCCGCCTGCCGTAATGCAAACGCCGCCCAGTGGGCATCATTCACCACTGAGGGCGGCCCGGCATGCCAGTTAAAGCGGACCTGAGCATCAAAGGCCGAAGCGATACCCGCTACAATTCGCCTGAAGCGCTGCTCAAGCTGTTCACGCGTCTGTTGTGAGAATGTACGCACCGTGCCCTCCAGCCAGGCACTCTCCGGAATGACATTCCAGGTACTGCCGCTGTGTATCTGGGTAATGGAGACCACCGCGTTATCGGCAGAGGGGGCATTGCGGCTGATCAGGGTCTGCGCGGCTGAGACGATCTGTGCAGCGATAACAATCGGATCGTTGCTCTGGTCGGGTTTAGCGGCATGGCTGCCAGTGCCGGTAATGGCGATGTCAAAACGATCAACCGCAGCGGTCAGCGGTCCGGCTCGGGTGCCGACTACGCCCGCCGGCAGTGAGGGATCGTTGTGAAGACCAAAAATCGCGACGGCATCGTGCAGGGCGCCGCTGGCAATCACTTCCGGTGCGCCCTGACCAGTCTCCTCTGCAGGCTGAAAAAGAATCCGTACGCGGCCCGGCAGGGCGGATTCCTGCTGTTTTAACAGGATCGCCGCGCCCAGCGCCGCCGCACTGTGAAAATCGTGACCGCAGGCGTGCATTACGCCGGGACGTTCGGATTGATAGCTGACGCCTGACTGTTCTTCGATCGGCAGCGCATCAATATCGGCCCGCAGCACGATTAACGGTCCCGGCGATTGACCAATCTCTGCGACCAGCCCGGTTTTCAGCGGCAGGTTAACAATACGTATCTGATGCTGCTCAAGGTGTTTACGCAGACGGGCTGTGGTCTCAAACTCCTGATTCGACAACTCCGGAAAACGGTGCAGTTCATGGCGAAGGGCGATCAGCTGTTCGCCCAGGGTTGCAGAGATATCACGACACATAACGGCTTTCCTTATGCGGCAGTCTGGCGGCGAAGCCAGATATCATGTGCCGCCGGGTCCAGAATTTTTTTCATGTAGAGGGTGAGGTGGCCTTTGCCGAGATCGCGGGTATGCATCGGCTGGAAGCCTCGTTTCAGGTACATCTCTTTCAGCCAGGGATGCTGGACGGCGGTGCCGAGAGAGACCGCAGGGGCGCGCAGCTGACCTGTCAGAATCTCCAGCTCAAGCCAGTCCTGAATCTGGCGGCCATAGTGGTGACCGGAATGGTCGGGGTGGGCGCCAAACCAGCCGATATGCGGCAGCCCAAAGGGACCCGGCAGCGGCCCCCAGGGATAGCGAACGGTGACAGAAGCAACCATCTCCTGGCTGGCATAGAGCGCATAGACGCCGTGAGACCGGAGATGCTGCTGTGCCATGCTGCGGTCGGCAGTGGCGGCATCAAAGTTAATACCCAGCGCTTTTACGGGCGCGTAGGCGGCATGCATCAGCGCCAGATAAACGTCCACTTCATCCTCTCTGACCTGACGAAAATTGAGTTGCATAATCTTTACCGGAAAACCGCCCAGTGGACGGCTAATTAATTCAGCCAGAATGAGAGACTAACAGTAAAACGCCGGGTCTCTATATGTGAAAAATAACTAATATCATGCAGATTTGTGAATATGAATTCGCCGGTTTTTGATTGATTAAATTGTTATTTACCGTACTATTTGAAAAAGAAAAGATGCATAATATTTTCTGAATAACCCACTGTAAATAATACGTTTATTCTTATACCTTTGACTCAGGATGCCGCTGTGTTAGCCATTATTTCTCCGCGTGCTTATTTGCATGAGGCGGGCCTGCGCAACCGCGTCGGTCAGTTAATTAAACCTTACGCCACGCAGATTCATATTCTGACTTCACCCCATGCCTGGCAGGCCGTTAATCCGGAATTAAGTCAGAGTCTGGAAGCGGAAGGTATTCGCTTCCAGCTGAATTATTTATCAGGTGAATGTACTGAACAGGCCATCGCCAGCATAAAGCAAGCGATTGAACAGCAGGGAGCAGAACTGTTACTCGCGATTGGGGGTGGACGGGTGCTGGATGCAGCGAAAGCCGCGGCCAGCCAGCTGCCGACGCTAACGCTGTTTAACTTTGCGACCCAGGCAGCAACCTGCGCCGCCTGGTCACCGGTAGCGATTCTTTATAACGAAGCGGGCGGGCATCTGCGCAGCCAGCCCCTGGGGAAAATGCCTGAGCAGGTACTGGTGGACAGTGAGGTGATTGCCCGGAGCGATACACGCTACCTGAAGGCGGGGATTGTCGATGCACTGGCAAAATATTATGAGTTTCGCCCCTACCAGCAGCATAACCCGAATGACCTTGCGCTGAATCTGAAGATGATGAGTGCGCGGCAGGCTCTGGACATTTTTCTGCAGCAGGGCGATGCCGCGCTTGCGCATTGCCAGCAGCAGCGGGTGACACCGGAGCTGGTGAAGGTCATTGATGCCACTATTGTGCTCGCCGGGCTGTCGAACAGCGTGCGCGATGTCCTGCCGACGCCGGGCTTCGCCCATGCCATTCATAATCGCATGACGCACCAGCCTGAGCTGCATCGCTGGCTGCATGGGGAAAAGGTGGGTTTCAGCCTGCTGGTGCAGTCACTGATGGAAAATGAAGGCGAAGCGGATGCGGAGTTACTGGCTCTGCTACGTCACTACGATATGCCCCTGCGTCTGCCAGCCTTAGCGGGCGATCGCCAGACTGCTCTGCGCACCCTTGCCCAGCAGGTAACGTTTCCCGCTGCTTCTGCTGAGCGCCTGCCGTTTGACGTTTCTGCTTGTGCGCTGGAACAGGCGCTCCGTGCAACCGATACCCTTTTTTAAGTGCGTGCTGCGGCGCGCCTTTTCACCCTAAAAACCAGGAACCGTTTATGAATGATGTAGCGTCTGTGCGTCGCCTGCGGCTCGGTCTGTTTGTTCAGCCAGTGGGTCAGCACGTCAGCGGCTGGCGGCTGACGGATCAGCTCGGCGATCCCACCGACATTGACTGGCTGATCACGCTTGCTCAAAAAGCCGAAGCGGGTAAGTTCGATCTCTTCTTTGTGGGTGATGCGCTGGCGACCAGCATGTATCGTCTGCCGTCGACGATGGCCCGACTTGAACCGCTGACGATGCTGGCAGCGCTGGCGGTTAACACGAAACGTATTGGTCTGGCGGCGACCGCATCCACCACTTTCAGCGATCCCTTTACGCTGGCACGCAGCTTCTCATCGCTGGATCACATCAGCCGGGGGCGTGCCGCGTGGAACGTGGTGACCTCGTTCTCCACTGACGTTGCCCGTAACTTCAGCCGCAGCGATATGCCCGATCATGCTTCGCGCTACGCCCGGGCGCGGGAATTTCTTGAGGTGGCTTACAAACTCTGGGAAGGGTGGGAAGCGGACGCCGTTCAGCCTGACAAAACGACCGGAAGCTATTTTGTCGATGAGAAAATCAGGCCGATTAATCACCAGGGTGAGCATTTTCAGGTGCAGGGCCCGTTAAACATTACCCGTTCGCCGCAGGGACGTCCGGTCATTATTGAAGCGGGTTCCTCTGCGGATGGTCAGAAGCTGGCGGCAGAGACCGCGGAAGTGATTTTTACCGCCTCAGCCACGCTGGAAGAGGCGCAATCCTTTTATCAGTCGCAAAAGGCGCAGGTGGTGGCTGCCGGTCGTCACGCGGACCAGGTGGTGATTATGCCGGGCGTAATGCCCATTATTGGCCGCACGCGCGAGGAAGCCAGAGCGCTGTGGAAAGAGCTGAATGCGCTGGTGGATATTGAGAATGGGCTGCGTCAGCTCTCACTGCGGTTCAGCATGGATCTCAGTCACTATCCGCTGGACGGGCCAGTGCCGGAGGTGCCGCTGGGCGAGGGGAATCAGAGCCGCGTCAAACTCATGACCGATATGGCGAAACGCGAGAACCTGACGCTGCGTGAGCTGGCCGCCATTGCTGCCGGTTCGCGCGGGCACCGCGTGATTGTCGGTACGGCTGAAGATATCGCCGACGATTTTCAGCTGTGGCTGGAGCAGGGCGGCGCAGACGGTTTCAACATCATGCCCGCCATCATGCCAGAGCAGCTGGATCTGTTTGTGGCGCTGGTCATCCCTGAATTGCGTCGTCGCGGGCTGTTTCGCGAAGAGTATGAGTTTGCCACACTGCGGGAGAATCTGGGACTGGCGGGGTTGTAAGGGAGAGGATTCATCAGCGCAGGCGGTCTGTTGTTTCTGCCGCCTCCTTGTTTAAAAGCCTTACCCGGATTTGCTCATAAACGATATTGTTTAAACTCACCTTTACGCACGCGAGCTTACATGAATGTCAGACTATTACGTTTACACCAGGGGCAGACAGACGGTTGTAGTGAATCGATCAGACGTCACCCGTGCCGTCGCGCTGACGGAGCAGGGGTATAAAAAACAGTTTGAGGAAGTCCGCGCGCCGGATGAGCAGCAGGCACTGGTACGGCTGGCAGATATGCGCAGAAACCAGCGTATCGATCAGCACAACTTCCTCGCCGGTGCGGCGACGATGCCATTGATCGGTGTACTGACCGCGCTGGCAACTTTTCTGTTCTGGCGAAAAAAGCGCTGAAGTGAACCGGCTTCATTTTGCAGAAGCCGGACAAAGAGAGAGCATAGCGTCAGTAAGAAGGCGCATATTCTGCAACCGCTTACCATCCGGTTTCACACCCTCCCGATTTATAAGCCCGCTCAGTCAGCCCGAGCGGGCTTTTTCATTCAGTTTAGCCATCCCTGAGCCGCATCCTTATTCGATCCGGCGTGGGGCGCAAAATAGTGAAATTACTATGCGTGCTTCACTGATAAGGCGGAATACCTCTCTCTGTTCCTGCCAGGGACGCATGCATTCCGGCTGATTCTGCATCACACTCGATTATCGCTTTACACCTATATAGCCTCTGACCTATATTGATAAGGATATCCTGTGTGGATGGTTAAAACGACCGACAGGTTTGATCGCTGGTTTAGCTTACTTAATGACACCGACCGCGCCTGTGTGCTGGCTGCATTAATGGTGTTGCAGGAGAAAGACCGCGCCTGCCAGGACCCTATGCAGATACGCTCAGAGGCTCAGCCTGTATCAATATGAAGGCGCTGCGTATTCAGAGCCGGGGCGATCCAATCAGGGCATTTTTTGCTTTTGACCCGAATCGTACTGCGGTCGTGCTCTGTGCCGGAAATAAGGCCGGCAGCGACAAACGCTTTTATCGGGAGATGTTTCCGGTTGCCGATCGGGAATTCACACACTGGCTGAACACCTTTAAATATAGGGAGTAACGTGATGGGCAGAACGCTGGAACAGCTTATTGCGGACGAAAAACCGGACGTCGTTGCTGACGCTGAGGGGAAGGCAACGGATATCCTTCTTAACATACACCTTGCTGAACTGCGCGAAAAAGTGCAGAAAACGCAGGTTGAAATGGCGGAAGCGCTGGGCATCAGACAACCTACCGTTGCCGGAATGGAGAAACCAGGCCGTGACCTGAAGCTCTCAACCCTGAAACGCTATGTTGATGCGGCAGGCGGTAAACTGCGCCTGGTTGTGGAACTGCCGGACGGCTCACACTACGGGTTTGAGGTGTAAACCTCCCGACGTGAATGACTTCCCGGATTGCCCGGAGAGAGAAAGCAAAAAGCCCGCTCAGGTTTCCCTGAGCGGGCTTTTCTTAAAGGCTGATATTTAGTTCGAGGTAATCTGACTAATTATCACACCTTTAATACTTTTGTTTTCAAAAAAATACTGTAGGCAGTTCATTTGAATAAAATCGCCATAGTTTTTTGTGTTAGTACAGTACTGGACTATATTGCCATCTGGTTTGTTCAGGAAGATTGACGAGATCTTTTCAAATGAAGCATCCAGCAAAGGCGTTCCCTTAATTGTAATGCTCAAATCACCCTTATAAGGAGAGCAGTTTCCTTGTTGCTCTTTCCTGGCAATGGCAATTGATGTTAAATCCCCATGTCCCATCTCATTATCAGAGATAAACCAGTAGTTAACACCTTCAGAAGCGAGGCAAATCCACGATGCATGGTTGTCTTGATTAACCGTCACGCCAGTCTTTTTTGCCATATCTGTAAGGCTGCTAAATTCCATCGTATAGACATTATCCCCGACAATAATATCCGGCACTAAGCTTTTGTGAGTGTCATAGTCAGGGATGGATGAATCGTCCTGGTAGTAGCTGGCACCAAAACCTTCCATCTGCGTAGCCGTCGCAACGCAGGATGTTACGCAAAGAGCAAAGAGGAGATATTTCATTTCACCTTTAGCTCCGTGTCACCGCTAGCCCAAATGCTTTTTCTGACGCTGAGTGGGGCGATAATACAGCCTTCTGATGAATCCAGTGGATGCTTTTTACTTGCACCATGAATACGGAAGGCAGAACGTCCACACATAGAGTTACTCAGATTGGGGGTAAGGTTGAGCGTGTATTTGCCTGTATGGGCTGAGTTATGAGGAGCTCCAATTGTATAAGTGCCTCTGGGAAGTGGACCTTTACCAATGACACATTCCTGAGAGCTATCATTCTTATAACCTGTTGCACCTGCGTAATCTGCTGTGTACTTTTCACCATTACGGGTGAAGGTGTGTGTTGCTACATCGTATTCCCACGCCATTATGCAGCCCGTCCTTTCCATGAGTCAGAGTGAATAATATTGCCATCCAGATAGTGCCACGTGATTTTCTCGTAAGCTAAATCTACATATTCAAAATGATCATGTCTTTCCCATTGAGGGTTTTTTATATCCATCATGAACGGCTCAATTTCTGTTACCTTCACATTCTCCAGTGTAGTTATGAAATATTCCTCTTCCTGCCCGTTATAGTTGATTCGGTAGAATTTGAATACGGCCTTTTTAAGGGTTTGACCAGAAGAGAGCGCTTTATACAGATAAGAAGATGAACTATCGACGTTTTTCATAAATGCATATGAGCTATGTAAACGTTTTGCTGTAGCTTTTCCCGTCAGGGGATCGGTAGGTTGTTCTACAGAGTGCATCAGTTCGCTTACCTCGATGCTTCCCTCTCTGCCATTCGCATCAACACTACCCTTTATTAGTGTTCCACCATCATCTTCAATCCATAAATAAACCGGAATAGCCATTCGACAAACTCCCTTGTCAGGATAAAGAGGTAATTATCTTCATGGTCGCCTTAATAGGTAAAATGTTAATCAATTTTTAATTGATAAAGGTCAATTAAATGCTGAGTGATACGCGAAGAAAGAATAACAGACTCATATTAAGAGCATTTGCGCTTTCATTTTCTGCCACGCCCTGTATGAACGACACCTTTATCTCACATCGCCGGAAAGACTCAGGTTTCAGGGCGCTTCCATACGGAATCACCCTCGTCTTTTTACCATTTTGTTTTCGTGTCAAACCCGGCTTTGGCCACTATAGCGAAGTAGCATGTCTTATCAAATCTGGCCTCATTACGCCGTTGTCTCGCATCAGCAAGTGAAACAGCAAAGTGAACACCGACAGAGAAGATTTTTTGATCTGATAGCAGTCAGTGACATGAAAGCTTCCCTTTGTTTTTTGCTCAAAGGGGAAATCGAACCCGCATTCCCAGCATTTTAATTATCAAAGGATAGAGCTTCGAGTGGTTTTTAGTGAAGGAGGGTGAATGTGAGAGAAGGGATAACCCATTGATAGAAAGCAAAAAACCAGACATCAGTAGACATCTGGTTTCTTTAATTTGGCTCCTCTGACTGGACTCGAACCAGTGACATACGGATTAACAGTCCGCCGTTCTACCGACTGAACTACAGAGGAATCGTTTGAACGGGGCGAATATTAGCGGCGCCGATCCCGCTTGTCAAAGCCCTGTTTAACGAAATGCGTTCGGATGCTCGTAAAAGCAGCGGATTGGTGAATTTTTCCCGAATCTGCTGGCTTTTCAAACTGCCAACAGGATCTCACTTTGCGGGCATTTCTCTGCAGATGTTAGAGGCATGTCAAAGTTTTGTTCTTTGCCGATGTCAAAACAGCCGTTTCAGTGCTTTTATGATAAAAATTTCAAAAAGAGATTTTATGGAATAAATAAACTGCTTAGCGTTACGGTCGCCACTTTTCCCGGAAACTGAAACGGCAGGTCGGAAGTAACTGTTTGCAGATCAAGTGATTGTGAAAAGGAGTGGTCGATCACAAAAATAGCCAGAAGCCGAAGTCTAACCTCAAAATTCCCGAAACAGACGCCAGACAGGCTGGGTGAATGTAAAAGATATTTTTCATTCGCGGTCACAGCCGCTGAGCAAGTTAACAAATAAGAAGGGTCCCTATGAACATCAAAAAAACGATTGTCGCCTCACTGTTAGCCTGCATGTTACCTGCCGCGGTTATGGCAAAAGATATTTCGGTCGGCGTCTCAATGGCGCTGTTTGATGACAACTTCCTCACCATTCTGCGCACGGCCATGCAAAAAGAGATGCAGAAAGATGGCGTTAAAGGGCAGGTTGAGGATGCAAAAGGCGACGTGTCGCAGCAGTTACAGCAGGTGCAGAACTTTATCGGTCAGGGTGTCGATGCCCTGATCGTCAACCCGGTCGATACCAATGCGGTAAAACCGATTATGGATCAGGCGTCAAAAGCGGGCATCCCGCTGATCTTTGTTAACCGTCGTCCGCAGGCGGAGCTGACCGGCAAGATGGCCTATGTCGGTTCCGATTCTGAACTGGCCGGCCGTTTACAGATGGAAGCGCTGGCCAAAGCGATGAACGGCAAAGGCAACGTCGCCATTCTGATGGGGGATCTGGCGAACGAGGCGACGCGTGACCGCACCAAAGGTGTGGAAGAGGTCGCCGCCAAATTCCCCGGCATCAAAATTGTTCAGAAACAGACCGCAAAATTTACCCGTAATGACGCGGTGGATGTGGTCAGTAACTGGCTGACGGCGGGTGATGAGATCAATGCCATTGCCTCCAACAACGATGAAATGGCGATTGGTGCGCTGCAGGCGCTGGGAAAAAACCCGAACAAAATCCTGATTGCAGGTGTGGATGGTACACCGGATGCGCTGCAGATGCTGAAGCAGGGCAAGATGGTTGCGACCGTCTTCCAGGATGCGAAGGGGCAGGGTGAAGGGTCAGTGCAGACGGCGATTAAACTGGTCAAAGGCGAGCAGGTGCAGAAAGTCATCAATATCCCTTACCAGCTGATTACCAAAGAGAACATGGAACAGTTTACGAACCGTAACCTGAAATAATCGTTCCCGACTCAGCCTGACGGAGGTGATGTATGAACGCGTTTGCGCTTGAAGCCGAAGGCATCAGCAAGTTCTTCCCCGGCGTGAAAGCCCTCGACAACGTCTCGTTGCGGGTGCGTCCGGGAACGGTACATGCCTTGATGGGCGAAAATGGCGCGGGCAAATCCACTTTAATGAAGTGCCTTATCGGGATCTATCGTCCCGATAAGGGCACCATCAAAATTAAAGGGGAGCCGGTGCAGTTTCACGACACCATGGACGCGTTGCGTTCCGGCATTTCGATGATTCACCAGGAGCTTAACCTGGTGCCCTACATGACCGTCGCTGAAAATATCTGGCTGGGCCGCGAGCCGATGAAATTTGGTTTTGTCGATCACGCCCGGCTCAATCAGGTGACACAGGAGCTGCTCAACCGCCTGAATATCCGTCTGAAAGCCGATCGGATGGTGGGCGAACTGAGCATCGCCTCGCAGCAGATGGTCGAGATTGCCAGAGCCGTCTCCTGGGACTCGGACGTCGTCATCATGGATGAGCCCACCTCCGCGCTCACGGAAACCGAAGTGGCGCATCTCTTCACCATCATTCGCGACCTGCGCGAGCAGGGCAAAGCGATCATCTACATCAGTCACAAGATGGATGAAATTTTCACCATTACCGATGAGGTCAGCATTTTCCGCGACGGCAGCTGGATCGCCAGCGATCAGACGGAGAAGTACACCCGCCAGTCGCTGATCACCCAGATGGTCGGGCGTGAACTGACCCAGCTGTTTCCGAAATTTAACAGTGCCATTGGCGAAGAGGTGCTGACGGTTCGCAATCTCAGCAGCCAGGATCGTTTCACCGATGTCAGCTTCAGTGTGCGGCGCGGGGAGATCCTCGGCGTCGCCGGGCTGGTGGGTGCCGGTCGCAGTGAGGTGATGGAGAGTCTGTTTGGCATGGAGAGCTTCGACAGCGGCGAGATCTTAATTGATGGCGTACCGGTGACGATCGACTCGCCTTCCACCGCGATTGAAAAGGGCATGGCGTTCCTGACCGAAGATCGTAAGAAATCCGGACTCTTTCTGGTGCTCTCGGTGATGGAGAACATGAGCATCGTCAATATGCCGGAGTACAGCGGTAAAAGCGGCTTTGTCAGCCATGTGAAGATGGCGCAGGACTGCATGGACCAAATCCGCCGTCTCAATATCAAAACCCCGACTATGGATCAGATCATCAACAACCTCAGCGGCGGGAATCAGCAGAAAGTCCTGATTGCCCGCTGGCTGCTGGCACAACCGAAGATTCTGATTCTGGACGAGCCGACGCGTGGCATTGACGTCGGCGCAAAAGCGGAGATTTACCGCTTAATCAGTGAACTCGCCAACCGTGGCGTGGCGATCATCATGGTCTCCTCTGAACTGCCGGAAATCCTTGGCATGAGCGACCGGGTGATGGTCATGCACGGCGGGCGTATAACCGGCATCCTCGATAAAGAAGACGCCGATCAGGAAACCATTCTGTCGTTGGCATCCGAATGAGGCGCGAGACCACTATGAGCAATATGAAAGTTACTGCCACCCCGGCAGCCCCGCAGCAACCCTCTTTTTTTGCCAGTCTGCGTCATAAGCTGCCAAAAGATACCGGCATTTTTGTGGTGATGGTGGGGATTGCGTTGATTTTTGAAATGTTCGGCTGGTATGTGCGTGACCAGTCTTTCCTGCTCAACACCAACCGCCTGATCCTGATTGTGCTGCAGGTGGCCATTATCGGGATTATTGCCGTTGGCGTGACCCAGGTCATCATTACGACCGGCATCGATCTCTCTTCCGGTTCCGTGATCGCCCTGGCGGCGGTGGTGGCTGCAAGTCTGGCGCAGACCTCCGACAGTCTTTCACCGATGTTTCCGTCGCTGGTCAATATGCCCGCGGTTATCCCGGTTGCTGCCGGTATCGGGGTCGGGCTGCTGGCAGGGCTGGTCAATGGTGTGTTGATTACCCGCACCGGGATTCCGCCCTTTATCGCCACGCTGGGTATGATGGTGTCGGCTCGCGGCCTGGCGCAGTATTACACCCAGGGCAATCCGATCAGCTTCCTCTCTGACGGCTTTACCGCCATTGGCCAGGGCGCCATGCCGGTCGTGATTTTCCTGGCGGTCGCGCTGCTGTTCCATATCGCCCTGAAACATACCCGCTACGGCAAATATGTGTATGCCATCGGCGGCAACATGACCTCGGCGAAAGTCTCCGGGATCAACGTTAACAAGTATCTGATCATTGTCTACACCATTGCGGGTGCTCTGTCGGGTCTGGCGGGTGTAGTTCTGGCGGCGCGCGTCAGCAGCGGTCAGTCAAGCATGGGGATGTCCTACGAGCTGGATGCCATTGCCGCAGCCGTTATCGGTGGCAGCAGTCTGATGGGCGGCGTCGGGCGCATCACGGGTACATTGATTGGTGCGGTGATCCTCGGCTTGATTAAAAGCGGATTCACCTTCGTGGGTGTCGATGCCTACATTCAGGACATCATCAAAGGGATCATCATCGTGGCAGCCGTCTCTATTGATATGCATCGCAACCGGAAAAAACGCTGACCGGCAACGGTTGCCCTCTTCAGCGACAGGGAGAGGGCAGCGTCTGCTGTTTATCATTCAAGATAAGAAATCCCGCTGATAGCGGTTACATCGGTTTCAGGCCTGTTAAGCCCCGACGCAGGCCAGACAGGCCTTCAGCCGATGTTATGCGCTTTCACTGCACTAAAACCGTACAACCCGTCATCACTTTTCTGCACACCTGCCTCGCAGTAAATGCACTGTCACAGTGCGTCCGGCCGGTCTGGCTTTCTGGATCAGCCATTCCCGATCCTTATTAACCCTTAAGAGGTAATCAGAAACGCTTATTTTCCGGGCCGTTAGGAAAAATCCTGAGCCCGGTCAGGGCGCAGTTTTTAAACCTGGCCTGCATCTTGCAAAATCTCACTCATCAGGCGAAGGACGCAGATCCTATTCGCTATTCAGGGCTAGTGACGGAGGCAAGATGAATTTAAGACGACTGAAGTACTTTGTAAAAATCGTCGATATCGGCAGTCTGACGCAGGCAGCGGAAGTGCTGCATATCGCCCAGCCTGCACTCAGTCAGCAGGTCGCCACGCTGGAGAATGAACTGGATCAGCAGTTACTGATCCGCACCAAGCGGGGCGTCACGCCGACAGAGGCCGGTAAGATTCTCTACGGTCATGCGCGCACCATTCTGCGCCAGTGTGAGCAGGCCCAGACGGCGGTTATCAATGCCGGACAGATCCTCAGTGGTCAGGTTTCGATTGGTCTGGCACCCGGCACCGCAGCGTCTTCGCTGACAATGCCGCTGCTGCAGACCGTGCGCGATCAGTTTCCTGAAGTCCTGGTCTATCTGCACGAAAACAGTGGCAGCGTACTGAATGAGAAAGTGATGTCCGGTCAGCTGGATATGGCGGTGCTCTACGACCGCGCGCCCACAGCCGGGATCAACAGCATGCCGCTGATGAAAGAGGATCTCTATCTGGTGGGGGCCACCGACTGCCCGGGAGCCAGCGTCGATCTGGCGGATGTGGCGCAGATGAGCCTGTTCCTGCCGCGCGACTACAGTGCGGTGCGTAAGCGGGTTGATGAGGCGTTTTCCCTGCGTCGCCTGAGCGCCCGCATTATCGGTGAGATTGAATCGATTTCTACCCTGACCGCCGCCATTTCCAGCGGCATGGGCGTTACCGTATTACCGGAATCCGCTGCCCGTTCGCTGGTGGGGTCGACGGATGCCTGGATGGCGCGCATCAACAGTCCCTCACTCAGCCTGCCGCTGTCGCTGAACATCTCCGCGCGGTTGCCGCTGTCGCCTTCCGCACAGGCGGTGAAAAATATCCTGCTGTCGCTGCTGAACAAGCCGCTGAACGAGGAGCGGGAGTTGATGTTAGTGAGTTGACGCTGGGCGGTTTTGTCTGCCTGCGGTGGGGAGTGATTACCTGGCGGCGGGCTGGCTCTGAGAGGGTTTCGCCCGCCAGGCGTGAGGGAGTTTCAGTTCGCCCGTGCAGGCGGACGCGTCAAGGGGCGGACGCCCGCCCCTTAACAATCCCGGCGTCCGGCAGCCTCCGCGCCCCGCGTTGCGGGGTGCCTTCGTCACGCCCTGCGGCCGACGGACCGTCCGGACTCGCCATCCCTGGCTCGTGCCGTCCTTTCGCCGACGTCCTGTCGGCTCATCCTGGCCTCCGGTTGCTCCTCAGCGCGCCGGATGCCTCTCCCACACCCCCGCCTTTAATATCTTCGTTTCTCCTGAATGGAGCGTCGTCTGTTGGCCTCAAGACTAAGCCAGTGATGGAAACTAACCGCAATTCTTACCGCGATAAGAAAGCCAGATAAATAGAAAAGTTAACAGCGGGGAGGGAGGCCGTCTGAGCCGCTGAGCGGATGAGGGATTTCAGGACGAGCGACAGGGATGTCGCGAAGAGGCGGGTTCGCGCCAGGGATGGCGCGTCCTGCCGGTCCGTGAGAAATCCGGAAGAAGCGAAGGGACCGCGAAGCGGCGGTGAGGCAGGCCGGAGCCCGGGGTCAAGGGGGCGCGGCGACTGGCGCCCCCTTGTCGGTCGCCTGCAGAGGCGAAGCTGAAACTGCCCAACCTGTTGGGCGAACGAAACCTGCTCAGACTCAACCCGCGCAGCGACCTTCCCCAGCGCCCATTCACGCAACAAATAACCCCACCCCTTTATTCCCTAAATTCATAAAGCAAAATTTTTTAGTATTTCCCGTTATCAATAATAGTTCTTACCATCACAGAATCAGATTATGTAAAGGGAGGTAAATATCGTGAATTTCCAGCAACTTAAAATCATCCGCGAGGCGGCCCGCTGTGAATTTAATTTAACGGAAGTCGCTAACACGCTCTTTACCTCCCAGTCGGGTGTGAGTCGGCACATCCGGGATCTGGAAGATGAGCTTGGCGTGGAGATCTTTATCCGCCGCGGTAAACGTCTGCTGGGGATGACCGAGCCGGGTAAGGCGCTGCTGACCATTGCCGAACGCATTCTGGATGAGGCGGGCAAAGTCCGCCGTCTGGCCGATGTGTTTACCAATGAAACCAGCGGTATCCTCACTATCGCCACCACCCATACTCAGGCGCGCTACAGTCTGCCGAAAATTATCAAAGCGTTCCGCCAGCTCTATCCGAATGTCCGGCTGGAACTCAATCAGGGCTCCCCGCAGGAGATTGTATCGATGCTGCTGGCGGGGGAGGCGGATGTCGGCATCGCCAGTGAGATGCTGGTCAACAACAGCAGCCTGGCGGCCTTTCCCTGGTTCAGCTGGCACCACGCCTTACTGGTGCCGAAAGGGCATGAGCTGGTGCAGAACCAGCCCGTTTCGCTGAGCACCCTCAGCCGCTATCCCCTTATTACCTACCGGCAGGGCATTACCGGCCGTTCCCGGGTGGATCGCGCCTTCCAGAGTGCCGGTCTGAAACCGGACATCGTACTCAGCGCTCAGGACTCCGACGTGGTGAAAACCTACGTTAAGCTCGGATTAGGCGTCGGGATTCTGGCCGACCAGGCGTGTGAAACCGAAGAGAGTGAAGAGCTGGTGCGCATTGATGCCACCCATCTGTTCGATGCCAGCACCGTCTGGCTCGGCCTGAAGCGCGGCCAGCTGCAACGCAACTATGTCTGGCAGTTCCTGGAACTCTGCAACGCCAACCTGTCACTGGAGGAGATCAAGCGTCAGGCGCTCTCGTACAGCAGCGACGACGAGCCGGTTATCGACTTCCAGATTTAATCACTCCGCGCATCCGGCCGGATGCGCCAGGTTTCCCCCACGGCATAAAATTTCAAAAGCCTGCTTAAAACCTCTTCGCCAGCCTCTCTCTCACCCTGAAACAACATCCTGCGCTGACCGGGCGCGATAAAGTGGAAGCAGCTCACTACAGGGGGATGTTATGTCGCAACTTCAACTCAACGACAGCGATCTGCTGCGCCAGCAGGCGCTGTTTGCCGGATGCTGGCAGGATGCGCAGCAGGGGGCCACGCTGCCGGTTACTAATCCCGCCACGGGTGAAACACTGGCGACGATCCCGGCGCTGGGATACGCCGAAACGGAGCAGGCGATTGCTTATGCGGAAACGGTACGCCTCAGCTGGGGCCGGACGCCCAATGCCAGTCGTGCCGCGCTGCTGGAGAAGTGGCATCAGCTGATTATTGAAAATGCCGATGACCTGGCAATCATCATGACCGCCGAACAGGGTAAACCGCTGGCAGAAGCCAGAGGTGAAGTGCTGTACGGGGCCAGCTTTGTGAAATGGTTCGCCGAAGAGGCGCGCCGCATTTATGGCGATACCATTCCCGCGCCCAGCGATGACCGCCGCATTCTGGTGCTGAAACAGCCGGTCGGCGTGGCCGCCGCGATTACGCCGTGGAATTTTCCGATTGCGATGATCACCCGCAAGGTGGCGCCTGCGCTGGCGGCTGGCTGTCCGATCATCGTCAAACCTTCAGAACTGACGCCGCTCTCCGCACTGGCACTGGCCGTGCTGGCAGAACGCGCCGGTTTCCCGTCCGGGGTATTGCAGGTGTTAACCGGCCTGCCCACAGAGATTGGTGCGGCCCTGACCGGGAGCCGCACGGTGCGCAAAATCTCCTTTACCGGCTCTACCCGAATCGGGCAGTTACTGATGCAGCAGAGCGCCGACAGCATCAAACGCCTGAGTCTGGAGCTGGGCGGAAACGCACCGCTGATTGTCTTTGAGGATGCCGACATTGAGGTTGCGGTGGCCGGAGTCATGCTCAGCAAGTTTCGCAACGCCGGACAGACCTGCGTCTGCGCAAACCGCATTCTGGTGCAGCGCAGCATCTATGCGCGCTTTACCGCACGACTGCTGGAAGCGGTCGCCACCCTGAAAGTCGGCGATGGCTTTGCGCCGGACAGCACCATCGGCCCGCTGATCAATGACCGCGCGGTGGAAAAAGTGAATGGTCACATTGATGATGCGCTGAGCCAGGGCGCAACCCTGCTGACCGGCGGCATCAGCCAGGGCAACGGCACCTTTGTACAGCCTACGGTTCTGGGTGAGGTGACCGCCTCGATGCGCATCGCACATGAGGAGACCTTTGGCCCGGTCGCGCCGCTGTTTATTTTTGACAGTGAAGAAGAGGCGATCGCCATGGCGAATGATACGCCCTATGGTCTGGGGGCCTACTTCTTTACCGAGAACATCCGGCGGGCGTGGCGGGTCGCGGAAGCGCTGGAGTTCGGAATGGTCGGCTTCAATACCGGTGCGATTTCCCTGGAAGTGGCGCCCTTTGGCGGGGTGAAACTCTCCGGCATTGGCCGGGAAGGATCACGTTACGGCATTGACGAATATCTGGAACAAAAAACATTTCATATCGGCAGTCTTTGAATAAAGAGTAATTAAACGCCAGCCGGGTCGTCCGGCTGGCGTTTTTTTTGGCGTCGAAATATCGGGTTTAAAACATAAAAAATGGTCCGGGATGTGACGCGCGTCAGTAAACCGTCCGGGCAGGCTTCAGTTAATCACCCGCCCTGGCCGGAATATCCGCCTTGGTGCAATTTCCGTGCAGGCTGCACCAGCAGAGCGCAGGATTTTTGTGAAGTAAATCATCTGTTTAATTGTTCGGCAATTCCGCAAAAAAACATCCGGCAATACGGCAGAAAATTTTTTTGCGCTGTTTTAAACGCATTTTTATTTTTTGCCCGGCTGGCATACTTTCTGCATTAACTTATTACCCGCGCAGAAATCGGCGGCTGAAAAAACGAATTAACCAGCAACTGATGGGTGTAACAAATAAGGACTTTTTCCATGTTAAGTTTCGACCCTGAAAAGGTTTCTCTTCCGACTGGCCATTATATTGGCGGTCAGCACGTGCAAGGCCAGGGCGCCCTGTCTGAGGTTAAACGTCCCTCAGACGGCCGGGCCTATGCGCAGCTACGGGACGCCACGCCAGAAGATGTCGATCACGCCGTGACCGTGGCGCATCAGGCGCTGAAAACCAGCGGCTGGTCAGGCTGCGCGCCACGGGAACGTGGCCGGGTACTGCGCCGCTGGGCAGATCTGATTGAGCAGGATCCTCTGCTGGCCCAGCTGGAAGCGCTGGGATCGACCCGACCCATCAGCGACGTGGTGCAGCACGAAATCCCCTTTACGGCCGAAGCGATTCGCTTCTATGCCGAATGCGCCGACAAATACAGCGGCGATCTTTTTCCCACCCGCGACAGCAGCCTCGGCATGCTGATCGCTGAACCCTATGGCGTGATTGGCGCGATTACCCCGTGGAATTTCCCGTTGTCGATGGCGTCGTGGAAATGCGGCCCGGCGCTGGCGGCGGGCAATGCGGTGGTGCTCAAGCCGTCTGAACTGACCCCATTCTCCACCGTACGCATGGCCGAACTGGCGATTCAGGCGGGCTTACCAGCCGGGGTGCTGAACATCGTGCAGGGCAGCGGGGCGGTCACCGGCAGTGCGCTGGTGAAACACCCGCTGGTGCGCAAAGTCTCATTTACCGGCTCGACGCAGACCGGTGCACGCATCATGAGCGACGCGGCACAGTTCGGCATGAAACCGGTCACGCTGGAGCTGGGTGGCAAAAGTCCGCAGCTGGTTTTTGATGATGCAGGCGACATTGAGGTGCTGGCCCAGCGCATTCTGCGCGGCTTCACCGCTAACGGCGGTCAGGCCTGTGTGGCGGGCACCCGCCTGATTGTGCAACGCAACATCGCCGATCCGCTGGTTGAGCGGCTGGCGCAGCTCTGCCGGGAAGTGAAACCGGGTGTCACCTGGCAGGAGAGCAGCCGCTATGCGCCGCTGATTGATGCGCGTCAGGGCAACAAAGTCAGCTCGGTCATTGAGGCGGCGAAAGCGCAGGGCGCCGAGGTGATTGTCGGCGGCGCGCGTTTTGCCGATACCGACGAGGGCTGGTTCTGGCAGCCTACGCTGCTCAGCCACGTCACCCAGGATAACCCGGCGGTGCAGCAGGAGATCTTTGGCCCGGTGCTGACGGTGCAGACCTTTAATGATGAAGAGCAGGGACTGGCGATGGCGGCACATGCGATCTACGGCCTCTGTGCCGGGGTACACACGCTGAGCCTGCCGCGCGCACTGCGCGCCATGCGTGCGATTGACGCTGGCACCGTCTGGATCAACCGCTACGGCCGCTCCGGCGACTTCATCATCCCCACCGGCGGCTTTCTCGGCTCCGGCATTGGTAAAGACTTAGGGCGTCAGGCGTTTCAGGCCTGCCAGCGCCAGAAGAGCGTTCTTATCGATTTCTAAGCACAACTGACCACTACGAGGGTGTGACATGGCTCTGTTTAAACCGAAATTTATCACGTTCGACTGTTACGGCACGCTGATTCGCTTCGATATGGCCGGCGCCGCGCAGCGCTGTTTCAGCGACCGCGTTGAGCCGGATGCAATGCATGCCTTTACCACCGATTTTTCCAGCTACCGGCTGGATGAGGTGCTCGGTGCATGGAAACCTTATTACGACGTCGTCAGCAATGCGATTCAGCGCACCTGTAAAAAGTGGGGTGTGAAGTGGGACAAAGCGGATAGCGATTTTATCTATACCGATTGCGCCAGCTGGGGACCGCATCCTGACGTGCCCGCCGGACTGGCAAAAGTGGCGCAGGAATTTCCGCTGGTGCTGCTGACCAATTCAATGAAAGACCTGATCCCGCATCACATCCCGCGTCTGGGCGCGCCCATCCACATGACCATTACGGCGGAAGAGGCGGGTGCCTACAAACCGCAGATGAAGGGCTTCGAGTACATGCTGGACAAGCTCGGCTGCGGCCCGGAGGAGATCCTGCACGTCTCCTCCAGTTTCCGCTATGACCTGATGACCGCACACGATCTCGGCATCAAAAACAAAGTCTGGGTCAATCGCGGCCATGAGCCGGCAAACCCCTACTACGGGTACACCGAAATCAACGACATCGGCGGCCTGCCTGGCGTCGTCGGACTCTGAGGAATCCTCATGAAACTGGAATCGTTCTGGCAGGCCACGGCTCCCGCCTTTACCGGTGCCGCCCGCGAGCCGCTGCCCGCCCACGCTGACGTGGTCGTGATCGGCGGCGGCTTCACCGGCGTCTCGGCGGCGCTCAGCCTGGCGCGCAGCGGGATCAGCGTTGTGCTGCTGGAGAGTGGCGAGGTCATGAGCCAGGCGTCGGCGCGCAACGGTGGCCACTGCAACACCGGCGTGGCGCAGAACTTCGCCGCGCTGGTGGCCAGTCAGGGGCTGGAGCAGGCCAGCCGCTTCTACCGGGCGTTTGATGATGCGGTGAGCTACGTGCAGCAACTGATCCAGGAGGAGGCAATCGACTGCGACTTCCGGCTGTGCGGCAAGCTTAAGCTCGCCAGCAAAGCGTCACATATGACCGGGCTGCGGGAAGCGTATGAGCTGATGCGCCGCACCGTTGACCCGGCGATCGCCCTGCTCGACAAAACGGCGGTGCGCGACGAGATCGCCAGCGATGACTTTCACGGCGGCCTGCTGCAGAAGCGTGGCGGTCAGATGCACATGGGCAAGTTTGGTGTCGGTCTGGCCGAAGCGGCCGCCCGCAGCGGCGCAAAAATATTTCCCCATCATGCCGTGACGAAATTAGAGCGGCTGAAGGGATATCAGCACCGGGTCCACACCGCACAGGGCACGCTGCTGGCGGATAAAGTGCTGATGGCGACCGGCTGCTCCAACGTCGGTCCCTTTCCCTGGTTTCAGCGCCGCATTGTGCCGGTCGGCAGCTTTATTGTGGTGACGGAAGCACTGGACCCGGCGCTGCTGCAGCAGGTGCTGCCGCAGGACCGCACCTACGTCACCTCCCTGAATATCGGCAACTACTTCCGCACCACCGCCGATCGCCGGCTGGTGTTTGGCGGGCGCGCCCGGTTTGCGGTCAGTAACCCCACCTCGGACTCCCGCAGCGGCGAGATCCTGCGCCGGGCGATGACGCAGATGCTGCCACAGCTCGGCCAGGCGCAGGTGGAGTACTGCTGGGGCGGCATGGTCGATATGACGGCTGACCGTCTGCCTCATGCCGGTGAACAGGATGGCGTTTTCTACTCGCTGGGCTACAGCGGTCACGGTACCCAGATGTCAGTCTGGATGGGGCGGGTCATGGCCGACCTGCTGGCTGAAAAGCGCACGGACAATCCCTGGCAGCGTGAGACATGGCCCGCGCTGCCCGGTTATCACGGTAAGCCATGGTTTTTACCGCTCGCAGGACTCTATTACAAAGCAAAGGATCGCCTTTCATAACCCCCGTCGGAGGCTGGCTGCCAGGTTGCCAGCACCGCAAGAAAATGATCCCCGGTTCGCCTGACTATTGAGGGTACAGAGATGAGTAAATTTGATAATAACGACGCTGATGCGGTAAATCCGGCACTGACGCGCATGATCACTGAAGGCACACTGTCACGCCGCAGCCTGATGAAAATCCTCTCCGCGGGTGCGGTGATGAGCAGTGGCCTGATCGGTTTTTCCGGGGCAGCACAAGCAGACGATAAGCCCGTTAAGGGCGGTAAACTGCGTGCGGCGATGTCGAATGCGTCGGCCACCGACACGCTCGACCCGGCCAAAAGTAACAACAGCGCCGACTATACCCGCCAGTTTATGTTTTACAGCGGCCTGACCGAGCTGGATAAAAACCTGATGGTGCAACCGGCCCTGGCGGAATCGGTGGAGTCGGGCGATGGCGTCACCTGGCATATCAAGCTGCGTAAGGGCGTGACCTTCCATGACGGCAAACCGCTGACCGCCAGAGATGTCATCTACTCGCTCAGCCGTCACAAAGATCCGGCTATCGCCTCTATCGCTTTCAAGCTGGCCGACCAGTTCAAAACGTTCACCGCAGTCAGTGACAATGAGGTGCTGCTGGAGCTGAACAGCGCCAACTTCGATGTCCCTTACATGCTGGCCACACCGCCATTTCTAATCGTGCAGGATGGCACCAAAGATTTCAGCAAAGGGATCGGCACCGGGCCGTTCATCTGCAAAGCCTTTATGCCCGGCGTGCGCGCCATTGGCACAAAAAATCCCAACTATTACAAGCCGGGCCTGCCGCATCTGGATGAGGTGGAGCTGATAGGCGTCACCGACGGTGCCGCGCGTGTCAATGCGCTGATGTCGGGCGATCTGCAGATGGTTTCTACTCTGACCGCGGCCGACTGCAAGCGCATCAAAGCCAGCAGTGAGTTTGGCGTGCTGGAGAGTAAGTCGGGCATGTACACCAACCTGATTATTCGCACCGACGTGAAGCCGGGTAACAACGAAGATTTTGTACTGGCGATGAAATATCTGCAGCCGCGCGAAATGCTGGTGAAAACCGTGCTGCAGGGCTACGGCGATGTCAGTAACGACACCCCGGTGCCACCGTGGCATCCGCTCTACAACGCCGACCTCAAACCGCGCCCGCTGGATGTGGAAAAAGCGAAATTCCACATCAAAAAAGCCGGGATGGCCGGGGCAACGGTGGAGATTGTGACCACACCCAATATCGAAGGGGCGACCGAAGGCGGTCAGATGATCCAGCAGATGGCGCGCGGGGCCGGGCTCAACATCAAAGTGCGACGCGTGCCGTATGACGGCTACTGGTCGTCGCACTGGACCAAAGATCCCGTGGGATATGGCTCGATAAACCCGCGTCCGACGCTCGACATGCTCTTCTCACAGTTTTATCTCTCTACCGCGCCGAGCAACGAATCGGGCTGGAAAAATCCGCAGTTTGACCAGCTGGTGGTGGCGGCACGCGGGGAACGCGATCAGGCGAAACGCAAGCAGATGTATGGCGACATGCAGACACTGATTTATGACCACTGCGGCACCCTCATCCCGACCTTTATCAGCTCCACCGATGGCTACAGCAAAAAGGTCAAAGGGGTGGAAGCCTGGCCGTCGGGCATGATGATGGGGTATCGCTTCCATGAGTTTGCGTGGCTGACCGCCTGATCCAGAACCTGAGTAAGGAGAACGCCGATGAACCGATATATGCTGTTCCTGATTGCCCGGCGAACCGGTGCCGGCATCCTGACGTTGCTTATCGTCTCGGCGGTGGTGTTTTTCATCACCAGCCTGCTGCCGGGTGACGCAGCGCAGATGATCCTCGGGCAGAACGCCACGCCCGAGACGGTGGCGGCGCTACGGCAGCAGCTGGGGCTGGATCAGCCTTTGCTGATGCGTTACCTCAACTGGCTGACAGGCATGGTGCAGGGCGATTTCGGCACCTCGTTTGCCAGCCATCTGCCGGTCGCGCAGCTGGTCGCGCAGCGCATTCCGGCGACGTTTGAACTGGCGGGCATTACCACGCTGATCTGCGTGCCGCTGGCGCTGATCATCGGCATCATCGCGGCGATGAATCGCGGGTCACGGCTCGATCGGGCGCTGGTGATCGGTACCATGGCGACGGTCGCTGTGCCGGAGTTTCTGGTGGCGACGGTCGCGGTGCTGATCTTCGCGGTCAGGCTGCACTGGGTGTCGGCGATGTCGTTCGGCAGCCCGGACAGCGACCTGCTGAGCTACCTCAAAGCCTATGCGCTGCCGGTGCTGACGCTCTGCTGTGTGCTGGTGGCGCAGATGGCCCGGATGACGCGGGCGGCGATCATCAATCAGCTCGACAGCCCCTATCTGGAGATGGCGCGGCTGAAAGGGGTGTCACCGCTCAGAGCCGTGCTGCGCCACGCCCTGCCTAACGCGGTGGGTCCGATTGCCAACGCGATTTCACTCAGCCTCTCCTATCTGTTTGGCGGGGTGATCATCATCGAAACCATCTTCAGCTATCCCGGTCTGGCCAGTCAGCTGGTGGATGCCGTCAGCAACCGCGATCTGCCGGTGGTGCAGCTCTGCGTCATGCTGTTCGCCGCCTGCTATCTGGTGCTGCTGCTGCTGGCCGACATCCTGACTATCGCCTTTAACCCGAAATGGAGAAGCGCATGAATACTCTTCTGCTGCCCTGGCGTTTCTTGCAGTCACTCTCCTGGTCTGGCCGGATGGGACTGCTGATCTCCCTGTTCTGGCTGCTGATGGCGCTGTTCGGCACCGCGCTGGCCCCGCACAGCATCGATGATATCGGCGGCGGGCCGCTGATGGGCGGACTGACGGCCGACAACCTGCTGGGCACCGACTATCTCGGCCGCGACATGCTGAGCCGCATTCTCTATGGCGCGAAGTTCTCCATCGGTCTGGCGCTGAGCGCGGCGCTGCTGGCCAGTCTGGTCGGCACGCTGCTGGCGCTGCTGGCGGCGGTAACGGGACGCTGGCTGGAGGAGTTACTGGGCCGCGTCAACGATGCGCTGCTGGTGCTGCCGGGAAAAGTACTGTCGCTGATGATCGTCGCCGTCTTTGGCTCCTCGCTGCCGATGCTGATCCTGACGGCGGTCTTTACCTACTGGCCGGGCGCATTCCGTATCGCCTTTGCCATGGCCAGCTCGCTGCGCAGCATGGACTACGTCCGCGCCTCACGGCTGCGGGGCGAAAGCCGCTGGCATATCGCCATTCACGACATATTGCCTAACATGGTGCACCCGATGCTGACCGACTTTGGCCTGCGCTTTGTTTACATCGTGCTGCTGCTCAGCGGCCTGAGCTTTCTCGGCCTGGGCGTGCAGCCACCCTATGCCGACTGGGGCACGCTGGTGCGCGAAAACATGCAGGGGCTGTTTGACGGCTCACCGGCGGTGCTGATGCCCGCACTGGCCATTGCCAGCCTGACCATTGGCGCCAACCTGTTTATCGACAGCCTGCAGGCGATGCGTCCGCTCACGCTGGCGAAGGAGGGAGCATGAACGTGACACCCCATACGGCAATACCGATGATTTCGGTCGATAAACTGCGCGTCACCGCGCAGACCGATCGCGGCGAAGAGATTGACCTGGTTTCCGACATTCACTTTACGGTGCAGAAGGGCGAGGTGCTGGCGCTGATTGGCGAGTCCGGCTCGGGTAAAACCACCATCGCGATGGCCCTGATGGGCTACGCCCGCAGCGGCTGCCGGATTGCCGGGGGCAATATTCACGTCGCCGGCACCGACGTCAGCAGCCTGACGCCAGGCCAGCTGCGCGCCTTTCGCGGCAATAAAGTGGCTTATATCGCTCAGAGCGCCGCGGCTTCGTTTAATCCGGGCATGAAAATCCTCGATCAGGTGATTGAACCGGTGGTCATTCACGGCACCCTGACCCGCAAAGCGGCGCGGGAAAAAGCCATTGGCCTGTTCCGTGAGCTGGCGCTGCCCAATCCGGAGAGCATCGGTGACCGCTATCCGCATCAGGTGTCAGGCGGTCAGTTGCAGCGTCTGATGACGGCGATGGCGCTGATAGGCGACCCTGACGTGGTGATTCTGGATGAACCGACCACCGCACTGGATGTCACTACCCAGGTCGAGGTGCTGAAAGCCTTCCGCCGGGTGGTGGTGCAGCGCGGCGTCACCGCCATTTACGTCAGCCACGATCTGGCCGTCGTGGCGCAGATGGCCGATCGGATTCTGGTGCTGCTGCGCGGCAAAATGGCGGAATATGGCACGACCGCACACCTGATCGGCGCGCCACAGGCGGAGTACACCCGCCTGCTGATGGATGCGGCGCGGCATAAAGAGCGGCCCAGCAGCTGGTCTCCGGCGGCGGCCGATATTCAGCCGCTGCTGGAAGTGCGCGATCTCTGCGCCGGGTATGGCCCGCGCGACAGGGAGGGCCAACCGAAGGTACGCATCCTGGAGGAGGTCAACCTCAGGCTATGGAAAGGGCAGGCGATTGGCATTATCGGGGAGTCCGGCTCGGGCAAAACCACGCTGGCGCACGCCATCGCCGGGCTCAACGCCCCGAGTCAGGGTCATATCCTGTTTAACGGTCACTATATTGCAGGCGATATGCAAAAACGCCCTGACAACGAGCTGCGACGCATTCAGTATGTGTTCCAGATGGCGGATACCGCCCTGAACCCGGCTCACAGCGTTGAGCGCATTCTGTCGCGTCCGCTGACGCTGTTTCATGGTCTGAGTGGTGCGGCCCGTCAGCAGCGGCTCAATCAGCTGCTGGATCTGGTGCAGCTGCCGCGCAGCGTGCTGGGACGGCGCCCCTGGGCGCTGTCGGGCGGCCAGAAGCAGCGCGTCAATCTGGCGCGCGCGCTGGCGGCGGAGCCCGATCTCATTCTGTGTGATGAGGTTACCTCGGCGCTGGACACCGTGGTGGCGGCCGCCGTGCTCGACCTGATCAGTGAGCTGCGCCGGGAGCTGGGTCTCTCCGTGATCTTTATCAGCCACGACATGCATGCGGTGCGCGCCGTGTGCGACGAGATTGTGGTGATGAAAAGCGGGCGTATCGTGACCCAGCTGGCCCGCAGCGACTACGACAAGCCCACCAGCGAGCTCTACTTTGAGCGGCTGAAACGCGCTGTGCCGGAGCTGCGTCAGGGCTGGCTGGATGAGCATGAAGAGATTTTAAAAGCAGAGTAGGTGGCCGCTATCGTCATGGCGTGCTCCTTTTCATTTACAACAGAGGTCGTTTTGTTATGCCTGCACCGATTCGTTATGTACAGGACAGTACGGACTTTCCCGACGCCGCCGATGTGGTGGTGATTGGCGCCGGAATTGCCGGGGCCGCCGCCACCTGGGAACTGGCGAAGCAGGGCGTTAAGGTTGTGCTGATCGAAAAAGGCCTGGTGGGGGCCGAGCAGTCGAGCCGCAACTGGGGCTGGTGTCGTCAGCAGAACCGCGATGAGCGGGAGCTGCCGCTGATCATCTATGCCCTGCAACGCTGGGGAGAGCTGAACGCGGAAACCGGCGAAGAGCTGGGATTCCGTCGCAGCGGGCTGGTTTACGCCACGCGGGAAGAGTCAGACATCGCCGCCTGGGATGCGTGGATCCAGATGGCTAAGGGGTATGGCGTCAACAGCTCGATTCTTACCGCTGAGCAGGCAAAAGCGATGACGCCCGGCAGTACCACCGCCTGGCGGGGCGGCCTCTCAGCGCCGACGGATGGCCATGCGGAACCCCGCCTGGCCGCGCCTGGCCTGGTGGCGGGCGCGATGAAAAAAGGCGCGCTGCTGTTTCAGCAGTGTGCGGTGCGCGGGCTGGATATCGCCGCGGGTCAGGTCAGCGGCGTCTGGACCGAACGCGGGCTGATCAAAACCAGCCGGGTGATCTGTGCCGCCGGGGCCTGGACATCCATGTTCTGCCGTCGTCACGGCATCGATCTGCCGCTGGGTAATGTCATCGGTACGGCCTTCCGCACGCAGCCGATAGAGCAGGCGATTGCGATGCCGCTCTATACGCCGGGCTTCGCCTGCCGCCCGCAGATGGACGGCAGCTATACCGTCTCGGTGTCGGGGCGCGGACGGCTGGAGCCGGGCGCGCAGGGTCTGCGCTATGCCCGCCAGTTCTATCCGACATTCAAAAGCCGCCGCAAAAATCTCACTCTCAACCTCGGTCTGTCGCCCTTTTTCAAAGGCCCCGAAGCGATGGGGCGCTGGGCCTTTGATCGACCGTCGCCGTTTGAGCGCGTGCGCATTCTCGACCCGGCGGCAGACAGCCGGATCGTGGAGGAGGGGCTGGCCGCGATGCGACGCGAATATCCGGCGCTGGCGAATCTCAGGCTGGCCCAGGCGTGGGGCGGCATGATCGACAGCACCCCGGACGCCATTCCGGTGATCTCTACCGTGGCGAAACTGCCGGGGCTGGTGCTCTCGGCGGGCTACAGCGCGCACGGTTTTGGCATCGGGCCGGGTGCCGGACGCCTGGCTGCCGATCTGGCGACCGGGGCCACCCCGATTGTCGACCCTGCCCCTTATCGCTACAGCCGTCTGGTTGACGGCAGCGGATTAGACACCCCAGGCATGATGTAAGGAGAACGCAATGAGCCTGACACTACGCGCAATGACGCCAGAGGATATTGAACAGTGCTACCGCATGACGCAGGCGCTGAAGTGGCCCCACCGACGCGAAGACTGGCAGCTGGCGCTGCAGCTGGGCGAAGGCACGGTGATTGAAGAGCAGGGCAGAGTGATTGGCAGCGCCATGCTCTGGCGCTGGGGCGAACATGCCGCCACGCTGGGACTGGTGATTGTGGATAATCAGCAGCAGGGGCGGGGCCTCGGCAAACAGCTGATGCTGGCGCAGCTGGAAAAAGTCCCCGACGGCAACGTGCGGCTGCACGCCACCGAAATGGGCAAAGGGCTGTATGAAAAGCTCGGCTTTGTCAGCTGCGGCGAGATCCGCCAGCACCAGACCCGCGCACTGGCGTCACTGCCCGACGCGGTGATCCCGGCCGGGCTGCATCTGAGACCGGCGACCCCGGCGGATCACGCCGTGCTGGTGAAGCTGGATCAGCAGGCGCACGGCATGCATCGTCCGGCGCTGTTCGACCATCTGCTGCGTGACTGTCAGACCCTGCTGTTACAGGACGATCAGCAGCAGATTCAGGGGTTCGCCAGCCTGCGCCGGTTTGGGCACGGCTGGGCGATTGGGCCGGTGATCGCCACGGCGCTGCCGGTGGCACAGGCGCTGGTGGCAACCCTGATGCAGCCACTGCAGGGCCAGTTTCTGCGCATTGATACCGACGCCAGCCTGCCGCTGGCCAGCTGGCTCAACACCCTCGGGCTGGATCAGGTGGATGCGCCGACTACGATGGTCCGGGGCACTCCCTGGACGCCACAGGGGATGCAGGCCTTTGGCTTAATGACCCAGGCGATGGCCTGATGCATATCGTCTATAAATCGGAACCGGAACGGGGACGGATCTGGCAGCGCTGGCTGGCGGAGCATGCCCCCGACATTCAGCTGCATATCTGGCCGGAGACCGGCGATCCGGCAGAGGTTGAGGCGCTGGTGGCCTGGCAGCCCCCCGCCGATATTCCGGCGCTGTTTCCCCGGCTGAAACTGCTGTTTTCTGTCGGCGCCGGAGCCGATCAGTTTGACTTCAGCGCGCTGCCGCCCGATCTGCCGGTCATACGAATGATTGAGCCGGGCCTGACGCAGGGCATGGTGGAATATGTCACTTTCGCGGTGCTCGGGCTGCATCGTGACATGCCACGCTATCTTCATCAGCAACGCCAGCAGCAGTGGCAGCCGCACCAGGTGAAGCCTGCGGCTCAGCGGCGGGTGGGCGTGATGGGGCTGGGCGAACTCGGTCAGGCTGCGCTGCAGCAGCTGGTCGCACTGGGTTTTGACTGCGCTGGCTGGAGCCGTACGCCGCGCCATGTGCCCGGCGTGCGCTGCTGGCACGGCGCTGAAGAGCTGGCGGACTTTCTGGCGCACAGCGAGATTCTGGTCTGTCTGCTGCCCCTGACCGACACCACGCAGGGGCTGCTTAATCGTACCCTGTTTACGCAGATGCCGCAGGGTGCGGCACTGGTGCAGGCCGGGCGCGGTCAGCAGCTTAATCATGACGATCTGCTGCAGGCGCTGGCGAGCGGTCAGCTTCGCGCCGCCGTGATTGATGTCACCGACCCGGAGCCGTTACCGGCAGGCCACCCCTTCTGGCACCATCCCGCCGTGTGGCTGACGCCGCACATTGCCAGCCAGACACAGAATGAGAGCGCCATTGCGGCGCTGCTGGAGAACCTGCGCCGTTATCAGCGCGGTGAGCCGCTGCACGGTGTGGTCGACCGCTCACGAGGATATTGAGATGGAACATTTAGTGGCACTGCGCCGCGATCTGCATGCGCATCCGGAGCTCGGTTTTCAGGAGCACCGCACCAGCGACATCGTGGCGAACTTTCTGCAACAGCGGGGAATTGAGGTGCATCGTGGCATCGGCCAGACCGGCGTAGTCGGCATCCTGAAAAAGGGCAACAGCGAGCGGATGATTGGCCTGCGCGCCGACATGGATGCTCTGCCAATGCAGGATCAGAGCGGCACCGCCTGGCAGAGCAGCGTGACGCAGGTCAGTCACGCCTGCGGGCACGACGGTCACACCGTGATGCTGCTGGGTGCGGCAGAAAAACTGGCGCGCGACGTCAGTTTTGACGGTACCGTCTGCTTCATTTTTCAGCCCGCCGAAGAGGGGCTGGCGGGCGCGAAGGCGATGATCGACGAGGGGCTGTTCAGCCGTTTTCCCTGTGAGGCGGTCTACGCCATTCACAACTGGCCGGAACTGCCGCTTGGCCAGGTGCAGACCCGGCCCGGCCCGATTATGGCGGCGGCAGACCGCTTCGATATCCGGGTACTGGGCGGGGGAGGCCATGCCGCTCAGCCCCACCTGACCCGCGATACCCTGCTGGCGACCAGCGAGCTGGTGGTTCAGCTGAATACCCTGGTCTCCCGCGCGCTCGACCCCTGTGAAACAGCGCTGCTCACTGTCACCCGGATGGAGGGCGGCTTTTCCCACAACATGATCCCGGCGGAGGCGAACATCACCGGCACGGTGCGCACCTTCAGCCCGACGGCACAGGCGACGATTGAAGCGCGGCTGCGTCAGATGGCGGAACATGTCACTGCCGCGCACGGCCTGCATGCCGAGGTGCGCTATCTGCGCTACTACCCGGCAACCCTGAACAGCCCGGACGAGGCGCAATTCTGCCTGCAGGCGCTGACACAGGCGGGCATCGCCGCTGAGACCGCACCGCAGCCCGCGCTGACCTCAGAAGATTTCGCTTTTATGCTGCAGGCGCGGCCCGGAGCCTATCTCTGGCTGGGGTCTGCGCCCTGCAGGCCGTTGCATCACGCCGCGTACGACTTTAACGATGCGTTGATCCCGCATGGCGTTAACGTGTTTGTCACCCTGGTGCGTCAGGCGCTGGCAAAGAAATTTCCCTGCTGAAAGCAGCGGGATTTTGACAGGAAATGCCGCTGCCTGCGGAATTACGGCAGCGTCGGAAACCAACAGGTTGCGATACTTGAGCCAACCGAACGTTACGTGGATGAGGGTTTAAAATGCAGAATGTCATGGCAGAGCAGCAAGTATACTCCGATAACAACCTGTTACTGGATGCACGTGAGCAGAACGTGCCGCGTGGCGTCGTCACCGCGCATCCGCTGGTGATCGAGCGCGCCAGAGGCAGTGAAGTATGGGACGTGGAGGGCAATCGCTATCTCGACTTTGTCGGCGGCATCGGCGTGCTCAATGTCGGTCACAATCACCCGGCGGTTGTCAACGCCGTAACCCGCCAGCTCGGTCTGGTCTCGCACGCCTGTTTTCAGGTGGTGGCTTATCCGGGCTACATTGCGTTAGCGGAGCGGCTGAACCGGCTGGTAGGCGGAGACGAAGCCTATAAGAGCGTCTTTTTCACCAGCGGCGCCGAAGCGGTAGAAAACGCGGTGAAGATTGCCCGCGCGCACACGCAGCGCCCCGGTATCATCGCCTTTGACGGTGCATTTCATGGCCGCACCCTGCTGGGTGTCACCCTGACCGGCATGTCCGCCCCTTATAAACAGAACTTTGGTCCGTTCCCTGGCGAGATCTACCGGCTGCCTTTCCCCAATCCGCTGCACGGTATTACGGAGGCGGATTGCCTCAAGGCGCTGGAGCAGCTGTTCGCGGTGCAGATCCTGCCTGAGCGGGTGGCGGCGATCATTATCGAGCCGGTACAGGGCGACGGGGGCTTCCTGCCTGCCGGCCCGGCCTTTATGCAGGCGCTGCGCCGCATTACCAGCCAGCACGGCATTCTGCTGATTTGTGATGAAGTGCAGTCCGGCTTCGGGCGAACCGGCACCATGTTCGCGTTCCAGCAGCTGGGCATTAAACCGGATTTGATCACGCTCGCGAAAAGCCTGGGCGGCGGCCTGCCGATTTCCGGTGTGGTGGGACGGGCGGCGATCATGGACGCGCCAGCGCCGGGCGGACTGGGCGGCACCTACGGCGGCAATGCGCTCGGGTGTGCGGCGGCGCTGGCGGTGCTGGATCTGTTTGAGCAGGAGAACCTGTTACAGCGTTCCTGCCAGCTCGGCGAACAGCTCAATGCCCGGCTGCGGCAGCTGGCGGATAAATATGCCTGCATCGGTGATGTGCGCGGCGTGGGCTTTATGCAGGCGGTGGAAATTCTTGATTTTGAAACCGGTCGCCCGGATGCGGCCCTGACGCAGAAGATCCTCGACAGCGCCTGTCAGGAAGGACTGCTGCTGATCAAGTGTGGACTGCACCGTAACACTATCCGTTTCCTGGCCCCGCTGGTGACGACCGACTCCCAGCTGGAAGAGGCGCTGCATATCTTCGATATTGCCCTGGCTCGTGCCACGGGCCGTCTGGGTTAAACTGCGATTCCTCATTGATTTTAATAGAGTAATTTGAAAATGTCCTGCTGGTATAACCACTGCGAAGCGCTGGCGCATTTACCGTAAAGCGTGATATATCTTCCGGAGGTTCTGAACATTTGCTTAAGCGCCTGGCCCATCAGGCCAGGTGATTGCCAGCCTGCAATAATGACGCCTGATGGGCCAGGCTCTGACAATGAGGGGGTGCTATGAACGGCTTAATGAAACTCGACCGCATCGACATCAACATTCTGGTGCAACTCCAGAAAGATGGCCGTATCAGCAACGTTAACCTCGCCGACGCAGTAGGTCTTTCCCCCAGCCCCTGTCTGCAACGGGTCAAACGTCTGGAACAGGCTGGTTTTATCACCGGTTATGAAGCCCACATCAACCTCACCCGCATTACCGATTCTGTGACGGTTTTTACCGAAGTCACGCTGTCGGGCCATCGCCGCGAAGATTTTATGAAGTTTGAAACGGCGATGCGCAGTGTCGATGAGCTGATGGAGTGCCATCTGATCACCGGCGGCTACGACTATCTGCTGCGCTTCATTACCCGCAGCATTGAACATTACCAGGAAGTGATTGAGAAGATGCTGGATGCGCAGATCGGCATCGACAAGTACTTCAGCTATATCGTGATTAAATCACCCATCATGAAAAGCAGCGTGCCGTTGCGTTCACTTATCGACAAGCAGAACTCTGTCGAACTCGGGGTGTAGTGGCCAGGGCCGGGGGCCGATCCTCTGCGCTATTCGACGGCAGAGGGTCACTACCGGCATTCACCGCACCTGCCACAGACCGTGCTCCAGGGGCTGTGCAGACCTTTACGGTTACCCGGATTTTTACCTTACCCGCCCACTTCCCCTGCATCATGAATCGGCCTGATTCCCTCAGCATAAAATTTCTTTCCGGCGCAAAATTCAGTCGCTGCATCCGGTTTCAGAGCGTGCTACAGCCGCACCCGATCAGCGAATTCCCTTAGACTGTTTTTAACCGTTATCAGGAGTTGATAGTTGATATGAGCTCATTACTGATTGCTGATCAGCAGTGGCAGCGCGATGCGTTCACCGTCTCAACCGACCGTCAGCGGCTCGACCTGGCGTGGATACATCACCAGCTGGCGAACAAGTCCTACTGGGCACAGGGTCAGCCGCGGGAGAAAACCCTGCGGGCGATCGCCGGTTCGCTGCCGTTTGGCCTCTATCACCAGCAGGCGCAGATTGGCTTCGCCCGTCTTATCACCGATTACACCCGCTTTGGCTGGCTGTGCGACGTCATCATTGACGAAAACTGGCGTGGACACGGACTGGGCAGCTGGCTGGCGACCTGCGTCCGTGACCATCCGGAGCTGCAAACGGTGCATCGCTGGATGTTGTCGACCCAGGATGCGCATCAGGTCTATCAGCGTCTCGGCTGGCGTGTGGTGCAACACCCCGGAACGCTGATGGAATTTCCCCCTTCCTGACTCAGGAGTTAACCCGAGATGCGATACCGCGTTGGCGTGGATATTGGCGGATCCTTTACCGATTTTGCCGTGCTCGATCAGCAAACGAACCAGATTCATACCCTGAAAGTCCTGTCGCGCCCGGATCAGCCCGGCAGTGAAATCACCACCGGGCTGGCGCAGTTTCAGCAGCGCCAGGGGATCGACCCTGCGGAGATTGGCTACTTTACCCACGGCACCACCGTCGGTATCAACGCGGTGATCCAGCGGCGTGGCGTGCGGCTGGCGCTGTTCGCCACCGAAGGCTTCTGCGATGTGCTGGAGCTGGCCCGGCTGAAAATTCCCCATATTCATGACCTCTTTTCGCGGCGTCCTGCACCGCTGATCTCGCGCGACCGGGTTTTTGCCATCCGTGAACGCATGGACGCACAGGGCAGGGTGCTACAGCCGGTGGACCGCCAGAGCGTACTCGACGCCATCGCGCAGGCGCGCGCCGCAGGCTGCCAGGGCATCGTAGTGTCCCTGCTGCACAGCTATCGCAACCGGCACAATGAAGCGGCCGTAAAAGCCATTATTGATGAGGAGGCACCCGAGCTGCTGACCTCCTGTTCTGCCGACATCTGGCCCATTATTCGCGAATATGAACGCACCATTACCGCGACCATCAACGCCTACGTGCAGCCGATGGTGATCCACTACCTCGAATCCTTTGAGCAGGCGCTGCAGCGGCTCGGCGTGCAGCCGCCGCCGCGCATCACCAAATCGAACGGTGGCGTCATGGGCGTCGAGCAGGCGAAACGTGAATGTGTGCAGATGGTTCTTTCCGGCACCGCATCCGGGGTCATCGGGGCCAGCTTTCTCGCCAGTACCTGTGGGTTCGACAAAATTCTCAGCCTTGATATCGGCGGCACCAGCGCGGACGTGGCGGTGATCATCGACGGCAACGTGGCGCAGGGCAACGGCGAAATCATCGGGGATTTCCCGATCTACATTCCCTCTGTTGCCGTTACCTCGGTGGGTCAGGGCGGCGGCTCGCTGGCGTGGATTGACGGGCAGGGCGTGCTGCAGATGGGCCCGGACAGTGCCGGTTCGCTGCCTGGCCCGGTCTGCTTTGGGCGCGGCGGCACCCAGCCGACCGCCACCGACGCCTTTGCCGCCTGCGGCATGATGGGGCATGGCGCGCTGGGCTACAACGCTGTCGCCGTCGATGTCGCGGCCGCCTGTGCCGCCTGGCAGCCGCTGGCCGATGCCCTCGGCGTCACGGTGCAGGAAACCGCGCAAAACGCCATTGAGCTGGCTATCTCCGGTATGTACAGCGACACCAGCGGCCTGCTGTCACGCTTCGGCCTCGACCCACGTGAATTCTGGTTCCTCGCCTTTGGCGGTGCCGGGCCGATGATGGGCTGTTTCCTGGCCCGTGAACTCAACCTGAAAGGGGTGATTGTGCCGCCGACGCCTGGGGTGCTGTCGGCGCTGGGCGGTCTGGTGGCTGACATCCGTAATGACTTTATCCGCACCCTGTACAGCGATCTGACTCCCGCACTGGCTGACACCCTGGCCACTGAAGCGCAGGCATTGCAGCAGCGCGCCTGCGACTGGCTGGCTCAGGAGCACGGCAGTGCGATGCCTTACAGCCTGCAGTTCAGCGCCGATATGCGCTATCAGGGACAGTCGTTTGAGATCGACGTGCCGCTGGAGGCTGGCTGGCTGACGCAGGCCGATTTTACGGCGCTGCATGACGCCTTCGATCGCCAGCATCAGCAGCTGTTTGGTCACTGTGATCCGCAGGCCCCGGTGCAGCTGATTAACCTGCGGCTGGTGATCACTTCACCGACACCGAAACCGGTTATTCCCCCGCTGGCCCCGGCGACGGAACCGGTGCCGGTGCTGAAGCAGACGGAAGCGTGGATTGACGGGGCCTGGCATCAGGTCGATCTGGTGCTGCGGTCCGGGCTGCGCGCCGGCCATCAGCTCAGTGGCCCGGCCATCATTGCTCAGGACGATTGCACCACCTGCGTGCCGCCCGGTATGGGCGTCACGGTCGACTCTTTTGGCAACCTGCTGATTACGGCGAACGAGGCATAACATGGCGATTGACGGACGTAACTTACAGATCCTGGCGAACTACTGCGCTGCCGCAGCGGATGCGATGGCCTTTACGCTGATGCGCACCGCGCACTCCACCTTCGTTAAGGAGACGGAAGATTTCTCCTGCCAGATTGTCAGCCGCAGCGGGCTGGCGTTTGCCTCGCCCCGCAGTTTTGGTGCGCCCTGGTACAGCGGCATCGACTATGCGCCGGTGCTGGCACTGATAGAGGAGTACGCCGAGGGGGACATCTGCATCACCAACGACGCCTACGCCGGAAACGTCGCGACCCACTCCCCCGATATCCACATCTGGAAACCGGTGTTCCACCAGGGCGAGATTGTCTGTTTCGTGGTGGGACATATTCACAACACCGATGTCGGCGGAGCCGTGCCCGCCTCGCTGTCGCGTTCGCTGACCGACATTGTGCAGGAGGGGATTCGCATCCCGCCGCTGAAGATCATGCGTCAGGGTCAGCTCAACGAAGAGGTCGCCAGCATCATGCGGCTTAACGTGCGGGTGCCGGACCAGAACTGGGGTGACTTCAAGGCACAGCTGGCCTCGGTTAACGTGGGTGAGCGAAAAATTCACGACATCATTGCCCGCTTTGGCATCGACGATTTCCTGCAGGGCATTGAGGGCATTCTGGATTACGCCGAGGCGCAGGCGCGCACGATCATCGCGACCATTCCCGACGGTGAATACTTTTATGCCGACTACGCCGATGAGGATGGCGAGGGGGGCTATCCCTGCCGCATCGCCGTCACGCTGCGGGTGCAGGGCGATCAGCTGGAGCTGGATTACACCGGCAGCGACCCGCAGCTGGCCTCGTCGCTGAACATGCCCACCGGCGGACGGGAGCGCCATCCGCTGGCGCTGGTCGGCGTCACCTATGTGCTCTCCACGCTGGATCGCACTCTGCTGCTTAACGCCGGCACGCTGCGGCCCACCCGCGCCATTCTGCCGCCAGGCACGGTCATGAACTGCGAGGCGCCCGCTGCGGTAGGCATGCGCTCGCTGACCTGTGCGCTGTCGCAGATTGCCACCATCGGCGTCTTCTCACTGGCGATGCCGGAGCGTCTGCCCGCCAACTCGCCCGGCGGCAACTCGATCATGAATATCCGCACTCAGACGCAAAACCGCAGCGTGGTGGCCTCGCTGGGCCCGGTGGGCGGCGGTGCAGGCGGCACGCCACGTCACGATGGCCCTGACGGCTCCGGCGGTCTTTCCGCCTTCCTGAAAAACACCCCGATCGAGATTAACGAGGCGGAAGTGCCCATCCGTTTTCATCGCTACGGTCTGGCGCAGGACAGCGCCGGGGCGGGTCACTATCGCGGCGGCCTGGCGACAGAGATGGCGTTCGAGATCTTCTCGCCCAACACCACGATTACGGCGCGCAACCGCAACCGCTCGGTCTTCGCCTCGGCGGGGGTGGTGGGCGGACAGAGCGGGGCGCTCTCACACTTTCAGACCCGGCGCAACGGCGAGGTCATCCGGCACGGCAACACCGATGTGATCCACTGCCAGCCGGGGGACGTGGTCGAAGTGCGCGGGCCGGGTGCCGGGGGCTACGGGCTGCCGTCACAGCGCGATGCGGAGGCGGTCCTGCAGGATGTGCGCTGCGGCTACCTCAGCCTCGACGCCGCCAGGACGCAGTATGGTGTGGTGGTGGTGAATAACCGCGTGGATCAGGTCGCGACTGAGCAACTGCGTGCGGCCATGCCGCAGCGGGTCACGCACCATTTTGAGCATGGCGAGGCGCGTCAGCGCTTTGAAAAACTCTGGACACCGCAGCGCTATCAGTCACTGACCACCTTTCTTGCCGCCGCGCCGGTCAGCTGGCGTCACTTCCTGAAAACCCAGGTTTTCCGGGCGGTCGCAGAGGCAGGCGAAACGGCGGACATGGCGCAGATATTCAGTGATTTGCGTCAGCGCTACCCGGCGATGGCGAACAATTAACGGCGATGGCGCATCGTCGACTACGCTTTAAGTCTGCAAGGACTACAAGGGGAAACGCGACGATGAGCATGAAAACCAGTGATTTTTTTGTCCAGCGCCTGAAAGAGTGGGGTGTGAGTCGCATCTACGGCTATCCGGGGGACGGGATTAATGGCGTGCTGGGGGCCATTCAGCGCGCAAACGCCAAAGGGGACGGCATCGAATTTATTCAGGTGCGCCACGAAGAGATGGCCGCCTTTATGGCGGCCGGTCACGCCAAATTCACCGGTGAGCTGGGCGTCTGCCTCTCAACCGGCGGGCCGGGTGCGACCCATCTGCTGACCGGACTCTATGACGCAAAAATGGACCATGCGCCGGTGCTGGCGATTGCCGGACAGGCGGAAGCGACTGCGCGCGGGGCCAGTTATCAGCAGGAGATGAATCTGGACCGCATCTTCTCGGATGTGGCGAACTTCGTTCAGGAAGCCGCCACCCCGGCGCAGGTGCGCCACCTGCTGGATCGTGGCGTGCGCATTGCCAAAGCGCAGAATGGCGTGGCGGTGGTGATCCTGCCGAAAGATATCCAGGATGAAACCTGGCAGCCGCCGCAGCATCTGCACGGCTTCACCCACTCCGGCTTTGGCTATCAGCGGCCGAAAGTGATCCCCTATGAGGAAGAGCTGAAACGCGCCGCTGAGGTGCTCAACGCCGGTAAAAAAGTGGCGATTCTGATCGGGGCAGGCGCACGCAACGCCGCTGTCGAGGTGGTGCAGGTCGCCAATGTGCTGGGGGCCGGTGTGGCAAAAGCGCTGCTGGGCAAAGATGTGCTGCCGGACGATGCGCCCTTTGTGACCGGCTCGATCGGCCTGCTCGGCACCAAACCCTCATCCGATTTAATGCAGAACTGTGACACCCTGCTGATGATCGGCAGCGGCTTCCCCTGGACCGAGTTTCTGCCGGAAGAGGGTAAGGCGCGAGCGGTGCAGATCGATATCGATCCCGCCATGCTCGGCCTGCGCTATCCCAGCGATGTGAATCTGCACGGCGATGCGGCAGAAACCCTGCGCGCGCTGCTGCCGCTGCTGGCGCATAAAGAGGATCGCAGCTGGCAGGAAGGTATTGCGGTTCAGGTGCGTGACTGGTGGACGCTGATGGAGGAGCGCGCGATGGCACCGGCGAACCCGGTCAATCCGCAGCGGGTGGTGTGGGAGATGTCCCCGCAGCTGCCGGACAACGCCATTGTTACCTCTGACTCCGGTTCCTGTGCCAACTGGTTTGCCCGCGACTATCGCGTCAAACAGGGGCAGCGGGCCTCGCTCTCAGGCGGGCTGGCCTGCATGGGCGCGGCGGTGCCCTACGCCATTGCAGCGAAATTTGCGCACCCGGATAAACCGGTGGTGGCGCTGGTGGGTGACGGAGCCATGCAGATGAACAACATGGCTGAACTGATCACCATCCAGAAATACTGGCAACAGTGGGCCGATCCGCGCCTGATCGTCTGCGTGTTTAACAACGAAGATCTCAATCAGGTGACCTGGGAGCAGCGCGTGATGGAGGGCAACCCCCGCTTTGACGCCTCGCAGCAGGTGCCGGACGTGAAGTACGCGGAATTTGCCCGCTCACTGGGTATGGCCGGGATTTTCGTGGATAACCCTGACGACCTCGCGGCGGCCTGGCAGCAGGCGCTCAGCGCCGATCGCCCGGTTCTGCTGGAGGTGAAAACCGATCCGGAAGTGGCGCCGCTTCCGCCGCATATCACCTTTAAACAGGCAAAAGCCTTTATGGCTTCTATGGCGAAGGGCGATCGCGGCGCAGCGCAGATCATCAGCGACACCGCCAGCCAGCTGTTCCATAAAAGCACGAAGGGCTAAGCCAGGCTTATCTGTCTCTCCCCGGATACGTTCGTATCCGGGTCTTATCGCGTCATCAAACGCAGACTATCGCACAAGGTTTTAACGTGGTGGTGACGGCCTGCTCCGCTCCGACCGGGCCGGACGTTCGCTGCATCAGACGCCGGGCAGGCTGCCGGACTATGCAGAGATCGCTGCCGCAATGAAAGCCACCGCCGACTCCAGCGGAACGCAGAAGGGCGATCCGACGCGCGCCGCCGCAGCAATGATCCCGATTACTGAACAGGATCATCTGTCACGCCCCCTTATCGCGCAGCCCTGCGCCATCATCGTGCTGAAAAAATAAACAGCCTCGCCCGTCCGCCACCATAAGAATTCGATCTTGTATCCCAGGCCGTATTCCATCTGGCATCCCTGCTTCAGCGCGCCCGGCCTGGTTTCAGCTGGCACGGTTCATGCACTACCTGACGAGGACAATTATGGCGAGGTAATCCATGTTTGACGCCTTATTAGACGAAGATGCCACCACGATGGCAGCACTTATCCGCAGCGGGGAGGTGTCAGCCTGCGAGCTGACCGGGGCCGCACTGGAACGGATGGCGGAACGGGAACCGGCAATACAGGCCTTTTGTACCCCCACCCCCGATCTGGCGATGGCGCAGGCCAGGGCGCTGGATGCCCGCCGCGCGCGCGGAGAGACGCTGGGCGGGCTGGCGGGGGTGCCGCTGGCGGTGAAGGATTTGATCTGCACGGCCAATGTCAGAACCACCTCCGGTTCGGCGGCTTACCGGGATTTCGTGCCGGAGGAGGATGACATCACGGTGGAACGCCTGCTGGCCGCCGATGCCATTCTGCTGGGTAAAACCACCGCACCGGAGTTTGGCTACAGCGCGGTAGGGCACAATCCGCTGTTTCCGTCGCCGCGTAATCCCTGGGATCCTGAGATGACGCCCGGCGGCTCCAGTGCCGGGTCCGGTGCGGCCGTTGCGGCGCGGCTCTGTCCGATTGCGCTGGGCAGTGATGGGGGCGGATCGGTTCGCATTCCGGCGGCGCACTGCGGCATCTTTGGTTTCAAGGCGTCGATGGGACGGGTGCCGCTCTGGCCCGGCTGCCGCGATGAACGCTATCCCGGCGTATCGAGCTGGGAGTCGCTGGAGCACATCGGCCCGATGACGCGCAGCGTGCGCGATGCCGCCCTGATGATGTCACTGATGGCGGGTCCGGATATGCGGGATCGTCACTCCATCCCCTGCAGCGACGTTGACTGGCTGGGCGCGCTCCGGCAGCCAGCCAGCAAACTGCGCATCGCGTTCAGCGCAGACCTGGGTTATGTCGCGGTGGACCCGGAAGTGCGGGCGGTAGTCAGTGCGGCCGTGCAGCGCTTTGCCGCTGAAACCGGCGCGGAACTGGAGCTGGCCAATCCTGGCTTCAGCGATCCGGCCGCCGCTTTCGGTGCGCTGGTGGCGATGGAGAGCGATCTCACCGGCATGCGCCAGATGATGGCGGAGCAGGGCAGCGCCATGTCACCCCATCTGATCGCCATGCTGCAGCGTGAGTGGCGGGCGGAAAACTTCACTGACGCTATCGCGGTGCGCAAAGCGGTCAGCAACAGCCTGTGGCGCTTTATGCAGCGTTACGACCTGCTGATCACTCCGACGCTGGCAGTGCCGCCGTTTCCGCTGGGAAGCCAGGGGCCGGAAATCATTGCGGGGCGGATGGTCCGCAGCGACCACTGGCTCTCATTCTGCTACCCGTTCAACTTCACCGGTCAGCCCGCGGCGTCGGTGCCCGCCGGTTTTACCGCCCGCGGCCTGCCCGTGGGTCTCCAGATTGTCGGACGGCATCTTGATGATGCCTTAGTGCTGGCTGCCAGTGCCGCTTTCGAGCGCATTCAGCCGTGGAATCACCTTCAACCGGGAATCACACAATGAAAACATCGTCTTCACCTGCGCTGGAGCAGGAGTTTGAACACCAGCCGGTGCCAGTGTCGCATCGTCACTCCACCCGCTCGGTCTCGGCAGTCTGGTTCGGTTTTCCGATGATCCTCACCAATGCGTTATTTGGCGGCATCATCACCTGGCATCTGGGCTTCTGGCCTGCACTGATCGCCATTTTGCTGGGGAATCTGGTGCTTTTTGCCTATGTCGGCGCGCTGAGCTGGTTCGCCGGCAACAGCGGCATGAATTTCGCCCTGCAGGCCCGGCGCACCTTTGGCAGCAAAGGCTATATCCTGGTCTCCGGTTTTCTCTCGACGGTGGTGATCGGCTGGTATGCCTTTCAGACCGGCCTCACCGGCACGGTGATTAATCAGACCTTTGGCTGGAACGCGCTGGCGGTGACGGCCTTTGCCATGCTGCTCTACACCGGCATCACCTTTCTGGGCGTGCGGGCGCTGTCGGTGCTGGGGATGATCGCCGCGCCGCTGTTTGTGGTGCTCGGCATCGTGGCGCTGTGGCTGATAGGGCGGGATCATGATTTCGCCGTCGTCACGCAGTGGCAGGGCAGCGCCAGCGCGGCGGGCGCCATGAGTATGGGCACCGCGGTCACGATGGTGGTCGCCGGTTTCGCCGACTCCGGCACCATGACCGCGGACTTTACCCGCTGGTCGAAGAATGGCCGCTCGGCGGTGATCGCGGCTTTTTCCGCTTTCCCGGTTGCCAACGTGATCTCCTACCTCTTCGGCGTGGTGATTGTGGCGGTAGGCGCGGCGGTTGACCCGCTGACCAACGGCGGAAACTTCCTGCCGATGCTGATGGGCCACAGCGCGTTTCTCTCGGTGGTCGCCTGTCTGTTTGTGTTTATTAACCTCGGATCGGTCTGCACACACTGTCTTTACAACGGCGCGGTAGGATTCAGTCATCTCTTCAGCAGCAAAATGCGGCTCTGGACGCTGATTCTGGGTGGCATCGGCGGCGTGCTGGCACTGGCGGGGGTCTGGTCCTACTTCCTGGAGTGGCTGAGCCTGCTGGGCATCGTGGTACCGCCGTTTGGCGCAGTGATGATCGTGGATTTGATCTTTATGGCGCGCATCAGCGAACAGCGTCCGGCACAGCGTTTCCGCGGTACCGCGTTCGCCGCCTGGGCGATTGGCAGCCTCTGTGCGGTGATCGCTCATGTGGCATTTCCGCAGTTCGGTGAAGCCGTCATTGGCCTGGTCACGGCCGCCCTCAGTTACAGCCTGATTAGCAAACTGCGCATGCCGCGCCCGGAAATGGAGAACAGTCATGCCCGACTACAGCGTTAATTCCACCCCCTACGCCTGGCCGTTCGATGGCCATTTTACCCCGGCTGACACTGCCCTGATCGTCATTGATATGCAGACCGACTTCTGCGGCGTGGGTGGCTATGTCGATAGCATGGGCTATGACGTCAGCCTGACCCGTGCGCCCATCGCCCCGCTGCAGCAGGTGCTCGCCGCGATGCGTGCACGGCAGTTTCCGGTTATTCATACCCGCGAAGGGCACCGGCCCGATCTCAGTGACCTGCCAGCCAATAAGCGCTGGCGGTCGCGGCGGATGAATGCCGGGATTGGCGATGCGGGGCCGTGTGGCCGCATTCTGGTGCGGGGTGAACCGGGCTGGGAGATTATCCCGGAGCTGGCACCGCTGCCGGATGAAGTGGTGGTGGATAAGCCGGGCAAAGGCTCGTTTTACGCCACCGATCTGGAGCTGATTCTGCGCAGTCGCGGCATCCGCAATCTGATCCTGACCGGCATCACGACGGATGTCTGCGTTCACACCACGCTGCGCGAAGCCAACGACCGCGGCTTTGAGTGTCTGGTGCTCTCCGACTGCTGCGCGGCAACCGAACGGCGTCACCACGAGGCGGCGCTGAGCATGATCCATATGCAGGGCGGCATTTTCGGCGCGGTCGCCTCGTCTGCGGCGCTGCTGGACAGCCTGGGCGCATAGCGGTCTGCTGCTGATACGGATAGCCCGGGCGCACCGATGCGTTCAGGCTATCCTCCCGGCCGTTACGCCTGCGGCGTCGTCTCTGGCGCGGCGGAGGTCATCAGCGCCGCAAGCTGATCGGCGGGCACCGCCTGACTGAAGAGATAACCCTGCAACTGATTACAGCCTGCATCCGCCAGCGCCGACATCTGTCCCGGCGTCTCGACACCCTCCGCCGTCACCATCAGGCCCATGGCATGCCCCAGTTTCACCACCGACTCCACAATCGCCACGGAATTTTCTGCCACGCCCAGCGACTGGGTGAAAGAGCGATCGATTTTGATTTTATCGACCGGGAAGGTACTCAGATAGTTGAGGCTGGAGTAGCCGGTGCCGAAATCATCCAGCGCAATGCGGAAACCCGCTTCACGCAGCGCCACGATAATCGCGCGCGCCTCCCGTTCATCCTCAATCAGCACGCCTTCGGTGATCTCCAGCTCCAGGCGCCTCGGGTCGCCGCCGTGCTGGCTGACAATCGCCATAATCCGCTCGACAAAGCCCGCCGATCGGAACTGCACGGGCGAGACGTTGACCGCCACCAGCAGCGTCGGGAAACGCTGCTGCGTGGCACAGGCTTCAGCGAGCACCCACTCACCCAATGGCATAATCAGGCCGGTCTCTTCGGCAATCGCAATAAACTCACCGGGTGCGATCAGGCCGCGTGTCGGGTGGTGCCAGCGCAGCAGCGCCTCAATTCCGACCATCTGCTGACCGCCGATATCCATCAGCGGCTGATACCACACCTCCAGCCCCTGACGGCTCTGCAGCGCCGAGCGCAGATCCGCTGCAATCGCCTGGCGGGTGCGCACCGACTCATCCATTGCCCGTTCAAACTGCCGATATTTGCCACGCCCGCCGCTTTTGGCTTCATACAGCGCGATATCCGCTTTGCGCATCAGCTCCAGCCGATCGATACCGTCTCTGGGCGCGAGGGAGAGCCCGATACTGGCACCGCTCCATACTTCGCTGCCAAACAGCGTCACTGGCAGGGCCAGCTCGTCGACGATGCGCTGGGCCAGACTCTGCGCCTGGCCCAGGTTTTCGACATCAGGCATCACCACAATAAATTCATCGCCCCCGATGCGTCCCACGGTATCGCTGGCGCGCACTATCCGGCTCAGGCGCTGCGCCACGGCGATGATCAGCTCATCACCGGCGTGATGACCATAGGTGTCGTTAATGGTTTTGAAGCGGTCGAGATCGATCAGCAGCAGGGCCACCCGCTGATCGTGGCGCGTCGCCAGCGCCAGTGCCTGCGTCATGCGCTCTTCAACCAGCGCACGATTGGGCAGACCGGTCAGCACATCATGAAACGCCAGATGCTGTGCCTGCGCCTCTGAGGCGCCGAGCCGCAACATCGACTGCGACAGGCTGACCAGCGAATGCCAGAGCCGCCACACCATATAGAGGCACAGCAGGGAGATCGCCAGCACCGCCAGCCCGGTTGAAGGGCCGATGGTCCGCAGCATCTGCGCACCGGGACGGGAGGGAACCCACTCCAGATACCCCACCGGATCGCCCGCCTGCGCCACCAGCAGATAGCGCGCCGCGCTGCCTGGCTGCGCCGTGCCGTCCGTGAAGTGCAGATCCTGAAGCTGATTACGTTCGGCCAGGCTCGCCAGATAGCCATCATCCAGAAATTTCAGGCTCACCAGCCGGAAACGGGGCAGGGTGCGGCTCGCCTGCTGAATATTGCCGACGGCCAGGGCGGCGGCACGGTTCATTACCCGTGCATAGTCGGCCCTGCCCGGGCGCGCCGGATCGGTGATCAACCTGCTCTGTAACACCTCTCCCGCCAGCGGATCGCTTTCCGGCGCAGTGAGCGGCTGGCCCTCGCGCCAGACTCTGACGATCTGGTTCTTCTGATCCAGCACCATAATCAGCTGATGTCCGAACATCTCGTAGAGCCATTCACCGATGTTCTCATCCAGCCAGCGGTCGCTGTTGCTCGCTGAGAGGTGCTGCTCAAGCGGCGCCCAGCGCGACAGGCTGTGCAACTGGCGCAGATGTTCATTCAGGCTCTGCGAAAACGAGGCTTCAATCATCCGCTGCTGTTGCTGCCGGGCTTCGGCGTTAGTGAGTGAGGTGCCAATAAACAGCGCCGTGCCGGCACCCGCAAAGGTGAGCAGCAGGATGGCGACCAGCGGTACCAGCACTTCACGCAGGAAACTGCGGCGGAAATCAGCGGAAAGTTTAATGTTGTTAATCATATTGTTGTTTTTCTCAGCGACGGCGGGGCACAGCTTAAAATTAGCAGACAAGACTCTGTCGTCTACATTCAGCGGGGATTAGAGTAAATCCGGCAGTAATTTTTGTTGTCACAGGGGAAAGAAAAGAGTCAGAAAAGCGAAACGGTTACATCAGGCGGGTTAATGAAACAGACCAGGGCCGGAGGCACGTTCTGTATCCGCCCGTCACGTTGCCCGCCCTGGCGGAAAGCCAAAAGTGGAGCAATAGGGCGCAGGCTGGCGAGGCTTTTCCTGTCAACTTTGCCGGTATGGTTCATACTTGAACCCATTGATTGAATTACAGACGGATAACCGTGAAGACAACGGTTACTGCATGTGTCACTTATCTGACAACCTGGTGTGGTCAGCTTACTAAAAGGGAAAATAATGCCATTGTTATTCGGTGAGTTATCTGGTTTCCCGTCGTGGGTACCTGTTGTATTACTCGTCTCGCTTTCATTTGTACTGGGTTTCCTGGGCCGTCTCATCCTGCTCGCGTTTATCCGCTACTGGCAGAGTCGCGACAGGAAGCTGTTCAAATCGCTGGAGAAGCACCTCAGTGGGTCGATGTTCTTTTTTATCCCGTTATTAATGATCAATGTGGGTCTTAATTACATTAACTTCCATCCTGACTCGCTGGATTTAATTACCAATATCATTAATGTCTTTATTATTATGTCATTTTGCTCAGTATTAATACGACTGACCAATGTGGCGCAGGATATGCTTTATATCCGCTATGACATCAATATCTCTAATAATCTGCGCGCGCGTAAAATTCGCACACAAATTATCTACGTCAAAAAAGTGGTTATTGTCATTCTGGTGTTATTCTGCCTGTCGCTGATTCTGCTGAGTTTCCCGAGCGTGCGTAAATTTGGCACTACCATCCTGGCGGGGGCCGGTGTGGCGGGGATCATTATTGGCTTTGCGCTACAGAAGTCGCTGGTCAATCTGTTCGCCGGTATCCAGATCGCCTTTACCCAGCCGATTAAAATTGATGATGCGGTGGTGGTAGAGAAAGAGTGGGGCTGGATTGAGGAGATTAACCTGACCTATGTGGTGGTGCGGATCTGGGATCTGCGCCGCCTGGTTTTGCCGATCACCTACTTTACCGAGAATCCTTTCCAGAACTGGACGCGCAACAACGCTCAGATTCTCGGTTCAGTCTTTCTCTATGTGGATTACTCAATGCCGCTTGAGCCTCTGCGGACGCACTTTGAAAAGGTGCTGAGCGAAACCCGACTCTGGG
>Ga0308172_1000350_pt1 | contig 66131 bp, 56 predicted proteins | sample PhyGR2_FD_202134 | JGI IMG/M metagenome (GOLD analysis project Ga0308172, IMG submission 202134) | Phyllosphere microbial communities from UC Gill Tract Community Farm, Albany, California, United States - DLSLSG.R2 | ecosystem: Host-associated > Plants > Phyllosphere > Unclassified | place: USA... | reverse complement strand
AGCACCAGTGTAACGCTCGATCATGCCAGGAACCTGTTCGCTCTGGTCAGGATGAACCATAAATACGATTTCGTAATGACGCATCGAAATTGCTCCTTACGGATTATTCAGCCTCCTGTCGGGGTCAGCCGCGGCCCATGGAAGCAAGGAACGTTATAGGCTGTGTCCCACAACCGTTCGCCGTAACGAGCCTTTGTGGGACACAGCCTGAGAATGCGGCTGAAAAATTGACGCGTAATCATACTGGCGACCGTGGCTAAACTCAAGCGCACATTTCAATAAAATGCGGCTGGGGACGCAGAGTCGGTGGGTCAGGAAGGGAACAGTGTAAAAACAGCGGGTTAACGCGGGATCGTTCAAAAACGCTGACAGAGAGGTTCAGCGGGATGATCTGGCGTTCGCAGGGGCAGTGGCTAAAATTAAAGCGGACGTCACGACAGGATCGCTGGCGTCACACAGAGTGTCTTCCCTGAAGTGAGGAGTCGGGCATGAAAACGTTCGTCATCGCCACTTTCCTGGGTCTCTTCCTGTCTCCACCCGCCCTTGCCAGCCATGCTGACTGTGCGCAGCAGATAAGAAGTCACAGCAGCGAAGCGGCATCCGGTTATGTCTACGTTAACCGGCTGGACAGGCCGGAACGACACCCGGTCAGCGCGCCTGCCAGCCCAGCTGAGAAATCGGCTGCGCGCTGGTAAGTACCGGTCGCGTCACGGGCGGCGGCATCCTGCTCCGCCCGTTCATCGTTTACAGCTGATGACGAAAGAAGCTGACCAGCGCCGTCAGGGCGGAGGGGGTGATCTTATGCCCAATCCCCTTTTCCGACAGCGACGTCAGATGCTGATCCAGGCCATTGTCACGCAGGGCCCTCTCCAGCCGCTCGGTTTCCGCCCAGGGCACCACCTCATCCGCCTCACCATGCCACAGCAGCAGCGGCCGGTCTGCCAGCGCCGTGAGCCGGTTGCAGGGGTCATACTCCGCCAGAGGCGCCATACGGGCAGCAAATTTCGCCTGCCGGTCTGGGGTATCGGGGAGCCGCGGCGGAAACAGTGACTGGCTGAGCTGCATAAAATAGCCCGATCCCATCATGCAGGCGACGCTGTGAATCTGTGGGTAGCGCGCCATAGCCCCCAGGGCGGTCATGCCGCCCATTGAGGCCCCCGCCACCGCAAAGCGCGAACCGGCAATCAGATTTTCATTTCGCAGCGCCGCTTCCAGTTGCGGCAGCTCATCAATGTTCTGTTTCAGGATCTCCCAGAAGCGATCCAGGCGTATCCCGGCATCACCGTCATAGCGCGCGCCGTGTCGCGCCGCATCGGGCATCACCGCGCGAAAACCTGCCTGCGCCAGCGCCACCGCAAAGTAGGCGTAGACCTCTTTCGACGAGGTAAAGCCGTGATAAAACAGCACCGTGGGCAGCGGTGCCTGGCGCTGTCCGGCAGGCGTGGCGTGCAGGCATTCAATACCGGCCAGCATTTCTGTCGTGAGTTCGATCATCGTCTCTCCTGATGGGGTGAAAGCGTGCCGCTCCAGTGTACGTGCTGTGGATGATTTAACGAAACATGCCGCTGCGCTTAGCGGTCGGATTTCGCCCTAAACTTTTCCCCCACCCTGCCGTTGATGGTGTATCCCCATAACTTGTTCAAAGGTAATTTATGAAGCGTCTCTCTCTCAGCGGCCTGAGTCTCGGAGTTAAGCTGTCTGTACTGACGTCTCTCAGCGTTGCGCTGCTGTTGCTGGTACTGACCCTGACTCAAAGCCACAACGCCTCACGCCAGCTGGAAAATCTTGCCATCGATGACATGCACAATCAGGTGCAGGGCATCAATGAAATGGCCTCCATGTTCAACGCCACCCTCACCGAAGAGGTGAGCCACTATACCAATCTGTTTATCAGCTTTTTACCCAGGCGTTTCAGCCTTGATGACAGCGCCAGAATTCAGGTGGGCGCGTTTTCGACGCCCGTGCTGCGCGCCGGATTAAAAACGCTGAACCTCGATCAGGTCGCCGTCGACGATTTCACTGACCGCACCGCGGCGGTGGCGACGATTTTTGTGCGCGATGGCGATGATTTTATCCGCATCTCCACCTCGCTGAAAAAGGAGGATGGCAGTCGGGCTATCGGTACTCAGCTGGATCGCACCGGCGCCGCCTGGAAAAGCGTTCACGAAGGCAGGACATATCAGGGCCTGGCCACGCTGTTCGGCCACCGCTATATCACGCAGTACCAGCCGGTAAAGGATGAGAGTGGCAGGGTCGTTGCCATCCTCTTCGTCGGCGTCGGCATTGACAAGCAGTATGCGCTGATGCGCGAAAAAATCCTGGCTCGCCGGCTGGGTGACAGCGGTCATTTCTTTGTGCTCAACGGCACGCCCGGTAAGACGCAGGGCAACTATCTGTTTGACCAGCACAACGAAGGAAAACAGCCAGGCTGGGATAGCGCCATCCTGCAACCGCTATTGACGCAGCCGCAGGGCATGCAGCAGGTGGTGATTGATGGTGAGCAGAAAATCCTGGCCTGGCAGCAGCTGCCGGGCTGGAACTGGGTGATCACCGGCGAAGTTAATCGTGCCAGTCTGCTGGCTCCGATTACCCACAGTCGTAACCTGTTCCTGATGACCGGACTGATTCTGGTGGTGATCTTTGCGCTGGGGTTTGTCTGGTACAGCCGCCGGGCCATTACCCATCCGCTGCAGCAGGTGATCCATCTGGCGGAGCAGTATGCCGCCGGTAATCTGCAGGTAAACCTGAAGACCGCCCGCTCTGATGAGGTGGGCCAGCTGATCGTGGCAATCAACGGCATTGGAAACGGTCTGGAAAAAATCGTCAGCCAGGTGCGCGTTGCCGCACAGGAGATCAGTGACGGTACGGATACCATTGCCGTCAGCAGCCATAACATCAGCGAGCAGATTGGGCGTCAGGCCAGTAGCGTCGAGCAGACGTCCGCCAGCATGGAGCAGTTTGGCGCAACGGTGGAACACACCGCTGACAGCCTGCGTCAGGCGATGTCCCTGGTGGCGCAAGCCAGCGGAATCGTCAGCCACGGCAGCCAGACGGTGGAGCGCTCAGTAAACACCATGTCAGCGATTAAAGTGTCTTCACAAAGCATTGCGGATATTACCCATGTGATTGAGTCGATTGCCTTCCAGACCAACATCCTGGCACTGAATGCCGCCGTTGAAGCGGCGCGAGCCGGTGAACAGGGTCGCGGTTTTGCCGTGGTCGCGGCAGAAGTGCGGGCACTGGCACAGCGGTCGGCGCAGGCGGCCAAAGAGATCGATGGGCTGATTGCCACCTCCATCGGCAACGTGGCACAGGGACATCAGCTCTCTGAACAGACGCGCGATGCGATGAGTGACATTGTGACGCACATCGAGCAGGTGCAGGCGCTGATGGGCGAGATCAACGTGGCGGCGCAGCAGCAGGCGGCGGGTATTGGTCAGGTGAATCTGGCGATGAATCAGATCAGTCAGGCGACCCATCAGAACAGCGAGCTGGTGGCGCAGGCGGAAAACAGTGCGCAGACGCTGAGTGATAAAGGTCATCATCTCACCCAGCTGGTCAGCGTATTCCGCCTTAAAGCCTGACCGCCTTCAGGACGATGACATACACTTACGGTCTCGTCCTGAAAAAGGGTTTTGCTATGCGTTCCGCTTACTTACTGATCCTGAGCCTGCTTCTGGCAGGCTGTTCCGCCCTTCAGACAACGCCAGAAGCGCCGCCTGCCCCAACGCAGCAGGCACAGGAGATTTCTCGGTCGCAGAGTGGCGGCTTGCCGAAGCTGGGTAATATCACCGTGAATGTGCACGGCTCGCCGGATGACGCCCAGCGGGCGGTGGCCGCCCGGGCCAATCAGGCCGGAGCGGTTTACTATCAGATCGTGGCGCTGAGTGAAACGGTGATGCCTGGCTTGTGGTACGCCAGTGCGATTCTTTATGGTGCGTCACCGGCCACAGGCGCGGGCCAGTAAACGATCGGTCACTGCGGTTTCCAGCGGGCGTGAACCGCGCGGGTCGAGCCACTGCCGGCACCAGGCATCGGCCAGCGGCGGCTCGGCATATTTCAGCAGCTGAGCGCCCGTCGCCAGCAGCAGCAGCGAGCGGGTGACCTCGCGCGCCTGCTCTTCAGGGATGTGGCTGAGTCTCAGCCGCAGCTGACGCCAGCGCGCATCAAAATGCCGGTTACTTCCTTTTACCGCCTCAAACTCCTGATTCAGCATCTCAGTCACCTCCGCCTGGCGGGCGAGCACGCGCAGGACGTCCAGACACATCACGTTGCCCGACCCCTCCCAGATACTGTTGACCGGCATGTCACGATAGAGACGCGGCAGCTCACTCGCTTCGCAGTAGCCAATCCCGCCCAGCACCTCCATCGACTCCGCCACAAACGGCGCGCCCGCTTTGCAGATCTGATACTTAGCAGCCGGGGTAAATAGGCGGGCAAAGGTGACCTCATGCGGCTTCGCCGGCTGGGACCAGGCGCGCGCCAGGCGCATCAGCAGGGCAGTCTGCCCCTCCAGCTGCAGCGCCTGCTGCGCCAGCACCTGCCGCATCAGCGGCAGATCCACCAGGTTTTTCCCCTGCACCTGACGCTGGTGAGCATGCGAGAGTGCCACCGAGAAGGCCCGCCGCATCTGCCCGTGACTGCCGAGCGCGCAGTCGAAGCGCGTCATCCCCGCCATCTTCAGGATCAGCCGCACCCCTTCACCCTCTTCTCCCAGCAGCCAGCCGGTCGCCTCGCGAAACTCCACTTCGCAACTGGCGTTCGAGCGATTGCCCAGCTTCTCTTTAAGCCGTTCAAGCTGAATGGCATTGCGGGTGCCGTCGGGCAGCAGTCGCGGCAGGAAAAAGCAGCTTAATCCGGCGGGTGTCTGCGCCAGCACCAGATGCGCATCACTCTGCGGCACGGAGAAGAACCATTTATGGCCGGTCAGCCGCCAGGCTTCGCCGGGGCCGCGCGCCTCAAGCGGTTCAGCAAAGGTGGTGCTGGTAAGCAGATCGCTGCCCCCCTGCTTCTCTGTCATTCCCATGCCGATCAGCAGGCCGCGTTTCTGGTCGCCGGGCTGCGCATGGGTATCGTAGCGGTCGCTGAGCAGCGGATCGAGCCAGCCCTCAAATGCGGCGGGCAGACAGGTCTGCAGCAGCGGAATCGCGGCGTGTGTCATGGTCATCGGGCAGAGCGTGCCCGCTTCAACCTGTGCATGCAGGATAAAGCGCGCGGCACGCGCCACGCTCGCCTGTTCCCGAACCGCAGGCTGCCAGCTGAGGTTGTGCAGGCGGCTGGCGCAGACGCCCTGCATCAGCAGGTGCCAGGCGGGGTGAAAACGGACCTCATCCAGTCGCACGCCACGGGCGTCATAGCGCTGCAGCTCAGGGGGTTCGGTATTGGCAAGCCGGCCAAGCTCCAGCGACTCGGCCCCGCCGAGCTGTGAGCCAACGGAGGTCAGCCATTCCCGATCCCACCCGGCCCCCTCACGGGAAAGGGCTTCGCTGAGCGGCGTATCAGAAAGAAACAGATTACTGTTGCTGAGAGGATGGGGCTGATTAAAAACGGTGTGTGTTGTCCAGGTCATAACCACTCCTCGCGGATGTCACTCCGTAAGTATGCGAAGGACGCGGGGTTATGCCTGGTACAGAAACTAATTTGTGGCGAGGATCACATCGGGGATCAGGCGTTGCGCTGGCGCACCGCTTCAAACAGGCAGACGCCGGTGGCCACCGAGACGTTGAGCGACGAAACGCTGCCCGCCATCGGAATGCTGATCAGCTCATCGCAATGCTCACGGGTCAGGCGACGCATGCCCTCACCCTCTGCGCCCATCACCAGCGCCATCGGGCCGGTCATTTTGCTCTGGAAGACGGTATGGTCAGCTTCTCCTGCGGTGCCGACAACCCAGATGTTGTACTCCTGCAGCAGACGCAGCGTACGCGCCAGGTTGGTGACGCGGATCAACGGCACATTTTCCGCCGCGCCGCTGGCCACTTTTTTGGCGGTGGCGTTCAGAGGGGCAGAACGATCTTTCGGCACGATAATCGCGTGCACACCGGCCGCGTCCGCGCTGCGCAGACAGGCACCCAGATTGTGCGGGTCGGTGACGCCATCCAGCACCAGCAGGAACGGTTTGTCCAGGCTCTGCAGCAGATCCGGCAGATCGCCCTCCTGATACTGACGGCCAGGTTTTACCCGTGCCACGATGCCCTGATGCACTCCGCCTTCGACCTGACTGTCGAGCCATTTACGCTCCGCCAGCTGAATGACGATCCCCTGAGCTTCCAGCGCGGCGACCACGGGTTGCAGGCGACGATCGTCGCGGCCTTTGAGGATAAAGACTTCCTGAAAACGTTGTGGAGCACGTTCCAGCAGCGCCTGCACGGCATGGATACCAAAAATAATTTCGCTCATCAATCTGCTCAGTGGTTGGAAATGAAAAGAATAACCGCCCTTTCTCCGGCGAGAAAAGGCGGTGACGCGCCTCAGTCAGACCCGGCCTTTCTTCTGGCGCGCTTCGCCTTGGTGGCGGCGGCGATTTTACGGGTTTTTTCCGAGACGTTTTTACTTTTTTTCTCGCTATTTTCCCCGGCAGATTTGTCTTTACCTCCCCGGAAGGCGGCGTCCGGCTCGAAGTTAGACTTACGGCTCGCATCGCGACGGCGCTTCGCTGGCGCTTTATCGTCACGTTTTGCGCGGTCGCGCGCGGTTTTTCCTTCGCCACGCACCTGACGCTGACTGGAGATCAGGGCAAAGTCGATTTTACGCTCGTCCATATGCACGGCTTCCACCCGCACTTCCACGGTGTCACCCAGGCGATAGGTACGCCCGCCCGATTCACCAATCAGACGCTGCCCTACCGGGTCAAAACGGTAGTAGTCATTGTCGAGTGAGGAGACATGCACCAGACCATCAATGAAGAGATCGTTTAAGCGCACAAAGAAGCCAAATCCGGTGACGCTGGAGATGACGCCATTGAACACGTTACCGACCTGATCCTGCATGAAGTCACACTTGAGCCAGTCCGCCACGTCACGCGTCGCTTCATCTGCGCGGCGCTCGGTCAGGGAGCAGTGCAGGCCCAGTTGCAGCATCTGCGGCATGTCATAATGATAGCCCCCGGTTGCGGTCGTCAGATCTTTGGCGACGCTGCGATCTTTCGGCATCAGGTACTTAATGGCGCGCTGAACCAGCCCTTTGCCTTCATCCTGCTCTTTTGCCAGCAGGTATTTGATGGCGCGGTGCAGCGTCAGATCCGGGTAGCGACGGATCGGCGAGGTAAAGTGCGCATAGGAGGAGAGCGCCAGACCGAAGTGGCCGCGGTTCTCCGGATCGTACACCGCCTGCTTCATGGAACGCAGCAGCATGGTCTGCAGCATTTCCGCATCCGGACGATCGGCCACCTGCTTCAGCAGCGCCGCATAGTCAACAGGCTGCGGTTTGTTGCCGCCCGGCAGGCTCAGTCCCAGCTCGTTGAGGACGGTACGGAAGCTCTTAATGCTCTCATCGGTCGGACGATCGTGGTCGCGGAACAGCGCCGGTTCCTGATTTTTCTCCACAAAGCGTGCCGAGGCGATGTTCGCCAGGATCATGCACTCTTCGATCAGCTTGTGGGCGTCATTACGGGAGACGCGTTCCACCCGCTCAATACGGCGCTCGGCGTTGAAAATGAACTTCGCCTCTTCCGTCTCAAACGAAATACCGCCGCGCTCTTCGCGGGCAGCATCCAGCGCCTGATAGAGGTTATGCAGCTCTTCAAGATCTTTAACCAGCGGCGCGTACTGCTGGCGCAGCTCTTTGTCGCCCTGCAGGATATTCCAGACTTTGTTATAGGTCAGACGCGCATGGGAGTTCATCACCGCTTCATAATGTTTGAAGCCGGTCAGTTTGCCCTTGGTCGAAATGGTCATCTCGCACACCATACACAGGCGATCCACCTGCGGGTTAAGCGAACAGAGGCCATTCGACAGTACTTCCGGCAGCATCGGCACCACCTGGGACGGGAAGTAAACTGAGGTGCCGCGCTGATGCGCCTCATCATCCAGCGGCGTGCCCGGACGAACGTAGTAGCTCACATCGGCAATCGCTACCCACAGACGCCAGCCACCCCCGCGCTTTTTCTCGCAGTAGACGGCATCATCGAAGTCACGGGCATCTTCACCATCAATGGTGACCAGCGGCAGTTTACGCAGATCGACGCGGCCTTTTTTCGCCTCTTCCGGCACCTCTTCTTTCAGCTGGCTGATCTGGGCTTCTACCTGCGGCGGCCAGGTGTGCGGAATTTCATGCGTGCGCAGCGCCATGTCCACGGCCAGGCTGGTGCCCATATCTTCGCCGAGGATTTCAATCACTTTACCGATCGCTTTACTGCGACGGTTCGGGCGCTGCACCAGCTCCACCACCACCACGGACCCCATACGGGCCTGCATTGTCTCTTCTGGCGGGATGAGAATATCGAAACTCAGGCGACTGTCATCCGGCACCACGAAGCCGGCACCGGCATCGGTAAAGTAGCGGCCAACGATCTGATTGTTGCGGGGTTCCTGCACCCGGACCACGCGCGCTTCGCGACGGCCTTTGCGATCGGCACCCAGCGGCTGCGCCAGGATCACGTCACCGTGCATGCAGAATTTCATCTGTTCAGCGGAAAGGTAGAGGTCATCTTTCTGACCTTCCGCCCGCAGGAAGCCGTAGCCATCACGATGGCCGATAACTTTACCGCGCAGGAGATCGAGGCGTTCTGGCAGGGCATAACACTGACGGCGGGTGAAGACCAGCTGACCATCACGCTCCATGGCGCGAAGGCGGCGACGCAGCGCCTCAAGCTGCTCTTCATCGTGCAGATTCATCTCTTCAGCCAGCTCTTCACGGCTGGCCGGTTTTTCACGTTTTTCTAATAAAGCCAGGATAAATTCCCGGCTTGGAATAGGGTTTTCGTATTTTTCAGCTTCTCTATCCTGAAAAGGATCTTTTGACATAACGGTTCCTCCGATGTCATTTAATATTTATATCCACCGGCGATTTGGACAGTATGATTTCATAAAGTGGCGTATTGCCTTCGACCAAATCGGCCAGCGTATAGTTATCCAGCTCCTGCAAAAATCGCTGTACTGCATCATGCAGCGCCTGTTTAAGACGGCAGGCGGGCGAAATGGAGCAGGAGGGGCAATCGACTAATTGTAGCGGCTCCATCCTGCGGACCACTTCACCAATCACAATCTGACGCGGCGGCATACCCAGACGAATACCGCCATTTTTACCTCGTGTTGCGGCGACATAGCCCGCCCGGCTCAGCTGATTAATGATTTTGACCATATGGTTACGCGACAAACCGTACGTGTCGGTTACCGCAGTAATATTGGTCTGCTGGCCTTCGGGTAACGAGGCCAGATAAATCAGGGCCCGTAAGCCATAATCAGTAAAACTCGTGAGCTGCACAGTAACCTCAGTGAACCTTCAGGCGTGGCATGACATTGTTCGCCTTACAATGGGTGTCGGGATTAAATCGGATCGCCATTCGATTAACTACGATGATAAACCAGAGTGTGATTGGCCGTGCGTTTTTTTCAGTCAGCACCGGGTTTGACAAGCGAAGGGAAGATAAGTGGCATCAAAGAGTGGAAAAACAAGGCCGGACAGCGTCCGGCCTCAATCATTATGCGTCGAACGGATCGCGCAGAATCATTGTTTCACTGCGATCGGGACCGGTTGAAATAATATCAATCGGCACACCCGTTACCTCTTCAACGCGCTTGATGTAATCACGCGCCGCCTGAGGTAAACCTTCCAGCGTCTTAACGCCAAACGTTGTCTCGCTCCAGCCTGGCAGCGTTTCGTAGATCGGCTCAATGCCTTCCCAGTTCTCTGCTGCCAGCGGCGTAGAGGTCACTTCGCGGCCATCCGGCATACGGTAGGCGACACAGATTTTCACCTCTTTCAGGCCATCCAGCACGTCCAGCTTGGTCATGCAGAAACCTGACAGGGAGTTGATCTGTACTGCGCGGCGCACGGCCACCGCATCAAGCCAGCCGGTACGACGACGACGTCCGGTGGTCGCGCCAAACTCGTTGCCCTGTGCACAGAGGAACTCGCCGGTTTCATCGAACAACTCGGTCGGGAACGGGCCTGCACCTACGCGGGTGGAGTACGCTTTCACAATACCCAGCACGTAGTCGACATAACGCGGGCCGATACCTGAACCGGTCGCCACGCCACCGGCGGTGGTGTTGGACGAAGTCACATAAGGATAGGTCCCGTGGTCGATATCCAGCAGGGTACCCTGCGCGCCTTCAAACATGATCAGATCGCCACGCTTACGCGCGCTGTCCAGCAGTTCAGAGACGTCAACCACCATGCCGGTCAGGATGTCAGCGACTTCCATCACATCGCTCAGCACTTTGTCGAAATCGACGGCGGGCTCTTTGTAATACTCCACCAGCTGGAAGTTGTAGAAATCGACCACTTCCTTCAGCTTGGCAGCAAAAGTTTCTTTGTTGAACAGGTCACTGACGCGCAGGGCGCGACGCGCCACTTTATCTTCATAAGCCGGTCCGATGCCACGGCCCGTGGTACCGATCGCTTTGGCACCGCGCGCACGTTCACGCGCCATATCCATCGCAACATGATATTGCAGGATCAGCGGACAGGCTTCAGAAATCAGCAGACGTTCACGTACCGGAATCCCGCGCGCTTCCAGACCTTTCATCTCCTTCATTAAGGCTTCAGGAGAAAGCACAACGCCGTTACCAATGATGCTGGTCACGTTATCGCGCAGAATGCCAGAAGGGATCAGGTGGAGGACGGTTTTTTCACCGTTGATGACAAGCGTGTGGCCCGCATTGTGGCCGCCTTGATAACGCACAACGTAATTCGCGCGTTCAGTCAGAAGGTCTACAATCTTACCTTTACCTTCGTCACCCCATTGGGTGCCCAGTACGACGACGTTCTTACCCATTTCTCAAAATCACCGATTGCTTAAAAAAGGATTCTACCATCTGATCCCGCTGTTTTCAGCACTTTTAGCATACGATTGCGCGCTTTTTTGCCTGAGTTTTGATCACTACAACATGTTGGGGATTCTGGCGCAAAAAGGCACAATTTAGCCGGTTTCAGCCACGGTTTCAGACGTTGCCGTGCAGACTCAGCATGCAGTAGATGACCATACCTGCCACTACCAGTCCGCCCCCGAAGCGGTGCAGCAGACGATCCGGTAACCGGGTCATCGACAGGATCAGGCGTCGCCAGAGGCGTGGCATAAACATCGGCCCCAACCCTTCGAGCACTAACACCAGCGCCAGTGCCATCCAGATGCTTGTTTTCATTCTGATACCCAAAAAAAAGGCCGACAACATTGTCGGCCTGTAGGTTATATCAGTTCTTAACGTGTCGCGTTAGAGGGCGCCTTCATATATCGGAAGAAGTCGCTATCCGGGCTTAACACCATTACGTCCTGATTTTCGCTGAAGCTGTTTTCGTAAGCGCGCAGGCTACGAATAAAGGCGTAGAAGTCAGGATCTTTGCTGAACGCATCGGCAAACAACCGGGCCGTTTCCGCATCACCGTCACCGCGGGTGATCAGCGCTTCACGCTGCGCTTCGGCCAGCGTGCGCGTAACCTGATAGTCCGCCTGGGCGCGCAGTTTTTCCGCCTCTTCCTGACCCTGTGAACGCTGGCTACGTGCAACCGCTTCACGCTCAGCGCGCATACGGTTGAAGATCGCATCAGACACTTCGGTCGGCAGGTTGATCTGCTTGATGCGCACATCAACGACCTGAATACCTAACGCGGCCATACTGTTCGGATTGGGAGCGGGCTCATTGCTGTTGGTTTCACGCTCAACACGGGCCGCTGCGCTGGCAATCGCGTCATCAGCCGCTGGCGTCGCAACTTCATCATCGCTGCCGACAGAACCGGTGTTCAGCGCGTCACGCACGTCCGTGGTCAGGCGACCGCGGGAATCCGTAACGATATCTTTCACATCCAGACGGCCCATTTCAGAACGCAGGCGGTCACTGAACTTACGTTTCAGCAGCACTTCCGCCTGAGAGACATCCCCGCCACCGGTGGCCAGGTAGTAACGACTGAAGTCGCTGATACGCCACTTGATGTAGGAGTCCACAATCAGATCTTTCTTCTCTTTGGTGACGAAGCGATCGGCCTGATTGTCCATGGTCTGGATACGTGCATCCAGCGTCTTAACCGTTTCCAGGAATGGGATCTTGAAATGCAGACCCGGCTCAAACACTTGCGGCTTGTTTTCGCCGTCGCGCAGGACTTTACCAAAACGCAGCACGATGCCGCGCTCGCCTTCCTGCACCACAAACAGCGACGCATAGAGCGCCACCAGCACGACGATGATTAAAAATAGTATTGGCTTACGCATCGATTACTCTCTCCCTTCGCGCTGGCTGTCGCTGCGCTGAGCATTCGCCCGGCGCTGATCCATGATGTTGTCCGGACTGTATGACGACGTGTCATTGCGGCTGGAATTGCGATCGGAGAGCGCAGGCAGTGACGAGCTGGTTCCGCCCTTCTGACCGTTCTGGCCGGATGCAGCCTGACCGCCACGCATCAGCTGGTCCAGCGGCAGCATCATCAGATTATTACCGCGATCGTTAACCAGGACTTTGCGGGTATGGCTCAGTACGCGTTCCATGGTTTCAATATAGAGACGCTCCTTGGTGATCTCTGGCGCCGCTTTATACTCCGGCAGAATCTTGGCGAAACGCGCCACTTCACCCTGCGCTTCCAGAACGGTTCGCTCTTTGTAAGCGCGCGCCTCTTCCAGAATACGTTGCGCCTGGCCATTCGCACGAGGCTGAACTTCGTTAGCGTAGGCTTCCGCTTCACGGACGTACTGCTCGCGGTTTTCACGCGCGGCGATAGCGTCATCAAACGCAGATTTCACCTCTTCTGGCGGACGGGCCGCCTGGAAGTTGACGTCCAGTACCGCGATGCCCATGTTGTACGGGCGAATCGTCTCGTCAATTTCACGCTGTGTATCGCTACGCACCACGGTACGGCCTTCGGTGAGAATGCGATCCATGGTAGAACGACCAATCACGCCACGCAGCGCGCTGTCTGTCGCCTGACGCAGGCTGTCGTCGGCGCTGGTAACCGCATAAAGATAGCGTTCCGGATCGGTCACGCGGTACTGCACGTTCATCTCTACGCGCACCACGTTTTCGTCCGAGGTCAGCATGACGCCAGACGCCGCCAGTTCACGCACCGACTCGACGTTGACCGCACGAACCTGATCGATGAAGGTCGGCTTCCAGTTCAGACCGGGTTCGACCAGGTGACTGAACTTACCGAAACGCGTGACCACGCCCCGTTCCGCTTCTTTGATGGTGTAGAAACCGCTTGCAGCCCAGATGACGACCGCCGCTACCGCGACGATGCCAGCCAGTTTGCCACCGCCGCCGGAGCCGCGCTGACCGTTATCGCTCTGTTTGCCACCGCCCAGTCCGCCAAGCTTCTTGCTCAGTTTACGGAAGATATCATCCAGATCAGGAGGCCCGGATTCCCGTCCTCCCTTATTCCCCCCAGAGTTGCCGCCTTGATTATTGCTGCTTCCCCACGGGTCGCGGTCCTGTCCGTTATTTCCGGGCTGATTCCACGCCATGTTCTACTCCATTTATTGTAATTACGGTTTTTACCCTTCATTTTTCGGATGCGACAATCGTCTAATGTTAAGGTAAGTGCGTTTTGGCAATATCAAACAATGTAACTGGTCAGCGACGGTTCCTGCTTACATAAACGCATCCATTCAATAATGGGCATCCGTATCTGCAATCCTACACTGCCGTCTTCTTCATTCCACTCTTTCTCAATCGCCTGCAACTGATAGAAGCGGCTGCGAAGTCGCCCCGCTTCCGGTGGCAGACGTAACGCATGCTGAGCAATCTCTCCGGACAGCCGCTCAGAGAGCGCCTGCCAGAGCAACGGAAGACCTGCACCGGTCTGGGCAGAGAGCCAGACACGAATCGGCAGATTCTCTTCGTTGCGATCGATACGCGGCTCAAATCCGTCGAGCATATCAATTTTATTCATCACCAGTAACGTCGGGATCTCATCCGCCTCAATCTCTTCGAGGACGGCATCGACGGCGGCCATGTTATCGGTGACGCGAAGGTCCGCGCCATCAACCACGTGCAGTAGCAGCGTCGCCTGGCGTGTCTCCTGCAGCGTGGCTTTAAACGCGGCAACCAGGTCGTGAGGAAGATGGCGAATAAACCCGACCGTGTCCGCCAGCACGACTTCCCCGACATCGGCCACATTCAGACGACGCAGCGTAGGGTCGAGCGTCGCAAACAGCTGGTCTGCGGCAAAGACGTTAGCCGAGGTCATGGCATTAAAGAGGGTCGATTTGCCGGCGTTGGTATACCCCACCAGCGAAACGGTCGGCACATCCGCTTTGGCACGTGACTGACGCCCCTGCTCTCGCTGCTTTTCAACCCGCTCAAGGCGAGACAGAATCTGGCTGATGCGTCCGCGTAACAGACGGCGGTCTGTTTCTAACTGGGTTTCACCCGGCCCCCGCAAACCGATCCCGCCCTTCTGGCGTTCAAGGTGGGTCCAGCCGCGCACCAGACGCGTAGCGAGATGGCGAAGCTGTGCCAGCTCGACCTGCAGTTTACCTTCGTGGGTGCGTGCCCGTTGGGCAAAGATATCCAGAATTAAACCGGTGCGATCAATGACCCGGCATTCGCACAGGCGCTCGAGGTTTCTTTCCTGAGCGGGCGTAAGGGCATGATCGAATAAGACGACCGATGCTCCTGTTGTTTTTACCGCATCGGCAATTTCAACGGCTTTTCCTTCACCGACAAAATACTTGGGGTGTGGCGCTTTACGGCTGCCAGTTACCACTTGCAGCGCCTCAACGCCAGCAGAAGAGACCAGGGTTTCGAACTCCTGTAGATCTTCTACTTCTTTGTCTTGGGAGAACCAGATGTGTACCAGTACGGCCTGCTCACCGGCATCATAACGGTCAAACAAGCTATAACCTCGCTAAAATATAAGACCAGGACGGAAAACCACTGTTCTCCGATCCTGGCTGTACGGCGACGCGTTACTCTGCGTTATCACCGTCTTGTTGTGGCTGTGGCTGCGCAGATGTGTTGCTGCCACCATGATGGTAATTGTTGCTGCCGCCACCGGTATTATTGCTATGGTGTGAAACCGGGCGTGAAGGAACAACGGTAGAAATGGCGTGTTTATAGACCATCTGACTTACCGTGTTTTTCAACAAAATGACGAACTGATCAAATGACTCAATCTGACCCTGCAGCTTAATACCGTTAACCAGATAAATCGAAACCGGAACACGTTCACGACGCAGTGCGTTCAAAAACGGGTCTTGTAATGATTGCCCCTTAGCCATTCTATCTTTTCCTTATATGCTTGTTGTTTGTTGCTCGTAGAACCTATGGTTCTGAAAAAAACTGCGTAAAAATTTGCGCACGATAACTCATCAATTGTACACAATCACCCATGCTTCGCACTAAGAACCTGTAACACCGTATCACGCGCCAGCCGGGGCTCGTCACTGTCAAGCCAGTGAACGTTTTCCCAGCCACGTAACCAGGTCATCTGTCTCTTAGCGAGCTGCCGGGTTGCGCAAATTCCCCGATAAACCATCTCGCTGTAATCGATTTCGTCTGATAAATAAGACCACATCTGACGATAGCCAACACAACGAATGGAAGGCATGTCCGTATGCAAATCACCTCGTGCAAACAGGGCCCGAGCCTCCGCTTCAAATCCTGACGCCAACATCTGCTCAAAACGTAACGCGATGCGCTGGTGCAGCAGCTCGCGGCTCGCGGGGGCGATGGCAAACTGATACACGTCGTAGGGTAACGCTTCACCGGAGGTTTTTGTCAGTTCCGTTAAAGTTTTACCCGAAATAAAAAAAACTTCCAGTGCTCGCGAAAGTCTCTGCGGATCATTCGGATGAATACGACTACCAGCAACCGGGTCGATCTCACACAGCTGGCGGTGCAAAGCTTCCCAGCCTTTTTCACGCGCCGTTTGCTCTATCTGCTGACGAACGTCGGGATCGGCCGAGGGCAACGGCGACAATCCTTCAAGTAACGCCTTGAAGTAGAGCATGGTTCCACCAACAAGCAACGGAATTCGTCCAGCCTGAACGATATCCGCCATTTCTGCCAAAGCATCGCGCCGGAACTCCGCAGCCGAATAGGCTTCTGCGGGATCGCGGATGTCGAGCAGACGATGGGGGGCCACTGCTAACTCCTCAACCGACGGTTTTGCCGTACCAATATCCATCTGACGATAGATTAAGGCAGAATCGACGCTGATTAGTTCCACCGGTAACTGCCTGCGCAGTTCAATGGCTAATGCGGTTTTACCCGATGCAGTGGGTCCCATCAAAAAAATCGCCTTTGGCCGGCCAGCCTGGTTCAATTCACTCATGCTTCAACGCGTTAACCGCGCTCTCAATCTCTAAGGGCTGTAACAAGCCTGAAGGTGGCGATTTCAGTAGCTGTGGACAGAGCCGTTCAAGCTCTGCCAGCAGGTTGATCGCCTGTGAGTGATTCCAGTCGGAGGACGCTGTATCCTGACGCCGTGCCAGCCACTGGGCCAGCTGCGTCGCAGAGTTCTCCTGCTGCCGGGCGAGATAGCCTAACAGTTCAGGAATCAAGATTTGTAAATTTTGTGTGCGTAACGGTAAAGGCACCGCACGCAGGGTCACGTGGTCACCGTCAGGCTGCAGATCGATACCCATCTGACTGAGCAGGCTGCTGTTTTCTTTTGCTGCCTGACACTCATCCCGCGCCATTTTCAGACGCACCGGAATCAGAAGGGGCTGCGGTTTAAGCCCCTCTTCACCCGGTTCGAGCTGCGCCTGCTTCAGCCAGCGCGCCGCGACCGGCAGTGCCATCAGCAGCAGTTTCTGGTCCTGTTCCAGCAGCGCATAGTGGTTCTGCAGGACGGTCAGCACCCGGCCAAAACTCTGCGCATGGGCCGCCAGCGGCGTGGCTTTCTCCGGCTGACGCCGCGCAGCCGGTTCGCGGGCGTCAGGCGCCGCCGCACTGGCGGCAGGCGTTTTCAGCAGCTGCTGATAAACCGCGCCTTCACGCTGACGATAGACGTTCTCTTTGTTTTGCCATGCGGGTGCTGGCTCACGGGCGGGCGCGGCCGGTCGGTTCTCACTGGCGGAGGTTGCAGGCTGGGCAAAATGGTTGCCCCCGGCGGCCTGACGATTCTCCGGCTGCCAGCGTGGGGCCGGTTCTTCTGCTTTCAGCGCGGGCAGCGCTGGTGCGGCAACCGCCTGAAGCGCGCTGACCACGCCCTGATAAATAAAGTCATGCACCAGACGTGACTGATGAAAACGCACTTCGTGTTTGGCCGGATGGACGTTGACATCCACCTGATGCGGATCGATTTCCAGATAGAGCACGTAAGCGGGTTGCTGCTCATCCTGCAGCTGGTCCTGAAAAGCCTGGCGGATAGCGTGGTTGATCAGCCTGTCACGCATCATGCGGCCATTGACGTAGCAATATTGCAGCTCGCTGACCTGACGCGACCCGGCCGGATCGGCGACCCAGCCGCACAGCGAAAGATCGTCATGTTGCCAGTCGATGCGCAGCGCATGCTGCATAAAGGTGGTGCCGCAGATGGCGGCCAGCCGCCGTTCGCGCTGACTCTCCTCGCTGACGGCCCGATACTGGCGCATCATTTTGCCGTTGTGGCTGAGCGAAAAGGCGACATCAAACCGCGCCAGCGCAATACGACGAATCACCTCGTCGATGTGACCAAACTCGGTTTTCTCGGTGCGCATGAATCTGCGCCGCGCGGGGGTGTTATAAAACAGGTCCAGCACTTCCAGCGTGGTGCCGCAGGGGTGTGCAGCCGGTTTGACCGTCACCGCCATCTCACGCCCTTCGGCATAAGCCTGCCAGGCTTCGGTCTGATCGGCGGTACGTGAAGTTAAGGTCAGGCGGGAGACCGAACTGATACTGGCCAGCGCCTCTCCCCGGAACCCCAGACTCATGATCGCTTCCAGGTCATCCAGCGAGGCAATTTTACTGGTGGCGTGCCGGGCGAGTGCCATCGAGAGTTCGCTTTTTACGATGCCGCAGCCGTTGTCACGGATGCGGATAAGCTTTGCGCCCCCTTTTTCAATATCAACGTCAATGCGCGTTGCGCCAGCATCAAGGCTGTTTTCCACCAGCTCTTTTACAACCGATGCAGGACGCTCAACCACTTCCCCCGCCGCAATCTGGTTTGCCAGCTGAGGCGGTAAAATTTGTATCGGCATGGTGGATATCCTTTTGGCTGACAGCCCGGCGCGTGGCCGGGCGAACAATCAGGATGCAGGGATTTTCAGGTTCTGCCCCAACATTACGTTGGTCGACTTCAGATTATTGGTCTGCATTATCGCTTTCGGGCTGACGCCATAGTGTGCGGCGATACCGGTCAGGGAATCCCCGACGACCACTTTGTGCCGCACAACACCCCGGGCGCGGGTCGTGCGGCTGGCCGTGGCACTGGCGGGCACCTTCAGCCGCTGTCCGACCCAGACCACATCCCGCTTCAGCGTATTCAGCTCACGCAGCGTCGCCATGCTGACGCCATACTTCGCGGCAATACCGGAAAGCGTCTCACCGCGCGTCACCGTATGACGCTGCGTTGCCCCCGTATATTGCGTCACCCCGGTCGCCGGGTTGCTGGCGACGCTAACCGCCGGCGACGAGCCCAGCGGCCGGTTTTCCTCCTTTGGGATGGATTGCAGCGGGTGCGCCAGGAAATAAGTGCGCAGACCTTTGTAGATCGACTGCGCAATCTTATCCTGGTGTGCGCTACTGCCAAGCAGTCGCTCCTCCGAGGAATTACTGATGAAGCCGGTTTCCACCAGCAGAGAAGGAATGTCAGGTGAACGCAGCACGCCCAGGCTGGCATGTTCAGGCAGCCGTTTATGTAGCGAGGTCACGCCGCGCAGCTGCTGCAACACTTTCTGCGCGATGTCATACCCGACGCGCTGCGAGTGACCAAACTGCAGATCCAGCACCGCCTGGCTGAGGTAGGGATCCGCCTGGCTGTTAGCCAGCAGGTCGCCTGCGCCGCCCAGCAGCTCAGACTGTTTCTCTTTCTGCTCAAGCCAGTTAGCCATCTCGTTATTGGCACGGCGGTTGGATAAGACCCAGACCGATGCGCCGGTGGCTGCGTGGCTCGGCGCCGCATCCGCATGGATTGACACCAGCACGTTCGCATTGGCTTTACGCGCCACGTCAGAACGCCCCATCACCGAGATAAAATAGTCGCCATCGCGGGTCAGAACGCCTTTAAACATCGGATCGTTGTTCAGCAACACCCGCAGTTTGCGTGCGATTGCGATAGTGACATTCTTCTCCTGCAGCCCGTGCTGTCCGATAGCGCCCGGGTCCTGACCGCCATGCCCGGCATCAATCGCCACAATCACCGTGTCATTGTGGCTGACCATCGCGCCAGGGCGTACCGTGCTGGCAGAACTGCTCACTGACGTAACCGGATTGGCGTTAAACGGATTGGCAGCGGCACTCTGGACGGGCGCTCGCGATGGGGCTACCACCGGAGCAGGGGCACCGCGCGTCACCGCCGGTGCTTTACCGGTAATCGTGAAGACCACGCTGTAGCGGTTGCCATTACGCTGGGTCACCGCACGGGTTTTCCCCGCCTGCGTCAGCTCAAACACCAGCCGCACGCTCTGTTTATCTTTCGGGGTACTGCTCCGAATCCGCTTTACGATATTTTCCCCGCTGAAGTTCAGCGGCAGTCCCTGAACCACGCCGCTCTGGCGCACATCAAGCACCACACGATCGGGATTGCGCAGCGGGAAGAAGCCGTAAACTGGCTGTCCGGCAAAGTTCAGGGTAATGGTGGCCTGACTGTCGCCGTTAGCCACTTTAATATCGGACAACGTGGCGGCAAACAGCGGCGTACAGACCAGCAGCAGCAGTGTCACCAGCGCGATTTTCATCCGTGACATCATGCCTGATCCCTGCCCTGATCAATATGTTCAATCCATTGCTGTCCGGCTGAGGATTGTGCCGTCAGCTCCGCTTCCCGCGCCTCACCCACATAACGCAGCGTCAGTGTGATATCGGGCGACGGCAGAAAACCCGCGCCCTGCTGCGGCCATTCGACCAGACAGATTGCCTCGCCGCTGAAATAGTCGCGGATCCCCATGAACTCCAGCTCTTCGGGGTCGGCCAGGCGGTAGAGGTCAAAATGATAAAGGGTGCGCTCACCCAGCGCATAAGGCTCCACCAGCGTGTAAGTGGGGCTTTTAACGTTGCCCTGATGGCCGAGCGCCTGAAGAAAGCCGCGGCTGAAGGTGGTTTTACCCGCCCCCAGATCGCCATAGAGATAAATCACCGCCGCGCTGCCACAGGCGCGCGCCAGCTGAGCGCCCAAACTGAGCGTAGCCGCCTCATCGGGCAAAGAAATAACACAGGTATTCATGCTTCTTTATTCATCTCAGGATTAACAAACTGCCACAGTAGATCCAGTAAATCTGTTGCCAGCATACCGCGCGTGCCGCGTTGTGCCGCCACCGCATCGGCTGCGGCACCATGCGCCACACAGCCAGCGCAGGCTGCCCCGAACAGCGGCAGTTGCTGACCCATCAGCGAGGCGATAATGCCACTTAAAAGGTCGCCCATACCGCCGGAGGCCATACCGGCATTGCCCACATCAGCAAAGGCCATTTCGCCCTGCTCGCTGGCAATAATCGTACCGGCACCTTTCAGTACCACTACGCCACCATATTTCTGCGCCAGTGTCTGCGCTGCATGTAAGCGGTCACTCTCAATTTCACTGGTCTCGATATTCAGCAGACGTGCCGCTTCGCCAGGATGCGGCGTAATGATGCGATTCTGACGTTTCTCCGCACTGATTGCCAGCAGGTTAAGTGCATCTGCGTCCCAAAGCATCGGCTTTTCACTGCCTGCCACTGCTTTCAGCGCCTGCTTAGCCCACTCGCGCTGTCCTAAACCCGGCCCGACCGCGATGACATCGGCCCACGCCAGTGCCTCTTTCAGGCGTTCATCGGTTAGTTCATCGACCATCACTTCGGGCCGGGCAGTCAGGATCGGGATAATGTTATCTTTGTGAGTGAGTACTCGCACCAACCCACTGCCGGTGCGCAACGCGGCCTCAGCCGTCATGCGCACTGCCCCGGCCGTTCCGGCATCGCCCCCGACGACCAGCAGACGGCCATGGTTGCCTTTATGCGAGGTGGGTTTGCGCGGCTTGAGCCAGCGGGTCAGTGCGCTGGCATCATAACGCGCCATCGGCGCGGTTTCTCCCGCGAGAAACGTCGTCAGGCCAAGGTCGGCATAATAGAGCGTGCCGATAACGTCGCGGGCTTTGCCGGTAAGCTGGCCTGGCTTCAGCGCCACGACGCTCAGGGTATGTGTGGCGTTAATCACCTCACCGGGCGTCGTGCCGTTTCGGGCGGATAAGCCGGACGGCATGTCGATGGCGAGGATCGGTGCCGCGTGGGCGTTTGCCTGCTGAATCAGCGTGGCATAGGGTTCCGCAGGCGCGCGCTGTGTGCCGGTGCCCAGCAGCGCATCGACAATCACATCCACCTGCTCTGGCCAGGCTGCACCAGCCGCATGGATTTCGCCGCCCGCATCCAGCCAGGCGTCCCGGGCGCGCTGCGCCTCTTCCGGTAACGCTTTTTCACTGTCACACGCCAGCAGCGTGATGATTTTACCCGCCGCCTGCCCCAGTCGGGCCAGCACATAGCCATCCCCGCCATTGTTACCGTGGCCGCACAAAATCAGCCAGTGGCGGGCGTCAGGCCAGTGCCGGTTCAGATGCTCATAGGCGGCCTGCCCGGCGCGCAGCATCAGTTCATAGAGGGTAATGCCAAGGGCATCGGCTCCCTGCTGCTCAAGCTGCGCCACCGCCTGCGCAGGCCAGACAGAATATGGTAAACTGCGGTCGTTTCTCTTCGAATCCTGGTCACTCATGTCATACCCTCTCGATCTTCATCAGTTCGCACAACAGATTAAACAGTGGGGATTGGATCTCGGCTTTCAGCAGGTCGGCATCACCGATACCGATCTCAGTGCGGAAGAGCCGCGCCTGCAGGCGTGGCTGGAGAAGCAGTATCATGGCGAGATGGAGTGGATGGCGCGACATGGCATGATGCGGGCGCGTCCGCATGAACTGCTTCCCGGCACGCTGCGCGTCATCAGCGTTCGCATGAACTACCTTCCGGCCAAAGCCGCCTTTGCCAGCACGCTGAAAAATCCCCGACTGGGCTATGTCAGCCGTTATGCATTAGGCCGCGATTACCACAAAGTATTGCGCAATCGCCTGAAAAAGCTCGGAGAAATGATCCAGCAGCATTGCAGCGAGCTTAACTTCCGGCCCTTTGTGGACTCGGCCCCGCTGCTTGAGCGACCGCTGGCAGCGAAAGCAGGACTGGGCTGGACCGGCAAACATTCGCTGATTCTGAATCGTGAAGCAGGCTCGTGGTTTTTCCTCGGCGAGCTGCTGATCGATATACCCCTGCCGATTGATACGCCGCAGCAGGAGCAGTGTGGCCGCTGTGTCGCCTGCATGACCATCTGCCCGACCAGCGCTATCGTTGAGCCTTACGTCGTGGATGCCCGGCGCTGTATTTCCTATCTCACTATTGAGCTGGAAGGGGCGATCCCGGAAGCATTTCGCCCGCTGATGGGCAACCGGATTTATGGCTGTGATGACTGCCAGTTGATCTGTCCGTGGAATCGTTACGGGCAACTCAGCGATGAAAGTGACTTCTCTCCCCGTGCGGCCCTGCATGCACCGGAGCTTATCGATCTGTTTCAGTGGGATGAGGCGAAATTTTTGCGTATCACCGAAGGCTCGGCGATTCGACGGATTGGTCATTTGCGCTGGCTGCGCAATATTGCGGTGGCGCTGGGTAATGCGCCCTGGTCAGCGGATATTGTGCCAGTACTGGAACAGCGGCTCGGAGAGAGTGAACTGCTGGATGAACATATTCTGTGGGCGGTCGCCTGTCAGCAGCAGAAACGCCAGCAACTCGTCGTGGAGGTGCAGCCTGCTCAGCAGAAACGTCTGGTGCGTGCCGTTGAAAAAGGTTTACCCCGTGATGCGTGATTAACCAGCCAGCCGGCAGTTTATCGTTTTCCACATGCTGTGAATAAAAATAAAAAGCTGTTGTCATTCAACTGCAATAACGGGCGTTTCACGCTGAAATAACAAATTGAAATATCATCATAATAATAAATATCAACAACTTAAGAAAAATTTGTATTTATTTAATAATGAGTCTACCGCTTCGTTTTAACGATAAAGCTGTGGATAACTCTGTTCAGAAACATTTTACAGATCGCCGTAAAAGGCGCAGACGATGGGGTGCCGTGCTGTGGATAACCTTAGGCTGGCAATCAGAATCAGACGACGATAAACCGTCGGATAAGTGATCACAATGAGGTTAATGTTAAATCTGGAGCGGGAAACGAGACTCGAACTCGCGACCCCGACCTTGGCAAGGTCGTGCTCTACCAACTGAGCTATTCCCGCATAGAAGGGCACTGCTAAACAAAACTGGAGCGGGAAACGAGACTCGAACTCGCGACCCCGACCTTGGCAAGGTCGTGCTCTACCAACTGAGCTATTCCCGCAAAGAGGGTACTGCCGATTAAAACTGGAGCGGGAAACGAGACTCGAACTCGCGACCCCGACCTTGGCAAGGTCGTGCTCTACCAACTGAGCTATTCCCGCGCCTTGTACCGTCACTAAATTCTTCACCGGTACGGGGTGCGCATTATACGATAAATCGTTGCTGCTGCAAGCGTCTGAAAGCAGAATTTTTCGTTTTCAGCGCGTTTGCCGATTAAATCGGCAACCTGGCGATTTCATGCGCACCCTTCGCAGGTTAAAGCTGCAAAAAGTGTTCGCGGTAGTAAGCGAGCTCCGCCACTGACTCGCGGATATCATCCAGCGCCTGGTGTGTGCCGCCTTTTTTGAAGCCTGGCAGGATAGAAGGTTTCCAGCGGCGGGCCAGCTCTTTCAGGGTGCTGACATCCAGATAGCGATAGTGGAAGTACGCCTCCAGCTCAGGCATGTACTTAAACAGGAAGCGCCGATCCTGCCCGATGCTGTTGCCGCAGATAGGCGAGGTGTTCGCCGGCACCCACTGCTTCAGAAATTCCAGGGTGGCCAGCTCCGCCGCGCGATCGTCAATCGTGCTCGCCTTCACCCGCTCAACCAGACCGCTGTTGGTGTGAGTGCGGACATTCCACTCATCCATCAGCGCCAGCTGCGCGTCAGACTGATGAACCGCGATAACCGGCCCTTCCGCCAGAATATTCAGGTTGGCATCAGTCACCAGGGTCGCAATCTCAATAATACGGTCGTGAGCCGGATCAAGCCCGGTCATCTCAAGATCAATCCAGATCAGGTTCTGTTCATTTCCAGTAGCCATGCTGTTTCCTGCGGTTGCTATAGTCGTCATTCACGATGAATAAGGTGTATCATAGACGTTTTGCCCAGCCGGGCGAAATCTGGCTAATGCTGTGAGGGTGAGTGAGTAAAAATAAACTGTCGAAGGGCCAACAACGCCGCGTAAGCGCTAACCACGATCGCCGTCTCAATCAGCGTAAAGAGCGCCCGGAAGCGGACGACAACCTGTTTGGGGAAGCCGCAGATGGGGTTGTTGTCAGCCGTTTCGGCATGCACGCTGACGTTGAGGATAGCGCAGGCGTTGCCCACCGCTGCAATATCCGCCGCACGATCCGTTCGCTGGTAACCGGCGATCGGGTGCTGTGGCGTCCGGCAACCAGCGGCGGCAAAGGGATTGTGGAAGCGGTACATGAACGCACCACCGTGCTGACCCGTCCCGATTTCTACGACGGTGTGAAGCCGATGGCGGCCAACATCGATCAGATCATTATTGTCTCTGCGATACTGCCGGAGCTGTCGCTCAACATCATCGATCGCTATCTGGTGGCCAGCGAGACCCTCGAGATCGAGCCGCTGCTGGTCCTCAACAAAACCGATCTGCTGGATGAGCGCGCGCGCGCCGTGGTCGATGAGCAGATGGATATCTACCGTGCGATTGGCTATCGCGTGGTGATGGTCTCCAGCCGGGCGAAAAATGGCCTGGACGATCTCAAGGCAGCTTTAACCGATCGCGTCAGTATCTTTGCCGGTCAGTCCGGCGTCGGTAAGTCGAGCCTGCTGAACGCCCTGCTCGGCTTCGACAAAGAAGAGCAGCTCGCGATTCTGACCAACGAGGTCTCAGACGGCTCCGGCTTAGGTCAGCACACCACTACCGCCTCACGGCTCTATCACTTCCCGCACGGCGGGGATGTTATCGACTCACCCGGCGTGCGCGAGTTCGGCTTATGGCATCTGGAGCCGGAACAGGTTACCCGAGGATTTGTCGAATTTCGCGCCTTCCTGGGTGCATGCAAATTCCGCGACTGCAAACATGGCAGCGACCCGGGTTGTGCGATTCGCGAAGCGGTGGAAGCCGGTAAAATTCATCGCTCCCGTTTCGACAATTACCACCGTATCCTGGAGAGCATGGCGCAGGTAAAAACGCGTAAAAATTTCCCTGACGGTGAGAGTTAACCGGTATAACCGCGTGTTCCGGTCTGACCAGAAGATTTTGCGAGGTGTCTTCCGTTCGTCGATCCAGACCGTGCAGCATGCGCGGAATCAGGTATAGTCGCCATCAGAACGGGGCACTGCTACAATCCGCTTCCTTTTTTTCAACGTCATAAAATAGCCAGGAGGCTAAGGTGTTTGATCGTTTAAAACTCGGCTTGAATCATATTCTCCCGAAGAAATGGCTGACTGAACTCGCCGGTTGGGGCGCCAGTCGCCGCGGTGGTTGGTTGACCAAACTGGTCATTGACATCTTTGTCTGGTTTTACAAAGTCGACATGGCGGAAGCACGAAAGCCCGACACCGCCAGCTATCGGACGTTTAATGACTTTTTCGTGCGTCCGCTGAAAGAGGATGCGCGTCCGGTAGATGCTGACGCCAGCCTGATCGCCCTGCCCGCCGATGGCGCTATCAGCCAGCTCGGCCACATCGACGGTGACCAGATTTTCCAGGCCAAAGGTCATCACTACTCGCTTGAGGCACTGCTGGCGGGTGATGAGCTAATGGCGGCCCGGTTTGTGGAGGGCGAATTCGTCACGACCTATCTGGCCCCACGTGATTATCACCGCGTTCATATGCCGTGCAACGGTATCCTGCGCGAGATGATCTATGTGCCTGGCGATCTCTACTCGGTCAATCCGCTGACCGCGCGTAACATCCCGAACCTGTTCGCCCGTAACGAACGCGTCATCTGCTACTTTGAAACCGATATCGGGCCGATGGTGCAGATCCTGGTGGGTGCCACCATTGTTGGCAGCATCGAAACCGTCTGGGCAGGCACGATTACGCCACCGCGTGAAGGCGTAATTAAGCGCTGGCACTATCCGGCGGCGGATGATGAAGGCGCCGTAGTACTGCTGAAAGGTCAGGAGATGGGCCGCTTCAAACTCGGCTCTACCGTCATCAACCTGTTCGCACCGGGCCGCGTTAAACTGGCTGAAAGCCTGGAAGCAGAAAGCAAAACCCGTCTGGGACAACCGCTGGCCATGGTGCTGCCGGTCGCGACAGATCTCTCAGACGTCATCGTCGACTAAATTGAGTGTCCTCCGTGCGTTCGATTCTCCTCCTGCTGCTGCTGAGCCTCTGGCTCAGCAGCCCGGCCTTTGCGGCCAGCCTTCCTGACGCCAGCCAGCTCAAACAGCAGCTGGAAGAGATAAAATCGGCCAAAAGCTCGCCGGCTCAGGCAGAGCAGATTCAGTCGATTGAAGCCGCCCTGAATTTCCTCTCCGAACGCGACGACTCCCTGGAGCGCGCAGCGCAGTATCAGCAGGTTATTGATGATTTTCCACGTCTGGCGCGGGAGCTGCGCCAGCAGATCGCCACGCTCAGCGACAGCGGAAAAACAGTGCGCAGTAATATGAGCAGCGCCGAACTGGATCAGGAGATCCTGCAGGTCAGCAGTCAGCTTCTGGAAGAGGGGCGGCAGGCGCGCCAGGAGCAGGATCGGGCGCGTGAAATCAGTGATTCGCTGTCGCAACTGCCGCAGCAGCAGACAGATGCACGCCGGGCGATGACGGAGAGTGAGCGTCGTCTGCAGAGTGCCAGTAACAACAGCTCTCCGCAGGGGCAACTCCAACTGGCAGCTCGCCAGGCAGAAAATGCGGCGAATAAAGCACTCGTCGATGAACTTGAACTGGCGCAACTTTCTGCCAATAACCGTCAGGAACTGGCGCGGATGCGTGCGGAAGCCCATCAGCGTAAAGTAACGCAGCTGGATAACTACCTGCAGGCGCTGCGCAATCAGCTCAATGACCAGCGGCAACGCGAAGCCGAAGTTGCGCTGGCTCGCACCGAGCAGCTGGCAGAAAACAGCGGTGATTTACCACCGGACATCAGCGATCAGTTCCGGATTAACCGTGAACTCTCTGTCGCCCTGAATCAGCAGGCGCAGCGGATGGATCTGGTCGCGTCGCAACAGCGACTCGCCACCAACCAGATCATTCAGGTTCGTCAGGCTCTCTCGACGCTGCGTGAGCAGTCGCAGTGGCTGGGTGCCTCTAACCTGCTGGGTGAAGCGCTGCGGGCGCAGGTTGCGCGGCTGCCAGAGATGCCAAAGTCCCAGCAGATTGACAGCGAGATGGCGCAACTTCGCGTGCAGCGTCTCTATTACGAAGATCTGATGGCGCAGCAGGAAACCCTGCGCAAGGGACATCAGGCCAATGGTCAGCCTTTTAGCGCCGAGCAGAAGCGTATTCTTGATGCGCAACTCCGTACCCAGCGTGAACTGCTCAATTCGCTGATCTCCGGCTGTGACACGCTGATTCTGGAGATCACCAAGCTGAAGGTTGGCAATACTCAGCTTCAGGATGCGCTGAGTGAAGTCAAAGACGCGACGCACCGTTATCTCTTCTGGACCGCCGATGTCAGCCCCATCGGGTTGAGCTATCCACTGGACCTGGCGAGAGATCTTTCCCGCCTGCTGTCGCTGGATACGCTGGGTCAGCTTGGGAAAGCGATAGCAATGATGTTTACCAGTCGCAATACGGTGCTGCCGATTATTGGTGCGCTGCTGCTGGTTGGCTTCAGCATCAGCTCGCGACGCCACTTCAATGCTTTTCTGGATCGTTCTGCCAGCAAAGTCGGCAAAGTGACACAGGATCGCTTCCGTCTGACCATCCGCACCGTGTTCTGGTCGATTCTGGTGGCGCTGCCGCTGCCGGTATTGTGGGGTACGCTGGGGTATGGTCTGCAGAACGCCTGGCCCTACCCTATCGCGGTGGCGATTGGTGATGGTATTACCGCCACGCTGCCGCTGCTGTGGGCATTCATGATCAGCGCCGCCTTTGCCCGCCCAAACGGACTGTTCATCGTCCATTTCCGCTGGCCGCAGAACCGGGTCGCACGCGCCATGCGCTACTACTCGCTGAGTATCGGGCTGATTGTGCCGCTGATCATGCTGCTTATCGCGTTTGGTAATCTTGAAGACCGGAAGTTCTCAGCATCGCTTGGCCGGCTCTGTTTCATCCTGATCTGCGGGGCTATCAGCATTGTCACCGTCAGCCTGAAGCGTTCCGGCATCCCGCTCTATCTCGATAAAGAGGGGAACGGCGATAACATAGTGAACCGGATGCTGTGGAACATGATGATCGCCATGCCGCTGATGGCAGCCCTCGCCTCTGCCGTAGGGTATCTGGCGACCGCGCAGGCGCTGCTGGCCCGTCTGGAAACCTCAGTCGCTATCTGGTTCCTGCTGCTGGTCATCTATCACATCATCCGCCGCTGGATGCTGATTCAGCGGCGACGTCTGGGCTTTGATCGCGCCCGTCAGCGCCGTGCCGATATGCTGGCGAACCGGGCGCGCAGTGAAGAAGAGAAAGAGCAAGGCACCCAGAATACCGACGCGATTGAAGTCGAGGAACCGGTGATCGATCTGGATGCGATCAGTGCGCAGTCGCTGCGGCTGGTGCGCTCCCTTCTGACATTGATCGCCCTGGTCTCGGTGATTGTCCTGTGGTCTGAAATTCACTCGGCCTTCGGCTTCCTGGAGAATATTCAGCTGTGGGATGTCAGTACCTCCGTGCAGGGCGTGGAGTCGATTCAGCCGATTACCCTGGGGTCGGTGCTGATTGCCATTCTGGTGTTTATCATCACGACTCAGCTGGTGCGTAACATGCCAGCCCTGCTTGAGCTGGCGCTGTTACAGCATCTTAATCTGACGCCGGGCACCGGCTACGCCATCACCACACTGACCAAATATCTGCTGCTGCTGATTGGCGGACTGATTGGTTTCTCCATGATCGGCATCGAATGGTCGAAGCTGCAGTGGCTGGTTGCCGCATTAGGTGTGGGACTGGGGTTTGGTTTGCAGGAGATTTTTGCCAACTTTATCTCAGGCCTGATCATTCTGTTTGAAAAACCGATTCGTATTGGCGACACCGTGACGATTCGCGACCTGACCGGCAGCATTACGCGGATCAACACCCGTGCCACCACCATTACCGACTGGGACCGCAAAGAGATTATCGTGCCGAATAAGGCCTTCATCACTGAACAGTTTATTAACTGGTCGCTCTCCGATTCCGTTACGCGTGTGGTGCTTACCATCCCGGCCCCGGCCAAAGTGAGCAGCGAACAGGTCACCACCATTCTGACGCAGGCGGCGGAACGCTGCAGTTATGTGCTGGATACACCGCAGCCGGAAGCCTTCCTCGTCGATTTGCAGCAGGGGATTCAGCTGTTTGAACTCCGGGTACACGCCGCTGAGATGGGACATCGTATGCCCCTGCGTCACGAGCTGCATCAGCTGATCCTGCGTGGATTTGAGCAGCACGGTATTGAGATGCCGTTCCCGCCTTTCCAGATGCGCATGGAGACCCCGGGTAAGAAGCTGCCTGCCAGTAACGGGACACCGGCGGCCCGGGCCTATAAATCAGGTGGTCTGTAGGAGAGCATGCCTGGCAGAGTCGGGGAAGTGAAGTACAGGGTGAGTCGCGGTAAGATCGAGCCTGCACAGGGAACACGGGCAGATGGGAAAGGCGCTAAAGCCAATCCCTGGTCGCTCGGCCCGCGCCGTCCATGGCGCGGGACGCTTTCCTCTTCTGCCCGTGTTCCCTGTACTCTGAACTTCTCAGTGGCGGTCAGAGGCATCTGATTTGATATTGTCATGAATGCAAAACGCCCGGCGAAAGCCGGGCGTTTTCGGTCTGCGACGTCTGCTACTGTTTAACGAACGCCTCTCCCTGTTCAATATCTTTCTTCAGCGTTTCCAGCATGCCTGACAGCGCCTGCTGCTCATACGCGCTGAGTGTGCCGATCGGCTTGCGTTCAGCAATCCCGTTTTTACCCAGCAGCAGCGGCTGTGAGAAGAAGCGCGCATGTTCGCCCTCGCCTTCCACATAGGCACACTCCACCACGTTAGCTTCGCCATTCAGCGCACGCACCAGCGACAGTCCGAAACGCGCAGCGGCCTGCCCCATCGACAGCGTGGCCGAACCGCCACCGGCTTTGGCTTCCACGACTTCGGTTCCGGCGTTCTGAATACGTTTAGTCAGATCCGCCACCTCCTGATCGCTGAAGCTCACTCCTTTGACCTGAGAGAGCAGCGGCAGAATGGTCACGCCAGAGTGGCCGCCAATCACCGGCACTTCAACCTGGTCAGGCTGCTTGCCTTTCAGCGCCGCGACAAAAGTATTGGCGCGAATGATATCCAGCGTGGTGACACCAAACAGACGGTTCTTATCGTAAACGCCATGCTTTTTCAGCACTTCCGCCGCGATAGCAACGGTGGTGTTGACGGGGTTAGTGATCACCCCGATCAGAGCTTTTGGCGCGGTTGCCGCCACCTGTTCAATCAGGTTCCGGACGATACCGGCGTTAACGTTAAACAGGTCCGCACGATCCATACCGGGTTTGCGTGCGACACCTGCTGAAATCAGGACCACGTCGGCACCTTTCAGGGCTGGCGTCGCGTCTTCTCCGCTGAACCCTTCAATAGTGACGGCAGTGGGAATATGGCTGAGATCAACGGCAACACCCGGTGTCACCGGAGCGATGTCATACAGTGAGAGTGCTGAACCTGCCGGAAGCTGGGTTTTGAGCAGAAGTGCGAGCGCCTGGCCTATGCCGCCAGCGGCACCGAGAACGGCAACTTTCATTCTTGACTCCTTATTAAGGTGGGGCAGAGATGGGCCGAAATTCTATCTGTGTCAGACCTTAATCAACTGCTCAGGCGATAACGATAATCCGCTGTTAATTCTACGTGTTTTCACACTTAATCGCCGGATTCAAAAGTTACTTATCATGTCGCCTGAATGACCGACAACCTTGCCGTCGTCAGACAGAGAACGGCTATGTTCGTTTTCTGTTACTACACCACCAATAGTATAACAACTTTGCAACCTTCGCCTTTCGCGGCTGTGACAGGGGTTTTGGTCTGAAGGGATTTATTTGTTATTATCGCCGCCCGCTAGCCGCCCGAACCCTGCTCATCAATCGACCGATTGCATAAAAATGCATTTAAATGCATAATCACCACTCTGCCGCGGGCGGATGCGCGGTTATTCTTTCTATTTATTGGTAACCTATGCGAAACCCATCGAAACAAGACGATCTGATCAAGGCTTTCAAAGCCTTATTAAAAGAAGAAAAATTCAGTTCCCAGGGCGAAATTGTTCAGGCGCTTCAGGATGAGGGCTTTGAAAATATCAACCAGTCCAAAGTCTCGCGGATGCTGACCAAGTTTGGCGCAGTGCGCACCCGTAATGCCAAAATGGAAATGGTCTATTGCCTGCCTGCCGAGCTGGGTGTGCCGACGACCACCAGCCCCTTAAAAAACCTGGTGCTGGATATCGACTACAACGATGCGCTGGTGGTCATTCACACCAGTCCGGGCGCAGCACAGCTGATTGCACGCCTGCTGGATTCATTAGGAAAGTCGGAAGGCATTCTTGGCACGATTGCCGGAGATGACACCATCTTTATTACCCGTGCGCGTGATTTCACGGTCAAGCAACTGCACAGCGCGATCCTCAACCTGTTTGAACAGGAACTCTGATCGCTCACTGGCGGCCGGCCATCCTGAGCATGGTCGTCAGTTCATCTCTCTGCCCGCGCTTTCTCTGCGGTTTGCGCTTACCCTCTTGCTGTTACACGCTCCTCTCGTAGCTATCATTCTGTGAGGCTTGACTCCGTTTTTCAGGCAGCAGGCTGATGGTCAGATAGCGTCGTCTGCTTCACCTTTTGCGCTATTTTACGCTGCTTTACATCACTAATCCGGCCGCATTGCCCGGATCCAGATCAAACACCAGCCCGATATACCACCTTATTTCGCACGAAACGTTAAAGTCATTTATCCCCTTGTTTATGCTGATAAAAAACGCATAAAGCTCATTTTTCACCCGGTTTTTATAACGTCCGGTTATTAAAAGTAGCCATAAGGATAAAGAATCACAAAAAAACATTATTAGCACGATATTAATTTCTGACGTTATTAGTCCTATACTTCCTTTCGTGATGCAAATCACACTAACTAAAAAGATAAAAACAGACGACGAGGAAAAATTTCATGAACGTAAAAACTACTATCGCTGCTCTTAGCGTACTCTCTGCCCTGTCATTCGGTGCTGTAGCAGCAGAATCTATCACCGCCTCTCAGGCACAGGGTATGCAGGCTGTCGGCACCATCAGTGTCAGTGGCGTAGCGGGCTCACCGATGGATATCCGACAGAAACTGAGTGACAAAGCCGATCAGCAGGGCGCAAAAGCCTATCGCGTCATTGAGGCTTACAACAACGGCAATTACCACGCGACCGCCGCGCTCTATAACTAAGGCGTCGCCTCATTCCGCCTGACGCTATAAGCCGCGTGCCGGAGAGCGTAAGCAGAATTTCAGGAGAGCAGAAAATGAAAACCAAACTTGCCATCGCTGCACTGAGCATCGCCCTGTTTTCAGCAGGTGCCAGTGCCGCCAGCCTGGTTTCGAATGAACAGGCGCAGGGTTTGCAGTCAATGAACCAGACCATCAGCATTGCGGGCCGTAACGGCGACCAGACGCATATCCGTCAGGTCCTGTCGGAGAAAGCGGATGCGCAGGGCGCAAGCCACTATCGCATCATCGAAAACAACCAGGACAACACCTGGCATGTGACCGCTGAGCTGTATAAATAATTCACTGTGATGACGCCTTGTGGCGTTGAAAATATCGACGACCCGCACCCATGATTAACCGCAGGTTGTTGAATGTAATGAGGAGACGAACATGAACATCAAAACAACCATCGCGACAATCAGTCTGCTTTCCGTTATGGCTTTCGGCGCTTCCGCCGCGCAGCTGGTAACCGGCGATCAGACGCAGAACCTGCAGCCTGCGGGCACCGTAACCATCAGTGGTACCGCGGGTGCACCGATGGATTATCGCGCTGAACTGTCTCAGAAAGCCGATGAACAGGGTGCCAGCGCCTATAAAGTGATCGAGGCGCGAACCGGTGACAACTACCACATCACCGCACAGCTTTATAAGTAATTCCTCGTCACTATCATGACGAACCCTTTGGCCCCGCTCGCCGGGGCCTTTTTTCATCTGACGTTAAAATGAAGCTGACCTTCCAGCTCCTCTTCGGCTTCATCGAAGAGTAAAATCAGGGCCCCATAACGCCGTCGCTGTCCTATGCCCAGATTGATGAACTCAATCTCCAGCGGCATCGGGAGCAGCTCCCCCGTCACCACATCCCATAACCCATCCAGATCGCAGATGCGACGCTCATCCAGCGCGAACCGCTCGCTGAACTGGCGGAAAAAATGAGCCTGGTCGACAATTTCGTTAAAATCAAAACGCTCGGTTTTCATGCTGACGGCTCCCATGCTCCGTCTGCGGGCGACCTTCGCCGCCCGTGCCTCTCTGCTAGCCCAAACCGCCCAGATGCAGCGCTTTGACCTCCAGATACTCTTCCATGCCGAGTACCGAACCCTCACGGCCCAGCCCCGACTCTTTGACACCGCCAAAGGGTGCCAGCTCGGTTGAAACGGCACATTCGTTAATGCCGATCATGCCACTTTCCAGCGCGGCTGAGACGCGGAACACCCGCTGCAGATTCTGCGTGTAGAAATAGGCGGCCAGGCCAAATGGCGTATCATTGGCGCGGCGGATCACCTCCTCTTCTTCATCGAAGCGGAAGCAGGCGGCAACCGGGCCAAAAGTCTCTTCATGAGCGAGCTGCATCCCTTCATGTGCTTCGGCGATTACGGTTGGCTGCCAGAAGTTGCCGCCCAGCGCATGGCGCTCGCCGCCTGCCAGCAGTTTGCCGCCTTTTGCCAGCGCGTCATTGACGTGCTGCTCCACTTTCTCCACCGCCGACGCTTCAATCAATGGCCCGACAATTACGCCCTCGTCCAGACCATTACCCACCTTAAGCTTGTTGACCTCTGCGGCCAGCTGCGTGGTGAAACGATCGTAAACACTAGTGTGGATGTAGAAACGGTTCACACTGACGCACACCTGACCCGCATTGCGGAATTTATTAGCAATAGCCCCCTTTACGGCGGCATCAATGTCGGCATCGTCAAAGACGATGTAAGGCGCGTTACCGCCCAGCTCCATGGAAACTTTCTTCATGGTTTCGGCGGCATTGCGCATCAGCAGCTTGCCCACCTGGGTTGAACCGGTGAACGAAATCTTCCGCACCGCTTTGCTGGCCATAATGGCATCGCTGATGGCATGGGTGTCACCCGCTACGGCGTTCAGCACGCCATCCGGGACGCCAGCCTTTTTCGCCAGGGCCAGCAGGGCAAAGGCGGAGAGTGGCGTGTTGTTGGCGGGCTTGATGATGCCGGTACAGCCCGCGGCCAGTGCGGGTCCCAGCTTGCGAGTCAGCATCGCCATCGGGAAGTTCCACGGTGTGATGGCGGCCACAACGCCAATCGGTTCGCGGGTGGCCAGGATGCGGGAACCCACTTTGGCGGGCGGAATGATCTCGCCATTGGCTCGCTTCGCCTGTTCGGCAAACCACTGGATAAAACTGGCGGCATACTCCACTTCGCCCTCCGCCTCTTTCAGCGGCTTACCCTGTTCCGTCGTCATCAGTTCGGCCAGCCAGCGTTTGTTCTCAATGATGAGCTGGTACCAGCGAGTGAGAATCTCAGCACGCGCTTTTGCCGTCTGCGCACGCCAGGCGGGAAAGGCGCGTTCTGCTGCGGCGATCGCCTGTTCTGTTTCAGCCTTGCCCGCTTTTGCGACCTGCGCAATGACCTCGCCGGTTGCCGGATTGGTTACGTCAAAGGTGGATGTCGCCGGGTGCCACTGGCCGTCTGCCAGATAGCCGGTCTGAAACAGCTCGCTCTGTTGCAGTGATGTCATTGATTCGCTCCTGTCAGTTTTACGCTTCCGTCTGAAGAGTATAGTTGGCAAAAGCGACAGGTTTTGTGACGGGCGGGGATTGCGCAGGCCGCTGCCGATCGCAGCGGCCAGATTCAAATCTGGATGAGCGTGTTCTGGTACTTATCCAGCATCATGGCCAGGCGTTTTACCGGTTCCGTGACGCTGACAGGCGCCTCGTAATGGAGCAGTTTTTCCTGATAGAGGTCCAGCTCTTTCAGCAGGCGTTCAAAATAGTAGCGCCGCTTGTCATCGCTGCTGGCAGAGATGACTCGGTCAGCGGTATAGCGCAGCTGCCGGTGATAAGCAGAGAGATCTGCATTGATCGGAATGTCTGCGTCACGCAGCCGCTGATGACCAATGATGAGCGTCAGGGCAATACGATATTTATTGATATCACCCGGAAACAGGTTCAGCAGCAGAAACAGTTGCTGATAGAGGGCCGGCAGATGGTTTTCACGCCGACGCGCCTGATTAGTCGTCATTGCCGAAACCGCCGCGTACATAAAGCGGTTCAGCAGCTTACGACCGGTGCGCGCCTTCGATTTGTCACGAATCAGCAGGATAACCATCATCGCCACAAAGCAGCCGATGACCTGGCCGAGCACATTGTCGAGAAAGACGTTGATGTGGAACTGCATCGGATTATCGAGAACCAGCACGTTAAGCGTGCCGATCAGCGCCCCCAGCGTGCCGAGCTGACGCCGCTGAATGAAGATGCCACCGACAAAGCCCAGCAGGCCGATGGCGATGCAGAGCAGCAGTGCGCTCTGCTGGGTCGAGGGGAGCACATACATAAAGTAGAGTGCGCCCAGCGGCACCGCAACCGTCATGCCGTAGAGAAAATCTTTTGCCATCATCAGCGGATTCGGCATACGCATCGCCAGCGCAGTGATAACCGCCAGCATGACCATACAGCCGCTGCCCGACGTCCAGCCGGTGTAGAGCCAGAACAGGGAACCCAGTGCGGTCGCCACAAAGGTGCGGATACCGTTGATCATCGCATGATGTGTTTCGGCGGAGCGCGCCTGAATCACCACCTCACGCTGCAGGATCTCCTCCTCCAGCGACGTGATCCGGCTGTTACTTCGGATGCCTTTCAGCAGCAGCAGATATTCTGTCGCGGCACCCACCCAGCTGCTCAGCGTCACCGGGGTCGTTTTATCTCTGCTCCTCATCACCCGCCGCATCACCTTCATCCGTCTGTGCACCTCGTCAACTGTCGTGGCGGGCTTTTCAATCATCAGCCGGTATTGAGGGGGGATGTAGCCGGGATGCAAATTCTGAATCAGAAAGGTTTCGGCTGCCTGAGTAATCAGGGTCAGCGACAGGGTATTGAGCATCTGCAGCCGGCGGTTACTGTTCTTCCAGCGTGACGACTCCATCATCAGCTGGCTGCGCATGCTGTTAAGGGCGGTGGTGCGCCGGACCAGCGCGCTCCAGGCTTTATCGACCTCCTCTTTATCACCGTGGGCGACGCAGAGCTGCAGCAGCTGATAGTGCGCCACCAGCAGCGAGTCGACCTCCGCATCGATCACTTTTTTGATCGAGCGCGGTGAGAAGATCATGTCGGCCAGAATGGCACACAGAATGCCGAGCACGATTTCGCTGCAGCGCTCGACCGCATATTGCGGCACCAGGGTCAGACCGCCGCTGGCATCAGCGGTCACCACGATAATCAGCGCGGTGTAGCCCGCCAGTCCCAGCGCGTAGGAGTTTTCAACTTTGATCAGCGAAGAGAGCCAGACGCAGAGTCCTGCCCAGATGCAGCACAGCAGCAGCATCACAACCGGCGCACGAACGGTGGCGATCATGATAGTCAGCGCGGCGATACAGCCGATAAAGGTCCCGATAATACGCAAAACGCCACGATAGCGAAGCGCCCCCGAATAGGGATCGCCCCCCGCTGCAAACGCGGTGCCGCCCGCCACGATACCGGCGGTCATCACCGCCCAGCGCGGCGTTTCGAGGTTGAAGTGAAAGCCGACCATCAGCGCTAACACCAGCGCAAAGGTCAGCTTTACCGGGAACCGCAGGAACTCAATCATATCGCCCTCTTAACCAAACTCACGCAGGCGATTAAACAGGCGGACCATTGGTGAAACCTGCTCAGGCTGACGATCGGTCTGACCGGTAATGACCACGGTAGCCGTTGTCCCGGCCGGGAAGCGGTTGCCGGGCTGCTGATCCAGACGGATACGCACCGGAACACGCTGCGCCAGACGGACCCACTCGAGATTGGAATCCACCGTTGCCATGCCTTTACTGTCGACCGAGCTGCTACTGTTGGTGACCCCGGCCGCCACACTGTCTACGGTACCCCGCAGCACAATGTTGCTGCCAAGTGGCGTCACTTCCGCACGGAAGCCCTTCTCTACACCATGCAGCTTGGTCTCTTCCAGATAGGCCAGCACATAGTAGGAGTGCTGCTGCACCAGAGCGACCGCCACAGAGCCGCGGGTAATGAACTCGCCCTGATAGACATTCAGGTTGGTGACCCAGCCATCGGAGGGCGCTTTCACGGTGGTGCGCTCCAGATCGATCTTCGCCAGATCGCGTGTCGCCACTGATTTCGCCAGCTGATGCTCGCTGGTCTGCAGATCGTTGTTGGATTGCTCAATCGCCTCACGCGACATCGCCGAGGTACCGAGCTGGTTACGGCGACCGGCTTCGCGCCGTTTCTCACTCACCAGCGCCTGGTAATATTCCACATCTGCCTGAGCCTGTTCGAGCGCCTTTTGATAGCGAGGACGGTCAACCACGAACAGCGTGTCGCCCTTCTTCACCAGTTGGTTGTCGTGCACCGGAACGTCGGTGATCAGGCCGGTCACGTCAGGTGAGATCGCCACTACGTCTGCCGCGAAGCGCGCATCCCGCGTCCACGGGGATTCGGTATAGAACACCCAGGCACGGAAGATGATAACCACAGCAATGATGACCAGCAGGAGCGTAATCGCGTAACGCGCTATTTTTCTTATGAGTGCTTTCACTTAAACCTCAGACTAATAAACGGGAGACAAGGTAAAACACACAGCAGTAAAGCGCTGTATTAAAAAGTGCCGGATGCCAGACAAGATCATAAATACCGCTCGGCGTCAGCACACGTTTCACTAACCAGAACAGCATCAGTGAGATAATAAGTTCGATGAATACGGGCGGAAACGAGAGCCCAAACATGACAAATACCGGAAGCACACTCATCAGAAATCCTTAGTTCGACCTTGCCGGGAATCTCCTTTGCCTTTTCAGCTGTCACAGTAAACCCAGCTGACAGCGCGATACAAACCGCAGCTGGCTTAATAATAGCGTATCATCACAGGGCATCAGGCAATGAAGAGTCACCGGGAGATACCCCGGCGCGCTTATAATAACGTGCCTGACTATAAGTTTTCTACAGAATGTGATCTAAATCACTTTTAAGCCAGAGTAAATAATGGAACGACTGAAGGGCATGTCTGTCTTCGCCAAAGTGGTTGAACTCGGTTCGTTTACCGCTGCGGCGCGTCAGCTTCATCTGAGTGTCTCCTCAATCAGCCAGATCGTCGCGAAGCTGGAAGATGCGTTACAGGTTAAGCTGCTGAATCGCAGTACCCGCAGTATCGGGCTCACCGAAGCGGGCAAAATCTACTATCAGGGCTGCCGCCGTATGCTGGCGGAAGCGACGCAGGTGCATGAACAGCTTTATGCGTTTAACAACACGCCAATTGGGGTGCTGCGTATCGGCAGCTCCTCGACCATGGCACAGAACGTGTTAGCGGGCATGACCAGCGATATGCTGCGTGACTATCCGGGGCTGAGCGTAAACCTGGTGACCGGCGTACCCGCTCCGGACCTGATCGCGAACGGTCTGGACCTGGTGATTCGGGTCGGGGCCTTAAAAGATTCCAGCCTCTTTTCACGTCGCCTTGGCGCGATGCCGATGGTGGTGTGCGCCGCCAGGAGCTATCTGGCGCAGCATGGCACGCCGGAAAAGCCGGGGGATATCGATAACTTTTCCTGGCTGGAATACAGCGTGAGGCCCGACAACAACTTCGAGCTGATTGCGCCAGAAGGCATCGTCACCCGGCTGGCACCGCAGGGACGGTTTGTCACGAATGATTCGCTGACGCTGTTACGCTGGCTGAAGTCCGGTAACGGTATCGCCTATGTGCCGATGATGTGGGTGATTGATGAGATCACCGCAGGTGAGGTCGATATTCTCTTTCCGCAATATCAGTCCGATCCGCGGCCGGTCTATGCGCTCTATACCGAGAAGGATAAGTTGCCGCTCAAGGTACAGGTCTGTATCGACTATCTGACCGGCTATTTTGAGCAGGTAGCGGAACAGTATCAGTTGCACCGCAAAAGCTGACAACCCGCCAGCGGGCGGGTTGTCGGGGTCACATCAGGCGGTGCCGCCGATGGTGAGTTTGTCCAGCTTCAGCGTTGGCTGACCCACACCGACCGGCAGGCTCTGCCCCTCTTTGCCGCAGACGCCCACGCCTTTATCCAGCGCCAGGTCATTACCGACCATCGAGATCTGCTGCATCGCTTCAATGCCGGAGCCGATCAGGGTTGCACCTTTAACCGGTTTGGTGATTTTCCCCTTCTCAATCAGATAGGCCTCTGAGGTGGAGAAGACAAACTTGCCGGAGGTGATATCCACCTGGCCGCCACCAAAGTTGGGCGCATAGATGCCATATTCAACGCTTTCGATGATGTCCTGCGGCGTTGATTTGCCGGCCAGCATATAGGTGTTGGTCATACGCGGCATGGGCAGATGCGCATAGGATTCGCGGCGACCGTTACCGGTCGGACTGACGCCCATCAGTCGCGCATTCAGCTTGTCCTGCATGTAGCCTTTCAGTACGCCATTCTCGATCAGCATATTGTACTGACCCGGCACGCCTTCATCATCGACCGCCAGTGAACCCCGCAGCCCTTCAAGGGTGCCGTCATCCACCACGGTGCAGAGTTCTGACGCGACCTGCTGACCGATTTTACCGCTGAATACGGAGGTGCCACGGCGATTGAAGTCGCCTTCCAGACCGTGACCCACCGCTTCATGCAGCAGCACGCCAGGCCAGCCCGCGCCCAGCACCACTGGCAAGGCGCCCGCCGGGGCCGCCACGGCAGAGAGATTAACCAGCGCCATGCGAACGGCTTCACGCGCCCAGGCGTCCGCACGCACTTCGCCATTCTCATCGGCCAGGAAAAACGCATAACCGGTGCGTGCACCGCCGCCGCTGGCGCCGCGCTCACGTTTACCCTGATCTTCCACCTGGACGCTGACAGAGAGACGCACCAGCGGACGGACATCCGCCGCCAGCGTGCCATCCGTCGCAGCCACCAGCACCTGCTCGTAAACGCCGGTCAGGCTGGCATTGACCTCCTGCACGCGCGGGTCCGCCGCACGGGCCACCTGGTCAACGCGATGCAGCAGCGCAATTTTCTCTTCGCGCGTCAGGCTGTTTAGCGGATCGACCGCCGGGTAAAGCGAACGGTTCATCACGGCAGAAAGCGTATGTGCCTTGCCGTTGCCCTGTTCACGGACAATGCTGCGAGCGGCGTCAGAGGAGAGACGCAGCGCATTCAGCGTAATCTGGTCTGCATAGGCGAAGCCGGTTTTTTCACCGCTGACCGCGCGGACGCCCACGCCCTGGTCGATATGGTAAGAGCCATCTTTAATGATTTTGTCTTCCAGCACCCAGGATTCGTGGAAGCTGGACTGAAAATAGAGATCGGCATAATCCAGACGACGTTCTGAAAGCTGCCCTAACAGGGAAAATAGGTCCTGCTGATTAATGCCGTTAGCAGTCAGTAACTGCTCACTTACCAGGTTCAGAGTCATCGTTTCTCACTCATTATGTGCTCAGATAATCATAGCCTGCGGTAATTCCGGTACGGCGTCAAATTCACTTGTTGTCTGTTTCACGCGGTTTACGCAGCACTTCATTGATCTCCGGTTTATCCAGCGGTCCGCTGATGTGATAACGCAGCAACGATATCCTGTTCCACAAGGGAGCCAGCACCTTACTGGCGGCGAAAACCGCCGCGCCCACCACCGGGTTAATCGCAAAGGCGGTCGCGACACCCACGGAGGCGGAGATCTCCGGCGCCACCACCGCTTCCATATCGATCTGACGCTTCACCAGGTCGAGATTGCCCTGCATAGCGATATCAGCCTCCAGCCCATCCACCAGCAGATTATCGGTGCGCATCACGCCGTTCTCGATCCAGGCCGTGCCATTAATCGAATCGAAATAGAACGCGTTGGTAAAGGTGTCACTGAAATCGAAGCGCAGCTTGCGCAGCAATGCATCAAAGCTCATCAGTCGCAGGATCTTGCCCGCCGTGCCGGTGTCCACATCCGCAATCTGGCCTTTGCCAAAGTGTGTTTTCAGGGTGCCACTCAGCGTCTCTGCAGAGGGCTGCCACGGCGCCGACCGCCAGTGCAGGTCATAGGCAATGTCAAAGGGCGCATCACGCAGCGGCGTATTCACGCCAAACCAGTTGGTCGCATTATTGATGTCAGGACCTTTCAGCGAGCCCTTCAGCGAGGTGCGCGGGTCATTCGGGCGATTCACCCACTCTCCGCTGATTTTCAGCTGTGAGCTGCCGGTATCCACCTTGCCGTTAGTAAGCGCCAACGTATCCCCTTTGGGTTGCAGCATCGCAGAGACCTGACCATATTTCTGCCCCAGTACCCAGCACTCTTTACAGCGCAGTTGCAGAGCCGGCCACTGACTGAAATTGATGTTACTGGCCTGCTGAGTGTTCTCTTTGCTGCCTCTGGTCGTCTCACTGTTCCACTGCGGATTGTAATAAAGGTAATCCAGATTCACCTGCCAGGGGGATTGCGGTGCCATCGACAGCTCACCACGCAGCTCCTTCGCCCTGACGCTGACGTTGCCACTGCCAGCTGAACGCTGTGCCAGCGTCGCCTCAACCTCATGCCACTGCTGCCCCGCCAGCGTGACCGCCGGACTGCGCAGCGTGATAGTGCCGGGCAGCGTCACGCCACCCGTCTGGAGATCGCTGCCACCACCTGACGACCTGCCGCCCGTCGCGCCGCCGGCTGCCAGCATCCCGACCCAGGCTTCGCCATCCAGCGCAGGCAGATTCAGCACCATTCCGGCATGGTCGGGCAGCGCGGGTTTCTTCTGTGCATCATTCAGCCAGATGCCGCGATCCACGCGCAGCGTCGGTTCCAGCAGCCAGCGGCTGTTAAAACGGTGGTTTGCGCTGACGCTGCCGCTGAGATCGAAGTGGTTCAGGTCGCCGCTGGCCTCAATGGTAACCGGCATCGTCTCACCGGCTTTCTTGTCGAGCGGTGCAGGTAAGCGACTACTCACTTCTTTTGCATTGCCGTTCAGGGCGACTTCATAGCGCGCTCCGCCATGATGGGGTAGCGTAATATCGACGTTCCCCTGCCAGGGCAGATGTCCGCCCAGCTGCTTACTGACGGCGGCCGGAATCGGGCTGATTCTGGCCGGTTGCCAGTCGCCCTGCAGTTTGACGTTAACGCCAAAATCATCCGGGTTCTCGGTGGTGCTGAACCGGACGCCCAGGGGCTGACCAAACCAGTTCGCCTGCAAATCTTCACTGGCCAGATTGCCGTTATCGTAACGGAAGCGGCCAGAGAGGTTAGCGATAGTCGTTTTTAACGGTTTGATATACAGCGAGTTGTTATGCAGATCGACATTGCCGCGCGCGTGCACCTGCTTACCGTCCAGCGGAATATCGAGATTCAGATGCCCCCCTACGCCGCCCGTGATTTGCAGCTGCTCCAGGGCGGCACCCAGCGACGACTTCAGCGGAGTCTGCTGAAAATAGTCCGCGACCTGCGGGCCTTCGCCATGGATATCCCCATCGATGATCAGCTTCTCTTTCAGATAGTCAGGGATGACCGCGCTGACGTTGCGCGCTTCGACGTCACCCAGCCGGGCGACCGGGGCATGCATCCACAGTCCGTCATTCAGGAAGTTGAGGTCGATATCCAGATTGCTGATCGCCGGCCATTTAGGCTGAAACGCGTAAGTCGCCTGGCGCAGCGGCACCCAGACCTGGAACATGCCATCGTTGTGTTTAAACGGGAACAGCGCCGGGTTACCGGCAAACAGCAGCGTGGCGTTGTCGACTTTGCCCCCCTTCACGGCCCCGCTCAGATAGTGCGTGAGTCCCCTGCCCATCAGCGGCACCGGGAAATAGCGCCAGGCATCGCCTGCATCAGTGACCCGGATACCGGCCAGAATATCGAGACGCGGCTCCGCGCCACGGTTCTGCTGATAACTGAAGTCGCCCCGCGCCCGGAGTGAGCGCGCCTGCAGATCCAGATCCTCACCCGTCAGCGTCAGGCCATGTTCATCGCGCAGCCAGCGCAGCGCCCCGGTGACCCGTTTAATCTCCAGCGGTGCCTGGAACATGTCACCATAGGGGACCGTGGCGGTTCCCATTTCCACACTGACCTGACCGTTGCTCAGACTGCCGCGAGCCTCCCCGCTCAACCGACTGATGCCCGGCAGCAGCTTCCACTGCTGCCAGCTGAAATCGTGCCATTTCACCTGCAGGCGGGTCTTTTCTGGCTGATCTAACGGGATATCCAGCGCCAGTCCCTCAACGGTGCCCTGTGGCTGTAACTTCTGCCAGTTTTCAAACAGCGCCGGCGAGAGCGGTGCAAAAAGGGGAATAACAGGAGCAAGATGACGCAGCACCAGCTGTGTGGCGCGCACCCGGATCTCAGGCTGGCCGTCAGTGCCCGACATCTGCTTATCATCGGGACGCCAGAGCAGGGAGAAGTGACCGGCGGGCCAGGTCTGGCCGTCGGTGCTGAGACGGGTCTGCGGCACATTGACCACCCAGCCATTCTGGAAGCGCGACAGATGCGCGGTCAGTCCGTCTACCTCAATCCGGTGTTGTCCGCTTTCGCCCTGCCAGCTGGCACCGCCCTGACGCAACAGCAGATCGCCGGCATAGATGTCGCCATCGCGCAGGTTCACCCACGCCGCCAGACTGAAGCGGGCGCTGTCGAGCCGGGTATTGTCGCGCATCCAGCGACCCAGCCACGGACGCACATCGACATCATCGGCCTGCATCCAGATACGCCCGTCATTCAGTAAACCGTTGCTGTCGTTGAGATCAAGCCGGACCTGAACCACACCGTGCTGCCCGGTAAAGCTCGACAGGCTCACTTCCCCTTCAGCCCGGTGGCGGGTTTTCTCATTCAGCCAGGTCAGGCGCGGAATGGCCAGCTCGGCATGCTGACCGGACGGCGTGCGAAAACCGATGGTGCTGTCGCGCAGGTCAAAGTGGTCAAACTGCCGCAGGAAAAGTTCGTTGATTTGCGCCGGACGGAAGCTGTTCTTCTCTTTATCGCTGTCGAGTAAGGGACGATTCGTGTCGAGATGCAGCTGCCAGAAAGTGAGGTCGCGGAACTGCCAGCGCCAGTGCAGCAGGGATTGCCAGACGTCGAGGGCAAGATTAATGCGTGAAATGGTGAGTTTGCCGTTCTCATGGAGATCGATGCTGAGATCGCGAACCTGCAGGGTGGGACCGAAATTTTCCCATCTGCCCTGCAGCTGGCTGGCGCTGACCGGTACGCCGCTGCGATCGGAGATAAATTGCAGAAGGTTGCTGCGATAGCTGTCGAGATGCGGCATCACCAGACGCAATCCGCTGACCAGCAGCGCGACAATCACAATGATTGCCGCGACCAGCAGTAACAAAATCCTCGGCAACTGCCTCACTCACGCCTCTCCTTGTGTTCCGCAAACGACGGATAGTTGGCTCTCGTACCCGACCGTCTTCAGACAAAAGCGATAAACACGCATTTTATCCCAAACAAGGGCGTTTTTTCAGCCCGGCAGCCGGAGAAACCAGTGCGCGGGCTGGCGTTACATCATGACAACGTCGAACTGCTCCTGAGTGTAGAGCGCTTCGACATGCACTTTAACCTGCTTGCCGACAAAGATTTCGACCTCCGCCAGGGCATGGGACTCATCGCTTTTCAGCGCCTCCCCCACCGTCGGCGAAACATAGACCAGGAAGCGATCGGAATCGTAGGCGTGATGAACACGGACAATCTCACGCATAATCTCATAGCAGACCGTCTCAACCGTTTTCAGCGTGCCACGTCCCTTACAGACCGGGCAATCCTGACAGAGGATATGCTCGATGCTTTCACGGGTTCGCTTGCGCGTCATCTCCACCAGCCCCAGCGCCGAGAAACCATTAATCCCGGTTTTCACCCGATCCTTGCTGAGCGCGCTCTCCAGCGAATGCAGCACCCGGCGCCGATGATCTTCATTGTTCATATCAATGAAGTCGATGATGATGATGCCACCCAGATTACGCAGTCGCAGCTGGCGGGCAATCGCCTGCGTCGCTTCCACATTGGTGTTAAAGATCGTCTCATCCAGATTGCGGTGGCCGACAAAGGCACCGGTGTTGATGTCGATGGTGGTCATCGCTTCGGTCTGATCGATGATCAGATAGCCGCCTGACTTCAGTTCAACCTTGCGATCCAGCGAGCGCTGAATTTCATTTTCGACGTCAAACAGGTCAAAGATAGGCTGTTTGCCATTGTAGAGCTCCAGCTTACCCGCCATCTCCGGAATATATTCCGCAGTAAACTCCACCAGCATTTCACAGGTCAGACGGGAGTCGACCCGGATGCGATCCAGGGCGGCACCGGCAAAATCACGCAGAATACGCTGCGCCAGCGCCAGCTCACCGTAGAGCAGGCAGCGGGTCTGGTTACGTTTTTTGCGTTCGCTGACTTTAGTCCAGAGACGCTTGAGAAACGCGGCGTCCTGCGCCAGCTCCTCTTCTCCGATCCCCTCTGCGGCGGTACGGATAATAAAGCCGCCCAGGTCGTCACAGTAGTCTGCCACCACCGCTTTGAGCCGCTCGCGCTCTTTTTCACTCTCAATGCGCTGAGAGACACCCACATGCGATGCCCCCGGCATAAAGACCAGATAACGCGACGGCAGCGTGATGTCGGTGGTCAGCCGGGCCCCTTTGGTACCCAGCGGATCTTTGACCACCTGCACCACCAGATCCTGCCCCTGTCGCACCAGCTCGGCGATGTCGCGAACGACAAAATTTTTCTTTTCGTCACCCGCGACACACTCGGTGTGCGGCATGATGTCTGAGGCATGCAGAAAGGCGGCTTTTTCCAGGCCGATATCGACAAAGGCGGCCTGCATGCCGGGCAGTACACGGCTTACACGCCCCTTGTAAATATTGCCCACAATGCCGCGCCGCGCCTCACGTTCAATGTGAATCTCCTGAAGGATGCCGCCGTCGATATAGGCAACCCGCGTTTCAGAAGGCGTGACATTAACCAGTAATTCAGCCGTCATGGTGACCCCTTACGGCACGCAGTGACTGGAAATGGCTGAGTAACTCCGCTGTCTCAACCAAAGGTAATCCGACCACCGCGTGGTAGCTTCCATTAATTTTGCGGACAAAATTTCCGCCCCTGCCCTGGATTCCGTAGGCTCCCGCTTTATCCATCGGTTCGCCGGACGCAATATAGTCGTCGATGTCGGTGGCAGTTAAGGTGCGGAAGGTCACATCCGTCGTCACCACACAATCCAGCGCCTGCTGACGATCGGCCAGCGCCACCGCCGTCATCACCTGGTGCGACTGCCCGGAAAGTTTGCGCAGCATCTCGCGGGCATCGTCAGCATCGCGCGGCTTCTCCAGCACGCTGCCATTCAGCACCACGATGGTATCGGCGCCCAGCACCGGCAGATCCTGCGCGGCCAGTCTGACGCCAGCCTGCGCTTTGTCATTGGCCAGACGGCGCACATAGGCCTCTGCCGCTTCATCCGGCTGGCGCTGCTCTTCAACGTCTGTCACAAGGCGTTCGAAGGTCAGCCCAAGCTGAGTTAACAGCTCACGCCGACGCGGTGAACCGGAAGCAAGATAAAGGGTTACCATAAATTTCCTTATTGAACAGCGAACTGACGACGAATTTTTCTCATTAACAAGAATAGCCAGGGCCAGAGAATACCGTCGACAACACTGCTCCAGAAAATTTCAGGTCGGAATGAAACGTTGATTACCAGGAATTCAGCCCAGAAGACGATGACATCCATCGCCAGTGACAGCACCATAACCATTAACGCTTGCTGCCACAACGCTAAGTTGCGGAATAACTGGAACTTAAAGGCGATAAGGTAGGCGATGATGCTGAGCGCCAGGGCACGCACGCCGAGAGTGGACCCGGCGATCAGATCCATGATGGCACCGAGCATAAATCCGGTGCCGACATTGACCCGGTGCGGCAGTGCGAGCACCCAGTAGATCAGAATCAGCAGCAGCCATGAGGGGCGGAACATGTAGATCTCATCCGGCCACGGCATGATCTGCAGGATCAGCGCAACCAGGAAAGAGAGCCAGATGACCCAACGTCCCTGGCTGCGATATCGACTCAAGGCTGGCCCCCGCGTGAACGCGTGGTGCTGCTCTGTCCGCTGCTGCTACCGGAAGGGGCCGGCGGGCCCATCTGTGCAGAAGGCGCAGGCGGACCCATCTCCCCGGCAGGCGGTAAGACCTGCGGCATCATCTGCATCAGACGCTCGTTCGCAACGCGATGCACTTCATCCTGCGGTAACGGCATATCGCCATTGCGATCCGCTCCCCACAGCAACAGCAGGTAGCGCAGACGCTGCAGACCGGCAGTCGGATGCGCCTGAATCACCGTATAAGCGCGCTGGGTGTCCACTTTAACGGAGGAGACCACGCCCACCGGATAACCTTCAGGGAAACGCCCCCCGATGCCGGAGGTGACCAGCACATCACCGACACGAATGTCTGTGTTGCCCGGCAGATGCTCAAGCTGAAGATCTTCCGTACAGCCGTTTCCGGCGGCGATCACACGGATATCATTCCGCAGCACCTGAATCGGCAGCGCATGGGATGCATCGCAGATCAGCAGTACGCGGCTGGTTAATTGCCCGACCGCGATGACCTGCCCCACTACACCCTTGTCACTGATGACCGGCTGACCTTCGTAAACACCGTTGACGCTGCCTTTGTCGATCACCACCTGGTCGGTGTAAGGGTCTGTGCCGGTAGAGATCACCTGCGTCACCATCTTTTGCTCATCCTGACGCAGCGGTGAACCCAGCAGTTCACGCAGGCGTGCGTTTTCCTGCTTATATTGCCCCAGCATTAGCAGGTTACTGTTTTTCAGGAAGAGCTCACGACGTAACGCTTTGTTTTCCTGCTCCAGTTGCTGACGGGATGCCAGCGACTCGGAGACGCCGTCCAGCAGCTGACGTGGCCCATTCGCCAGGAAGTAAAACGGACTGACCGACGTATCCAGATAGTTGCGTATTTGGGCGAAAGACCCTACACGACTGTCGGCAATAATGATGGCAATCGCCACGATAACCGCCAGGAAAAGACGCAACTGCAGGGAAGGCCCCCTGCTAAAAATCGGCTTCATATAATCTGCGTGATCCTCGACAACGGGTAAGGAAGCAGCGGCTGACCACCGCGCTTCCCTGGGCTGAACGCACTGTACCGGCCAGATTTCGCCGGTTCACATGCTACTCCCCTGCATGATCGTTGCGTTCTTAACCGGTTGAGGCAATTATTCTTCGCTGAACAAATCGCCGCCGTGCATGTCGATCATTTCCAGCGCCTTGCCGCCACCGCGTGCGACACAGGTCAGCGGATCTTCAGCAACCACAACCGGAATGCCCGTCTCTTCCATCAGCAGGCGATCCAGGTTGCGCAGTAACGCACCACCACCGGTCAGCACCATGCCACGCTCGGAGATATCCGAGGCCAGCTCAGGCGGACACTGCTCAAGGGCAACCATCACCGCGCTAACGATACCGGTTAACGGCTCCTGCAGCGCTTCAAGAATTTCATTGGAGTTCAGCGTGAAGCCACGCGGTACACCTTCTGCCAGGTTACGGCCACGCACTTCAATTTCGCGGACTTCATCGCCCGGATAAGCTGAACCGATCTCATGCTTAATACGTTCTGCCGTCGCTTCGCCAATCAGTGAACCGTAGTTACGACGCACATAATTAATAATAGCTTCATCGAAGCGATCGCCACCAATACGGACAGAGGAGGAGTAAACCACGCCGTTCAGGGAGATCACCGCCACTTCCGTGGTACCGCCACCAATATCAACTACCATTGAACCGGTCGCTTCGGAAACAGGCAGGCCTGCACCGATTGCGGCAGCCATAGGCTCTTCAATCAGGAAGACTTCACGCGCGCCTGCACCCTGCGCGGATTCACGAATCGCACGACGTTCTACCTGGGTGGCACCGACGGGAACGCAGACCAGCACGCGTGGGCTGGGACGCATAAAGCTGTTGCTATGAACCTGCTTGATGAAGTGCTGCAGCATCTTTTCGGTAACGAAAAAGTCAGCGATAACGCCATCTTTCATCGGACGAATAGCGGCGATATTGCCTGGCGTACGGCCGAGCATTTGTTTGGCATCATGACCTACGGCCGCGACACTTTTCGGCGAACCGGCACGATCCTGGCGAATAGCGACCACGGAAGGCTCGTTCAGCACGATGCCCTGTCCTTTTACGTAAATCAGGGTATTCGCGGTACCCAGGTCAATGGACAAGTCATTGGAAAACATGCCACGAAATTTTTTAAACATACTAAGGGATAATCCTGCAAGCTGGGGGCGGAAAATAAAATCCGCTTACTTTACCAACCACACGAAGCTGCCACAAGGCGCAAAAACGTTCTGCTTCGGTGAAAAAAGAGGCCTGATTGCGTTTAAGTCATCTGAACCCGTAACAGAAATCGGCAGAATGGCGACCAGACGCCATCACTCCTGCTTTTCTCCGCCTTTCGCCTGTCCATTCCCGACATAAAATTTAACATTTCCGGCAGTCGGGTTATGGGTGCAGACGAGACTTAACATGACAAAAAAGCGCTAATTGCCGTCATCAGGACGGCAATTCATCAAATACGGTAACGTTGGGAATACTTCTTCACGTTACTGTTAACCGGAAGCGAAGGGGCAAAAAAGTCACCCTGCCCGCCTGCTATACCCAGCGACACTAATGTTTGCCACTCCGATCGGGTGCGAACACCGGTGGCAAACACCTGAATGCCGGTGGATTTACAGACTTCCAGCAGACTCTGCACAAACAGCTGATTTTCAGTGCGCCGCTCAATGTTGCGCACCAGGCCGGCATCGAGCTTGATCAGCTCCAGCGGCAGCTGCCGGATATAGGCGCTGCTCACTACGGTTAAACCGGCCTGATTCACCGCCACCCGACAACCAAACGCCTTAAGCGCACGGAATACCGGTGTTAAGCGGTTGATGTGTTGACAGACATCTGCCTCAGCAAGTTCAAATAAAAATCGTTTTCTTTGTCCTTTCGGGCACTGCAGCAGCATGTTCTGCAGCCAGAGCACAAAGGGTCGTTGCAGGAGTGAGGACATCGTCAGCGGGATCACGAGGGTCTCTTCCGGCCAGAGTTCAGACAGGGCCGCAATGCGGGTCATCAGCTGGCGATCCCAGGCATCCGCCATACCGAGCTGCTGCACCAGCGGCATATATTCGGCGGCCAGCACCTCTTTGTCGCCGTCGAAGATGCGGGTCAGCATCACCCGGTGCTGCACCTTGCCCTCAATATTGACGGTAGGTTTGTGATAGAGCCGCGGACCACCCCGGCTGAGCGTATTCTCCAGCAGGGTACGCCAGCGTACACTCCCCCGCCCGGCGTCCTGCGGATTGCCTGCCCCGTTGGTCCAGTTGTTGCCACCCAGTAAAGCCGCGCGGCGGGTGGCCATTTCGGCATTCTCCATCACCTGCGGCACGGTCTGCCCGCTGTGCCACGCGCTGATGCCGATGTGAATCAAATCATCACGGTTCACCTGACGCATCGGCGGCAGTGAATCGACCGCGTTGATCAGCTGGTCGGCAATGCTGTTCGCCTCTTTAAGGCTGCGATGCGGCAGGAGCACCGCAAAATCACTGCGGAAATAGCGCGCCAGCAGCGCCCCTGGGTAGCGCAGCACAAAGGTAGAGAGCATGTTGACGAAGTTAAAGAGGTACTCGTCGACCAGCGCGGGCTCCAGTGTCTCCTGCAGGGTATCCAGATCGGGCAGCCGCACCATCATCACCACGCCGTGGGTGCCCACATCTTCCTGATCTTCCAGCAGCGTCGCCAGCTGATTGTCAAAAAAGAGCCGGTTGTTGAGGCCGGTCCGGCCATCCTGGGCGGCAAACGTGCGGATAAGCGTGTCGATACGCACACGCTGTTCGGCGGCTTCCTGCACATCCACCAGCAACAGATCCAGCGCGCGGCTCGCCCTGGGCGGCCACTCATCCACGTCGCGCTTCGGCATCACGCCGCGTTCGCCGTTGATAATCGCCTCGGCCCGCACTTCGAGATGCTCCATGCCACGCCACTGACGGCTGAGCCAGCGATGCATCATCAGCAGCATCAGACTCATGACCAGTATGATGGTAAACAGAATGCCCAGCGTCGAGGTGCCGGTGATGGAGCGTAGCCAGGTTTTGGCAGGATCGAGGGTGACAACCCGCAGCTGTAAGCCGGTCTGATGCATCAGCGGCACCTCGAACTGGATAAAGCGATTGGGTTCATCTTCCAGCATCGGGTTTTCATGACGGGAGAGCGTCAGGAGCGTCTGTCTGCCGTTGTACAGTAAAACCTTCTCCGCATTCATGATTGGCATGATCGACGTGAGCCAGTTATGCAACTGATCCGGGGTCTGGGTGAGCATCGCCTGATCCACCTGGACCGCCAGGATCTGTGCCCGATGTTCCACGCGCTGATGACTGAACCAGAAAAAACTGAATGCGCAGCCAGCCAGCATCAGTGACATGGCCAGCAGGCTAAGAAAGGTAATAAACGCAGATAATTTTGTGGTTAATCGCATCCCTGTGCCTGTATTACTGCGGTGATAACCGGATCACCAACCTTGTACCGTCAGCCTGACGAAAACGCGAGCAAAATAGCATAATTTATCGCTGACGGCAGTGCCCGGACGCCAGAAGGCGAAGTATATCGTCGGGATTGTCTCGCTGACGTGAATCCCGGCACTTTTCAGTGCATTCTCATCGTCCCGCCCAGCCAGGAAATTTCACATTTTCGCAGCGAAAGTGGCCGACATCAGCGATAGTCATCATGCTGGTCGATAAGAACCTGTCTGGAGAAGGCCCATGAAACGTACACCCTGCCTGACTGAAGCCGACGTTACGCCGGAAAGCATCTTTAATATGAAGCGCCGCCAGGTGCTGAAAACGCTGGGGCTGAGCGCCGCGGCCATCGGCGTGCCGGGCGTGGCAAACGCCGACATTCTCAGCTGGTTCAAGGGAAACGATCGCCCGCCAGCGCCGGCAGGCCGCCCGCTGAACTTTACTAAACCGGCGCAGTATCAGGCCGATCTGACCCTGACCCCGGCGGATAAGGTCTCCGGCTATAACAACTTCTATGAGTTTGGTCTGGATAAGGCCGATCCGGCCGCCAATGCCGGCACCCTGAAAACCGAGCCCTGGAAGCTGACCATCGATGGGGAAGTGGCGAAGCCCGTGACCCTGGATATGGATGACATCTTTAAACGGTTCGCCATGGAGCAGCGGATCTATCGCATGCGCTGCGTGGAGGCCTGGTCGATGGTGGTGCCCTGGATTGGCTTCGAACTGAACAAGCTGATTTCGCTGGCCGAACCCACCAGCAAAGCGCGTTTCGTCGCCTTTCAGACGCTTTACGATCCTGAGCAGATGCCGGGCCAGAAAGATCGCTTTATTGGCGGTGGTCTCAACTATCCCTATGTCGAAGGTTTGCGTCTGGATGAGGCGATGCATCCACTGACGATACTGACGACCGGCGTCTATGGCAAAGCGTTGCCCCCGCAGAATGGCGCACCGATTCGCCTGACGGTGCCGTGGAAATATGGCTTTAAAGGGATCAAATCGATCGTAAAAATCACGCTGACCAGCAATCAGCCGCCGACGACCTGGAACCAGATTGCCGCTGATGAGTATGGTTTTTACGCCAATGTGAATCCTCACGTTAATCATCCGCGCTGGTCGCAGGCCACCGAGCGTTTTATCGGCCCTGGCGGCAGCCTGAAGGTCGAGCGTCAGCCGACCCTGCTGTTTAATGGCTATGGCGAGCAGGTCGCCTCGCTCTATCGCGGTCTCGATTTACGGGAGAACTACTAGGTGGTGCGCCTGTCGTTAAAACAGATAACCGGTTTAAAGGTGATCCTGCATCTGGCGGCACTGCTGCCGCTGGTTTATCTGATTCTTGCCGCGATGCAGGGCGGGCTGAGTGCCGATCCGGCGAAAGATATTCAGCATTTTACCGGACGAATGGCGCTGAAACTGCTGCTGGGAACGCTGCTGGTCTCACCGCTGGCGCGTTACGGCCGGCAGCCGCTGTTAATCCGCACCCGCCGCCTGCTGGGCGTCTGGACATTTGTCTGGGCCTCTCTTCATCTGCTGAGCTATTACCTGCTGGAGCTGGGTGCGGACAATCTGCGTCTGCTGGGCAGCGAGCTGATCTCCCGTCCCTATCTCACGCTGGGCATCATCAGCTGGTTTATCCTGCTGGCCCTGGCGGTGACCTCGTTTCAGCGCGCGCAGCGCAGGCTGGGAAAACGCTGGCAAACCCTGCACAACGCGGTCTATCTTGTCGCGATCCTGGTGCCGGTTCACTATATCTGGTCGGTAAAAATCCTGTCACCCCAGCCACTTATCTACGCCCTGCTTGCTGCGATACTGTTAGCCTGGCGTTACAAAAAGTTTCTCAAATGGTGGCCCCGCTAGTCTTTCACCCGTTGTTTTCCGCTGCTGTTTTCTGATAAAAGATGTGGCCCGCAGGCCACATCCGATCATCTTCGCAGATAAGACCAGTATTTTGCTGCGAAATGACACGAAACGGATATAATGCCCGGCTTTATTGCTCGTCGGGTCTTCTTTTTCACCGTGAAAGGTGACAAATGGAGATTCGCAAGGTATTTTACGCGATGCCTCAATGATTGCGGGAGATGGCAGCAAGATGGCGCATAAATTACATATTCTGCTTTTAAACGGACCCAACCTGAACCTGTTGGGAACGCGTGAACCTGAGAAGTATGGTCATACCACGCTCGGTCAGATCGTTGACGATTTGACGCATCAGGCAGACCAGCTGAATGTGGAGTTGAGCCACCTGCAAACCAACGCTGAATTTCAGCTTATTGATCGCATTCATGAGGCCAAAGGCAATGTGGATTACATCATCATTAATCCTGCCGCGTTTACCCATACCAGTGTCGCACTGCGTGATGCCCTGTTAGCGGTAGAAATACCGTTTATCGAGGTTCATCTTTCCAATGTGCATGCACGCGAGCCCTTCCGTCATCACTCCTATCTTTCTGATGTCTCTGCTGGCGTGATTTGCGGGCTTGGCGCTGACGGCTACACATGGGCTTTACAAACGGCAGTAAAACGCCTGTCTCAAACTAATTAATCAAACTGAGTACGGAACCCCACTCATGGATATTCGTAAAATTAAAAAACTGATCGAACTGGTTGAAGAGTCTGGCATTTCTGAGCTGGAAATCTCTGAAGGTGAAGAGTCCGTTCGCATCAGCCGCGCACCTGCAAACGCAGGTTACCCGGTTATGCAGCAGGCTTACGCTGCACCGGTACAACAGCCTGCGCTGGCCACTGCTGTGGCCCCTGTTGCAGCCGTTGCCGAAGCCGCACCGGCTGAGATCAGCGGTCACATCGTGCGTTCACCCATGGTAGGCACCTTCTACCGCACGCCGAGCCCGGATGCGAAAGCCTTTGTGGAAGTCGGTCAGAAAGTGAACGCGGGCGATACGCTGTGCATCGTCGAAGCCATGAAAATGATGAACCAGATCGAAGCTGACAAATCCGGCGTGGTGAAAGCCATTCTGGTTGAAAGCGGTCAGCCGGTCGAATTTGACGAGCCACTGGTTATCATCGAGTAACGGGGCAGATCATGCTGGATAAAATTGTTATTGCTAACCGCGGTGAGATCGCGCTGCGCATTCTTCGTGCCTGTAAAGAACTGGGCATCAAGACTGTTGCGGTTCACTCAAGCGCGGACCGTGACCTGAAGCACGTGCTGCTGGCAGACGAAACCGTCTGCATCGGCCCGGCGCAGTCAGTCAAAAGTTACCTCAACATCCCGGCGCTGATCTCTGCGGCAGAGATCACCGGCGCGGTGGCGATTCACCCAGGCTACGGCTTCCTTTCTGAGAATGCCGATTTTGCCGAGCAGGTTGAACGCTCTGGCTTTATCTTTATCGGTCCGAAAGCGGACACCATTCGCCTGATGGGTGACAAGGTTTCTGCGATCAACGCGATGAAGAAAGCGGGCGTCCCTACCGTCCCAGGCTCTGACGGTTCGCTGACTGATGATATGGAAAAAAACCGTGCCTTTGCTCAGCGCATCGGTTATCCGGTCATCATCAAAGCGTCCGGCGGCGGCGGCGGTCGTGGTATGCGCGTTGTGCGTAGCGACAAGGATCTGGAACAATCCATTAACATGACGAAAGCGGAAGCCAAAGCGGCTTTCAACAACGACATGGTTTACATGGAGAAGTATCTGGAGAATCCACGCCACATCGAGATTCAGGTACTGGCCGATGGTCAGGGCAACGCCATCTATCTGGGCGAACGTGACTGCTCCATGCAGCGTCGTCACCAGAAAGTGGTCGAAGAGGCGCCAGCGCCAGGCATTACGCCGGAACTGCGCAGCTTTATCGGCAACCGCTGTGCCAAAGCCTGTATCGAAATTGGCTATCGCGGCGCAGGCACCTTCGAGTTCCTGTATGAAAACGGTGAGTTCTATTTCATTGAGATGAACACCCGTATTCAGGTGGAGCACCCGGTGACCGAGATGATTACCGGCGTCGATCTGATCAAAGAGCAGCTGCGCATTGCGGCCGGTCAGCCACTGTCGATCAAACAGGATGACGTGATCATTCGCGGACATGCGGTCGAGTGCCGTATCAACGCCGAAGATCCGGTAACCTTCCTGCCAAGTCCGGGTAAAATCACCCGCTTCCACGCGCCAGGCGGTTTTGGCGTGCGCTGGGAGTCGCACATTTACTCCGGTTACACCGTGCCGCCTTATTATGACTCCATGATTGGCAAGCTGATCACCTATGGCGAAACGCGTGACGTGGCGATTGCCCGCATGAAAAATGCCCTGGCGGAACTGATCATCGACGGTATCAAGACCAACGTCGACCTGCAGATGAAAATCATGTCCGACGAGAATTTCCAGCACGGTGGAACCAACATCCACTATCTGGAGAAAAAACTCGGCTTGCACGAGAAGTAATCGCAACGCTGAGTCAGTCAGAGGCCGGTTAATCCGGCCTTTTTCTTTTGCCGCTGGGCGTTAAGGTTGAATCATGGATGCTCGTTTTATACAGGCACATAAAGAGGCGCGCTGGTCGCTCTATCTCACCCTGCTCTGGCTCGCTGTCTGGGGACTTTCCGCCTGGCTGGGTGGCAATGACACCGGTATCACCGGTCTGCCGCGCTGGTTTGAACTCTCCTGCCTGTTTGCCCCCCTGTTCTTCATTTTTTTGTGCTGGCTGATGGTGCGGGTGATTTTTCGCGACATGCCGCTGGAGGAGAAAAATGAACAGTGAAATTATCCTGCCGCTGCTGATTTATCTGGTGCTGATCGCCGCACTGTCAGTATTTGCCGTTCGCAAACGGCGTGAAGGCAGTTTCCTGACAGAATATTTCCTCGGCAGCCGCTCCATGGGCGGATTTGTGCTGGCAATGACCATCACCACGACCTATATCAGCGCCAGCTCGTTTATAGGCGGGCCCGGTGCCGCCTATAAATATGGGCTGGGCTGGGTGCTGCTGGCGATGGTGCAGGTGCCCGCTGTCTGGCTTTCGCTGGGGGTGCTGGGGAAAAAGTTCGCCATCCTGGCGCGTCAGCACAATGCGGTCACGCTGAATGACATGCTCTATGCGCGCTATCGGAGCCCGCTGCTGATCTGGCTGGCGAGTCTGAGCCTGCTGGTCGCGTTTATCGGCGCCATGACGGTACAGTTTATTGGCGGTGCGCGGCTGCTCGAAACCGCTGCCGGTATCCCGTATGACACCGGCCTGCTGATTTTTGGCGGAACGATCGCCCTCTACACCGCGTTTGGTGGCTTCCGTGCCAGCGTGCTTAACGATGCCATGCAGGGCGTTGTGATGCTGATTGGCACCTTCCTGCTGCTGTTTGCGGTGATTCATCAGGCGGGCGGCCTGAGCACGGCGGTTCAGAAACTGCATGACATCGACCCCGCACTGCTCTCACCGCAGGGGCCGGGAGAGGTTATCACCCCAACCTTCCTCAGCTCATTTATCGTGCTGGTCTGCTTTGGCGTTATCGGGTTACCGCACACGGCGGTGCGCTGTATCTCCTACAAAGACAGTAAAGCTGTCCATCGGGCGATCATTCTGGGCACCATTGTGGTGGTGGTGCTGATGCTGGGCATGCATCTGGCCGGTGCACTTGGCCGGGCGGTACTGCCAGATCTGACCGTGCCGGACAGCGTCATTCCGACCCTGATGATCACTGTGCTGCCGCCGTTAGCGGCTGGACTGTTTCTGGCCGCGCCCATGGCTGCCATTATGTCGACGATTAATGCCCAGCTGCTTCAGGCGTCGGCGACGCTGATCAAAGACCTCTATCTGCGGGTCGCGCCGCACCAGATGGAAAATGAGGCGCAGCTGCGATTGTTATCTGGCACCATTACTTTCGCCCTGGGTCTCCTGCTGCTGATCGCGGCATGGAATCCCCCCGATATGATTATCTGGCTTAACCTGCTGGCCTTTGGTGGTCTTGAAGCGGTCTTCCTCTGGCCGCTGGTTCTTGGTCTCTACTGGGAACGCGCCAATGCCGCAGGTGCCATCACCGGCATGGTGGTGGGTGGTGGCTGCTATGCGTTTCTGGCGAGCCTGAAACTGCAGATTCTGGGCTTTCACCCCATCGTGCCCTCCCTGCTTCTGAGCCTGCTGGCATTTTTAGTGGGCAACCTGTTTGGACGCGCGCCGCAACCGGTCGACGCGCCGCAACATTGACGGAAAGAGAAACATTATGCCGTGGATTCAAATTAAAATTAACAGCTCAGGTGAACACGCAGAAACGCTGAACGATGCCCTGATGGATATCGGGGCGGTCTCGGTGACCTTCCAGGATACGCACGATACCCCGGTTTATGAGCCGCTGCCGGGTGAGACCCGCCTGTGGGGCGACACCGATGTTATCGGCCTGTTCGATGCTGAAACCGATATGAGCCTGATTACTGCCGAACTGGCGCAGCATCCGCTGTTAGGCGCCGATTTTCGTCACCGGATCGAGCAGATCGAAGACAAAGACTGGGAGCGCGAATGGATGGAAAACTTCCATCCGATGCGCTTCGGTGAGCGCCTCTGGATCTGTCCGAGCTGGCGCGATGTGCCCGACCCGGACGCGGTCAACGTCATGCTCGATCCTGGCCTGGCGTTTGGCACCGGCACGCATCCGACAACCTCCCTCTGCCTTACCTGGCTTGACGGGCTGGATCTTGCGGGCAAAACGGTGATCGATTTTGGCTGTGGTTCGGGGATCCTGGCGATCGCGGCGCTTAAGCTCGGCGCGGCTCAGGCAATCGGTATTGATATCGATCCGCAGGCTATTCAGGCCAGCCGCGATAACGCTGAGCGCAACGGCGTGTCCGATCGTCTGTCGCTCTATCTGCCCCACCAGCAGCCTGAAAACCTGCAGGCGGATGTGGTGGTCGCCAACATCCTGGCCGGTCCGCTGCGTGAGCTGGCACCGCTGATCAGCGTACTGCCTAAATCTGGCGGTCACCTCGGCCTGTCAGGCGTGCTGGAGAGCCAGGCAGAAGGTGTCTGCGAAGCCTATGAAAGTGAGTTCACGCTTGACCCGGTGGCGGTGAAAGAGGAGTGGTGCCGGATTACCGGCATCAAATCCTGAAGTCAGCCTCCGCCTTCGCTCACGGCGATGCCGATAGCCGGCACAACGCGGCTAAACAGCACAATCAGCCAGCCCGCAGCGTAAGTTGCGGGCTTTTCCAGGCAGGCATGGAGAGTTGTGCCGCTAATCACGGCATGTGACGTTTTTTATCTGGCGAATTGCCGTACTTTTCTGGAAAAACTTTTGCTCACAATTTCAGCATAAATAATTAAATCATTGATATTAAAGCGTAATTAAAAACACACCCGATCGTCACCCGGATTTCATTGATCTTTCTTGCTGATTGTTCAAAGTTTGGCCTTTCATCTTCCTGCAAAAATGCGTAATATACGCCGCCTTGCAGACACAGTATGGCCATTCTGACTTCATGCGTATTGGAAACCTCCAGCTGAGAAATCGACTGATTGCGGCGCCTATGGCCGGTATTACCGACAGGCCATTCAGGACGCTGTGTCACGAAATGGGCGCAGGTATGGCAGTTTCTGAGATGTTGTCTTCGAACCCCGAAGTCTGGGCCAGTGACAAATCTCGTTTGCGCATGGTTCATAGTGATGAGCCAGGCATTCGCGCCGTGCAGATTGCCGGTTGCGATCCCAGCGAAATGGCGCAAGCTGCACGCATTAATGTCGAGGCTGGTGCACAGGTTATCGACATTAATATGGGATGCCCTGCCAAGAAGGTTAACCGCAAAATGGCGGGGTCAGCCTTACTGCAATATCCCGCCGTGGTGGAGTCTATTCTCTCCGCGGTGGTTAATGCAGTGAACGTGCCGGTTACGCTGAAAATTCGTACTGGCTGGGATCCTGAAAACAGGAACTGTGTCGCGATTGCCCAATTGGCTGAACGCTGCGGTATACAGGCTCTGACGATACATGGTCGCACTCGTGCCTGCCTGTTCAACGGAGAAGCTGAATATGACAGCATTCGGACAGTTAAGCAGAGTGTCTCCATTCCGATTATCGCGAATGGAGACATAACTGACCCGCATAAAGCCAGAGCGGTGCTCGACTATACAGGGGCCGATGCTCTGATGATAGGACGCGCTGCTCAGGGAAGACCGTGGATCTTCCGGGAAATCCAGCATTATCTGGACACTGGGGAGTTGCTTGCCCCGCTGCCAATGGCAGAGGTCAAGCGCTTGCTTGTTTCGCATATACGTGAGCTGCACGACTTTTACGGTTCAGGCAAGGGATACCGTATAGCGCGAAAGCACGTCTCCTGGTATCTGCAGGAGCACGCCCCGAATGACCAGTTTCGGCGCACATTCAACGCCATTGAGGATGCCAGCGAACAGCTGGAGGCGTTGGAGGCATACTTCGAAAATCTTGCGTAACGAAATAAAGAGCTGAAAGAACTATGTTCGAACAACGCGTAAATTCTGACGTACTGACCGTTTCTACCGTTAACTCACAGGATCAGGTAACTCAAAAACCTTTGCGTGATTCGGTTAAACAGGCACTGAAGAACTATTTTGCTCAACTGAATGGTCAGGATGTGAGCGACCTGTATGAGCTGGTTTTGGCTGAAGTCGAGCAGCCTCTGTTGGACATGGTGATGCAGTATACCCGTGGCAACCAGACCCGCGCTGCCCTGATGATGGGTATCAACCGCGGTACGCTGCGTAAGAAATTAAAAAAATACGGCATGAACTGATCCTGAGTTCTGTCTGTTAATCACGCCAGCCTTCGGGCTGGCGTGATTATTTGTGCGGTATGGCACAAAGCGGTGACCTCAGGGATGAAACGGTTGCCTCTCATATGGTAACTATAGTTGCAATCGCAGACGTGATATTCCGCCCTCTCTTCTTCCTCCTGCCCGACGGGATGACAGGCTGACCTGACTACCCTGCCCCCTGACAGCGCCCTTCTGCTCCGGGTATGTGACTTTACACGCATTAAAAAAGTAACGTGTCTTCTTTATACATGCCTGCCTGCGCGAAGGCTCACATTGCCTCCATATAGTGAAACTATTTGCACTAAATGTGATCGGGTCGACTCGCTTTGCTTCCTTTTGGTGCGCCATATTAGCGGAACTTTCTAAGTGCTTCCGATTATTAACTGTTCTTTCATACAAATTCAGGCTCCTGCAAACCTGGCATCAGCTTTGCAGAGTCGTGAATGGCTGACCGCCACAGACAGGAAAACGCACACTAAAGTGCGCAAACATAACAATACGATCCCGCCACACAGGATGCTTTATGAAAAAGATGATGCTCTCTACGCTGATCGCTGCCGCCTCGCTGGTTGCCGTTACTCAGCAAGCACACGCCGGCGCCACACTGGATGCAATTAAGAAAAAAGGTTTTGTTCAATGTGGGATCAGTGACGGCCTGCCGGGCTTCTCCTATGCGGATGCCAGCGGCAAGTTCACCGGTATTGATGTGGATGTGTGTCGGGCAACGGCTGCTGCTGTGTTTGGCGATGCAACCAAAGTGAAATACACACCACTGACCGCGAAAGAGCGTTTTACCGCGCTGCAGTCAGGCGAAGTGGATGTGCTTTCTCGTAATACTACCTGGACCTCCTCGCGTGATGGTGGCATGGGCTTCCTGTTTGCGGGCGTGAATTACTACGACGGCATCGGCTTCCTGACTCATCAGAAAGCGGGCCTGAAAAGTGCGAAAGAGCTGGATGGCGCGACCGTCTGTATTCAGGCAGGAACCGATACCGAGCTGAACGTCGCGGACTTCTTTAAAGCCAACAAAATGCAGTACACGCCGGTCACCTTCGACCGTTCAGATGAATCAGCTAAAGCGCTGGACAGCGGCCGCTGTGATACCCTGGCCTCTGACCAGTCTCAGCTTTACGCACTGCGCATTAAGCTGGGCAAACCGGACGAGTTCATTGTGCTGCCAGAAGTGATCTCCAAAGAACCCCTGGGGCCGCTGGTGCGCCGTGGTGATGATGACTGGTTCACCATCGTGAAATGGTCGCTCTTCGCTATGCTGAATGCGGAAGAGATGGGTATCAACTCGAAAAATGTTGATCAGATGACAGCCAAGCCGACCACGCCAGATATGGCGCATCTGCTGGGTGCTGAGGGTGACTTTGGTAAAGATCTGAAGCTGGATAATAAGTGGGCCTACAACATCATCAAGCAGGTGGGCAACTATCAGGAAAGCTTTGATCGTAACGTCGGTAAAGACAGTGCTCTGAAGATCGCACGCGGTCAGAACGCGCTGTGGAATCAGGGCGGTATCCAGTACGCGCCGCCGGTACGTTAACAGACCTCGCCAATCGGGCACCGCCTCCTGCGGTGCCCTGCCACAGCTTTCGTTACTGAGGTTTCAACATGTCACAACGCCCAACCGTGAAAAGGGATTTTTCATTTGGTAATCCCACGGTTCGCGCCTGGATTTATCAGTTCATTGCCGTTATCGCAGTGCTTGGTGTGGTGGGTTATCTGGTGCATAACACCATTATCAACCTTGCCAATCGCGGCATTACATCAGGATTTGGCTTTCTTGAGCGCACTGCCGGTTTCGGCATCGTTCAGCATCTGATTGAGTACACCGAGGACGATACCTACGCGCGCGTGTTTCTGGTTGGCTTGACCAACACACTGCTGGTCTCGGCACTCTGTATCGTTTTCGCCTCCATTCTCGGATTCGCGGTCGGATTATCCCGCCTTTCTGATAACTGGCTGCTGCGGAAACTCTCGACCATCTATATCGAAACCTTCCGTAATATCCCGCCACTGCTGCAGATCTTCTTCTGGTACTTTGCAGTATTGCGCAATCTGCCTGGCCCACGGCAGGCGCTGAATGCGTTTGACCTGGCCTATGTCAGTAATCGCGGGCTCTATATGCCGTGGCCGACTTATGCTCCGGGCAGCTGGCCTTTTGTTATCGCGCTGCTTCTGGCCGTAGCCATCAGCTATGGTCTCTACCGCTTCAACCGTCAGCATCAGCTGAAAACCGGCGAGTTACGTCGCACCTGGCCTGTCGCCGTTGCGATACTGATTCTTTTTCCGGCGCTGGCGCATCTTGGATTTGGTGCCGCAACGCACTGGGATGTACCGCAGCTGCGCGGATTCAATTTCCGTGGCGGCTCGGTAATGATACCGGAGCTGGCGGCACTGACGCTGGCGCTGTCGATCTATACCTCGTCGTTTATTGCGGAAGTGATTCGCTCCGGGATCCAGTCGGTACCGCACGGTCAGCACGAAGCCGCACGTTCGCTGGGTCTGCCGAATCCGGTGACGCTGCGTCAGGTGATCATTCCTCAGGCCATGCGTGTAATTATTCCCCCGCTGACCAGTCAGTACCTGAACATCGTGAAGAACTCCTCACTGGCCGCGGCTATCGGATATCCCGATATGGTGTCGCTGTTTGCCGGCTCGGTCCTGAATCAGACCGGCCAGGCCATCGAAACAATCGCAATTACGATGGGCGTGTACCTGATCATCAGCCTGCTGATATCACTGCTTATGAACGTCTACAACCGCAAAATTGCGCTGGTTGAGCGTTAAGAGAACGGGATGACTATGTCTGTAACTACGCATGAAACGACCCCCGTCCCGACGACGCCGGTCAGTCGCGCCTGGCTTTGGGCGCGTAAAAATCTCTTTTCCAGCTGGTTTAACACGTTACTGACGCTGTTGTGCATCTGGATAATCTGGCATGTGATCCCGCCTGCGCTGAACTGGCTGGTCTTTCAGGCTAACTGGATCGGCTCCACCCGCGCCGATTGTACGAAAGAGGGCGCCTGCTGGGTCTTTATCCATGCCCGTTTCGGTCAGTTCATGTATGGCCTCTATCCGCATGAGTTGCGCTGGCGTATCAATCTGGCGCTGATCATTGGCCTGGTGTCGATTGTGCCGATGTTCCTGAAGAGCCTGCCCTTCCGCGGGCGCTATATTGCTGCCTGGGCCGTCATCTATCCGGTGATTGTCTGGTTTCTGCTGTATGGCGGCTATCTGGGCCTGGAGCGCGTTGAGACACGTCAGTGGGGTGGATTAACGCTGACGCTGATTATTGCATCGGTTGGGATTGCGGGCGCACTGCCGCTGGGGATTCTGCTGGCTCTTGGCCGTCGCTCCCGTATGCCTGTGGTGCGCACGCTGTCGGTTATCTTTATTGAGTTCTGGCGCGGCGTGCCGCTGATTACCGTACTGTTTATGTCGTCGGTGATGCTGCCGCTGTTTATGTCTGAAGGCACCACCATCGATAAGCTGGTGCGCGCCCTGGTTGGCGTCATTCTGTTTCAGTCCGCCTATGTAGCGGAAGTGGTACGCGGGGGATTGCAGGCGTTGCCGAAAGGTCAGTATGAAGCGGCTGAGTCTCTGGCGCTGGGTTACTGGAAAACCCAGATGCTGGTGATCCTGCCACAGGCACTGAAGCTCACCATCCCCGGGCTGGTAAATACCATCATCGCTCTGTTTAAAGATACCAGCCTGGTCATCATCATTGGTCTTTTCGATCTGTTCAGCAGTGTTCAGCAGGCCACGGTGGACCCCACCTGGCTGGGCATGTCGACCGAAGGCTACGTCTTCGCTGCACTGGTCTATTGGATCTTCTGTTTTAGCATGTCGCGCTACAGCCAGTATCTGGAAAAGCGCTTTCACACCGGGCGTACATCGCACTGAGGTTTTACATGACTGACTCTATGACACACTCTTCCGACGCGTTGATGATTTCGCTTGAGAACGTGAATAAATGGTACGGGCAATTCCATGTACTGAAAGACATTAATCTGCAGGTTAAGCCGCGTGAACGCATTGTGCTTTGCGGACCTTCTGGTTCCGGCAAATCGACCACGATCCGCTGTATTAACCATCTGGAAGAGCATCAGCAAGGACGTATTGTTGTTGACGGTATTCACCTTAACGATGACATCCGTAACATTGAACGCGTGCGTACCGAAGTAGGAATGGTTTTTCAGCACTTTAATCTGTTTCCGCATCTGACGGTCCTGCAGAACTGCACACTGGCCCCGACGTGGGTGAGAAAGATACCTAAAAAAGAAGCCGATGAGCTGGCCATGCACTATCTGCAACGCGTGCGCATTGCGGAACATGCCCATAAATTCCCCGGTCAGCTTTCGGGTGGTCAGCAGCAGCGCGTTGCTATTGCCCGTTCACTCTGCATGAAGCCGAAAATTATGCTGTTTGATGAGCCAACCTCGGCGCTGGATCCGGAGATGGTAAAAGAGGTACTGGATACCATGATTGGTCTGGCAGAGGATGGGATGACCATGCTGTGCGTGACGCATGAGATGGGCTTTGCCCGCACCGTTGCAGACCGGGTGATCTTTATGGATCGCGGTGAAATCGTTGAAATGGCTCCGCCGCAGGAGTTCTTTGCAAATCCTAAATCGGAGCGGACCCGGGCGTTCTTATCTCAGGTTATTCACTGATCGGCACTACCACTCGCTGTTTCCAACCCGGCCTGGCGCCGGGTTTTTTATGGCCCGAATAACGGTCAGAAAAGGGGGGTCGGGCTGGGCTGGGCTGGGCTGGGCTGGGCTGGGCTGGGCTGGGCTGGGCTGGGCTGGGTAGCATAGGAGCACAGGCTGAGGCGATCACGCTTTTTCTTCACTATTGATAAACGGGAAAGACGCTGCTCCGTTTTTTATGCAGCCACAACGAAAAAAGCCCTTCGCACACGCGAAGGGCTCTCTCTTATTTGATGCCTGGCAGTTCCCTACTCTCGCATGGGGAGACCCCACACTACCATCGGCGCTACGGCGTTTCACTTCTGAGTTCGGCATGGGGTCAGGTGGGACCACCGC